>Ga0190272_10000019_pt1 | contig 149692 bp, 105 predicted proteins | sample Popmic504T_FD_133746 | JGI IMG/M metagenome (GOLD analysis project Ga0190272, IMG submission 133746) | Populus adjacent soil microbial communities from riparian zone of Shoshone River, Wyoming, USA - 504 T | ecosystem: Environmental > Terrestrial > Soil > Riparian zone | place: USA: Wyoming... | reverse complement strand
TTCCAGTACGAGGCCTCCCGCGACCGCCTCGCCGACCGCTTCCGCCAGGACCGCACCTCCCTCCAACGCCTCCTCGACGCCCCCACCCCCGCCCACCCCGCCCTCGACCACCGCTCCACCACCCTCGCCTCCACCATCCGCGAGCTCCTCGCCCGCGACCGCCGCCACCGCCTCCACCCCCCCGCCCCCACCATCCTCCCCAGCCTCATCCACATGCACGTCAACCGCCTCTCCCGCTCCTCCGGCCCCGAACACGAGCTCGTGCTCTACGACTACCTCGTGCAACTGTATCGGGGGCAGGTGGCGAGGAGGGGGAGGGTGCCGGAGCGGCGCATCTTGGCGGGAAAGATGGATTGACGTCGATTCGCGTGCGCACCGGCTCGGGCCGCCCTGGTTGTACACCGTGATGCAGGGCGCGGTCGAGGCGGGGGTGCGCGTAGGCGAAACACGAGTGCGTCACGGCGTTCACGGGTTATCTCCATCTATGCGACAATCCGCGCCCCGCAGAGAGAGGTGCCCATGCCGCAACGAGAGAGGCGAAACGCGACTAAGTCGGTCGTTGTCGACCGCCGCAAGTACGTGGCACAGCACGTCGACGTGAAGGAATGGTGGGGACCGTCATCGCTTCAGCCGACTATCGTCGTCGGCCAGCTGAACGCGCATTACGTCGCTGAGTCCGGGCCGATACGCCATCAGAATAGTAAGGACTACGAGAATAGGCTGATCGAGGTCCTCCGCTTCGCCGAGTTGCAGAACGCCGACTTTTGCGTGCTGCCAGAGTTCTCGTGCCCGCTTTCGGCGGCGAAGCGCATCGTCGCCACGCTTCCCAAGAAAGCACGCACCGCCTACGTGCTGCCGTTCGAGCACGTGACGGTCTCCGAGTACAAAGAGCTGCTGCGCATCTTTGACGTCGCGGCATTCCGGCGGAAGGAGGAGGCGCGTGAGATCGAGCTCATGCTTCCGTCGAACACGCAGGACGGGATCGTCAATGCCGCACTGACGCTGATCCCGAAAACGAAAGGCTTCGAGGTGATCCCGCAGCGGAAACTGCGGCCGGCGAAGCTGGAAGAGTTCGGGTCGCTCTCGCCGCGATTCGTTAAGGGACGGACGATCCGCATCATTCACGCGAGGCGCTGCACGTTTGCGGTGTTGATCTGCTTCGACTTCATTACGCGCGATGCGGGGGCACGCGAACGGCCGCGCGACGTGCTGAGTGCCTCGGAGCCTGAGGATGACCTCGACCTGCTGTTCGTTCCCGAATGCAATCCGCAGCCGCTGCACGATTTCTATCTCATGAGCGCCATCGATCTCTACCAAGCGCCGGCGTGGGCGGAACGCCGTCCGGCGGTGCTGCTGAACAATGTCGCGGCTGGATCGACGCTCGGCAGCTATCCGGCGCACTTCGGCTTCACGCGTCTCCTCGGCGCGTTCGGCAAAGTCACGCCATCCGCGGAGATCCGTCACGTTCCCGGCTTCGTCTCGTCCGCTGTGGCGACGTCGCTAGCCGACTTGGCGAGCGCCACGATCGTCAAGGACGATCGAATCGGAACCGTGCTGCTGCGGCCCGAGCAGAGCGTGTTCATCGTTAATCTACCCCTGCGCGCGGGATCTGATCGCGAAGTGAGCGACACAAATACGGCGATCGAAATCTTTCGTCCTCTCGGTCGCTCCGAGCAGTGGGAGCGCGTGCACGAGTTGCCGATGCCCGCGCCGCCGGCGCAGGCGGGCGTGAGGGCGGAGGAGGGTTCGCCAAGACTGGCGGGCGTGTCGGAGTTGCAGAGGCGGTTCCGCGAATTGGCTTCCCGCGAGACGATTCTGGCGGTCACTGGCCCGCACGGCGCTGGAAAAACGACGTTCGTCTCGACGACGCTCAAGGACATCGCCCGGCCGCCGCACGATTTGGTGATTTGGCTCGATCTAGCCACGCTCGAGCAATCGGAAGCGGCCATCGTTGAAGAGGTGCTGTCGAAGCTCGGCCGCGCGCGCGATCTCGCGCTCACACTCGACAAACAGTACGAGGCTGTCGCCGACGCGCTTCGCTCACAGCCGACAGTGCTCGTCCTCGACAGTGCCGACGCCTGGGGCACGGAGCCGTTGCCGGCGCGGCTTCTGCGATTGCATGGATGGAAAACGCTGGTCGTCGTCGCGGGCCAGACCGGGGAGGCTTCGTTGCCCGAGGGCACGCGCGTGTTGGAGGTGACAAACCTCGAACTGCCCGATTTCTCAGCCGTCGTCCGCGAATTCGCGCAGGTGCCAATGCCGACGTTGACTTTGACGATGTTCAACTGCAGCAAAGGCTCCGCGCGCGTCGCGGCTTGGACCGGTCAGTTCATCCAGCGCAATCTCGACGAAGCGAAAGTATTGGACGACGGGCTGGCCCAAATTTATGACGATTTCATTGCCGCCGAGGCCGCCGACGAGGGTAGAGCGACCGATAGCCTCCTCCCGGTCGTTCCCAGTGATCGCGAGCCGCCCATTAACCTCGGATCGCTTTTCGCGTGGTTTGAAAGCCGCCTCACCGAGCCCGCCTGCGATGTACTGGAGGTGCTGTGCGAGATGCCGGCCGGACTGCGCACCGAGGATCTGGCGGTGATCGTTGATCGGGACGACGTCGCGCATCTCGTCGAGCTTCTCGACGACCGCAATCTTTTGCAGGTGGCGAACGCCGACGGCGTGTTTGAGCACACGCGCTACACCAGTCATCCGTTCGTCCGCCAGCTGTGGGAAGCCGCGGAATTGCAACCGGAACCGATGCTGCAACTCGGGATGGTGCGTTGGGTCGAGCGCGTCCTCGGTCAGTACACGCGTGATCGCGATCCGATGGTTTCGCCGATCGTACTGCGACAATGGCCGAATATCGCGCACGTACTCCGTCTGCTCGCCGCCAGTCCCGCCGCGATCGACCGCCGCAAGTTTCTCGAGCTCTGGCGGCAGGCGGATCAGTTTCTCTGGGCTGCCGGCCGATGGAGAGAGAGGCTGAGCTTCGGTCGCACAGCGGAGGAGACCGCCCGCCGGCTCGGCGATCGCGCCGCGGAGATCAGCGCGCTATACGACGCGCAGGCGAAGACGCTGTGGCATCGCTATGGCACGAAAGACGGCGCCGAGAGTTTGATCAACAAAGCTGCGGCGATTGCGGCGAAGTACAAACTCAAACCGTTGCGGGTGCGTATCGAGTGGTATCGCTCGAGAATGCTGCTGCACGTTGGTGATTTCAAAGGCGCACTCACCGCCGCGACGCATGCGGTATCGCTCGCCGACTCGACGAAAGATTTGCAGGCGCGCGTGACCTCTCGCATCGGCTTGGCCAACGCGTTGCGCGACGCCGACCGACTCGACGAGGCGCTGACCGTGTACGCTGCGGTGCGGCAACTCCTAGTCGCGGTGAAGGGCATTAGCGGCGACGAGAGCCGTGCCGTACTCGATCGTAACGAAGGGCGCGTTTATCTGCGGAAGAGCAGCTACGAAGATGCTCTCCGGAAGCTCCGCAGCGCCATGGAAGCCTTCGTACGGCTGGGACTGGTCGTGCAGGTCGCGGAGACGGCGGTGTACTACGCCGAGGCGCTAGCGCGTGTCGGCGAGCCGGCGACGGCGGAGCGTCATCTAAACTGGGGGAGGGAGCGGCTCGACCCGCTCGGGTCCGCTCTTCGGCAGCGCAGCATCGCCAGAGCCGTGCGCGAGATCGAGGAGGCTAAGCGGGGACGGTGAGGAGCGTTGTCTCACCACTGAGTGCCTGCCGCTGCGCTAGCGGCACTCCTGCGCGTGTCATGATCTCGGCGAAGACGGCGTGCAGCCCAGCGACGTCGGTGACCAGGCGGAAGAGCGATCGGATGCCGTCGTCGGCGACGTGCGTATCGAGACCGAGGTGGCGTATCGTTTTCTCGACGAGCATCACGCCGTAGCCGGCGATGGCGGTCGTGCGCAGCTGCGAGAAGTCGAGAGGCAAATATGAGGCGCCGCTCCGCTGATAAGGCTGGCGATGCAGACTCGTCGTGCGATAGAAGGCGAAGTGCACAGCGTCGGCACTATCGATCGACAGCAGATACGAATGACCCGATGGCGTGAGGCGCAGACCGCGATGTGAGAGGATTCGGCCGGACGCGCACCGCCCTTCCTCGAATCGTGCGGCGACCGCAATCCCCGGAGGCAGTTCCGATCCCGTCAAGCGCGCGAGGCCACTCATTTGTTCCGCCCTCGATCCGGTCCTGCCGCGCGCGCCTTAGAAGTCGAAGCAAACCACCCCTCGCGATGCAACTGCCGCAACTGTGTACGCATCAACTCCTCGGCCACCTCCGCGCGCGATTTGCCGAAGAGGCCGAGTCGCGCGAGATGGTCGAGCTGATTCAGGACGCTGGTCGTCGAGCGGATCGTGAACGGTTTCCCGCGCCCCGTGCCCTTCGTCGCAGACGCCATCCCTACGAAGTATACGCCTACTGGAATCTATATAGCTGCTATGTAGCATCTATATAGAAGCTTTCAAAGAATGCAAACGCACGCCGGATGCAAACAACTGGGAAGGAGGATTAGGAGGTGGGGTGGGGATTGGGGTTGGATTGGTCGGGCAGGGGGGATTTGAACCCCCGACCACCTGAACCCCATTCAGGTACGCTACCAGGCTGCGCTACTGCCCGACTCTGGCGTGGATGCTATCACGCGCGGAGGTGCTAACGGCTTTGCGGCGACGGTATTCCAGGTCTACGGCTGGGTCGGGGCCCAGAGGATGAGGTACTTGGTGACCTCGATGTTCTTCTGGGTGGGGACGATGGAGATCTCTTCGATGGAGCGGGCTTTGGCGGTCAGTTCCTCGCGGCGGGTGTGGAGCTCGCGGTCCCAGGCTTTCTGGATCTGGGCGATGTTTTCGAGGTAGTCGACTTCGCGGACGGAGACGCCGGGGTCGGCGACGGCGGCGGGGCGGCCGCTGGTGATGTTGTAGAGGGTCTGGCCCCAGGCGACGTTGATCTCCTTCTTGTCCGTGCGGGGGAGGGTCTCGTCGTCGTCGATCTCGCGCTGCTCGCGCTCGGAGCGCTCGCGGAGCTGGTCGATGCGGCGGCGGAATGTGGACTCGAGGCGCTCCTGCTCGTCCTCGAGCTGGCGGTTCGCCTCCTCCATGCAGCGCTCGATGAAGGCCTCGCGGGTCTCGGTGGGCTCGGAGTAGAAGCCGAAGGCCTCGTTGTGGAAGATCTGCATGCGCGCGTTGCGGCCGAGGAACTGCTTGAAGCCGTCCTGTGAGAGAGCGGCGTGCTGCATCAGCGCTTCCGGCGACATGTCGTTCTGGATGCGGTGCGTCGGGTCGGGCACGGCCCGGATGTCGAGCTTCTCCGCGTCGATCTCCGAGGCCTGCTGCCAGAGCACGCCGCTCGGGGCGATCGGTGCGATGTAGGAACGTGCCGTCTGGCGATGCGTGCCGCTGCGCGACTCGACGTGCGTGACGATCCCCTCGGCCAAGACGAACGGACGATAGTCGCCGTTGCCGCCGTAGACGAAGAGCTGTTCGAGCGTGTTCTCGTCCGGGCGCGCGCGCCGAGGGGCGCGTGCCGACGGCGCGGTATGCGTGTCGCGGTCGCGCTCGACGGTGAGTCCGTGCGCGACCGGGGTCACGTCGAGCGTGCGTCCCGGCACCGTGGCCAGCGCGGCGGTGATGGCTTCGCGGCGGTCGGGCGGGAAGAGGAAGACGATGCATCCGCCGCCGCCCGCGCCGCAGACCTTGCCGGCCCAGGCGCCCGCGCCTTTGGCGGCGTCGATGGCGGCGTCGATCTCGGGCGTGGAGATCCCATCGATGAGCGCCTTGCGCGCTTCCCATTCGTGCTGGAGGGCTGTGCCGGCCGCTTCGAAGTTACCGGCGTCGAGCGCTCGCTCCATCTCGATGGAGATCTCGGCGATGCGGGCAAAGCCCTTCTGGACCTTCTTCTTGCCGTCGATCTGGCGTTTGTACATCTCCCAGTTGTTCGTTCCCGAGAAATGAGCGACGCCGGTGTAGTGCATGAGCATGTGCGCGCCGAGCTCCTGCACCGAGGTCTGCATCGGATGGCGCATCGGCTTGCCGGGATTGAGGTGCAGCGACGCCAGACCGCCGAAGACCGGCGGGTAGTAATCCTGGATGCCCGCGGGGACGCCGAGGAGGCGCGTCTCGAGGTCGCGGACGAGGAAGATCAGGTCCTCCCCTTCGATCGGCTGGCCGGCCATCTCGGAGAGCGCGCGCACGAGCGTGATCGAGAGCGCGGACGAGCCGCCGAGGCCGGAGCCGCGCGGCGCGTCGGTACGGGTGGTGATGCGGATGCCGCTCAGCTTGAAATACTCGACGGCGCGGTAGAGCAGCGAGGCCTTCGGATCGTTGGCCATCTCCTGCAGCGACTCGTATGACTGCTTGTACTGATGATCGGTGAGGTGGATCTCGATCGCGCCGCCGGTCGTCTCGCAGACTTCCGATTCGGCGAAGTAGGAGATGGCGACATTGACGGTGCGCGAGCCGGGATGGAAGAGGTAGAGGGGCCAGAGGTCGAGGGTGCCCCCGGCGAGATCGGCGCGCACCGGCGCCCGGACGATGACCTTGTTCATATGGGTGACGCGGATTCTGCTAGAAGAGTGCCCGCTGCGGCACTTCTTTTTCCGCGGCCCCGCGCTCGGGTGAGGAGAGGCGCGGCAGCAGGCGGGCCACATTCGCGCGGAAGCGTGTCAGATTTCCGCCACGCAGCGGGTCGGGCGTGATCGACTTGAGCTGCAGCGGGTTGAGCCACTTCCCGTTTTCCGACACGCGGTAATCGAGGTGCGGTCCCGTGGCGAGCCCGGTCATGCCGACGTAGCCGATGACGTCGCCCTGCGTGACGCGCGTGCCCTTCTTGAGGCCCTTCTTGAACTTCTGCAGGTGGAGGTAGCACGTGTCGTAGCGCGACGAGTGGCGCACGCGGATGAAGTTGCCCTCGCCCGGCTTGTAGCGCGCCTCGACCACGACGCCGTCCGCGGTGGTCATGACCGGCGTGCCGGTCGGTGCGCCGTAGTCGATGCCGTAGTGCGGGCGGAAGTACTTGAGGACGGGGTGAAAGCGCTTCTTGGTGAAGCCGGAGGTGACGCGCGAGAACTTGAGCGGTGCCTTGAGGAACTGCTTGCGGAGCGGGCTGCCGCCGGCCGCGTAGTAGCCCGCGGCGCCGTCGGGCTGCTCGTGCCGGAAGGCCTCGTAGGTCGTGCCGCGATGCGTGAAGCGCGCGGCGGTGACGGGGCCGTAGCCGAGGAGGTCGCCGCCGGCATACTGCTTCTTCACCACCAGGCTGAACGAGTCGCCTTTGCGCAGCTCGAAGAAGTCAATGTCCCACTGGAAGACGTCGATGAGCTGCTGCACGAGCTGCGGACCTTCGCCGTGCTGGCGGAGTGCCTCGTAGAGCGAGCGGTTGATGGTCGCGGAGATGGCCGTCTCTTCTTCGCGGATGACGGCCTGCTGCGTCCGGACGTCAAAGCGGTTGCCGTTGCGCACGGCGCCGACTTCGCCCCAGCCGGTGATCTTCATCTGCACCGCGTCGACGGTGCCGAGCTGGTCGTAGTGGAAGCGGACGAGCTGGCCGGGACGGAGGCGGCGGACGTCGATCGACTTCGCCAGCTCGCCCGTGAGCGTCGCGCTTTCGGAGCGGGAGAGGCCGCCGGCGAGGAGGAGCTTGTCGAGGGTGTCGTTTTTCTCGACCGTGAGGATCAGTGCGTGCTCGGGCAGCTCCGCGGTGGCGGGCTTCTGCAGCTCCGCGTAGCGCAACTGCACGGGTGGCAGGAGTGAGGTCTGCACGGGCCCGCCGAGCTCCGGCTGCGAGCGCACGGCCGCGAGAAAGAAAGGAATGGCCAGCGGGAGCGCCAGTGCCGCGTAGAACCGCGGCCGCTTCACCACCCCACCCAGACGTCCACCAATGGCGCGAGATCGTTTCATCGAATCAGAAAGGTTCCTACTTGGAAGGAGGCGTCGTCCACTGCTCCGGCGTCAGGACGGTGGCCGCTTTTTCGTTCGCGGGCTGATCGGCGCGGCGGTAGCTCGTCGGGACGAGGAACACCGAGGCGTCGGGGGCCACTTCGCGGATCGACGTCACCCACATCTCGCGGATGATCGTCTTGGCCGACGGCACATTCAGCTCCGATTTCGTCGGCGGCAGGTCGGCCAGCGTGCGCGTCGTGACGCTCTGGCGCATCGGGAAGCCTTTGACCTTCATCGCCTCGATGTCGAGCAGGCGGTCGATGTCGGGGTTGCCGGTGCGCATGCTGGTCAGGAACGAGCTGGCGGTCGAGGCGGCGAAGCGCGTCGTCGCCCAGGTGTCGATCTCGGTGCGCACGTGCTGCGTGAGGGGCATGGCCTTCATCGTCAGCGTGATGTCGTAGTTGAGGGTGAGGCGGGTGTGCTCGGTGGGGATGCCGGCGATGATCGGCCGGTCTTCCTTCGTCTCCAGGCTCGACTTGAAGTTGGAGATGCGGATGTTGCTCGAGCCCAACGCCGTCGCGACCCCGGCCGTATTGACCTCCGTGAACCACTCCTTGGCGGGATCGACGAAGATCAGGCGGCGCGAGCCGTCCGTGGAGATGACGTAGGTGCCCGGCGGATAGAGGCTGCCGCCGAGAAAGTCGATCCGTGAGCTCTCCCCATCGATGATGGCCCGGGCCGACAGGTCGCTGACCGGGTCGGCATTGGCCGTGGTGGTGTTCTTCTGGGTGAACTCGTACTGAATGGCAGCAGACGCGGAGACGGCGACGAGCGAGAGCGCAACCGCAACCAGTAGTCTTTTCATCAATATCCCTCGACGTTCGCGGGCGAGTATACGGAACGCAATAATTTATGGCATATGCTCATAAAGTTATTGTGCCTCGGCGGCATTGAGCTCAGCAGCAATATTTTCCACCCCGTCACCGTTGGGCGTCGCATGTCCATTCCGAGATTCCTCACGGCAGCAGTCTGCGCGAGCATCGCCTTCGGCGCGGCGGGTCAGTCCGTCACGATCGAGCAGGTGATCAAAAAGGTCCAGGAGCAGCAGAAGAGGACGCATACGCTGCAGGCCGACTTCCGCCAGGAAAAAGAGCTGGCGCTTCTCGCGAAGCCCGAGGTCTCGACCGGAACGTTCCTCTACTCGCGTCCGAACAACGTCCTCTGGACGTACGCCACGCCGAAGCGCGTGCAGATGGTCATCGCCAACGGCACCCTGACCACGTACTACGCCGACCTGGCCAAAGCCGAGCGCATCGACGTCAAGAAGTTCGAGGACCGCATCTTCAAGTACATGGGTGCGACGGGCGCCATCGACGAGCTGGCCCGCTACTTTGATTTCACCTTCACCGATTCGAAGTCCAAGCCGGTGTTCGTGCTGGACCTGACGCCGAAGAACCGGGCCGTCGGCAAGCGCGTCAAGCGCATCAAGATCTGGATCGACAAGAAGAGCTACCTCGCCCAGAAGTTCGAGTACGTGGAGGGCGACGGCGACATCACCCGCTACGAGTTCACCAACATGCGCATCAACGAGCCGGTGCCGCCGAGCCGCTTTGCCATCGCCCTTCCGTCGAACGTGAAGGTCGAGCAGATGAAGATTCAGTAGTGTCGCGGCTCAGCTTCAAACTCCTCGGCACCGACGGCGCCGCCCGCCGCGGCGAGGTCACCACGCCGCACGGCACCATCCAGACGCCCGTGTTCATGCCGGTGGGGACACGCGCGTCGGTGAAGGGACTGACCACCGAGCAGCTCCAGCGCCTCGGCCCGGAGATCATCCTCAACAACACGTACCACCTCATGCTGCGTCCCGGCGTCGACCTCGTCGAAAAGCTCGGCGGCGTACACAAGTTCATGGGATGGGACCGCGCGGTTCTCACGGATTCCGGCGGCTTCCAGCTCTACTCGCTCGCGTCGATCCGCAAGATCCGCGAGGAGGGCGTGGAGTTCCGGAGCCACATTGACGGCTCGCCGTACTTTCTCAGCCCGGAGAAGTCGGTCGAGATCCAGACGCGGATGGGCGTCGACATCGCCATGGCCTTCGACGAGTGTCCGGCGTACGGCCTCTCGCATGCCGAGGTCGAGAAGTCGATGCTGATGACGCATCGGTGGGCGAAGCGCTCGCTCGCGTCGCGCACGACTTCGGCGCTGTTCGGCATTGTCCAAGGCGGGATTCACCTCGACCTGCGCACGCGCAGCGTCGAAGAGGTGGCCGCCATGGAGTTCGACGGCATCGCCATCGGCGGCGTCTCCGTCGGCGAGCCGAAGGAAGAGATGTTCGAAGTCGTGAACCACACCGCTCCGCTCCTCCCGGCGGACCGGCCGCGCTACCTGATGGGCGTCGGCACGCCGGAGGACCTGGTCAACGGCGTGGCGGCCGGCATCGACATGTTCGACTGCGTCATGCCGACGCGGAACGCCCGGAACGGCTCACTCTTCACCAGTTTCGGGAAGATTCACATCAAGAACGCCAAGTACGCGGACGACCCGCGGCCGCTCGATCCGGAGTGCTCGTGCGTCACCTGCACGACCGTGTCGAGGGCGTATCTGCGGCACCTTTACGCAAACGACGAGATCGCGGCGAGCGTGTACAACACGATCCACAACGTTTCGTTCTACCTTGACTTGATGGAGGCGATCCGGCAGTCTATCGCGTCCAACTCGTTCAACTCTTTCCGCGAAGGATTCCTGTCGCGGCTTTCGAGAGAAACAAACATATGAATGCGATAGCTCTGTTTCAAAGCGGTGGCGGCGCGGCCGCGGTCGCGGTCGCGAATTTTCTGCCGATCGTCGCGATCGGCCTGGTTTTCTACTTTCTCGTGATCGCCCCGGCGAACAAACAGCGCAAGAAGCAGCAGGAAATGCTCAGCACGCTGAAGAAGGGCGATCGCGTACTGACCACAGGCGGGATTTACGGGACGATCCAGGGTGTTGAGCCGGACGCCGTCTATCTGAAAATCGCCGAAAACACGAAGGTAAAGGTGGCGCGCAGCGCGATTTCGAACATCGTCAGCGGTGAGTCGGAAGCGCAGTAGTTCGTCCTCGGGAGGAATCCTTGAACAGAAACATTTTGTGGAAAGTCGTGGTGATTCTCGCGGTGCTGGCGGTGTTTACGGTCGCCATCATCCCCACGCAGAACAATCCTGAGCCGATCAAACGCGGCCTGGATCTCAAAGGCGGAACGCAGCTCGTGATGAAGGTCAACGTCAACGAGGCCAGCCGCCTCGAAGTCGACCAGGCCGCGAACTCCCTCCGCACGCAGGCGCAGGCGCAGAACATTCCGGTTCCGGCGACCCGCCGCATCAGCGACATGGCGTTCGTGGCCACGATGCCTGCCGGCGTCGGCACCGGCCAGTACGAGCGCATCGCCCGCGACTTCCTGCCGTCGTTCGACGTGGCCAAGGCCGGCAACGACCTGCGGTTCACGATCAAGTCGGCGGCGTTGCAGACCCTGCACCGCGACACCGTCGAGCAGGCCAAGGAAGCGATCGACCGCCGCGTCAACGCCCTCGGCGTGACCGAGCCGATCATCGTCACCGAGGGTGAGGACCGCATCAACATCCAGCTCCCGGGCGTGGACGATCCGGCCCGCGTCAAGGACATCATCAAAACCACCGCGCAGCTCCAGTTCCGCATGGTCGAAGGCGCAGCCGCCCCGACCGCGGAAGCGGCCTACGCCGCCGTGCCCGCGGCCATGCGCGAGCAGGTCGACATCCTCCCGATGAACGACGAGGACGACATGGGCCGCGTCACCGGCACGCAGTTCATCCCGGTCAACAAGAACGTCCCGGTCAGCGGCCGCGACCTGAAGAACGCGCGCGTGCAGAAGGGCCGCGTGGGCGAGCCGGTCATCGGCTTCTCCTTCACGCCCGACGGCTCGCCGAAGTTCGGGGAGCTGACGGGCGCCAACATCAATCGCCAGCTGGCGATCGTCCTCGACAACAAGGTCGTCTCCGCGCCGAACATCAACAGCCGCATCGACGGCGAAGGCGTGATCGAGGGCAGCTTCACGCAGCAGCAGGCGGCGGACCTCTCGCTGGTCCTGCGCAGCGGCTCGCTCCCGGCCTCGCTGACGACGCTCGAAGAGCGCACCGTCGGCCCGTCGCTCGGCCGTGACTCGATCCGCCAGGGCTTCATGGCCTCGGCCATCGGCTTCGCGCTGCTGGTGCTGGCGATCATCGCCTACTACAGGGGCGCGGGCGTCAACGCGGTCCTGGCGCTGCTGCTCAACCTGATCATCCTGCTGGGGATGATGGCCTACTTCAAGGCCGCGCTGACGCTGCCCGGCATCGCCGGCATCGTGCTGACGCTGGGCATGGCCGTCGACTCGAACGTGCTCGTCTTCGAGCGCATCCGTGAAGAGATGCGCGAAGGGAAGACCGTCCGGGCGTCGATCGACCAGGGCTTCTCTCGCGCCTTCGCCACGATCATCGACACCCACCTGACGACGATCATCTCGGCCCTCTTCCTCTTCCAGTTCGGCACCGGCCCGATCAAAGGCTTCGCCGTGACCCTGCTCATCGGTCTCAGCGCGTCGGTCTTCACGGCCTTCTTCGTGTCGCGAATGATCTTCGACATCGTTTACAAGCCGACGGATCGGCCCAAAGAGCTCAGCATCTGAGGCCGGCGAGGACATCACCATGCGAATTTTCGACAACCCCAATTACGACTTCATCAAGTACCGCTGGCATGCGACGATCTTCTCGCTGATCCTGATCGGGATCGGTCTGGCCGTCTTCCTGACCCGCGGCGTCAACCTCGGCATCGACTTCGCCGGCGGCGCGAACATCGTCCTCAAGTTCCGCCAGGATCCGCCGATCGCCGAGCTCCGCTCCAAGCTGCCCGCCGCGACCATCCAGCAGTACGGCGCCGCGAAGGACAACTCGGTGCTGATCCGCCTCCCGCAGCAGAAGGGTGAGGGCGACTATGCCGGCGCCGTCGTCGAGCAGTTGCACAAAGACCTCAACCCCGAGGCGGCCGGCAAGCACGACCTCAACTACCTCGGCAGCGATCGTCTGGCCGCGCTCCTGACTCAGGCCGACCCGGACAACCGCGGCTCGAATCCCGCCGCGCTCGAGCACTACCGCGCCACCGCCAAGCGCATCATCGACCGCCGCTCCGAGCTGGGCATCTTTACCGCGATTGCCCAGGCCACGCAGGGTCTCAGCAGCGGCGCCGCCCGCGTCGTCAACGAGCGCGCCTTCATCGGCGACTTCAACCTCCTGAACCAGGAGACGGTCGGTCCGCAGGTCGGCGGCCAGCTCCAGAAGCGCGCCTTCTGGGCCATCATCCTGTCGTCGCTGGCCATGGGCATCTACATCTGGCTGCGGTTCGACTTCGTGTTCGGCGTCGCGGCGATGATCTGCATCGTCCACGACGTCCTGATCGCGATGACGTTCCTGCTGCTGCTCAACCTCGAGTTCTCGCTGAACGTCGTCGCCGCGATCCTGACCATCGTCGGCTACTCGGTCAACGACACGGTCGTCACGTACGACCGCGTCCGCGAGAACCGCCGGAAGATCAAGAAGCCGATGTCGCTGGCCGAGCACCTCAACCTAGCCATGAACCAGACCCTGTCGCGCACGATCCTCACCGCCGGTACGGTCTTCCTCGTCCTGCTGGCCATGCTCGCCTTCGGCGGTGAAGTCATCCGCGGCTTCTCGTGGATCCTCACCATCGGCGTCGTCAGCGGCACGTACTCCACGCTGCTCATCGTCCCGGCCGTGGCCGTGGCGTGGGACAACTGGCAGCAGCGCCGCCGCCCGGCCGCCGCCGCCTCGCGCGTCGAGCCGACGCGCGAAGTGCCGAGCACCCCGGTCCGCAAGCGCGCCAGCTGATCGCACCCATTCGCACGATGAAAGGGCGGGCTTCGGCCCGCCCTTTGTTTTTCGATAGACTCCGCGGCCAGGAGAAACGATGGCCGACGACAAGCGCGACGATGCTCTCGATTACCACTCCTCGGGGCGCCCGGGGAAGATCGAGGTCATTCCGTCCAAGCCCACCGCGACGCAGCGCGACCTCTCGCTCGCGTACACGCCGGGGGTTGCCAAGCCCTGTCTCGAGATCGCGCGCGATCCCTCGCTCGCGTACAACTACACCGCCAAAGGAAACCTCGTCGCCGTCGTGACCAACGGTACCGCCGTCCTCGGCCTCGGCGACATCGGCGCGCTGGCCGGCAAGCCGGTCATGGAAGGAAAGGGAGTCCTCTTCAAGAGGTTCGCCGACATCGACGTGTTCGACATCGAGGTCGACACGCATGACACGGAGGAGTTCATCCGCTGCGTCAAGCTCCTCGAGCCGACCTTCGGCGGGATCAACCTCGAGGACATCGCCGCGCCGGCCTGCTTCGAGATCGAGAACCGTCTGAAGGCGGAGATGAACATCCCCGTCTTCCACGACGACCAGCACGGCACGGCCATCATCTCCGCGGCGGCGCTGGTCAACGCGCTCGAAGTGGCGAACAAAAAGATCGGGGACGTGAAGGTCGTCATTTCCGGCGCGGGCGCCGCGGCGATGGCCTGCCTGCGCCTCTACATCAAGCTCGGCCTGCGCAAGGAGAACGTCATCCTCGTCGACCGTCACGGCGTGATCTTCAAAGGCCGCAAAGAAGACATGACGGATTACAAGCAGGAGTTCGCGGCCGACACCGATCGCCGCACGATGGCCGATGCGTTCGCCGGCGCGGACGTGTTCATCGGACTCTCCGCCGGCGGTGTCGTGTCGCAGGACATGATCCGCCTCATGGCTCCCGATCCGATCGTGTTCGCCATGGCCAACCCGACTCCGGAGATCGGCTACGACGAAGCGGTCCAGGCACGCCCGGACACGATCATGGCCACGGGCCGCAGCGATTTCCCGAACCAGGTCAACAACGTCCTCGGCTTTCCGTTCATCTTCCGCGGCGCGCTCGACTGCCGCGCCACGACTATCAACGACGAGATGAAGCTCGCCGCGTCGTATGCGCTGGCCAGTCTGGCCAAGGAAGACGTTCCCGACTCCGTCCTCCGCGCGTACGGCAAAGACCGTCTGTCGTTCGGCCGCGAGTACCTGATCCCGAAACCGTTCGACTACCGCGTGCTGCTGAACGTGCCGGTCGCCGTCGCCCGTGCCGCTGCGGAGACGGGCGTCGCGCAGAAGCCGATCGAGGATTACGACGAGTACCGCCGCCGCCTCGAGAACATGCTCGGCCGCTCGCGCGGCCTGATGCACGACCTCTACGGCCGCGCGCGCAAAGACCCGAAGCGCATCGTGTTCCCGGAAGGGGAGCAGGAGAAGATCGTCCGCGCGGCGAAGATCCTCATCGACGAGAAGCTCGCCCACCCGGTCCTCCTCGGCCGGCGCGCCGAGGTCGTTGCCCTGGTCGAGAAATACAACATCGACAAAGCGAAGTTGACGCTGATCGACATCAGCGACTGCGAACAGCGCGACCGTTACGTGCAGCGCTTTCACGAGCTGCGCCGCCGCCAAGGCATCACCATGGCCGACGCGCAGCGCTTCCTCGCCAGTCGCAACTACTTCGCGATGATGATGCTCGACGCCGGTGACGCGGACGGCGTCATCGCCGGCCTCGGCTCGTACTATCCGGCCACCATCCGTCCCGCGCTGCAGATCGTGCGGCCGCGCGCCGGCGTGCGCCACGTCTCAGGCGCCTACGTGCTGATGTTCAAGAGCAAGACTGTGGTGCTCGCCGACACGACCGTGAACATCGACCCCGACAGCGAGACACTGGCCGAGATCGCCGAGCAGACCGCCGAGACGGCGAAACGCTTCAACCTCGAGCCGCGCATCGCCATGCTCTCGTTCTCGAACTTCGGCTCGACGAAGCACCCGTCGACGAAGAAGGTCGCCGACGCCGTGCAGATCCTCAAGAAGCGCCGTCCGGACCTCATCGTCGAAGGAGAGATGCAGGCCGACACGGCCGTCACGCCGGAGATCGCGCAGGAGGACTACGCCTGGAGCGCCATCCAGGGCGACGCCAACGTGCTCGTCTTCCCCAGCCTCGACGCCGCCAACGCAGCCTACAAACTCCTCTGGCGCCTCGCCGGCGCCGAAGTGATCGGCCCGATCCTGCAGGGCCTGTCCAAGCCGGTCCACGTCCTCCAGCGCGGCGTCGACGTCAACGACATCGTGAACATGGCCGCCATCGCGGTCCTGGACGCGCAGGAGCTGGCGAAGAAGTAAGCCGTTTACGCGTTGCTCGTTGCTCGTTCGGGGGGCCGTCTCGCGCTCGACGTGAGGAGCGCGGTGGCTGACCGTCTCGCGCGACAGCACCCCTGACGAGCAACGTCAAACGCCGTTACGCCGTCGGCGGCATGCAGCTCTTCACCAGCGCGCTGAGCGCGCCGATGTCGAACGGCTTGGGCAGGAAGGCGCAGATGCCGGCGTTCACCGCCACGGCCACATCCGGGTCGCGGTTGGCGCTGACGACGATCACCGGGATGCGGCTGAGGGCGGCGTCGCCCTGGCGCTCGCGCAGGACGTCCCAGCCCGAGAGCACCGGCATCATGAGGTCCAGCACGACCACGTCGGGGTGCTGATCGCGCATGAGGTCCAGCGCCTCGCGGCCGTTCGGCGCCTCGAGGAATGAGTAACCGTCCCTGCGCAGGGCCGCCACGATCATCCGGCGGATGTTCGGATCATCGTCGACGACCAATACGGAAAAGCCTGGTACGTCCTGTCCCACAGCACCGGAATTATGCCCGATGTGAGTCGTTACAGCGCAAGCAATGAAAATCGCCGTTGCCATGTCCGGCGGGGTCGACTCGTCGACCGCCGCGTACCTGCTGAAAGCGCAGGGGCATGACGTCGTCGGTCTGTCGATGCAGATGTACGACAACCTCACGAATGCCGACACGACCTACGGCGGCTGCTGCACGATCGACGACCTGACCGATGCCAAACGAGTGGCCTGGCGTCTCGAGATCCCGCACTTCACGCTCAACCTCGAGGAGAACTTCCACGAGAAAGTGATCACGCCGTTCGTGCAGGGCTACCTGGCCGGCACGACGCCCAGTCCCTGCGTCCTGTGCAACACGCACGTGAAGTTCGACCTCTTCCACCGCAAGGCCATGGCCATCGGCGCGGAGAAGATCGCCACCGGCCACTACGCCCGCATCACGAAGAGCAACGGCCACTTCGAGCTGCGCAAGGCCGTCGACCTGGCCAAGGACCAGTCGTACTTTCTGTTCGAGCTCTCGCAGGATCAGTTGTCCGAGGCGCTGTTTCCGCTCGGCGAGCTGACCAAGCCGGAAGTGCGCGACATCGCCGAGGAGGCGGGGTTGTCCGTCGCGCGCAAGAAGGAGTCGTACGAGATCTGCTTCGTCCCGGAGCAGGACGGCTACGCGAAGATCGTCGAGCGCGAGTCCGGCATCCCCCGCGGCGAGGCCGCGGGCGAGCTCGTGGACATGGACGGCAACGTCCTCGGCACGCACGACGCCTACTACGGCTTCACCATCGGCCAGCGCCGCGGCCTCGACCTCGGCGGCTCGCCGGAGCGCTCCTACGTCGTTGACGTGAACCCGTTCACGAAGCGCGTCGTCGTCGGCCCCGCGTCCGCGCTGGAGAAGGACGAGCTGACCGCGCAACGCGTGCACTGGATCGCCGGCGCGCCCCCCTCCGGGCCGGTGGAAGTGCAGGCCCGCGTGCGCTCGCGCATGGCCGACGTCGCCGCGACGGTGACGCCGGTCGACGGTGACAAAGCGCGCGTCACGTTCGCGCACAAGCTGCGCGCCGTTGCCCCGGGACAGGCGGTCGTGTTCTACCAGAACGATCTTTGTTTAGGCGGCGGCTGGATCACGAGATAGCTCGCAGCTGGCAGCTATCAGCTGTCAGGAGTACGGGGGACGGACGCGCCAGCGCGTTCCGCGCTACCATATCCCCATACAGAAGGAGGGCTTCATGGCGAATCGGATCGCAACGATCCTCGGTCTCGGCTTTCTCCTCGTCGGCATCATCGGCTTCATCGCTCCCACCATCCTCGGGATGCACCTGACGCTGGCGCACAACATCGTTCACCTCGTGACGGGTGCGGTGTCGCTCTGGCTCGGCCTGAAGGGCACGCCGTCCGCCGCGAAGACGTTCTGCATCGTCTTCGGCGCGGTTTACCTGCTCCTCGGCATCTGCGGCTTCGTCCTCGGCACCGGCGACGAAAAGATGTGGGAGATCCTCCCCGGCCAGCTCATGTTCGGCCGCATGGACCACATCGTCCACGTGCTTCTCGGCGCGATCTACCTGATCGGCGGCTTCGCGACGCGCACCGTCCCGGCCACCAGAACGGCCTGACGGTCAGTGGCGTCCTGCTGCTCGGCGGGACGCCAGCGTGTCGCGAGCGCCGAATTTGGTGGTTTGTCCCCGCGGTTCACGTCGGGACGCGTCAAATTCATCCGCTCTGTTTCCATTTTCAAGGTCTCAAGCATGACACGTCATGCTTTGAGCGTCGCGCGCCATGCTTCGAGCATCACGCGTCATGCTTCGAGCGTCGCGCGTCATGCTTCGAGCATCACGCGTCATGCTTTTGAGTCTCGCGCGTCATGCTTCGGGCATCACGCGTCATGCTTCGAGCATCACGCGTCACGCTTCGAGCCTCACACGTCACGCTTCGAGCGTCGCGCGTCATGCTCTCAGCGTCGCGCGTCATGTTTTGAGCATGGCGCGCCATGCTTCGAGCCTCGCACGTCATCCCTCGAGCGTGACGCGTCATGCTTCGAGGGCCGCGTCGCAGGGCTTCGGCGCGTCCTTCCGGCGAGGAAGCTTCCCGGGCTACTCGACCGTCACGCTCTTCGCCAGGTTCCGAGGCTGATCCACGTCCGCCCCCCGCCGCAGCGCGATGTAGTACGCGAGGAGCTGCGTCGGGACGACGGTCAGGATCGGCTGCAGCGCTTCCACGGTCGACGGGACCTCGATGGTCTCGTCGGCCATGTTCTTCATCGCCTCGTCGCCTTCGTCGATGATGGCCAGCAGCTTCCCGTCGCGCGCCTTCACCTCCTGCAGGTTCGAGACGACTTTCTCGTAGACAGGCGTTCGGGTGCAGATCGCCACGACGGGCATGTTCTCGTCGATGAGCGCGATCGGCCCGTGTTTCATCTCCCCGGCCGGATACCCCTCGGCGTGGATGTACGAGATCTCCTTCAGCTTCAGCGCGCCCTCGAGAGCGATCGGGTAGTGCACGCCGCGGCCGAGGAAGAGAAAGTCCTGCGCCGTGTGCCACTTGTTGGCGAGCTGCTGGATCTTCTTCTCCTGGGTCTTGAGCAGGTGCTCGATCTTGTGCGGGATCGTCGAGAGCTCGTGCATGGCCGCGCGGATCTCGTCGCGCGAGTCGCCGCGCAACTGGCGGATGTAGAGCGACAGCAGGTAGAACGCGGTGAGCTGCGTCGTGAATGCTTTCGTCGACGCCACCCCGATCTCCGGCCCCGCGTTCGTGTAGATCGTGCCGTCCGACATGCGCGTCGCGGCCGAGCCGAGGACGTTGCAGATCGAGATCAGCTTCGCGCCCTTCCCCTTCGCTTCCTGCATCGCCGCGATCGTGTCCGCGGTCTCGCCGGACTGCGTCACGCCGATGACCAGCGTCTGCGCGTCGACGATCGGGTCGCGGTAGCGGTACTCGGAGCCGTAGTCGACCTCGACCGGGATCTTCGCCGCGCTCTCGAGCACGAATTTGCCGATCAGCCCCGAGTGCCACGACGTCCCGCAGGCCACGATATGGATCCTGCGGAACTGCCCCCACTCCTCGGCGGTGAACTGCAGCTCGTTGAAGTAAATCTCGCCCGACTCCTCGAACATGCGGCCGGTGAACGTGTCGCGCACGGCGCGCGGCTGCTCGTGGATCTCCTTGAGCATGTAGTGCCGGTAGCCTTCCTTCTCGGCCATCACGGCGTCCCAGGTGATGCGCTTCGGCTCCCGCTCGATCTTCGAGTCGTCGCGCGCGAAGAGGTCGACCTTCTGATCGTTGGCGACGGCGTACTCCCCGTCTTCCAGATAGATGATGTTGCGCGTGTAGGCGAGGAGCGGCGCCACGTCGGAGGCGACGATGTTCTCCCCCTCGCCGAGACCGATCACGAGCGGCGGACCGTGCTTGGCGGCGATGATCGTCCCCGGCTCGTCGGCCGCGATCATGACCAGCGCGTAGTGCCCTTCCAGCTCCTTGAGCCCCTTCTTCACCGCGTCGACGAACGACGTGCCGTCCTTGCGGTACTCCTCGATGAGGTGGGCCACGACTTCCGTGTCCGTCTCGCTCTTGAACTCGTGCCCCTGCGACTTGAGCCGCTGCTTGAGCGGGAGGAAGTTCTCGATGATGCCGTTGTGGATGACCACCACGTTGCCCGTGCAGTCGCGGTGCGGATGGGCGTTGTTCTCGTTCGGCTTGCCGTGCGTGGCCCAGCGCGTGTGGCCCATGCCGAACGTGCCGTGCAGCTCGTGCTCTTTGAGCTTTCCCTCGAGGTTTGAGAGCTTCCCCTCGGCGCGCACGACGTCCACGCCATTGCCGTTGACCACCGCGACGCCCGCGCTGTCGTAGCCGCGGTATTCGAGCTTCTTCAGACCACCCAGTAGAACCGGCACGACCTCACGAGTGCCGACGTAGCCGATGATTCCGCACATGCTGTATCTCCTGAACGAGCGATGAGTGATGAGCGGTGAGCGAGGAACCGGTCTCGAAGTTCATCGCTCATCGTTCATCGTTCATCGCTAGAATCGCGTCCGTGACGCGTCGAGTCCTGTTCGTCCTGCTCGTGTTCGCCATCGCCGCGTGCGGCAAACGGGGCGACCCTCGTCCTCCCGTGCCGGTCATCCCGGCGGCCACGACCGACCTCGTTGTAACACAGCGCGCCGGCCGGGTGCTGCTGTCGTGGAGCTACCCCGCGCTGACCACCGCGGGCCGCAGTCTCACCGACATCCGGCGCATTTCCATCCACCGCTACGTCGAGCCGCTGCCGGTCGCGCCCGGCGGCCGCGATCCGAAAACGCTGATCCCCGGCGACGTCGATACCACCGAGCCGCAGCCGCTGATCCTGTTCTCGAAGATCCCCACCATCCCGCAGGCGCAGTTCGAGAAGCTCAGTACCCGTCTCGACAGCATAGAAAAGGCCAACCTTGCGGACGCGACCGCGGGCACCCGCCTCCTCTTCACCGACACGCCGCCCTTCCGCTCGACGGACGGCCGTCCCGTGAGGCTGACGTACGCCGTCGTGACCGAGGGAGGCACGGCGCGCAGCCAGGCCTCGAACCTGGCCATCATCGTCCCGCTGCCGGTCGGCGTCGCGCCTCCGGGCGTCACCGCCGCCGCGAAAGCCGAGGGCGTGACGGTGAGCTGGACCGCCCCCGCCACCTCGGTGACGGGCGACGCCGGGCCGGTCGTGACCGGCTACAACATCTATCGCGCCGCGCCCGGCACCGAGCTCGGCGACCTGGCCACGCCGATCAACACCGCCCCGGTCAAGGGGACGACCTACCTCGACACGCCCGCGTACGGCGAGCACGAGTACCGCGTGGCCGCCGTCGCCACCACGGGCCCGCCGTCGATCCAGAGCGACCTCTCCGCGCCGGCCAGGGTCACGTTCCGCGATCTCGTCCCGCCCCCGGCCCCCGCCTCGGCCACGGTGCTCCTGGAAACGAAGCTCGTGCGCCTGCTGTGGGACGCGGTCGACGCCCCCGACCTGGCCGGCTACGACGTCCACCGCATCGAGGGCAAATACCGCCTCAAGCTCACCCCCACGCCGGTCAAAGAGACGAACTTCCTCGACATCTCCATCGACATCGGCATCGGCTACTCCTACGAGATCACCGCCATCGACACCAGCGGCAACGAAAGCCAGCCGGTGAAGACGGAAACGGTCATCGTGCCGAAGACGCCTTGAGAGTGGAGCGGCGGGCTTTAGCCCGCCGCCGCTCGGGGGCCGCGGCGGGCTAAAGCCCGCCGCTCCACGGTCTATAGCAATGCCCTCAGTCTCTCCGGATCGCTCGTCGGTTCCTCGCACGCGTAGCCGATGCAGACGTACGCGAGCGTCTTGTCCGAGGGCCGCTGCTCCATCAGCGGAAGGTCGGCGGACTGCGTTCCCTGCACGAGCACGCGGTGGGGGAGGAACGTCTCTCCCACCACGCGCCGCAGTTCGGCCGCCTCGCCGGTGAGGGCGATCTCCTTCGGCGTGCCGGCACGCCATTCGGCCACGGCGAGGAGGAAGCCGAAGCCGGACGGATACTTTTCCAGCAGCGGCCACACCGCCTCCACGGCCTCGGTGGCCACGCGCGCGTAATGCTCCTCGCCGAACAGCAACGCGAGGCGCAGAAGGACTTCGCAGGCGACGGACGTGCCGCCCGGCGTGGCGTTGTCGAAGAGGTCTTTCGGCCGGGTGATGAGCTCCTCGTGGTCGATGGGCGTGTCGTAGAAGCCGCCGTTCTCCTCGTCGCGGAAGCGCGCCAGGATCTGCTCGGCCAGGCCGCGCGCCGCGTCGAGATAGCGGCGCTCGCCGGTGGCCTCGTACGCCAGCGTCAGGCCCCACGCGACGCCGGAGTAATCCTCCAGCAGGCCGGGGATCTTCGCGTGCCGCGTTAATTTATCATCCACGATTCTGGACAATAAAAAGTCAGCATTGTTGCGAACAATATCGTCATAGCGGCCGAAGGCCAGCGACGCCTCGGCGAACGCGGCCAGCATCCAGCCGTTCCATCCGGCCAGCATCTTCTCGTCGCGTCCCGGCCAGACGCGTTTCGAGCGCACGCCGTACAGCTTGCACTTGCCGCGCGAGGCGATGTCGCCGAGCTGGTCGAGGGTGATGCCGAGGTCCGCGGCCACGCTGACCGGCTCGCGCGGCACGTTGAGGATGTTGTGACCCTCCCAGTTGCCGCGCTCCGTGATGTCGTACAGCGCGCAGAAGACGCGTCCCTCTTCCTCGCCGAGCAGCTCCAGCACCTCGGCGCGCGTCCAGACGTAGAACTTGCCTTCTTCGCCCTCCGAATCCGCATCCAGCGTCGAATAGAACGCGCCATCGGGCGAGGTCATCTCGCGCGCGACGAAGCCGAGGATCTCGTTCGCGATCTGCGCGAACAGCGGCTCCTTCGTCCACTGCCAGGCGCGCACGTACAACCGCGCCAGCAGGGCGTTGTCGTACAGCATCTTTTCAAAGTGCGGGACCAGCCACCGCGCGTCGACGGAGTAGCGATGGAAGCCGCCGCCAACCTGGTCGTAGATGCCGCCGCGGGCCATCTTCGCCAGCGTCGTGACGATGATCTCGCGCAGGTGGTCGTCGTTGTCGCGATGGGCGACCTGCATCAGAAAGTCGAGCGACATTGAGGGCGGGAACTTCGGCGCGCCGCCGAAGCCGCCGTGTACAGGGTCGTAGTTCGACGCCATGCGCGCCGCGGCGGTGTCGAGCCCCTCGCGCGTGATCGTGCCGCCCTTGCCGCGGGCCCGTAACTGGCCGGAGATCGCCGTCTGCACTTCCTTCGACGCCTCCTCCACTTCCGCGCGCCGCGAGCGGTAGACGTTGATGACGTGCTCCAGCACCCTGCGGAAGCTGGGCATCCCGTGACGCTCGTCCGGCGGAAAGTACGTCCCGGCGAAGAACGGCCGCCCCTCGGGCGTCAGGAACATCGACATCGGCCAGCCGCCGTGACCGGTCATCATCTGCACGGCCTGCATGTAGATCGAGTCGACGTCGGGCCGCTCCTCGCGATCGACCTTGATCGAGACGTAGTCCTCGTTCAACACCTGCGCGATGGCCGGGTCCTCGAACGACTCGCGCTCCATGACGTGGCACCAGTGGCAGGCCGAGTAACCGATCGAGAGGAAGACCGGCTTGTCCTCCGCCCGCGCCTTCGCCCACGCCTCCTCACCCCACGGATACCAGTCGACGGGGTTGTGCGCATGCTGCAGCAGGTAGGGGGAGGTCTCGTCGGCGAGCCTGTTCATGCCGAGCGAAGCGAAGCATCAATGGAGCCACCTCGGCAAGTGGGCTCCATCATCGCTGGCGCGCTCATTCCCCGCTGTCATCCGAGCGTCGAGTCGAGGGACCTGGGTGGGTGGGGGCGCGCTACGCGTGCAACCGGACATGTCACGCGCCCCCACCCGCCCAGGTCCCTCGACTCACGCTCGGGATGACAGCGGGTCGGGGCTGCGCAAGACCTCCAGCAACTGCGGCGGGAAGGCCCGCATCTCGAAGTACTCGCCTTCCAGCTCCTCGACCTGAAAACGGTCCAGCCCGGAGTTGGAGAGGAAGTCATTGCGCAGTTTGACGTCGTGCTCTTCGACGATGCGCGGCAGGAGCTGGTTGATGTAGAAGGCCTCCAGGCGGATCTTCGTGATCACTTCCTCGAGCAGTGCCTCGCTCATGTACTCCTGCAGCTCGTTGAGGGCCGGATCGTGCGCGATCTCCGCGCGGATTTCCCGCCGGAACGTCTCCCGCCCCTCGGCGGTATTGAGCTCGAGATAGAAGTTCGCCATGCGCCGCCGGGCGAGGTTGTAGGCGGCGAAGTAGAGCTTCTCGTGCCGGTTCAGCGACGCGATCGAGTCGACTACGCCGGCCAGCGACTCCTCATTGTTCTCGATCGAGATCAGGCCGAGGGTCAGGGCGTAGAGCTTCTTCTTCCCGTACGCGAGCGCGTATTCGTTGTTCACGACCGGGTCGATGAAGAGCTGCTGGAAGAGGCCGCGGCGCAGTTTCTCGAAGACCTGCATGTTGCCGAGGAGCGAGCGCACCTGCTCCTGCGACAGCTCGACGTCGTCCATGAAGGCCAGGCGGTTGACGAGCGTCGTTGTGTGGTCGATGCGGTCGAAGAGCGTGACCAGCTCGCCGAACGATTCCAGGCGCTCGAAGTCCTCCTCCTCGCGGCCGATCTCGTCGATGAGGCGGCCGGTCTCGAGCAGCACTTCCTCGAAGGTCTGGTCGCGATTCGCGGCCGCGCGCTGCTTGTTCTCCATGAGCTGCACGAGGTCGAGCGAGGAGAGGCTGCGCGTGATGTTGCGGCCGAGGAGGAAGCCGCCCAGGATCTCGCGGGTGGTCTGGATGTAGTCCGGCTCATCCTCCTTGCGCACGACCGAGCGCGGCTCCTGCAGCACGATCTCCTCCAGCGTGTCGAAGATCGAGAGCGGCACTTCGTTGCGGAGAGAGAGCGTGCGCAGGCGCATCAGCCGTGCGCGTGCCGAGGAGTCGATCGTCGAGCCGGCGCAGGAGGCCAGGATGCGCTTGTACTCGTCGATCAGCTCCTGGTTGTCGGGGTGGTGGTAGATGACGTCGATCTGGATGCGCTCGCGCTGGTACGGCTCGATCGGCAGGTCGGAGAGGGCAGCGTTGACCTCGGCCATCGAGCGCGTGCTGATGTACGCACGCTGGCAGGCATCGGCCAGGAGCTGGTTGGGGCGATGCACGATGCGCACGATGCAGAGCGTCGAATGCGGCTCGTCCAGCGCGCCGAGGATCTCGTGCGCCAGCGCCAGGAAGTTGCCGGCGCCGACCTTCAGCGAGCGCTTGAGCAGTTTGCCGGCGCTCTTGAGCGTTGCCTCCTGGCGGTCGCCTACGTCGGAGTAGCGCTTCCGGTCGTCGACGAAGAAGAAGTAGTTGGCGACGGCGTTCCCCTGCAGGAAGAGGTTGTCGTAGCGCTCGAAGCCTTCCGTGTTCGTCGTGAACCGCAGCTCGTGCGAGCGCGCGTCGACGGTCGTGCCGAACAGCACCAGCCGGTTGACCACTTCTTCGTTGAGCAGGTCGCCGACCGGCAGGTGTCCGCCGAACATGTACTCGCCGAAGATGCCGCCGTTCCCGCGGAACCGCACGCCCTCGGGGTTGAGGACGATCTCCGAGTTGCCGCCGAAGTAGCGCACCACGTCGCCCCGCGGCGCCGCGATCTGCTCGAAGAAGAAACGCCGGTCGACGTCGGGCCCGGCCACCACCGCAAAGTATTCGATGGTGCTCCCGACGAAGCCGTGGTGGACGATGGCGCGGATCACGGCGGGATTCTAGAGGATTGAGAATTGAGGATTGAGGATTGAGGATGAAGGCTCACGATTCAGCGAATCCTCAATCCTTCATCCTCAATCCGCCGTCAGGCGCGGGGGTGCGCCTTCTTGTACACGGCGATCAACTGCCAGTCGTTTAGGTGCGTGTACTTTTGCGTGGTCGACAGCGAGGCGTGGCCGAGGAGCTCCTGGATCCCGCGCAGGTCGGCGCCGGCGTTCAGCAGGTGCGTGGCGAACGAGTGGCGGAGCGTGTGCGGGGAGACTCCGGCCCGGAGTGACGCGTCGCGCACGTAGCCGTCGAACAGGCGGCGCACGCTGCGCGTGGAGATGCGCTCGCCGCGATAGTTGACGAACATGGCCTGCTCTTCCACGTCGCGAATCAGCTCGCCGCGGACCGCCAGATACGCGCGCAGTGCGGTCTGGGCCTTCGTCCCGAACGGCACGATGCGCTCCTTCGAGCCCTTGCCGCGCACCTTCACCAGGCGCGCGTGCATCTCGACGTCGTCGAGGTCGATGCCGGTCAGTTCCGAGATGCGCAGGCCGGAGGCGTACAGCAGCTCGAGCCACGCGGCGTCGCGTACGCCGAGGGTGGTCGAGGTGTCGGGCTGTTCGAGCAGGAGTGCCACGTCCGAGGTCTGCAGCACGGCGGGGAGATGCTTCTCGCGCTTCGGCGTGGCCACGGAGCGCGCCGGGTTCGCGTCGACGACGCCTTCGCGGACGAGGTACTTGAAGAACGAGCGCAGGGTGGAGAGGTGCCGCGCGATCGAGGAGCGGCTCAGCTTGCGCCGCGAGAGATGCGCGAGATACGAGCGCACGGCCAGATGGTCGACGCGGCGCAGCTCGAGCTGGTCGCGGCCGAGGGTGAAGTAGTCATTGCAGAGGAAGCCGGTGAACGACTCCAGGTCGTCGCGGTAGGCGATGATCGTGTTCGGCGACACGTTGCGCTCGAACGTCAGGTAATCGAGGAAATCACCCAGCTCATTGGTCACGCCCAACCCTCCCGGAAGCACGACCAGCGTAGCACGGGCGGGCGGTCCCATCCTCCGTCGCCGGTCCTTCGGGGCGCGCGTTGTGCTACGTTACGCGCCCTCTGGAGGCCTGATGTCTGAATCCACCGAACCGCTGAAAAAAACCCCCCTCAACCAGGTCGAAAAAGAGCTCGGCGGGAAGATGGTCGATTTCGGCGGCTGGGAGCTGCCGGTGCAGTTCAGCGGCATCCTCGAAGAGCACGAGGCCGTACGCACGAAAGTGGGCGTCTTCGACGTCTCGCACATGGGCGAGCTCACCGTCAAAGGGCCGCAGGCGCTCGAGCTCCTGCAGCGCGCCACCTGCAACGATGTGGCGAAACTTGCCGATGGCCGCATCCACTACAACGGCCTGCTCTACCCGAACGGCGGCTTCGTCGACGACATCCTCATCTACCAGAACGACCCGAACGACTTCTTCGTCGTCGTCAACGCCTCGAACACCGACAAGGACTTCGAGTGGCTGCAGCAGGCCGCCGAAGGACTGGACGTCGAAGTGCGCAACGTCAGCGGCGACTACGCCCAGCTCGCCATCCAGGGTCCCGAGGCCGAGCGTGTGCTGCAGGCCATGACCGATGTCGCGCTGGCCGACATCAAGTACTACCGCTTCGCCACCGGCAACGTCGACGGCGCGCCGTCGATCGTCAGCCGCACCGGTTACACGGGCGAGGACGGCTTCGAGGTCTACGTCGCCCCCGAGCACGCGCCGCGCATCATGAAGAAGTTCGTCGACGCCGGCGCCAAGCCCTGCGGCCTCGGCGCGCGCGACACCCTTCGCCTCGAGGCGAAGATGGCCCTCTACGGCAACGACATTGACCATTCCACGACCCCCATCGAAGCGGACCTCGGTTGGATCGTGAAGCTGGAGAAGGGCGATTTCGCCGGCCGCGACGTCATCGCCCGGGAGAAGGAAGAAGGCCCGCGCCGCAAGCTGGTCGGATTCGAGATGATCGACCGCGGGATCGCCCGCCACGGCTACCCGGTGGTCGACGGCGGCGAGGAGATCGGCGTCGTCACCTCGGGCACCCATTCGCCGACATTGAAAAAAGCGATCGGACTCGCTTATCTTCCGCTCGACAAGTCGGCCCAGGGCAGCGAGTTCACGGTGCTCATCCGCGGCAAGGAAACGCGGGCCCGCGTCATCCCTACTCCTTTCTACAAGAGAGCCAAATAGCTGGAGGCAAGTCATGGCCACCCCTGAAGACAACCGTTACGCGAAGAGCCACGAGTACGTCCACGTCGAGGGCGACGTGGCCACGATCGGCATCACGGACTACGCGCAGAAAGAGCTGGGCGACGTCGTATTCGTCGAGCTCCCGCAAGTCGGCTCGGCGCTCGATGCCGCCGACGAGCTGGGAAGCATCGAGTCCGTGAAGGCGGTCTCGGAGCTCTTCTCGCCCGTCTCCGGCGAAGTCGTCGAGATCAACGAGACGCTGGCCGACAATCCCGCCCTTGTGAACACCGACCCGTGGGGCGACGGCTGGATGATCCGCATCCGCATGAGCGACCCCACCGAGGTCGACGAGCTGATGACCGCTGAAGAGTACGACGAGTACATCGAAAAAGAATCGGCGCACTGACGGCTGCGCGCCGAATGGAGAATTGAGAATTGAGAATTGAGAACATTGTCGATGCTCGATCCTCGCGCTTGCGGCGCATCTCGCGATGCGGACTTTCTCAATTCTCAATTCTCAATTCTCAATTCCAATGACACTTCCGGACCCCACAGCTTCCTCCTCCTCGCACCGCTACATCTCCAACGCCGGTGAAGACATCCGCGAGATGCTCGACACCATCGGTGTGGAGAGCATCGACCGTCTCTTCGACACGATCCCGGACAAGGTGAAGCTGAAGAGCCTCCTCGACATCCCCGGGCCGTGGTCGGAGATCGAGTCGCGCCGCTGGTTCCGCGCCCTGGCCGCGCGCAACAAGACCGCGGCCGACCACGCGTCGTTCCTCGGCGGCGGCGCCTACGCGCACTACCAGCCCGCGTGCGTCGACCAGTTGCTGCTGCGCGCGGAGTTCCTCACCGCCTACACGCCGTACCAGCCGGAAGTGTCGCAGGGCACGCTGCAGTCGATCTTCGAATACCAGACCCACCAGTGCCTCCTGACCGGACTCGACGTCGCCAACGCGTCGCTCTACGACGGCTCGACGGCGCTCTGCGAGGCCGTGCTGCTGGCCGAGCGGCTGACCAAGGGGAAGACGAAGGTCGTCCTCGCGAAGTCGATCCATCCGCACTACATCCAGACCGTCCGCACCTACATCCAGAACCTCGGCCTCGAGATCGTGGAAGTGGGCTGGGGCGCCGACGGCCGCATCGACCTCGACGAGCTGCGCACCGCGACCGACGGCGCCTTCGCCGTGGCCGTGCAGTCGCCGAACTTCCTCGGCGTCATCGAAGACTACGACGCCATCGTCAAGGCCACGGAAGGGATGACCCGCATCTCCGTCATCGCCGAGGCCACCTCGCTGGGCGTGCTCGCCCCCCCGGGACAGCACGGCTTCGACATCTGCGTCGGCGAAGGGCAGGCCTGGGGCATCGCGCCGCAGTACGGCGGCCCGTACGTCGGCTTCATGGTCGTACGCGACGCCCTCAAGCGGCACATGCCGGGACGCCTCGTCGGCGAGACCGTCGACGTCGACGGCAAGCGCGCGTACGTGCTGACGCTGGCCACGCGCGAGCAGCACATCCGCCGCGGCAAGGCCACCTCGAACATCTGCACCAACCAGGCGCTGATCGCGCTCGCCGCCAACATGTACCTCTCCCTGATGGGCAAAGAAGGCCTGCGCGAAGTGGCCACGCAATGCCTGCAGAAGACCGCGTATCTGCGGTCGAAGCTGCGCCAGATCAAGTCGGTCGAGCTGCCGTTCGACGGGCCGGTCTACAACGAGTTCGTCGTGCGCACGCCGTTCCCCGCCGAAACGATCATGGCCGATCTCGAGCACGACAAGATCCTCGGCGGCATTCCGCTGGGGACGTTCTACGACGGCCACGCCAACGACTTCCTCGTCGCCGTGACCGAGCTCAATACGCGCGAGCAGATCGACCACTTCGTGGCCTCGCTGACCGTCGCCATCTCCCGGGAGCGCCGATGACCACCACAGTCGACCCCGAAGTCGCCCAGCGCGACGTCGCGCAGAACTCCGCCATGGAGCGGCTCATCTTCGAGCGCTCGAAGAAAGGGCGCCGCGGCTATCAGCTCCCCGACCTCGACGTGCCGGAGCAGTCGCTCGACACGCTCCTCCCCGCGTCGTTGCGCCGCGAGGAGATCACCGACGAAGTCGAGGTCTCCGAGCCGGACGTCATCCGCCACTTCACGCGCCTCTCGAAGCTGAACCTGTCGATCGACGCCGGCCTCTATCCCCTCGGCTCGTGCACGATGAAGCACAACCCGCGCATCAACGAAGAGATCGCGCGCACGCCCGGTTTCGCCTGGTCGCATCCGCTCCAGGCCGAGCATCAGGTGCAGGGCAACCTCGAGCTGCTGTGGCACCTCGAGCAGACGATGAAGGAGATCTTCGGACTGCCGCGCGTCACGCTGCAGCCCGTGGCCGGTGCGCACGGCGAGCTGACCGGCATCCTGATGGTGCACAAGGCGCTGGCCAAGACCGGCAACGCGCGCAAGTACATCCTCATCCCCGACTCCGCGCACGGCACCAACCCCGCGTCCGCCGCCTTCGCCGGCTATCAGATCCGCGAGCTGAAATCGAACAGCCGCGGCACCGTCGACCTGTCGACGCTCGAGGCGGCCGTGACCGAGGACGTCGCGGCGCTGATGATCACCGTGCCGAACACGCTCGGCGTGTTCGAGTCCGAGATCCGGGCCATGGCGGACATCCTTCACGCCAAGGGTGCGTATCTCTACTGCGACGGCGCGAACCTGAACTCATTCGTCGGCGTGGCCCGCCCCGGCGACATGGGCATCGACGTCATCCACTCGAACCTGCACAAAACCTTCTCCACGCCGCACGGTGGCGGCGGCCCGGGCGCGGGTCCGGTGGGCGTCAGCGAGAGCCTCGTCCCGTTCCTGCCGACGCCGACCATCGAGCGCCGCGAAGACGGCATCTACTACTGCGACTTCTCACATCCCGACTCAATCGGCCGCATGCGCGCCTTCCACGGCAATTTCAACGTGCTCGTGCGCGCGCTGACGTACATGCGCTCCATGGGCCCGACCGGCCTGCGCCGCATCGCGCAACTCGCGGTGCTCAACGCGAACTACATCCGCGCCCGCCTCAAGAAGCACTACCACCTGCCCTACGACGCGCCATCGCTGCACGAGGTCGTCTTCTCGGACAAGCTGCAGACGCCGAAAGACGTACACACCCTCGACATCGCCAAGCGCCTGATGGACTACGGCTTCCACCCGCCGACGATCTACTTCCCGCTGATCGTGTCGGGTGCCTTGATGATCGAGCCGACGGAGAGCGAGCCGAAGGAAGAGCTCGACGCCTTCTGCGACGCCATGATCGCCATCGCCCGCGAGACCGAGGAGCGGCCGGAGCTGGTCCGCAGCGCGCCGCATACGACGCCGGTCCGCCGCCTCGACGAAGCCCGCGCCGCCCGGCAGCCGATCCTGCGCTGGAAGAAGTAGAGGGACGACGAGGGGCCTCCGGCGGGCCGGTGCGACCGGCGGCGCTTGTTGTGCCCAAGTCGTCGCGCAAACACGTGTTCCGTCGACAGGTGTGCGTTCAGGCTAGGCCAACAAGCGCCGCCGGTCGACCGGCCCGCCGGAGGCCTCCCGGTCGTCTCCCTCTTCATCCGCGGCAGAGCGTTTATGATTCGCCCTCCCGAATGTTCCGCGAACCGCCCCCGCCGCTGACGCGTGCGCAGCGCATCCTCTTCGTCGTCTTCGCGATTGCGATCGCCGCGAGCCGCATCCCCGCGCTGTCGCTGACGCTGCACGACTGGGACGAGACCCTGTTCGCCTCGGCCGTCGCCGAGTACGACGTCAAGCCGCACCACCCGCATCCGCCCGGCTATCCGCTCTTCGTGCTGCTGGCGAAAATCGCGCGCCTGTTCACGGACACCGATTTTCACGCCACGCAAACCGTGGCCGCCATCGGGTCGATGCTGATCTTCCCCGCGGCCTTCCTCCTCGCGCGCGAGCTGCGCTTCAAACCGTCCTTTGCCTTCGGCGCCGCGACCCTGACCGCGTTCCTGCCGACCCTCTGGTATTACGGCGGCACGGGCTTCAGCGATGTCCCCTCGCTGGCCATTCTGCTCTTCGCCTGCGCCCTGCTGCTGCGCGGCGGCCGCGATCCGCGCGCGTACGTCGCCGGCGCGTTGCTCACCGCTGCCGCGTGCTCGATCCGCCCGCATCTATTGATGATCGCCGCGGTTCCCGCGCTTCTCGGCGCGATGACGCTGCGCCGCTACAAGACCATCATCGCGTCGTGGCTCGCGGCGGGCGCCGTCGTCGTGTTCGCGTATCTCGGCGCGGCGTTCTTCTCGGCCGACTTTCCGCACGGCTACCTCAAAGAGCTGCGCCACATCCAGAACCACATCGCCAAGACCGACTCCTTCCGCAATCCGATGCGCGCGCCGCTGACCGAGCTGCTCCCGCGCGCGTTCCTCTTCCCGTGGGGCGGCCGCATGCGCAACGCCATCCTGGCGCTGGCCGCGATTGCGCTCATCGACGCGCTGATCCGGCGACGCGTGAACGTCGCCGTGCTGCTGGCGATGTTCCTCCCGATGGCGATCTTCACTTGGCTGATGCTCGACGTCACGGCGCTGTCGCGCTACGCCATCGCCTATCTGACGTTGCACGCGTTCCTCGCCGTGGCCGGCGTGCAGGCCATCACGCAGCTCCTGCCGCGACGCGTGTCGCTGCCGCTGTTCGTCATCCTGACCGCGTTCGTTACCTGGTCGTTGATCAAGTGGACGTGGCCCGCGCTGCGCTTCGCGCGCACCGAGCCGTCGCCCGTCGTGGCCGCGTTCGAATGGATCCGCGCGAACGTGCCGAAAGACGGACCACGCGTGTTCGTCCACCTGCCGCTCGTCTACCACGCCGCGTACTTTCTGCCGGACTACCCGTACCAGCTCGTCGCCGACGAACAGAAATGGACCGATGAGGACTGCGTGGCCGGCAACATCTATGTCTTCGAAGGCGACACTCAGCATCCCGACCCGCGCTGGTTCAAGCGCAAGCGGCTGCAATTGTGGGAAGTCTCGCGGCCCCGCTTCTTCGAGGTCGGCATCGTGGCCATGCACCGCGTCATCCGCTGGGGCCCGGGCTGGCATCTGCTGGAGAGCAATGGCCATCATGAGTGGCGCTGGATGCGCCGGCAGTCGCTGACGAAGCTCGCCCCCGCGCTCTACGGCCGCGGCGACCTGCACCTCAAACTGCACGCGCCCGTCGACGTGACGCAGAAGCTCCCCACGATCACCGTGACGTGGAACGGCGCCGTCGTCGATCGCGTCACCGCGCCGCAAAGCGGCGACCTCGACCTCCGCTACACGCTCCCCAGCCATACCGGCCGTCCCAACGAGTTGCGCCTGGCCACCGATCAGTACATCGTCCCGCAAGGTGACGGACGCGAGCTCGGCCTCAGCCTGCACGCGATTGAGTGGACGGAGCCCTCGGCGCGGTAGACTTCGTCCAGAGTGCCCGACGAAGACGATACCGACCGGTTCGACCGCACGCTGTCGATGCGCCGCCCCTCGCCGCGCACGCAGCCGGAGCCGGTCGCCGACAAGCGCACGGTGGACCGCCGCCAGGGCAACGCGCGCATTCTCATCGGCACCGTCATCGTCATCGCCGTGCTGCATCTGGCGCGGCCCGTGGTCGTGCCGGTGGCGCTGGCGGTCCTGTTCGCGTTTCTTCTCACGCCGATCGTCATCCGCCTCGAGCGCACGTTCCTCAAGCGCACTGGCGCCATCGTGCTCTCCCTCGGACTGACGACGATCGCCCTCGGCTTCGGCGGCTGGTGGATCTATCAGCAGCTCAACGCCGTGGCCAAGGAGCTGACCAGCGCCGCCACGAGCGAGAACGTCGATCGGAAGCTCGATGCCATCCGCCAGCGCGCCGGCCAGTTCGACCTCTTCGAGCGTTTGGTGCAGCGCGTGGCCGACGTCGGCGAGCCGCAGGAACGCGCCGAGCTGAAGGTGCGCGTCATTCCGGAGCGGAAGAGTGTCCCCGAGCGCTACGAGGAGATCGCGCCGACCGTCGAAGGCGTCGCGGCGATGTTCCTCGTCGTGGTGGTGGTCTTCTTCCTGCTGCGCGACCGCGAGCAATTGCGCGACAAACTGCTGCGCGTCGCCGGACGCGCGCATCTCACCGTCACCACGCAGGCCATCGGCGAGACGTCGCAACGCATCAGCCGTTACCTCCTCACCATCGCCCTGTTGAACATCGGCTTCGGCCTGCTGATCGGCGTCGGACTCTGGCTGCTGCAGGTGCCGCACGCCGCGCTATGGGGCGTGCTGGCCGGCCTGCTACGCTTCGTCCCGTACATCGGCGCCGTGCTCTCCGCGGCCGCGCCGACGTTCCTTGCCTTTGCCGTCTTTCCGAACTGGTATTCGGCCCTGGCCGTTCTCGGGCTGTTCGTCTTCAGCGATCAGTTGATCGGCGGCTTCATCGAGCCGATCGTCGTCGGCCACCGCGTCGGCGTCTCACCGATCGCGCTGCTGCTGGCCGCGATCTTCTGGGGCTGGCTGTGGGGCCCGGTCGGCCTGCTGCTGGCGACGCCGATCACGGTCTGCCTCACCGTCGGCGGCGAGTTCATTCCGGCCCTGCGCATCTTCTCGATCATGTTCGGCAGCGAGGACCCGCTGGAGGGATACCTCAGTTACTACAACCGCCTGTTGCTGCGCGACCGCACCGGCGCCATCGCCATCGCCGACCGCTACGCCGAGACGTCGACGATGGAGGAGATGTTCACGGAGCTCTTCATCCCCACGCTGACGTTCGCGCAGGAGGAGCTCGACCGCAAGCGCATCACGCAGGCGCACGACCATTTCATCAAGGACGTGGTGCGCGAGCTGATCGTCCGCTTCGGCGACCGCAACGCCGGTACGCCCGACCCGACCAAGCACATCGTGGCCGTCTCCGTCGCCGGCGAGCGTCTCTCCCTCGGCACGCTGATGCTCACGCAGCTCCTCCGCAGCGAGGGCTACACCGCCGACTACTTCACCGACCTCCCCGAACAGGAACTGGTGGCCTTCATCAACGAGGTGAAGCCGGAAGCGGTCTTCGTCTCCTGCACCAACTCCGATCACCTCAACCAGGGCTACGCGATGCTCCAGCTCCTCTCCGCCAACTTCCCCGACCTGGCCATCGTCGCCGGCGGCTCCGCCTTCTCCCGCGACCGCACCAAGACGCTCAAAGCCGGCGCAACCTACGTCCCCCAGACCCTCAAGGAAGCCAAAGACGACTTCATCGCCCAGCGCCGCGGCGCGCGGAAGAAGAGCGGGCGGATGACGTTCAGCGGGACGCGGTTCCGGGTGCCGCCGCCGGCGTAGGCAAATTGAAAATTGAAAATTGAAAAGGAAGACGCCGCCAGTGCCGTATGCCGCGTTTTCAATTTTCAATTTTCAATTTTCAATTCCGATTTACCCCGGCGGCCAGTGCAACGCCCGCCCCCCCAGCAGATGCACGTGAATATGAAACACCGTCTGCCCGGCCGCCTCGCCGTTGTTCACCACCATGCGATAGCCGTCGTCGTGCAGTCGCAGTTCTCGGGCGATCTGGGCGGCGCGGACGATCGTCGTGCCGATCGTGGCCGCGTCGGCGTCGGTGAGGTCGTCCAGCATGGCGATGTGCTTGCGGGGGATCACCAGCACGTGCGTCGGGGCCTGCGGGTTGATGTCGTGGAACGCGACCACGTCCCCGTCCTCGTGCACCTTCTTCGCGAGGATCTCACCCGAAACGATGCGGCAGAAGAGGCACTTATCGTGGCTCGGCATGCGCCGATAATACGACGACGCGCGGAATGCCCGCGAGGTCGGGGAGAAAGTCGGCCACGTCGTATCGCTTCGCCGCGGCGAGCGTGCGGATCTCCTCCTCCTGCCCGTGTCCCACCTCGAGAATCACGAACCCATTCGGGGCCAGCCGCGCGTGGGCCTCGTCGAGCAGGCGCTCGATGATCTCCGTCCCGCGCGGTCCCGGCGTGAGCGCCATCCGCGGCTCGTGGATGCGCACCTCGACGGCGAGGTGCTCGTACTCGCCGAGAGGGACATACGGCGGATTCGACACAATCACGTCGAACGTCCCGCGAACCGACGACAGCAGGTCCGAGGCCGCGAGCGCGACTTCGGACTGCAGCCGGTTCCGATTTGTATTGGCGACGGCGAGTGCCGCGACTGAGCGGTCCACGCTGAGCACGTGCAGGTCCGGCCGTTCGCGCTCGATCGAGATCGCGATGCAGCCGGTGCCCGTGCCGACGTCGACCACGCGTCCGTTGCGCGGTGCGCGCTCCAGTGCTGCCTCGACGAGCAGCTCCGTTTCCGGACGGGGGATCAGCACCCGCTCGTCCACGACGAAGTCGCGCGAGTAGAACTCCGTGTGCCCGCGGATGTACTGCAGCGGCACGCCGGCGTATCGGCGCGCCAGCTTCGCGTCGAGCTGTGCCGGATCGACCAGCAGCTCCCCGTGCGCGTAGAGGTAGGGGAGCGACTTGCCGAGGAGGTCGGAGAGGAGGAGATCGACGTCGCGGGGGTTCAGGCCGCGGCGGAGCGCGTCTTCGCGCCGGTGCGCACGCAGCTCATCCAACCGTTTCATTCAGCCGCTTCATATAGCCGTTCATAGGGACGTTTCATACGTCAGCGCCAGGAACGCGTCCTCCAGCGCCGCATCCTTCTTCAGCTCCGCGGTCGTCCCGCTGGCCACGATCCGTCCGCGGTTGATGATGGCGATGCGGTCGCACACCGCCTCTGCCACCGACAGCGTGTGCGTCGTCAGGAACACTGTCTTCCCCTCGGCGGCCAGACGGCGGAACAGCACCTTCACCTGCTTCTGCGCCAGCGCGTCGAGGCCGACCATCGGCTCGTCGATCACCAGCACCGCCGGGTCGTGCACCAGCGCCGACACCAGCACCAGCTTCTGCTTCATCCCGTGCGAGAGGTTCTCCACGCGCGCGTCGATCCAGTCGTCCAGGTCGAGGTAGCGCAGCAGCTCCACCGCCCGCGGTTCGCACTCCCGCCAGTCCTTGCGATAGAGGTCGGCGATGAAGTGCAGCAGCTCGCGGCCCGTCAGTTTCTCGTACAGATAGGGCCGGTCCGGTACGTAGCCCATCACCGCTTTCGCGCGTACCGGCTCGGCGATTACGTCCACGCCGTTGACGCGGACGGTGCCGCTGGTGGGGAGGGAGAGGCCGGCCACGATGCGGATGGTGGTCGTCTTGCCGGCCCCGTTCGGGCCGAGGAAGCCGAAGATCTCGCCGGGCGCGGCGGTGAGCGTGAGCCCGTCCACTGCCGTGAAATCGCCGTATCTCTTTGTGAGATCGTGGATTTCGATCATCGCGGGCTGAGGGTATCATCCGGATCGGGCAACCTTCGCCGGTCGGACCCGTAAACTCGAATGGCAGAACGTGCTCAGCTCGACGACCGCACCCTGGTGGAGCGGATCCTCGGCGGCGAGAGAGATCTGTTCACCACGCTGGTGGGACGCTACGAGAAGCGGCTCATCAACTACGTGTACCGGATCACGCACCGCTATGAAGAGGCGCACGATCTGGCGCAGGAAATTTTCGTGAAGGTCTACCTCGCACTCGATCGCTACGACCCGAAGTACCAGTTCTCGACCTGGCTGTTCCGGATCGCCCAGAACAGCGCCATCGACGCGCTGCGGAAAAAGTCCATCTCCGAGGTGCCGCTGGTGCGGTCGACCGACGACGAGCCGACCGGGAAAGAGCGCGAGTTCGCGGACGACGGCATCTCCCCGTACCGGGCCCTCAAGAACAAGCAGCTCAGCGCCGCCATCGACCAGGCCGTCGCAGAGTTGCCGTCCGATTATCGCGAGCTCATTCAGCTCCGCCACTTCGCGGAGCTGTCGTACGAGGAGATCGCTACCATGAAGAAGCTCCCTCTCGGCACCGTCAAGAACAAGCTGTTCCGAGCGCGCAACCTGCTCAAAGAATCGCTCGGCTCGTTCGTGGAACCGTTATGACATGTGACGAATACCTGCAGGATCCGGAGGCAAACGCGGCTCATCTCGAGTCGTGCGCGCTCTGCCGCTCGATCGAAGAGGACCTTGGTGACGACATCGAGATTCAGCATCGCCCGCTGAATGTCGATGCGCTGCCAATGGCCGCGTGGGAAGGGGCGTCGCATCGCACCTGGCCGTTGGTGCTGGCGGGCCTCGTGGCGTCGCTCACGCTGGCGATCGTGCTCTCCGCGGCGGCCGGTGTCTCGCCGGTCGACGTGGTGACGTCGTCCCTTCCTTCGGTCGAAGCCCTGCTCACCTTCCTGCAAGGCACCGGGCGCTCGATCGGTGGGCCGCTGGTCGGCGTCCTGTTCGTGGCCATCAACACGATCCTCTTCCTGCTGCTGCGGCGTTCGCCGAAAGGAGCCGATGTTTAGGCGCCTCGTCGTTCCGCTGACGGCCGTCGCGGCGCTGATCGCGCTGTTCGCCGTCGTGTCGCCGACGGGAGCCTCCGGCCAGTCGCGCGGCGGTGACGTGCAGTACGTCAACGAAGCCGCGGTCATCAACCAGCCCGTGCTCGGCAGCGTGCAGTTGTACGGCGGCTCGCTCGTCGTACGCGAGGTCATCTCCGGCGACCTGCTGGCCATCGGCGGGAGCGTCACGTTCGAGGGCAAAGGCCGCGTGCAGGGGAAGGTCGTCTACGCCAACACGAAACTCAGCGGCGCCGAAGGGCGCGTCGGCGGACGCATCTATCCGCTGGCGTCGCTGCAGGGCGCCGCGAGCGCGCTCACCAAGAACGCCATCATCGCCTCGCTGCTCCTGGTCTGGCTGATCGTGGCCGTCGTCGTGACGCTGATGAGCGGCCGGGAGATCCGCCACTCCTCGCAGGAGCTGCGCGTCAGCGCCCTGCACTGCTTCGTCCTCGGCCTCGTCGCCCTCACGAGCTTCGTCCTCACCGCGATCGCGTTCAGCTACCTCGTGCCCTACATCGTCGGCATCCCGCTGCTGGCCGCCCTCGGCGTCTTCGGCATCCTGACCAAGGTCTACGGCATGATCACCGTCTTCCACGCCGTCGGCACCCTCATCGCCGGCTCCCGCACCCGCGGCCAGCTCGGCAAACGCAAATGGCTCCGCGGCGACCTGGCCATGGTCGTCATCGGCGTCCTCCTGCTGGGCGCCCTCCGCCTCATCCCCGCCGCCGGCACCATCCTCTGGTCCCTCGCCAGCATCTTCGGCGTCGGCGTCGCCCTCGCCACGAAGTTCGGCCGCCGGGAACCGTGGTTCCTGGAGTTCCGCGCCGCCACCAACGCGTAAGTCGCAGCTGCGGCTGCGACGAGTGAGAGCGGCAGCTCGTTCGCTGCCGCACTCCAGACGCTACGCGGATATTGCGTCACGATCAGCGTCGATGTGCGCGACGTTTCTGGCTCGACGCTGCGAACCTGGGGTTTTCTTCGAGGTCTGTGCCGCCACCTACGCGAAGCGTCTGGAGTGCGGCAGCGAACGAGCTGCCGCTCTCACTTGCGGCGGCCGCAGCCGCCGCCCTGTCGCATCTTGCGTTACCTCAATCGCCCTCCAGAGCGGCGTAATCGTCGTAGACGTTGATGCGGTCGATCTTCATGCGTCGCACCGTCTCGACGAACGCCGGTCGCGCGTTCGACGCAAACCACGACGCCGAACACCACCGGTACTGCGTGGCGTCGCGCACCAGCCCGTGATGCACCGCGTTCTCATGGGTGTACCGCAGTCGCGCCAGCCATGACGACTCGACCGTGAGCTGCGTGTCGCGATGTTGAAACCAGATCTTCCGCCCCTTCACGCCATCGTGGCGATTGACGCCGATGGCGGTGTTGACGTGGAACTGTCGCAGCATCTGATGCACGTCTTCGCCGGTATCCGAGGCGACGACGAGATGGTAGTGGTTGGAGAACAGCGCCCACGCCTGAAGCCGGCAGTCGTGATCTTTGGCGTGCGAGAAGAGCGAATCGCGCAGATAGTCGAGCGCGGCGGGGGAGCGGAAGTAGTGTTGTTTATAGAGCGTGCCGGCGGTGATGAAGTAGGTACCGGATTCGCCGAGACGGTGAAGGGGGGCATGCGGCCAGTCGCTCATCCAGCCGAGGATCCCTCGGCACTCATGGACCGTCAAATTTCCTACAAGGGGTAGTCGGAGCCGCCGCGAGCCCTGGTTCCTCGCGAGGTCCGCGCCACATTAACGCGAAGCGTCTGGAGTGCGGCAGCGAACGAGCTGCCGCTCTCACTTGCGGCGGCCGCAGCCGCCGCCCTGTCGCATCTTGCGCGCTCTCCCCAAGTTGCCCTTTGCTGCGCCCGAGCAAAACTCTCGTCCGCCGGACCAAAGTTTTACTGCGCCCGAGCAAAATCTTGGTGCGCCCGAGCAAAGTTTTACTGCGCGCGAGTTGGGATTTACTGCGCGCCACCCAAAAATGACTGGCGCGCAGTTGCGATTTGGTGCGTACCACCAAAAAAGTACTGCGACCGAGTTAGCGTTTACTGCGACGCACCAAATTTTCGTAACAGGCGTGGAAAGTTTTACTCTGTCCGAGCGCGGAATTGGTGGGTTGGACCCATGCCCAGCACCAACGCAGTAAATTCTACCAATTCACCACTAAAACCTGGCTCGTGGCGAGCTAGTTTTTAGTGCTCGGTAGTAAAAATTTACTCGAACCGAGCAACGATTCACTCGTTTCTGACAAAAATTGTCAGCGACCGAGTAACGCTTTACTCGAACCCACCAAATCCGCGCTCTGACCGAGTAAAAATTTACTCGGTCAGAGTAAAAAAGCCTGTTTTTGTCCTCTGGCGGCTACAGCAAATGGTAACCGTCCTGGGCCATGGCGGGATTTACCCGTTCTCCAGCGTCTCGATCAGCCGCTCCACGTTCCTTGCGAGCGTTTGCAGCTCGCGTTCGGAGAGCGTGCCGCCGCCGAGGGTGGTCAGCCATTGTTCGTAGGCGGGGCGGACCTTTTCCACGACGCCGCGGCCGCGGCGGGTGAGGGCGACGCGGGAGGAGCGGAGGTCTTGGGGGTCGTCGTTGCGCTCGGCGAGGCCGAGCTGCTCGAGGCGGGCGATCATGCCGGTCATGTTCTGCTTCGTCACGCCGAGGCGGCGGGAGAGGGCCACCAGCGTCGTGGGGGCGTCTTCGGCGGCCAGGGCGGAGAGGACAGCCCACTGCTGCGGGGTCACTTTTGCCTTCCCGAAGAGCGGGCCCAGCCGGCGGCTGAGAAGGTTCGCGAGCTGGATGACGCCCGTGACCAGATCGCGTTCGCCCGGCATGTGGTCAATATCTTGACGGTCGGCGGGGCCCCTGTCAAATGAGCTGAGGCCGGTTAAATTTCAGCAACCTTTTAGTTGCCTTTATTGACCGTCTTGGTTATTTTGCGTCCACACGTCGTTCCGTCCAATCGTCCCGGAAGACCGTCCATACGTCCGGTTCTCGGTAAAAGTCCAAGGAGCCTCTCATGATGAGAGCTGCGCTGTCGGCGCTTTGCGCGTTGCTGTCGGTTTTGGTGTCGTTTTCCGCCAACGCGGCCGAGCCGTTGTTTCCGGCACCGCTGCATCTGACGAGGCAGGTCCACGATCCGCTGGGCAACACGACCGTCGTGCTCGAAGAGTACGGCTACGGAAACCGCCTCGTGTCCGTGCGCGGGGCGAAGACCTCCATCGCCGACTACGAGCGCGGCGAGCTCACCGAGATCGACCGCGACGCCGCGACATACAGCGTCACCCGCTTCGACGCCATCGCCAAAGCCGTGGCCATGGCCGGGGGCGGCGGAGTGGCGCCGGTGAAAGAAAATCGCGCCGAAGCGCGCGCTACGTCCGGCATGCGCAGCACCGGCATGCGCACCACGAAGCTCGGCCGCACCGCCGAATACTTCGAAGCCAACCTCGACGCCGCGGGCATGCAGCAGAAAGTCGAAGTGGCCCTCGACCCCACCGCCCGCGTTTCCAAGGCCGCCCTCGAAGTCCTTCTCGGCGCCGCCTATCCCGCCACCCGGCGCCCCGAGCATGACGCGGTGATGACCGCCGCCGTCACGCGCGAGCAGCGCCGCGGCAACGTCTCCACGAATGCCGCCGCCGCCCCGCAGCAGGAGCTGTACGCGCTGCCCATCGAGCAGCGCCTCACCATCGGCCTCGACGGCCAGACCACCATCGAGCTCCGCTCGAGCGTCGTCCGCGTCGGCGCCGAGCAGCCGCCCGCCGATCTCGTCTCCATCCCCGCCGGCGCCCGTCTCGTCGTTTCGCGCTACGTGGCCGTCGCCAATGAGCTCGAACTGATGAACCGCCCGTCATCCCCGGTCCCGAACGTTCCCTAGGGGGCAAGTCGTGAAACAACGGATCAGCAGCGCCAGGCGCTACGCGCAAGCAGTCTTTGTCTCTCTTCTCGCGGCCGTCTCGGCGCAGGCGGGAGAGATCAGTTCCGCCGACCTGCAGATCCAGGGCGTCGGCCTGAAAGTCGTCACCGTCTCGGCGACGACCGGCATCGACATCCCCGCGGTCATCCAGACGGAGTTCGGCGGCAAGCAGAACGACCAGGCACCCGTCGTCGAAGAGCTCCTCGCCGTGGCGGAGCTGAGCGGCCCCGGCATCGAAGTGCCGATCCGCCTCGAGACCGCGCCCGGCCACAAGTTCCAGATCCCCGGCCTCTCCCGCGAAGGCGTCTACTTCCTCCAGAACATCCGCCTGATGAAGGGCGGCGAGTTCCTGCAGTCCGCGACGCCCGCCGTCGCCACGATCACCGTCTCCAACCTGCTGCAGACCAGCGTCCGCGTGCGGCAGCTCACGCCCGAAGAGTTGCGCGCGCGCGGCATCACCGTCGACGCCCGCAACTACGACGTCTACGAATACACCTTCTCGTTCCTGATCAACGGCCAGATCGTCGAAGTGCCCTTCCCGGTCATCGTCGACCCGCGCACGCACGAGGCCCGGCCGCTGCCGCAGCCGGAGGGCTACTTCCTCCCGCCGGTCAACCCGATCCTCCCGCCGCGCTGGGAGCCGCCGGAGATCATGGCCTTCGAGATCGGTCCGGACCTGCCGCCGGAAGGCGGGGCGCCTCCCGCCGCGGGCGGTGGCGGCGGCGGACGCGCGTCGATCCCCGCGGCCCTGATCATCCCGAACAGCATGGCCGTGCTGCACCAGTTCTTCGCCGTCACGCTGATGGTGTCGAACGGTGCGCCGGACGGCAGCAGCGTCACCCTCGACGGCGTCACCGCCACCCTCAAGCCGCCCGCGCACCTGCGCACCGTCAAGTCGAATCCCTCTGTCGCCTTCGGCCAGCCCGTGCCGATCGTCGACGCCACGACCGGCGTCACGTTCCTCGTCGCCCAGGCGAAGGGCGAGGCCGACTGGACGATGGAAGGGCTCCAGCCCGGCACGCACACCGTTGAAGTCGACGTGCGCGCCACCTACAAGGCGCCGGGGCAGAACGACTTCCCGATGAAGGGCACCGCGCGCGCCACCGTGGTCGTGCACGACCCGCGCTTCAACATCAACTTCTCCCACCCCGACACGGTCCGCGAAGGACTCGACTACACCACCTTCTCCTTCATCACCAACATGTCGGCGGCGACGCAGAACATCCGCGTCTCCAGTGGCTTGCCCGCCTGCGCCGACTCGCCGGGCGCGAACGTCTGCCGCGTCGACGGCACGCCCGAGTTCGAAGAGCTCTCCATCCCCGCGGGGGAGATGCGCACCATTGAATACAAGCTGCGCTCGAGCGTCACCGGCCAGGTCTTCGCCACGGCCGGCTCGGTCAGCGATGCCGCGATCACCGCCGCCGTGCAGTTGCACATGGGCGTGAGCGAGAGCGGCATTCCGCTGTCGCCGGCCACGCTGGTGATGCCGTACTACGCCCGCTTCGTGAACGAGGCCATGGTCTCGGCGAACCTGCAGCTCCTCGGTCTGGGCTACTCGCTGGCCACCGCGCCGCTCACCCCGGCGCTGGCGAAGCACCCGAACGTCATCAAGACCGACGTCTTCCAGCGCGCCGTGGACATTGCCCGCGCCGGCCAGCGCGTCTTCCTCGGCGACACGCAGCACGACTCCCTCGCCCACATGTCGCTCGACCTCCTCGGCAACACGAGCGAGCTGCGCGAATGGGACGAGCTGCGCCGCAATGAGTCCAGCGGCCGCAAGGCCGCCGCCGCGATCTCGCGCCAGCTCGAGGCGCATGCGTCGTCGCAGAACGAGTTCGTCGATCGCTTCGCCAGCGCCACCGCGTGGCGCGCGCCGTACCTTCTCGCCGTTACGAATGGCGGCAAGCTCTCGATCAGCGGCGTGACCTCGAACGCGCGCGCCTCCGTCGCCAGCGAAGCGGCCTCCGGCTGGATCCGCCAGTTGCCGTTCGCCGAAGTGACGACGTTCAAGACCGGCGAGCTGTCCATGGCCGGACGCTGGCTCGACGACTACGAGCTGACCATCGTCCCGACGGCCGACGGCCCGATCGCCCTCGACGTGATTCTCCCGTCCGCGACCGAAGGCTCCGTCATCCGCGGTCACATCGACCTCAACGGCGCCACCAACACGCCGCTGACCGTCGTCATCACCCGCGGCGCGACGAAGCTCGAAGCGCGCAACACCATCGGCGGCATCGCCGCCACCGGCACGCTCTCCACCGTCACGCCGGAGCCGGTCCGCCTCATCGGCTCGCGCCAGGACCTTCACCTCGACGCCGCGGGCCACAAGGTCAGCATCCTCTGGAACCGTCCGGTCGGCATCGCGCCGGGTGACGACCTCCTGGCCAAGTTCGCCGCGCAGGTCGTGCTCAACCGCGACGGCGTGAGCTACACCGGCGCACGGCCGATGTCGTCCGCCGCGCTGCAGGAAGGCAACCGCGTCGCCAACGTCACGTTCGACCACGCCCTGTCGCAGAACGCGTCGTACACGCTGAGCGTCTCGCCGTTCGTCGATCCGCTCAGCGGCGCGACGGTGGCGTTCCCGAGCGCGCTCGTCCCGGTGATCGACAACGACGCGCCGGGCGGCATCATCTTCGGCCACGTGCTGCAGGGCGACAACACGCCCGTGGCCAATGCCGAAGTGCGTCTGTACGCCGGCGCCGCACCGCAGTACGACCTCTCGCGCGCCAGCGACGGCGCGTTCCTGTTCGAGTTCGTCGCGCGCGACATCGACAACAACATCGATGGTGTCTACGAGCTCGAAGCCGTCTCGACGGACGACAAGGTGACGAAGGTCAACGGCGCCGTGCGCCTCCCCGGCCGCGTGCACTTCGTCAACCTGGTCTACCTCGGCCGCGGCAGCGCCGAGGGCGTCGTGCGGTACGACAACGGCGAAGTGGTCAGGGAAGCGCGCGTCGTCGTCGGCAGCACGATGTTCGACCAGTTCCGCCAGACCACCACCGACGCCAACGGCCGCTACTCCGTGACCGACCTCCCGGTCGGACCGCTCACGTTCAGCGCCACGGACGCCGACGGCAACGTCACGTTCGCCGCGTCGGAGATCAAGACGCCGGGGCAGCGCCTGGTGCGCGACCTGTCGATCTTCCGCCGCCCCCACCCGGGCATCGCCACCATCAGCGGCGTCGTGCGCCGCAGCGACACGAACGGCGTCGTCGCCAACGCCCGCGTCGGCATCTACACGCAGGGATACGGCCTCGTCGACGGCTACACCGACACGAGCGGCCGTTTCACCTTCACCAAAGTACCGGCCGGCTTCGTGACCGTGCTGGCCGCCGAGTGGAACGTGAGCCGCGAAGCCACGGCGCTCGACTTCGACCTCGCCGCCGACGAGACGCGCGAGCTCACGCTCATCCTCAACGTCAAGCCGGCCGAGGCGCTGGTCGTCGTCGAAGGGGACGTCACGCGCGAGAACCCGCTCTTCCCCGGCGACACCTCAAAGTACGAGAAAGTCCCGGGCGCGCTCGTGAAGATCGAGGGCGCGCAGGCCACCACCGCCGACGCGAACGGGCACTTCGTCTTCCCGTCCATCCCCACGTCCTTCGCCGGTAAGAAGATTGCCGCGTACGACCCGATCACCACGCGCTCGGCCACCGTGTTCGTGCCGCAGCTCAACCCGCAGGTCACGAACTTCGTCCCCATCTTCATCTCCACCGCCGACGGCTACGGCACCGGCACCGTGCGCGTGAAGCTGCTCAACGCGGCCGGCATGCCCGTCTCCGGCTTCCGCGTCATCGAGCCCGGCTTCCCGCCCCTCGGCCCGACGCCGTTCGTGGAAAAGGCCGGCGGCGTCTACGAGCTGGAAGACGTCGCGGTCGGCGGCACCACCACCGTCTGGGCCATCGCCGACGGCGGCGCCTACGGCGACCAGACCGCCACCGGCAGCGCCCAAGTCGAGTTCAACGGCCACGTCTCCTCGCTCACGCTGCGCCTCCCCGGCCAGGGGAAAGTGCGCGTGAAGCTCGCCGCCGACATCGAAGTGATCGGCGACGTCTCCCTCGTCTATCCGGCGTGGGAGGAAGAGACGCAGTCGCTGGCGCCGAAGACGCGCAGCGCCTCCACGGCCGTCAACGGGCAGGCCGACTTCGCCACGTTCGACAAAGTCCCGGCACTGCAGAACTTCACCGCCTCCAGCGCCCATCCCGTCTACGGCTACGCCGCCAACAGCACGAAGCTCGGTTTCGACGGCGACGTCGCCACCATCACCCTGCAGCTCAACAAGCTCTCCACCGTGCGCGGCGTGGTCTACGCCGTCGACGGGCGCACGCCGATTCCGGGTGCGGCCGTGCGCATCGAGGACGGCCGGCAGAATCCGGGCGTCTTCACCTCGCTGCCTGACGGCAGCTTCGAGTTCAAGAACGTGGCGGCGGGCGTGGGCTTCCGCGTCATCGCCGAGATCACGCAGGACGGCGTCTACCGCACCGGCCTGGCCACCGGCAGCACGCCCGCCCTCGGCGGACCGGTCAGCAACATCGCCGTGATCATGCGCACGCAGGGCTCGATCGACGGCCGCGTCGTCTACGCCGGCTACAAAGTCTTCGACCCGCAGAACTCCGCCAACAACGTCGTCGACAACACGCCGAACGACCTCTCCGACAACGCGCCTGTGCCGCTGGCGAACTTCGCGCTGAAGGAGCTCGACTTCCCGCTGCGCGACTTCGGCAGGGCCGGCGACTGGCTGACGGCCGACATCGCCGGCCGCTTCAGCTTCAACAACATCTTCACCGGACCGCTCCGCGTCACCGCCGCCGATCCGGGCAACCAGGACATCCGCGGCACCTGGACCGGCACGCTCACGCAGGAAGGGGAGCACCTCACCGCGTACGTCGGCATCGGCGCGACCGGCTTCGGCCCGGTCACGGTCCGTGTCGTCGACCCGAACGCGCAGAACGCCGGCGTCGCGAACGCCGAGGTCACGCTGATCCGCGACCGCGACGTCTTCGACCTCGGCACCACCGACGGCAACGGCGTGGTCCGCTTCGCCGAGGTACCGGTCGGGACGAAATACAAAATCACCGCGTACTCGAAGGCCCTCGGCAAGTCGGGCGGCCTGGGCGACTTCACCGTCGTCAACCTCACCGGCGCCGACAAGGAAGTCGTCCTCGAGTTCAGCGGCCGTGTCGACGGCAAGTTGGCCGATCCCGAGTTCGGCGGACGCGGCGTGCCGGGCGCTCCGGTCACGCTGACCATGACCGCGTTCCAGACCCGCGCCAGCACCGACACCGCGGGCGTCTTCCTCTTCGAAGGCGTGCGCGAAGGCGTGTTCAAGCTGGAGGCGAAAGACACGCTCTCCAACCGCCGCGCGTTCGCGACCCGCAATCTCTCGCAGGCCGACCCGAACCCGTACGTCTCCCTCGAGCTCGAGCCGATCGAGACGCTGCACGCCTCGGTCTACCTGCCCAACGACACCGGCGGCAACTCGAACGTCCTCGCGCCAGTGGTCAGCATCGAAGTGCGCCAGCGCAACGACGACTTCGTGCGCGAGCTGCAGGGCAACAACTTCCAGATGCAGGGCCTGCTGGAGAACGAGACCTACACGGTCGTTGTGAACGAGATCGGCGGCGAGCAGCGCACGCTCACCACCACCGGCAAGTTCCCGAAAGGCTCCGCGGCCGATCCGCTCAAGCTCGTGCTCCCCGCGCACGGCACCGTCGACGTGCGCGTCGTGCAGGGCGCCACGCCGTCCGTCAACGCCAAGGTCACGGTCGCGGGCGGCAGCAAGAGCGTCATCGTCTACACCGACGCCACCGGCCTGGCCACCGCGCGCGGCATCCCCCTCGGCACCGCCTACGTGCAGGTCGTCTCGCAGGACAACGCCTTCTCCGGCTCGGCCAGCACCACGCTGGCCAGCCAGACCACGACCGCCAGCGTCACCGTGACGCTCGGCGCGTACGCTGCCGTCGCGGGCTACGTCGAAGCGGAAGCGGGCGGGCCGTCGATCGGCACGCGCGTCATCGCCTCCTTCTCCAGCCGCGTGCTGGAGATGCTCACCGACTCGGGCGGCCGCTACGTCTTCAACGGCATCCCCACCAGCACCAGCGTGGCCCTGACCTACATGGGTCCGAACGACGTCACCGTCGGCGCGCGCCAGACCGTCAACGTCGCCGCGGGCGACGCGTCGAAGACCGTCAACGCGCCGAACGTGAAGCTCGACGCCACGCCGCCGACCGTCGTCAGCATCTTCCCGGCCGACAGCGCGAACAACGTCTCGCCCGACTCGTCGGTGCGTCTCGTCTTCAGCGAGCGCATTGCCTCGACGTACCTCAATACCAACTACCTGCAGCTCATCCCCGCCGACAGCACGACGCCGGTGGCGACCTCGTTCGTCTCGTCCGTCAACGCGGACGGCACGTTCACCGTCATCGCCACGCCGCCCGCCGCACCGGCGGGCCAGAAGTTCCCGCTGAAGAGCAACACGCTCTACCGCATCATCGTCTCCGGCGAAGTCCGCGACCTCACCGGCAACAAGCTCCCCGCGCCGCGCGGCGCGAGCTTCATCACCTCCGACTACGCCGAGCCGCAGGTCGTCAAAGTCGTCCCGGCCGTGACGCAGGCGCTGCAGCCCGCGACCACGTTCGAGTTCCGCTGGAACGAGCCGATCGAAGCCGGCCAGTTGCGCTTCTACAAGATCAGCGCGGCCGGCCCCGGCGGCGCGATCGTGGCCGAGAAGCAGGGCACGACGTTCCTCGACCCGGCCCACGGACTGACGCTCTTCTTCACGCCGAACGAAGAGATCGAGCAGGAGTCGTTCTACCGCGTCGTCATCTCCGGGGTGAAAGACCTGCAGGGCAATCCTGCCGCGACGCAGATCTTCCACTTCTTCTCCTACGACCTCGTCAAGCCGTTCGTGAACTTCGTCTCGCCTGTGCCGGCGGACTTTCCGCTGATCTCCGGCGTCGAGTACACGCTCGGCGTCGACGTCCGCAACGGCACCGCCGGCGGCACCGCCGCGACCGACGTCTCCAAGGTCGATTACTTCAAGGTCGACGGCAGCTCGTCGACGTACATCTACACCGCGGCCGCCGCGCCGTGGACGTACAAGTTCGTCGCGCCTGACACCACCGGCGAGGGCACCACGCTCACGCTGCGCGCCGTCGCCACCGACCACTCGCGCAACGAGGGCGACCCCTCCACGATCACCTGGCAGGTCAAGCCGAACGCCGCGCCGAAGAACGTCGCCATCACCCTCCTGCCGCCCACGGCCATCTACCCCGGCAACCACGCCCTGGCCACCGTCACCTTCGAGGACGAAGGGACGTTCGCCGCGCTGCAGATCGAGGCGCGCGCCACGAAGCGCGACGGCACACCTTTCGTCGCCACGCAGGTCAAGAACCTGACCCGCGTCAAAGTGAACGACCCATGGCCGACCGCCAGCTTCGACTTCGACCTCGTCCCGCAACTGCAGGGCGGCACCAAGGTCGCGTTCAAGGCCACCGTCACCGACGTGCGCGGCCTCAAGGCCGACGGCACCGCGGAGCTCGACCTGAGCGTCGACACCGTCGCGCCGGAGATCGTCACCTTCGCCCCGGCGGCGCAGACCGAGTACCACATCGGCGACAAGTTCCAGATCTCGACGGTCGTGAAGGACCTCGAGACCGGCGTCGCCGAAGTCGCCTTCTCGTTCGACAACCAGACCATCCGCGTCACGCCCGGCAACGCCCTCTTCGTCAAGAGCGGCAACGGCACGTGGGCGGTGGCCTCGGGGCAGATCACCGTCCCAGCCAAGAACGTCGACACGGTCATCCCCATCACCGTCACGGTGAAGGACTACGACAACAACGTCATCTCGCGCAGCACCGAGGTCATTTACATCGGCGTCAACGACCCGACCGTGCCGAAGGGCGCGTGGGCCTGTCCGGCCGAGCGCGCCGCGTATCCGGCCAACGCCACCTTCGCGCTGAAGCTGCAGGCTCGCGCCTCGGACGACATCGCCGTCACCGGCGTGAAGTTCACCATCCCCGGCGTCGCCAACCCGGTGCCCGCGCTGCGCGTCGGCTCGACCGACATCTTCGAGGCCACGGCCACGATCACGACGCCCGCCGCCGGTACGCCGTTCGCGCTGACCGTCACGATCAGCGACGCCAATCCGGCGCACGACCTGACCATCAACATCCCGCTCGAGCTGGTCGACGTCGACCTCACCGTCGAGAACCGCACCCAGGCCGTCACCGCGGCCGACGTGGCGACCTACAGCGGCAAGACCATCCTCGTCCGCGGCGCCACGGCGAAGTTCATCCCGCACGTGCCGCTCACGCTGGCGAACCTCCTCGTGCTCGACGGCGGCCGCGTGGAAACGCTGCCGACGACGACCACCACCGAGCACCGCCTCGACCTCACCGTCACGAACAACCTGACCGTCGACTGCGCCTCGGCGATCGATGTCAGCGCGCGCGGCTACCTCGGCGGCTGGGCCACCAGCGCCGACGGCAGCGGCAACAAGAACAACGACCAGCGCGGCCGCACCGTTGGCAACACCAATGAAGGCGGACCGACCACGTTTTCCAGCGCGTCGCATGGCGGCGTGGGTGGCGAGAACGCCAACTCGACCGGCGTCACGAACGCCGTCTACGGCTCCATCACCAACCCCACCGGCCTCGGCACGGGCGGCGGTGGCGGCACGAACAGCGGCAACGCCGGCGCGTCCGGCGGCGGCGCCATGAAGCTGCAGGGCAGCGTCTTCTCCATCGCCGGCGCCATTCGCGCCGATGGCGCCCCGCGCATCGGCGACGGCAACGCCGGCTCGGGCGGCAGCGTGAACGTCACCGTGGCGCAGCTCGTCACCGGCGTCTCGGCACGCATCACCGCCAACGGCGGCGACGACGACGGCAGCAACAACAACTCCCGCGGCGCGGGCGGCGGACGCGTGGCCGTCAACGCCTCCGAGCGCTTCGACGTCGAGACCGTCGGCGTGCAGGTGCAGTCGCGCGGCGGCCGCAACGAGACGTCCGCCGAGGCCGCGTCGTATCTCGACGGCGGCGCCGGCACGATCTACGTCCGCCGTCCCGGCCAGTCCCTCGGCGAGCTGTTCGTCGCCGCGTACGACGACCGTTTCCCGGCCACGCTCCATCTCACGCGCCCGACGCCGCTCTCCGGCGACCTGCGCTTCGACCGTCTTACCCTCGGGCCGCGCGCGCTCGTCCGCGCCGACGCATCGATCGAGATCAACGCCGTCAGTGACGACCGCACCGCGGCCGTCATCGACCCGACTGCCGTCCTCGTCCTCAAGAACGACGTCCCGGTCATCACGACCACCACCACGCCGGCCGTCGGCGGCAACGTCATCCAGGGCGCCACGCTCGGCCTCAATTACAGCGCCACGTCCGCGGCCGGCGTCGGCTCCGTGACGGTCGCCTGGAGCCCGGTCACGCCGGACCGCGTCGACGCGTACACCACCTATCCCGTCGCGCCGGCGTCGAACACGAACCTCACCATTCCGGCCGACGCCGTCACCGGTCCCGCCACGCTCGCGCTGAGCGCGCGCGACCGCGCCGGCCGCAGCGCACAGCTCGCGCCGGTCACGTACTCCGTCATCGCCAACACGCCGGTCGTCATCGACAAGTTCCAGGCCGTGCCGATGGCGTTCTATCCAGGCAACAACGTCGTCGTCACCGTCTCCGCGCACGACGACGTCAAGGTCAACAAGCTGACGGTCACGAGCTCGCTCACACCCACCAGCCCGCAGACGTACACCCCGACGGCGCAGCCGGTCGTCGACCGCAACTTCACGTTCAACGTCCCGAACACGACCCCGGGCGGACAGAACCTCGTCTTCGACCTCGTCGCCGAGGATGGCTTCCCCGGGCGTCCGGTAACGGCGCAGCAACTGACCGTGCAGATCCTCAAGGACACTGTCGCTCCGGCCGTGACCATCACCCAGCCCACGGCCAACACGCTCTTCAACGAAGGCACGGGCAACAACATCACCGTGCGCGCCACCGTCAACGACGCCGAAGTCGGCGTGAAGAGTGTCGTGCTGCAGATCGGCGACGGCGCGCAGGTGCCGATGACGTGGAACGGCTCGCAGTACCAGGCCACCGTGCCCGTCCCGCCGGTGGACGGAACCGAGATCGTCACCCGTCCGGTGACCGTGATCGCCAAGGACTACGAGGGCAACACGGCCAGCCCGTCGATCGACATCCGCATCCAGCCCAATACCGACCCGAACGCGCCGTCCATCAACTTCGTCTGCGCCACGCCGAACGCCATCTACCCCGCCGGCCATCCGGTCAAGCTGCGCGTCTTCGCCGTCGGCAACACTGCCGGCAACGCCTCGAACGGCATCCAGAAAGTGGAGATGTTCATCGGCGACTCCACGACGCCCATCCTGGCCACCGGCGTCTCCGGCCTCACCAGCCATTACGAGCACACCTTCACCATCCCGGCCGACGCGGTGGCCGGCACCACCTACAGTGTGCGGGCCGTCGCCACGAACGCGGCCAGCTCGCAGGAGAGCGTGGCCACGACGTTCAGCGTCGTCGCCGGCACCGTCATCTCCGTCAACACCACCATCGCCGCGACCGACACGTCGTACGACAACAAGACCGTGATCGTCCGCGCGGGCGTCACGACCATCCTCGGCGCGCACACGTTCGAGCGGCTGGTCGTGCTCGACGGCGCGTCGGTCACGCATCCGGCCACCGACGCCACGACCGTGCATCGCCTGACCTTCACCGCCACCGACGCGGTCTACGTCTCCTGCACCGGCGCGATCGACGTCAGCTCGCGCGGCATCACCGGCAACGTCGCCGGCGTCGGCTACACCTACGATCCGGCCACCGGCAAGCCGACGCTCACCGGCGGCTCCGCCAGCCAGTCCGCCGGCAGCCACGGCGGGGCGGGCGCACCGCGCGCCGGCAACGTCGCCGCGCCGTACGGGTCGATCGTCGATCCCGACGAGCCGGGCGGCGCCGGCGGCTCCACGACTTCGTGCGCTGCCTGCCGCGCGGGCGGCGGCGTCGTGCGCATCACCGCCGGCACGCTGCACGTCGACGGCAGCATCCTCGCCAACGGCCAGCAGGACGACGGCTCCGGCGCGGGCGGCTCGATCCGCATCGACGCGCCGGTCATCCGCGGCGGCGGCCAGATCCGCGCCGACGGCGGCATCAACAACAGCGGCGCCTCCGGCGGCGGCGGCCGCATCGCCTTCTACTACCGCGACTTCTCGCTCTCCACGGCCAAGGTCAGTGCCGCGGCCCTGCAGGCTTCCGGCACGCTCGTCGGCGCCACCGGCACCGTCTACTACCGCCGCCTCGACGCGAACGGTGCGAAGGTCTCCGACGAGCTGGTGGCCGACAACCTCGGCCGCGTCACGCTGAACGGCACCACCCTCGCGCACGCCGGCACCGGCACCGTCACCGCCGTCTCGGGCAGCACGCTCACGCTCTCGAACGCCGTTCCATTCGACATCGAAGGGACGCGCATCCAGCTCCTCGACCCGAACGGCGACGTCAGCGAAGAGCACGAGGTCACGGCGCGCGGCGCAACCGGCGTCACCGTCGACGGCACCGTCGCGGCGTCCGCGGGCGTCGCCTATCGCGGCATCGTCCGCGCTGACCGCATCACCGCCCGGGGCGGCGCGATCCTGGCGAGCACCGCGCTCTCCGCGCCGTCGTTCACCGGCGGCACGAACGGCATCATCCGCACGCCGCTCGTGCATTCCGCGGGCGACGTCGCCATCGAAAACGGCGGCATCGTCGAAGTGAACGGGACGCTCATGGCGCGCAACCTCGCCGTGCGCACCGGCGGCAACCTGACCCACTCGCGCGCCACCACCACACTCATCAACCGCCTCAACGTCGACGTCGACCAGACCATCACCATCGACCCGGCCTCGATGATCGACGTCTCGATCCGCGGCCTGACCGGCGCCGTCAGCGGCGTCGGCTACACCTACGACTCGCTCACCGGCAAGCCGACCCTCACCGGCGGCGCCACCAATGTCGTCGGCGGCAGCCACGCCGGCCAGGGCGGGCTGGCGGTCGCGGGCGCCACGTACGGCTCCGCCTTCAACCCCAACACGCCGGGCGCCACGGGCGGATTCAGCGGCACGAATTCTTGCTCGCCGTGCCGCTCCGGCGGCGGCGTGGCGCGCATCGCCGCGACGCGCATCGTCGTCGACGGCAAGATCCTCGCGAATGGCGAGGCCGACGCCGGCGCTGGTGCCGGCGGCAGCATCCGCCTCGACGCGGACGTCATCGAAGGCGCGGGCGAGATCCACGCCGACGGCGGCGTGGGCGTCAGCGGGGCCTCCGGCGGCGGCGGCCGCATCGCCCTCTACTACGGCACGCTGTCGATCCCGCAGACGAAGATCACCGCCCTCGCGCCGCAGGCGAACAGCACCGCCAACGTCGGCGCGCCCGGCACGGTCTACCTCAAGGCCGACAACGCGCCGCTGGGCGACCTGATCGTCGACAACGGCACTCGGACGACTTCGCGCCTCACGCGCCTCCCGGCGGTCGGCTACTCGACCGTCACCGAATCCGGCGCCGACTTCGTGCGCGACGCCAACGCGGCGTATCCCGCGCAGAACCAGCTCGAAGGCGTCCGCGCCGTCGTCGCCTACGACCGCACGAAGAGCTGGCCGATCGTTTCGAACGACGACAAGACCCTCCGTCTCGACGTGACCGCCAACGCCCTCGCCGCCCAGGCCGGTCAGCCGCTGCGCGGTCTCCACAAGTTTGCCGGCATCAGGCTGCGCAACGCCCGTCTCGACGTGGCCGACCTGCTCGAAAGCGCGGCCACCATCGACACGGACAGCGCCTCCGTCGTCACAGGCAACAACCAGGGCCCGCCGCTCCTCGACATGGCCCGCGTGGCGCTGCAGAACACCGCCACCGGTGCCGCCGTCGTCGGCAGTACGGGCTCCGTCACCGACCTCGACACGCCGATCACCGTCCGGGCGAAGAACATGCGCAACGGCAATGTCGTCGTCGCCAGCGTCGCGCCGGACGGCGCCTTCGCCATCCCGGTGCAGGGCGACGCCGGCGATGCCTTCACCGTCTGGGCGCGCGATGCCAACGCCTACCCGCTCGAGTCGCCGGTCTACGACGCCGGCGTCCTCGCGCAGGGCACGCCCGTGCCCACGCAGATCGCGAAGTCCGAGTGGACCACCGACGCGAACTTCTTCCCGCGGACGCTGTCGCGCGACGGCACGCACATGGCCGTGGCCAGTCTGCCGACCAGCAACGGCTCCAGCGATCGTCTGGTGGTGATGAGCGTCGTTGATCCGGCCCATCCCACGTTCGTGCGCACGCTGAACCTCGGCTTCGGCGCGGTCCGCGACGTCGTTGTGCAGAACGGCCAGGCCTACATCGCCGCCGATCGCCTGATCACGCTCGACCTCACCAATCCGGCGGCGACGCCGGTCCTCGCCACGAACGGGGACCCGTGCGGCCGCGAGAACGCCATCGCCGTCCACGGCAACCTCGCCTTCACCGCCGAAGCCGACTGCAACCACGACGGCCGCATCTTCATCTACGACGTGACCGTCCCCGGCGCGCCGCGTTACCTCAGCAGCCAGGGCGTGGCCGGCTTCGGCGGCTACTTCTTCACGGACATCCTCACCTTCGGCCACGAGTACCTCATCGGGATCAGCCCGCTGCGCCCGGGCGGAATCGGCCGCGACGTGATGGTCATTGACCGCCGCGACATCTGGCGCATGAAGAAGGTCGCGGAGCTGGACATCCCGAGCTTCGACGCCTTCCGGGCCACGCTCGTCGACGACAAGCTGCACGTCGTCAGTCGCGACGGGATCGGCTACGTGATCGTCGATCTCGCCAATCCGGCCGCGCCTGTCGTCGCCGGCCGCGCGAACACGCCCGCCAACGCCAGCGGCGTGACGGTCATCGGCCGCGACGGCTTCGCCGCCGCGAGCACGGCCGGTCTCGTGACCATAGACGTCACCAATCCCGTGCAGCCGATCCTCACCGGCACGAGCGCCATCGCGGGCGTCGCCAGCGACGTTGCCATCGTCGGCTCCTACGCCTACATCGCCAACGAGATCGGCATCGCCCTGGTGCCCGCGCAGGTCTCGCCCACCATCGACGTCTCCCGGATCGCCAAGGGGCTGACCGTCACCACCGTCACTGTCACCGGCGCCCAGGCCTCGGTGATCGGCCACGCCCCCATCACCATCGCCGTGACCAATACCGCCAACGGCTCCAGCATGTCCGGCGTCACGGTGCAGAGCGACGGCAGCTTCAGCGTGGCCATCCCCGGCAAGCCGGGCGATCCGCTGAAGATCACCGCCACCGACTCCTTCGGCCGCATCACCGGACCGCTCTCGATCGGCAGCGTGCCGTTCGGCGCCGCGACGACGATCACCGGCATCACGCCGTCCATGACGGACGTGAGCTTCCTGGCGCGCAACGTCGCCGCCGGCGGCAACTACCTCGCCGTGGCCAGCTACCCCGACGCCAACGGCGGCAGCTCCGACAAGATCGTGCTGTACGACATCAGCGACAGCGCCAGGCCGGTCTACGTGAAGACCATCCTCTCCACCGCCGGCGCGGTGCGCGACCTCTCCATCCGCAACGGCTGGCTGCACGTCGCCTCCGATCGTCTGGTGCTGTTCGATCTCGCCGTGGCCTTCGCCGGCCCGGCCGTCCCGGTCTACGCGTCGAACGGCGAGCCGTGCGGCCGCGATAACTACCTCGAGATCGTGGGCGGACTGGCCTTCACCGCCGAAGCGGACTGCAACCACGATGGACGCATCTTCATCTACGACGTCTCCTCGCCGGCCACGCCGCGCTATCTGCGCTCCGAGGGAGTGGCGGGCTTCGGCGGGTACCGGTTCTCGGCCCTGATCGCGTTCGGCAGCGACTACCTCATCGGCATCAGCCCCGACAAGCCGGGCGGCATTGGCCGTGACGTGATGGTCATCGACCGCCGCGATCTCTTCGACCTGAAGAAAGTCGCGGACCTCGACATCCCGAACTTCGACGGCCTGCGCGCCAAGGCGGTCGGCAACAAGCTGTACGTCATGGGCGAGATGGCCGGCGTGGCCGTGGTCGACCTGACCAACCCCGCGCAGCCCACGTTGAGCGGCATCGTCAACACCCCAGGCCACGCCCGCGGCATCGACGTCCTCGGCGCCATCCTCGGCGTCGCCGACGGCAGCGCCGGCGCGACCTTCGTCGACATCTCGTCGGCCGGCCTGCCGAAGGTCCTCGGCAATCAGCCCACCGGCGGTGCGGCCTGGGAGTGCCAGTTCCACGGCGCCACGCTCTATCTCGTCAACGAGCAGGGGGTGGCCGTCATCGACAACCTGGCCACGCCGCCGCTCATCGACAGCCGGTTCATCACCGCGGCCAGCAACGCGGTCAGCTCCGTCACCGTCACCGGCAGCGCGCGCTCCGTCGTCGGCCTCGATCCGATGGTCCTCGACGTCGGCAACTCCAGAACCGGAGAGCTCGTGCCGGGCGTGGCGGTGGCCGCGGACGGCAGCTTCACCGCCGCCATCTCGGGCCTGCCCGGCGACATCCTCACCGGCAAGGTGACGGATGGACTGGGCCGCATCAGCGGACCGGTGCCCATCGCCATGGTGCCGTTCGGCTCGCAGACCACATCCATTCCCATCAGCCCGTCGATGACCGACAACACCTTCCTGGCCCGCAACGTCGCGGCGGACGGCAACCGCGTGCTGGTCGGCGGCTATCCCGACGGCAACGGCGGCAGCTCGGACAAGATCGTCATCTTCGACGTCACCACCGCCGGCGTGCCGACGTACCTCAAGACCATCCCCAGCGGCGGCGGCGCGGTGCGCGACATCATCGTGCGCGACGGCTGGGCGTACGTCGCCGCGGACCGTCTGGTCACGTTCGATCTCTCGGCCGAGACGCCGGCGCCGGTTTACACGTCGAACGGCGAGCCGTGCGGCCGCGACAACGCCCTCGAATTCGCCGGCGGCTTCCTCTTCTCCGCGGAAGCGGACTGCAACCACGACGGCCGCATCTTCATCTACGACGTCGCAGACCCCGCCGCGCCGCGCTACCTCAGCAGCCAGGGCGTGGCCGGATTCGGCGGCTACCGCTTCTCCGGGCTGGCCTCGCTCGGCACGGACTACCTGGTCGGCTTCAGCAGCGACCGTCCGGGCGGCATCGGCCGCGACCTGATGATCATCGACCGCCGCGACATCTGGAACCTTCGGAAGGTCGCGGAGCTCGACATCCCGGGCTTCGACGCCTTCCGCGGCCGCATCGTCGGCAACCGGGCCTACGTGGCCAGCGTGAGCGGCGGCGTGGCCATCGTCGATCTGAGCAACCCCGCCGCGCCGACGCTCATCCGCATTCACCCGGCCGGTGCGGCGCGCGCCATCGAAGTGGCCGGCGAGACGCTGGCCATCGCCAACGGCGGCAACGGCGTGAGCATCGTCGACGTCCGCGGCGTGCCGGTCATCGTCGGGGCGCAGGCGACGCCGGGCTCCGCGTTTGACGTGGCCCTCAGTCGCGGCGCGATGTACGTCGTGACGGAAGTCGGCCTCACCGCCGTCGCCAACGTCGCCCTCCCGCCGATGTTTGACGAGACGCTGATGAAGATCACGCCGACGCTCACGGCCTCCACGGTCGCCGGCGGCATCGAGTCGATCACCGGCATCGCGCCGCTGACCGTGCGCATCACCAACACCGACACCGGCGCCTCCTCGGCATCCGTCAGCGTCAACGCGGACGGCTCGTTCGTGGCCACGGTGGCGGCCGCGCCGGGCGTGCGTCTCGCCGTCAGCGCCACCGACGGGGGAGGGCGCGTCAGCACCCGCAATCTGGCGCCGGTGTACGGCCCCACGAAGACCTGGGTGGCCAACCCGTCCGCCGCGGCCGGCGACGGGAGCTTCAAGGCCCGCCGTGTGGTCAGCAACGGCACGGTCAACGTCGTCAGCACCTCCATGGTCCGGGCGTACGGAGTGTCATCGGACAAGCTGCTCTTTTATCCGCCGCAGAGCGCGGCCAGTCAGGCCGTGACCGTGAAGGCGAGCGGCATCGGCGGCGTACGCGACATGCGCATCGCCGGCAACCTGCTGCTCGTCGCCGCCGACCGCATCGGCGTCATCGATCTCACCGATCCCGCGCAGACCGTGCGCCTGGCCAACGGCGATCCGTGCGGCCGCGACGAGGCCATCGCCTTCAACGGACGCTACGCCTTCACCGCGGAGATCGACTGCAACCACGACGGCCGCATCAACGTGTACGACATCGCCAATCCGCTGGCGCCGCTCTACGTGCGCCAGATCAGCACCGGCATCGGCACGCTCATCTACCGTGCCATGGCCACCCTCGGCACGAGTCACCTGATCGCAATGTCGCCCGACAGGCCGGGCGGCATCGGGCGCGACGTGGTCATCTTCGACGTCACCAACATCTCCACGGCCGCGAAGATCGCCGAGCTGGACATCCCGAACTTCGACGCCACGCATGGCATCGTCGACGGCAACACCCTCTACGTCTCCGGCGGTGACGCGGGCGTGGCCATCGTCGACGTCACCAATCCTTTCGCGCCGGTCGTGCAGTCCATCATCAACACGCCGGGCGTCGCGCGCGGTCTCTTCATGCGCGGTCCGAACGAGCTGGTCGTCGCTGACTCCGGCGGTCCGGGCCTCACCTTCATCAACGTCACGAACAAATCTGCACCGGTCATCTCCGCCGCCCAGAGTCTCGCCGGCAACGTGGTCGACGTCGACTTCTCGGCCGGCGAGTTCCACGTCGCCGCCGAGAACTACTACCACTCCATCGTCTGGCCCCAGGAATGAGAATGAGAAGAGCTGCCACGCTGATTGCTGTTCTGACCGCGAGCCTCGCGCTTGCGCAGACCCCGCCGCCGGAAGTCACGTTCAACGACGGCTTCCAGGCCTATGGCACGCAGGCCAACCCGCCGGGCTGGATCGACACCTCCGTCGGCCAGCCGCGGCCCACGGCCCAGGGTCTGTACAAGACGTGGCCCGATCCGCTCGACAAAAAGTCGACGAACATCGTCTACGGCACGCACTCCAGCTCCGGCAAGCCGGAAGGCAATAACCCGCGCATCGGCACGTTCTCGACGTACAGCCCGAAGTCGTTCTCCGGCAAGGGACGCTTCGAATACCGCGGCCGCGTCATCCGCGACGACGCCGACGCGCGCATCGGCCTGACCTTCTTCTCCGCCTATCCCGAGGTCGACCGCTACTACCTCATCGGACTGTGGTCGCAGCCTTCCGGCAAGCTCACGATGCAGCTCTTCAGCATCGGCGGCAGCGCCCAGTTCAGCGGCACCACCGACAGCAACTTCACCCTCCCGGTCAACGCGTGGACCCACTTCGCCATCCAGGTCGACGACACCGACAACCAGACCCGCGTTCGCGCCCGCTTCTGGAACGAGGGGACCGCCGAGCCCACGACGTTCTCCATCGAGGCTGTCGACTCCAGCGCCGCGCGCCTGACCTCCGGCCGCATCGGCATCTGGTCGGCGGTCAAAGGCAAGAACTACGTCGACGACCTCTCCGCCAAATCGCCCGTCGATTTCACCGCGCCGCTCATCTCCATCCTCGAGAGCGGCACGCCGCTGGCCGACGGCGCCGTGTTCAAGCGCGACGCCATCCCCGAGATCAAAGTCAGCGACGACCTCTCCGCCGTCAACTTCACCGCGACGCTGAACGGCGCACCGTACACCTCGCTCACGCCGGTGACGACGGAGCGCTGGCACACGCTGATCGTGAAAGCCTCCGACAGCGCCGGAAACGCCGGCGAGACCGAGCGCAAGTTCCTCGTCGACAAGACGCCCCCCGTTTTGTCGGCGCTGGAGAGCGGCAATCCGTTCCCCGCCAACTTCTACTTCAACCGCGACGTCGTCATCACCGGCACCGCCGTCGACGTCAGCAACACCGCCGTTACGGCCACGATCGACGGCCAGCCGTACACGCCCGGCACCCCGTACGGCGTGGAAGGGACGCATCAGCTCTCCCTCACCGCCGTCGACGAAGCCGGCTGGACGACGACCATCGGTCCGTTCACCTTCACCATCGACAAGACCGCGCCGGTCCTGACCTTCACCTCGCACCAGAACGGCGCCGTGCTCACCGCCGCGCAGGCGATCGTCGTCGGCGGTTCCGACGACGCCGTCACCATCCTCCTCGGCGGCACCCCTGCCACCATCGACGCCACCGCGAAGACCTTCACCGGTCCGGTCGCCCTGCTCGAAGGCACGAACACGATCGTCGCCACCGGCACCGACCGCTCCGGCAACACCGGCAGCGCCACGCTGTCGCTCGTCGTCGACACCCGCGCCCCTGAGCTCACCATCACCACCCCCGCCGCCGACGCCTGCCTCGACGCGGCCACGCTCACCGTCAGCGGCACCGTCGCCGAGGCCCGCATCGAGTCCGTGACGGTGAACGGCGTCAACGCCACCATCACCGGCGAGAGCTGGACCGCGAGCGTTCCGGTCAACGAAGGCAAAGTCGCCATCACCGTCGAGGCCCGCGACGCCAGCGGCCACACAACCTCGCGCACGCACAACGTCACCGTCGACCGCACCGCGCCCGTCATCGAAGTAACCAGCGACGGCGCCGCGTTCACGACGACGCTGACGAACCGCGCCGTGGCGCTTTTCGTCAAGGCCGGCGACACCGACACGAACGTCGCCGTCACGGCGACCCTCGACGGCGCCGCGTACACTTCCGGCTCGTCGATCACCGCCGAGGGCGCGCACAAGCTCGTAGTGAAAGCGACCGACTGCGCCGGCCACGCCGCCGAGCAGACCGTCGACTTCACCATCGACACGACGCCGCCCACGATTCGCGACTTCCAGCCCGGGAACAACGCCACGGTCGGCACGATGCCGACGGCCATCCGCGCCACGACCGACGCCGACGCGGAGAGCGTCGCCCTCGACGGCACGCAGCTCCGGGCCACACCCGCGAGCGACGGCACGTTCACTATCGACAACGTCCCCTTCGCCGAGGGGACGAACGGCTTCACGCTCGTCGCCACCGATCGGGCCGGCAACAGCGCGAGCGTCCTCTACACGCTCGTCGTGCGCACGAATGCGCCGCTGCTGCAGATCCACGAGAGCGGCATGCCGATCGTGAACGGCACGACGTACAACCGCGCCGTGACGCCGGTCGTACGCGCCACGCCCGACGCGCAGGTGAACGTCACCGCCACGCTGAACGGCCAGCCGTTCACGTCCGGCACGACCATCACCGCCGACGGCGACTACCGCATTGCCGCCACCGCCACCGACCAGCTCGGCCACAGCAGCAACGCCGAGGCGACGTTCTCGATCGACCGCACCGGCCCGGTGGTCACCATCGCCACGCCCGCCGACGGCGCCACGATCCGCGCCGAGAGCGTCGAAGTGCGCGGCACCGCCACCGGCGCCACCGCGGCGACGATCAACGGCGCGCCTCTGCCGCTCGACGCGAACGGCGCGTTCACCGTGCAACTGCCGCTCGACTTCGGCATCAACCCGATCCTCGTCGCCGCTCGCGACGACGCCGGCAACAGCGGCCGCGCGGACGTGAGCGTCCTGCGCGACGACGCCGGCGCCGGCATCATCCTCACGTTCCCGGCCGACCGTTCGATCACGAACCGCCCGTCGACCGACGTCGTCGGCCGCCTGCTCACCGCGGGCCGCGACACGACCGTCACCATCGGCACGCAGAGCGTGGCCGTCGACGCCACCGGCGGTTTCCGCCTGACCGGCTACGCGCTGACGGAGGGGGAGAACACCATCACGGCCACGGCCACCGCGCCGAACGGCCTGCAGACCGCGGCCACGACCCACGTCACGGCCGACTTCACCCCGCCGTCGCTGACCATCCTCGAGTCGGGTCAGCCGCTCTCCGACGGCGCGCGCTTCGCCACGCAGGCCGTGATCACCGTCGACGCCGCCGACGCCGGCGGCTCTGTCACCACCGAGCTGACCGTCGACGGCTCGCTCGTCACCGCGCCGTCGAACGTCACCGCTGCCGGCGGCCACTCCATCGTCGCCGTCGCGCGCGACCGCGCCGGCAACCAGTCCCGCGCCGAGCGCATGCTCTTCATCGGTGCCGCCACCGCCACCGCCGACTGCAAGCTGGAAGGCTTCGACCCGTCCAACAACGCCGTCGTGCTGTCGAGCTCCGTGACCCTTGTCGGCCGCTCCGGCGGCGCGATTGGCGTCAAGGCGAACGGCGTTCCCGCCGTCGTCGCCGACGGCTCGTTCTCCGCGACCGTCGAGCTGCCGAACGAAGGGACGAACGTCGTCACCATCAACTGCACCGACGCCAATGGCGCGCCGACCGGCACGGCCGCCACGCTCACGCTGCAGCGCGTCACCGGCGATCCGTCCATCACCATCAACACGCCGGCCGAGGGCTTCGTGACCTCGCAGGAGACCATCACCGTCAGCGGCACGGTCGGCCCGGGCGTCACCAGCGCCGACGTCAACGGCGTCGCCGCCACCATCAGCGGCACGACCTTCACCGTGCCGGCCGTGCGCCTGGCGGACGGGCTGAACATCATCGTCGCCCACGGCCGCAACGGCGCGGGACGCACCGCCACCGCCTCGCGCCGCGGCGTCTACGAAAAGGACGCGCCGTCGATCAGCATCAGCACGCCTACCGCGAACACCGCCACCGGCGTGAACCGCATCACTGTCAGCGGCACGTACACGAACCTCGACCCCGCCTCGATCGTCGTCACGAACCTCACCGGCAATCAGACGAAGGCCGCCGACGCGGCGCGCTTCAGCGACACCACCGGCGTCTTCACCGCCGTCGACGTGCCGCTCTCCAGCGGCGACCAGACCCTGCGCGTCTCCGGACGCGATCGCCTCAACCGCGAGGCCACGGCTACGGTCGTCGTGAAGCTCGTGGCCGGCTCGCCCAGCATCAGCATCACCTCGCCCGCGAATCAGTCGTGGTTCGGCGCCGGCAGCGACACGTTCACCGTGACCGGCACCTTCGCCGCGGACGCCGGCGCCACCGTCGACGTCAACGGCACCGCCGCCGCCATCAGCGGCTCGGGCTACACCGCCACCGCCACGTTCTCGCCCGTGTCCGGCGCCATCACGCCGGTCGTCGCCCGTGTCACCGAGCCGGACGGCTCCAGCGCCGCCACGGTCATCTTCGTCACGCGCCTGAGCGACGCGCCGAAGGTCCTCGAATCGTTCCCCGCCCAGAACGCCACCGAGGTCGACGCCGGCGCGTTGCTCCTCGTCCTCTTCTCGCAGCCGATGGACGTCGCCTCGCTGAGCGGCGGGTTCCGTCTCGAAGACGCGAACGGCGCGCCGGTCTCCGGCTCGCTCTACCTCGACAAGGACGTGCTCACCTTCGCCCCGTCGACGCTGCTGACCAAGGGCGGCCGCTACACGATGCGCGTGAACGGCGCGGCGAAGAACCTCGCCGGCACCGCCCTGGCCGAGGCCTATGCCAGCAGCTTCACCGTCGCCTCGTCCGCGCCGTCGACCCCGCCGGACGTCGACCCGGTCGCCAGCGCCGTCTGCGGGCAGTCGATCTCCGTCAGCGGCAACGCCGCGCCGGGCGCGCGCGTGCGTCTCGAATCGGGAACGCTCGTCCTCACGACCTCCGCCGACACGCAGGGCCGCTTCACCTTCACCTATCCGATGAGCGGCCAGTCCGGCTTCACCGTCGTGCGCGTGCGCGTCGTCGGCTCGGACGGCAGCCTCTCGCCCGCGGCCGAGCTGACCGTGCGCGTCGACTGCAGCGGTCCGCAGGTGCTCAACGCCGCCTTTGACCGTACGGCCAACCGGCTCACCGTCAGCTTCTCCGAGGCGCTCGACGCGTCGACGGTGACCGTCGGCGGCGCCGGCATCGTTCTGACCCTGGCCGACGGCACGACCGTCGCCGGCACCGCCAGCGTCGCCGGCAACAACGTCACCGTCACGCCGGCCTCCGACCTCACCCAGCGCGTGTTCACGCTCACGGTCGGGACGCAGATCGAAGACACGACCGGCAACAGGCTCACCACGCCGTACACCCAGGAGTTCACGCTCGCCGGCGGCCAGCCGGAGGCCGGTGACGGTTCCGGCTTCATCTCCGGCGAGGTCTACGACGCCACGACCGGCCGCCCGCTTCCGGGCGCGGCCATCGCCGTCGACGTCGCCTCCCCGTCGCCCGTCACCACGACCACCGACGCGCGCGGCCGATACCTGGCACGGCTGCCGGAAGGCGCGCATACGATCAGCGCCTCGCACGCCGGCTACACCAGCGTCTTCCGCGAGATCATCGTCCCCGCCGGCGCGGGCGTGATCCCCATCGACATCCGTCTCACGCACCGCGGCCCGTCCCAGACATCCACCGGCGCCGCGCTCGCGCTGACGCACGGCGACGACACCGCCCTCACCCGCAAGGCCGACCTCGCCGTTCCCTCGGCCGCCAGCGGCGCGAAGGTGACGCTCACCGCCATCGGCGCGCAGGTCCTGACCGGCCTCCTCCCGCTCGGCTGGTCGCCCATCGCCTCGGCCGAAGTGCAGCTCGAGAACGCGCCGTCGCTGAGCGCCGCCACCCTCACGTTCCACACGCCCGCCGGTGCCGTCACCTCCTCCGCGCAGAACCTCACCGCCGTGCAGTACGACGCGGTCCGCGACGAATGGCGCGTGCTCGCGTCGTCGGTGAACGTCGCAGGCGACGGACGCGCGTCGTTCCCCATTCCGGGCGCCGGCGCATACGCGCTGGTCTACTCCGACAAGGCGCCGGGCCTCACGCCGCCGCCGCTCCCTGTCGCGGGCGACGTGCTGCAGGGCGTGCCGGCCGCGCCGGCCACCGCGCCGGAGCTGGTCGAGCGCGATTTCAAGCTCGACCCGGCCATCGTCCTCCCCACCGGCCGCACCGTGGCCACGCTGCGCATCGAAGGCGCCGGCGAGGCCAAGTTCCCCAGCGGCACCGCGGTCCAGGCGTACATCGACGAAGACCTCCGTCTCGCCGACGGCTCGCGCCTCCTCGATCCGCCGTTCGCCACCGACCTGCTCCTCTACCGCAATCTCAGCGGCGACCTCGGCATCGCCGACTTCCATCTCGCGCCGAGCGCGAAGGCCGCCCAGGTCATTCTCGACGTCGGCTTCGACCACATCCGCATCCTCCCGTACCCCGGCCGTCTCGACCGCGGCACGCTCATCGGCTCGGAGGGCGGACGCGTCCCGGCCGATGACAAGGTGGCGATCGAGATCCCGACCGGCTCCGTGCCCGAGCCGCTGCGTGCGACGGCGACGTCGCTCAGCGCGAGCGACCTCTCCGCGATCGGCAACGTGGCCGGCTTCCGCGTCGTCGGCGGCTTCCAGCTCTCCCTGCAGCGCGCCGTGCAGCCCGCGCCGCAGGATCTCGACGGCGACGGCCAGCCCGACACCATCGCCGGCGTGGAGCTGTTCGTCCCCGCGCGCGCCACATTCAGCGTCGACGCCGCGAAGATGCCCGCGCCGAACGCGCAGGTGATCCTGGCCGAGCTGCTCGACCAGACCCCGTACGGACGCATCGTCCGTCTCGCGGCGCCGATGATGCCGGTCGATCCGGCGCAGGGCGGCACGCCCGCGATCCGTTTCACCACGAAGGCCATCGACCGCTCCGCGCTGCCCGTGGACGGCGTCATGCGCGAGGGCCGCTACGTCGTCCTCGCCGCCGAGGCGCCCATTGCGTTCGCCACCGGCACGGTGCGCCTGCGCGACCTCACCGGCCGTCTCCTCTCCGCCGCCCGCGTCGTCGCCAACCCCCTCGGCGTACACGAGCTCACGCGCACGAACGGCATCTACAACGTGCCGGTGCCGGCCAAGCCCGCCGCGCCGTTCACGCTCGTCCCGCGCCACACCACTACCGGCGACGGCACCGCCTACACGCACGCGGCGCAGGTCGATCCCGACGCCGTCGTTCGCGTCGACCTGCTCCTCGTCCCGCAGCCTCCGGTGCTCGGCAGCGTGGTCGTCTTCAAGGGCGATCCGCCGTCGCAGGCCGCCCTGACCTTCGGTACCGTCACGCCCGACGTCTCGCTGACGACCAACGTCCGCGCCTCGTTCTCGCCGGCCATCGACCCGGCCTCGGTGACGAACGACTCCATCACCGTCGTCAACGCCATCACCGGCAAGCCGGTGAATGGCCGCGCCGCCGCCGACGGCACGACCGGCGTCGTCTGGACGCTCACCGCCGGCGAGCGCTTCGAGCCGAACGTTCCGTACAGCGTCGTCATCGCCCAGTCGATCCGCGGCACCAACGGCGCGACCCTCGGCCGCAGCGCCAACTTCTCCTTCGCCACCGTGGCGGTCTTCGTCAACACGCAGATCCGCCGCGAGCGCATCCGCATCACCATCCCGAACGAAGCCGGCATCTCGCGCATTACCGGCGACGCCGGTGCGCTCCCTGCCGGCTGGCAGGCTGTGGCCACGCGCCGCGTGCGCGACTTCTTCGTCCGCTACCAGGCCACCGCCGCCAGCGACGGCTCGTTCTCCTTCCTCATCGGCGACGACGACGTGCGCGACCGCGTGACGATGGGCGACTTCATCGACCTGCAGGTCGTCAACACCAACGGCGCGCTGGCCGGCATCTACGCGCTCACGCCGTTCGTCACCGAGGACGGCAAAGGCTTCGTGGCACCGGCGGGGGCGCCGGTCACGTTCACGTCGCCGGAAGGCATCACCGTCAACGTGCCCGAGGGGGCGTTCGACACGCCGACCGTCGTCACCGTGAACTCCGCGCAGAAAGCCGAGTTCCTCGACATCCCCGAGCTCGAGGCCGAGAACAACTACGCCACCAGCGTCAACATCGACTTCGAAGGCTTCGCCAACAAGCCGCTCGACGTCGAAGTGGCCGTGCCGCCGGGCATGGACACCACCGGCAGGGACTTCATCCTGGCGTGGAAGGGCATGTCCGTGCGCGGTCCCCGCCTGGCCGTCGTCGACATGATGCAGGTCACCGACGGCAAGTTCACGACCGTCCTCGACGAGGAAACGCAGAACGCGAAGATCGGCGTCACCAACCTCAAGACCGGCGCGAACTCCACGCTGGTCGGCCGGCAGGCCCGCGACTACATGCTCCGCCTCATCCGCGGCGGGCGCTACATGGTCCTCGACATCAAGGTTCCGGTCGGCGGCAGCGTCGGCTGGGGCGTGATGGAAGGGCTCCAGACCGGCTACGACCTGATGTGGGACATCTTCTGGTCCTACTACGACCCGTACGTCCACAACTTCGAGCGCGGCGGACGGATCATCCCCGTCATCACCGGCCGTCCCTTCACCGTCTACGGCATCGACCGCGCCACGGGGCTGCAGGCCTTCCAGCGCGCGTACGACCCGATCCCGGTCGGCGAGCCGGGCGAGATCGCCACCATTCCCACGCCGCAGCAGAACGACAGCGGCCCGTATCCCGTCTTCGGCAACCCGTTCCGCGTGGAGATCCTCGACCTCGACGTCGAAGACATCGAGATCCGCACGATCCGCAACTTCCGCGTGCAGCTCTCAAACGACAACGTGACCGTCGGGCCGAGCGACGATCCGATCGACTCCGAGCTGCACATGCAGCTTCTCAACGTGAAGCAGGGTACGTCGGTCTCCGGCACCGCCGGCTCGTCCATGACCATCGGCGGCAAGCTCGGCGACCGCATCGTGCTGCTCATCGAGCAGAAGGACGTCGACGCCTCGCATCCCGTCTCGATCGTGCTCAACGAGGCCATCTTCCTCGGCCCCGATCCGGGCGACGTCGAAGCCGTCGACACCTTCCTGCACACGCAGCTCAAGCTCGAGCAGGCGCCCGAGCCGCCGTCCGGCGGCCAGCCGAGCTACACCGACATCACCGCGCACGCGCGCTTCACCGTCGACTCCGGCGACAAGCGCATCAACATCGTGCTCCCCGGCGCGCTGCAGCGCGAGGCGGTCTACCGCCTCACCCTCAAGGGGACGCTCACCGACGCGACCACTGAAGGCGCGGGCCTCAAGCTTGGCGCCGGCACGGTCGCGGCGCCGAACAACAACCTCGTGCCGGTCGGCGGCGGCGCCGACCTCCCGCTGATCTTCCACGTCCGCAAGCCGGAAGGGGAGATCGGCTCGTTCACCGCGGCCGACACCGGAATCATCCGCGGCATGGCCATGCACGGCAACGCGCTGATGGTGGCCGCGCTCGACGGCGGCCTGCGCACGTTCGACGTGTCGAACCCCGCGGCCATCAACGGCAGCGCGCCGCAACTTTCGCACATCGGACCGCCGAACACGGCCTACAAGACGATGGCCGTGCAGGTCGACCGCCACGGCCGCGTCGTCACCACCGCCGACCTGAACATCGTCGGCGTGATGCTCACCTATCGCGTCGAAGACCTCGTCGCCGGCGGCACGGTCACGGCGTCGAAGGCGTCGTCGATCATCAACTGGAAGATGGGCTACAGCTCGATGATCGGGCTGCCCAGCAACACCATCATCTCCGACCGTCCCGAGTCCATTCCCTTCCGCGTGAAGATCGTCAACCAGGACGACACGCAGGACTTCGCCGACCGCCAGCTCTTCGTCGCCGGCACCGGCGCCAGCGAGACCGGCGACTACGCCGTCGAGGACCTGAAGAGCTACAACGTCTCCGTCCCGTTCTCGAACGACACCTACAACTACCAGCGCATCACCATCGAGAACCCCGACCTCGACATGAGCTGGTCCGCCGACGCCACCACCGGCGGCAGCGCGTCCATCAGGAACGTGCTGGCCCGCTCGACCGACAAGCTCCGCATCGTCCGGAACCGGCGCGCCTACGCCGTCGTCGCGCACCTCGGCTACGGCGTCGGCGTCTACGACATCAACGCCATGGAGTCGAACCGCTACCCCGGCACGACCCAGGCGAACCGCTATCGCGAGCAGCACTTCCTCGGCAACGGCATCGTCGGCCGCGAGTGCGGTCCCCCGCCGCCCATCTGGGCCATCGGCGAGAACTACATCAACACGGATGTCGAAGTGCGCGGCGACGCGGCCGGCGACCTGTACATCTTCGCCAACCACCCCTCGAAGGGCGTGCTCGATTACCGCGTGCACCTCTCCGGCTCGGCCGCCGGCGCGCCGAGCAACGACGCCACGTGCGACCAGCGCGGCCCGACCGGCCTCCTCTTCCGCACGTTCCCCTCGGGGAGCGAGGCGCCGCGCATCCAGGCCCTGCGGAACGCCATCGGCTCGGCCAACATGCACACGATGTCCATGTCGCAGGTGCACTGGTCGGTGACCGCGGAAGAGAACGCGCGCGGTCTGCGCGGCACGATGCCCGGCCTCCCCGCGCAACGCGACTACCTGCTCGTGGCCTCGCTCGACTACGGCATCATCGTCGTCGAGACCACCGGCGATCCGGCCTTCGCGCCGCCGTTCCCGCTCGACGATTACCACATCGCCGACATCATCTGGATCCCCGGCGGCGCCGTCGGCATGCGGGTCATGCAGGACTCGAACACGGCCGTGGTCACGGACAAGAACGGCCGCGTCCTGCTGGTCGACCTCTCCCGCATCGACGAGCGCTTCGACGCCGAAGGCAACTGGGTCGACGGTCTCTTCCCCACGGCCGCGAAGGCCATCGCCGGCACGCCCTCCGACGCGAACGAGATCGGTGCCGACGACCCGCGCATCATCTGGAAGTCGGAGCCCGGCCTCACCGCCGGCTCGCAGCCCCCGATCTTCGGCGCCAGCACCGGCATCATCTACGGCGCCAACATGGCCGCGCGCGTGGTCAAGGCCGTCTCCGCGATCGACCCGGTCGTGAAGATGAAGGTGAACCTCGGCAACGGCCTCACCGAGGTCGGCGGCGTCATTCCTCTCGGCGTGGCCATCCCCGATCACCTCAAGACCACCATCGACGGCCTCTGCGCCGGCAAGCCGGCACCGTGCAAGGAGAACGCGTCGATGGGCGCGTTCCGCCTCGAGGTCGGACTCCCCGGCGGCCTGCTCAACTCGATGCCGAACAACGAGCTCTGGATGGCCGTCGAGAGCGAGCGCATCGCCGGTGCCATCACCGAGCAGACGCCGAACGGCTTCCCCCGCGCGCACCTGCGCCGCAAGCGCCGCGACGGCACGTCGGAGACCGGCGACCGCGCGGCCGGCAACTTCAAGTTCAAGCGCGTCGTGCCCGACGCCCTGGCCAGCCAGCTCAAGTTCCAGCGCGGCTACAACCGCTACATGTCGCCGTGGATCGTCGCCATCAGCGACCCCCGCGCCAGCGAGCAATACAACTGGAATGGCGCGACGAAGGAGAAGAAGGCGGAGGCGGGCTGCTACGCCTGCGAGCGCCCCGAGTTCCTCAAAGGCAAGACCGAAGGCGAAGGCATCTACGAGCTCTACACGAACGGCCGCTATCTCACCGTCCGCCCCGAGCTCGCCGGCCTCGGCGACGACACGGTCTTCGAAGGCACCGAATACGAGTACCTCGGCCGCCAGAAGCGGATGTCCGGCCTCTTCACCACCATCATGGCCGACACCATCCGGCCCACCGAGGTGCTGACCGCGGGACAGAACCCGCCCGTGGCCACCGGCATGATCGCCGAGACGATCTTCCTGCACTCCGGCGAGCTGCACAGCGCCACGACCGACCTCAATGTCGGCGGCCGCGCCGGTACGGAGCTGCTGGTCGAGCGCACGTATCGCTCGCGGACCCTCGGCGGCAGCGTGTTCGGACAGGGTTGGGACTCCGCGCTGCTGCGCCGCCTCCGCGCCCTGCCCAACGGCGACGTCGAGTATCGCGACGGCAGCGACGTCTGGACATTCAAGTACGTCAACGGCGACTACAAGGCGCCGGAAGGGTTGTTCCTCAAGCTGGCCCGCACCGGCCGCGGCTGGAGTCTCATCGACCAGCAATGGCGCGTCACCGACTTCGACGACCTCGGGCGCATCACGCTCGAGACGGACGAGTTCTTCGATCCCTCCGCGCCCGGCTCGGGCAACCTCATTCGCTACGTCTACGACGAGACCGGCCGCCTGGCGCAGATCGTCGACCCCGTGCAGCGCGCCACGAAGCTGGCGTACTGGAAGGAATCCGAGGCCGGTGCGACGGGCGCGTTCCCCGGCATGATCAAGCAGGTCACCGACTGGCGCGACCGCAAGATCGACTACGAGTACCAGAGCGCGAACGGCACGCTGATGAAGGTCAAGCTGGCCGAGGTGCAGAACGTCAGCGGCGGACGTCCGGCCGTGGCCTACGAGTACGGCCCGGGCGGCGGCGGCTTCAACGACGTCCTCGAGATGCGGACGAACCTCGCGAAGATCACCGCGCCGCACGAAGTGCTCAGCGGCGGCGGCCCGCGTCTCGAGTTCACCTATGACCCGAGCGCCGGCTTCAAGCGCGACCGCCTGCTCGTGCAGAAGTGGGGCACCGGCGAGAGCGCCAGCTTCACGTACAACGGCCCCACCAGCGTCTCGACCACCGACACCCTCGGCCAGGCCCGTACCTACTCGCTGACGCAGCAACCGACCAATCCGTACGCCGACCGCGCCCACATCCTCTCCATCACCGAGACCGCCGTCCGCACCAGCACGGCGCCGTTCGGCCAGCTCCCGGGCAGCATCACCCCGGGCGCGCCGCCCGCGGGCTCGCAGGACCGCACCTACCGCTTCACCTACGGGCCGGGCGGCAACTACGCCACCGCGTCGCTGGACGGCGTCCGCAACACCACCTTCACATGGAAGAACGTGGAGCCGGAAGCGCCGGGCTACGTCATGACCGGCTCGACGACGACGGGCGGCGCCGCCCCCCCGGTGGCGCAGACCATCGCCTACCAGGCCGGCGCCAACCTGGCGACGTTCATGGCGTCGATGACCGCGAACGGCCTCAAGATCGACGCGCCCGAGCCGAGCCGCAACAACAAGGACACCTCGGCCAATAACGACCAGATCAACGAGACCGAAAAGTTCGACGCCTCCGGCCAGCTCACGACGATCGCCGGCACCGGCGGCACCGACGCCTCCAGCGCCGGCTCCAGCGCCACCATCACCTACGCGCCGGCCACCGACGCCCCGCACCGCCGCGCCCTCCCGACGTCCATCGTCGACGGTGGCCTGACCACAAAGCTCGATTACCCCAGCGCGACCAAGACGGTGGAGACCGATCCGCGCGGAATCGTCACCACGATCGAGTACGACAACTGGCAGCGCCCGACCCACATGTCCGCCAGCGGCGGCGGCTCGAACATCGACGAGACGTGGGAGTACGACGCCACCGGCAAGCTCCGCAAGCACACGCGCAAGCAGGGTGGCGACGACGTCACCACCACGTACGGTTACGACGTGATGGGACGGCAGACGTCGGAGAGCGTGACAGGCGTGGCGGACGTGGGAACGGCAACGACGACGATCCAGTACAACGGACGCACGATCGTCACGAATCACCCCAGTGGTGCAGTGACGACGATGATCGTCGACTCGCTGGGCCGGCCGATCAGCCGCGAGCTCACCACCGGCGGAAGCCCGATCGTCGCGCACTACGCGCACGACCTCGATGACAACGTCGTCGCGGAGTCGGATCTGCAGACCGCAACCGCATTTTCCTACGACACGCAGAGCAATCTCACCGGCGTTCTTTCCTCCGACGGCACACGCACGGTCGCCACGATCGACGCGATGGGCAACCCGCTGACCATTGAAGAACGCGACGCCGGCGGATCGGTGTTGCGCTCGTGGACCATGCAGTACGCCGGCGGCCGTCTGCGCTCGGTGACGAAGACGGTCGGGTCGCAGTCCACCACGATGGAAGTCGCGTGGGACGGCGCGGGCCGCACCACCGGCGTCAGCGCCGGCGGCCGTGCGCAGCGCACGGAGTTCGACGCCGCCGGACGCATGCAGTCGTCCGCGCGCGGCGCCGGCAGTGCCACGTCGATCAGTCAGATCTTCGATCAGGCGCAGGCCTCCGGTCACAGCGGGAGACTTCCGCAGAAGATGCAGAAGACCGAGAAGGGCGGCGGCAGCTACTCGCTGGCGATGCAGTACAACGCCGCGGGCGAAGCCATCGCGCAGAAGCTCGGCTCTCTCGAATGGAACCAGCAGTACGACCAGATGGGCAACGTCACGGCCTCGTCGTCGCCGCAGCGCGGGACCCACACGTATTCGTACGACTCGCAGGGCTCGATGAAGCGGGAGACGCTCCCGGGCGGTGCGAGCACGACCTTCGGCTACAACGCCGCCGGCACGATCAACAGCTACACCGACCCGTCCAGCGAGGTCACGGCGACGCAGACGGATCTCATCGGACGTGCGACACAGCGCACGTACAGGGACAGCACCACCGAAAAGATCGTGTGGGAAGGCAGCCGTGTGAAGTCGATCACCGACCGCCAGGGCCGGCTGCAGACGTTCGACTACAACGCCAAGGGAGAGATCGAGCGGACCACGAGCGGCAGCGGCGTGGTGCTCGACGAATACACCTATGACCCGGCCGGGCGGATCACGCGCTGGAAGACCCCCGATGCGGTGGTCGACTACGCCGACTACGACGGTGAGGGACGGGCCGGAAAGACCACGCAGTCTCGCTATCGCGGCGGCACGCTGATCGATCAGTACGAGCAGCGCCACACCTACAACGAGCACGGCGAGCGGACGTCGTGGACGATGCCGACGTACTCCGGCTTCTCGTCGTCGAACGCGTGGACGCGGTCGGTAACGCAGCAGCACGATGCCATGGGCAATCTCATCGGCATCGAACGGACGATGTCGGCCGGCGCCGGCAGCGGCTCACTGCTGCAGGCCGATTACCGCAACGCCAACCGTCCGGACCGCCGCGTCGTCACAACCGCCACGGGCTCGCAGATCGTGCGCGATTACGGATACGACAGCGGAACGGGTCTGCCTGACCGCATGGAAGTCAAGTCTGGCGGCTTCACCGTTGCCGGTTCCTTCATCACCTGGGACGGTATCCAGAAATCACGCGCGCAGCTCCTCGGCGTCTCCGGCGGTGCGCGCGCGGATGAGTGGACCTACGACGGACGCGGCCGTCTCACCGCGACCAGCCTCGCCCGGGACGGAGGCTCCACGCCGGATGGCGCGGACCTCAACTCCGCCGACTTCCGCTCGTCGCTCATGCGTATCAAGACCACTCCGGTCGATCCGCCGTCGCTGCTGTTCAGCGAAGCACCGGGACACAAGATCGCGTCGATGCAGCGCGGCAGCGTTGCCGAAACGTTCTCGTTCAACGGCGGCGAGCGCAGTGAAGACGGCCAGTTCATCTACGAATACGACCCGAAAGGCCGCCTCTCCGTCGTCACGCAGAAATCGGCCTCGCCGCGCCGCGTGAAGTACTTCTACAGCGGTGATGACCGCATGGTCGGCCGCCGCGCGGAGTACGCCGGCGTAACGAGCAATCCGACCGAGACCGACTGGAAGCTCGAAGACCGCGCCGAAGTCATCGCCGCCGACGCGCTTCCGCCGGACGCGACGTTCGTCTGGGATCCGATCGACGATCAGCTCGTGGCCATCTACAAGGCCGGCGCGAGCCAGAATCCTCAAATCGACGCGAATGGTGGTCTGGTGCGCCAGATCATCCATGGCGGTGCGCGCTACGACGATCCGCTGGAAGTCGCGGCGGCGGATACGAACGCGCCGAACGGCGTTGCCCGTCTCTACCCGATTTACGACGAGGCCGGCGCCGGCTCGCTCGATGCCATCCTGAACGAGCAGGGACGCATCGTTTCGCGCAGCGTCGAAGGCGGCCCGTACGGCGAAGACGAGGCAGTGCTGAAGGGGAGTGCCGTCGATCGCGTCTCCGTCTCCGCCCGCCGCGACGCCGCCGGAACGATCACCTCCGTCGACGTGCTTCTGCGTTCGACGGAGCAGTTCGCGCCGGCGACGCTGACGGCAGGTGTGCGTCTCGCGGTCGTCGACGCGGCCGGCAAGTTCGTGCGCGCGGCCAGCAATGCCCCGTCGCTCGTCAAGGGCGCCACGGTGCAGTGGAGCCTGACCGAAGAGGAGTGGAACACGCTCGTCTCGACGCAGCCGGTCGTCGTGGACGGCCAGACGCTGACGCCGTCCGCTCTCTCGATCGCGGTGACAAAGGACGCGCGCGCCGAAGCGTGGAGCTCGGCGCAGCCGTTCCTCGCCGCGCCGGCGTGGGCAATTGCAACGAAACCGGTGTACACCTCCGCGGCGCTGCCGCTCGAAGTGCGCGAGTCGCTGGCCAATCTGTCGCAGTGGCTCGCCTCGCTCCCGGCGGACGAACAGCAGACCACCGCGCTTTACGACGTTCCCAACCTCTACGCGCTGGCCACGCCGCGGACGGCCGGCTCGCCGATCAGCAATCCGGTCACGCTGATCGTTTCGTCCAGCTTCCACGCGCACCCGTTCCTCGACCCGATGACCGGCAAGAGCTACGTGCGCGCGCGCTGGTTCGACCCGCGCACCGGCACTTGGCTCACCCCCGATCCGCGTGGCTACGTCGACTCGCCGAACCTCTACGCGTACGCGGCGAACGATCCGATCAACAAGAACGACCCGACGGGCGAGCTGTGGGGCTTCGTCGTCGACATCGGCTTCGCGGCCTGGGACACGTATCAGTACGCGACCGGCGGTATCGACGGGAAGGAGTACGCGATGCGGATGGCGCTCACCGGCGCGTCCGTGCTCGCGAACGTCGCCACCGGCGGGATGGGTGGAGGCGTGCTGGTACGTGCCGCCGCGATGGCCGGCCGCGCGGGCCGCGTCGTCCGCACCATCCTGCGCGCGTCCGTCGTGGTGAACCGTATCGACAACGCCGTCACCGTTGCACAGACAGCCGTCTCACTGCACGAGGCGGTGGTCCACGGCGACTACACACGCGGCGGCATCTCCGCGGCGCAAATCGCCCTGACCGCCCTCGGTGCGAAGCGCGGGCGCAACCTGCGCGGACAGGTGGTGTCGAATCGCACACCGGCGGCCGCGGCGCACCTGGGCGAGCGCCGCGCCGGGAAGATCGAGCGGGCGCGAAACGCGCAGCTCTATCCCGGTTACGGCGGCCAGGATAAATACCGCATCACGCGTCTGAAGAAGGGTCAGCTCGTCTACGGTGCGTTCCCCGGTCAGGGACAGTGGTACACCGATCTGGCGACGATCAAGAAGAGCAAGCTCAATCAGAAGGACTACCATGATGTCGTTCAGGTAGACATGCGCCCCGGAACGTACCCGCCTCGCGACCAGATTCAGGCTTATCGCGTCAAACGGGACATCGAAGTGCCGGCCGGCATCACCAAAGCCAATCGCCAGCATGGGGGCGGCGGCGGATTCCAGTATTTCATCGAGTCGTACGCCGACGTCCTCGACCCGGTGCGCGTCTTCAATATGAAGAAATGATTCAGATCGATCCTCAAACGGGTGCGCTGACGACGCCGGAAGGCGTCGTCAGCCGCGACACCACGAAATCATCGGTCCTCGCTTCGCCGATGTTCGTGAGCGGCGATTACACCAACGAAAAAGCCGGCTGGTTCAACGCGGTCCTCCGGCCGCAGCTCGTGGACGGACGACAGTTTCTCGTCTCGCTCTTCTTTCATGAGGAGCACCTGCACAGCATCACCCTGATCGACGGCGATCCGCGCTTCGGCACGTCGTGGGACGACTGGTCGCGCGAGAAAGAGGAAGCGCGGCGCAAGAGCCACGACGAGTGGCTCGTCGGCACCCTCGGCAGCATCAAAACCGATTGGCCCTGGGGGCAGCTTTACTCGGTCTACGACGATAAAAGCGCGGGCAGCAGCATCACCCTGCTCTACCGCAGCTATCAGACCTGCAAGCCGCCGCGATAGCGTTCGCCCCTAAAGCGCTGCCTTGAAAATCCCCTTCCCCGCGAACGTGGCCGCGTCGCCCAGCTCCTCCTCGATGCGGAGGAGCTGGTTGTACTTGGCGACGCGGTCGCTGCGGGAGGCGGAGCCGGTCTTGATCTGGCCGGCGTTCGTGGCCACGGCCAGGTCGGCGATCGTCGAGTCCTCCGTCTCGCCGGAGCGGTGGGAGATCACGGAGCGGTAGCCGGCGCGTTTGGCCATCTCGATCGCCTCCAGCGTCTCCGTGAGCGTGCCGATCTGGTTGACCTTGATCAGGATCGCGTTGGCGATGCCGCGCTCGATGCCTTTGGCGAAGATGGCCGGGTTGGTGACGAAGAGATCGTCGCCGACGAGCTGCGTGCCGGAGCCGAGGACGCCGGTCAGCGAGTCCCAGCCGTCCCAGTCGCCCTCCGACATGCCGTCCTCGATCGAGATGATCGGGTACTTCTTCCGCAGGTCGACGTAGTAGTCGACCATGTCGTCGCTGGAGCGGTCCACGCCCTCGAACGCGTAGCCCTTCTTCTTGTCGAAGAACTCCGAGGCCGCCACGTCGAGTCCGAGGTAGATCTGCTCGCCCGCTTTGTAGCCGGCTTTCTGGATGGCGGTGAGGATGAGGTCCAGCGCCTCGGCGTTCGACTTCAGGTCGGGTGCGAAGCCGCCCTCGTCGCCGACGGCCGTCGTCAGCTTCTTGTCGTGCAGGATCTTCTTGAGGTGGTGGAACGTCTCCACGCCCGCGCGCAGCGACTCCGAGAACGTCGCGAAGCCGGCCGGGATGATCATGAACTCCTGCACGTCGAGGTTGTTGTTCGCGTGCGCGCCGCCGTTGATCACGTTCAGCATCGGCACGGGCAGCGTGCGCGCGCCGGTGCCGCCGAGGTAGAGGAACAGTGGCAGGCCGGCCGCTTCCGCCGCCGCCCGCGCCACCGCCAGCGACACGCCGAGGATCGCGTTCGCGCCGAGGTTGGCCAGATTCTCGGTGCCGTCCATCTGCTTCATGACCAGGTCGATCATGACCTGCTCGCGCGCGTCCATCCCTTCGATCTCGCGCGCGATCACGTCCACGTTGTCGACCGCCGTCGAGACGCCCTTGCCGAGAAAGCGCGACTTGTCCCCGTCGCGCAGCTCGAGCGCCTCGCGCGAGCCGGTGGAGGCACCCGACGGCACCGCCGCGCGTCCGAGCGCACCGTTGTCCAGCAGACAGTCGACTTCGACGGTGGGATTACCGCGCGAGTCGAGGATTTCGCGCGCGAAGATTTCGGCGATCTTGAACATAGCGCGGCGGATTGTACTTTGCTGTCATCCCGAGCGTGAGTCGAGGGACCTGGGCGGGTGGGCGGCATGAGGCAACCGCCCGTATCTGTCGCCCGCTAACGCGGGCTCGTTCCGGGGGCCACGGACCAACCCCGGCTGAAGCCGGGGTCTATTTCCTGGAGCCGCCTACGGCGGCGGACCTGGCCCGCGTAGCGGCCTTCAGGAAATAGCCACCGGCTTCAGCCGGTGGAATGGGGCGATCATTCATCGAGCCCGCGTAGCGGGCGACAGTCATGCAGCGGAGGCCGCAGCCTCCGCCCGCCCGCGCCAGCTGCGGCTGGCGCAAGTCAGAGCGGCAGCTCGTTCGCTGCCGCACTCCAGACGCTGCGCGTATGTCTTTTTCGTGGGTGCGTTCGCGCTACTTCGGCCCGACCGCGGTCGGCTGGCCCTTGCTCTTCCACTCTTCCCAGCCGCCCTTCAGCGCGAAGACGTTGCGGACGCCGTGGGCGGCCAGGTCGGAGGCGGCGCGGCCGGAGGACTGCTCCGCGCTGCAGGCGCAGTAGAGGATGACCGTCTTGCGGGGCGGGACTTCCGCGTAGCGCTTGACCAGCTGGCTGCCGGGGATGCTCAGGGCGCCCTTGATGTGGCCGTACGAGAACTGTTCGTTCGAGCGGACGTCGACGAAGACCGCCTGATTCGACTTGTAGAGCTTGATGGCGTCGTCCATGCTGATGCGCGAGAACTTGGTCGGGTCCGCGGTGCGGGTCCCGGTCGCGGCCAGCGGCGCGCGCTGTGTCTTGGCGGCGGGCTTGGTGACTTTCATCTGCGCGAACAGCGAGCTGCTCAGCAGGCACAGCACAGCAACGGCGGCGGTTTTCCTCATCGTGTCTCCCTGGGAAAGATTTAGTTCAGGCCTTCGAAGAAGCGGTCCATGCGCGGCACGAAGTAGCGCGACCGGTCGAGCGAGAACGCCACCGCCACCGCCTCGCCGACGATGCGCCGGCGCTCGATGAAGCCGATGAACCGGCTGTCGTTGCTGTTGTCGCGGTTGTCGCCGAGGACGAAGTAGTTCCCCTCGGGGACCGCGATCGGGCCGAACGAACGAACCGCCGGGATCTCCGGCGTGAGCATGACTTTGTGGTTGTGGCCGTACAGATCCTCGTCGGCCACGTACGCCGTGCCGAACTCTTCCGAGGTCTGCAACGCGATCGGCGACTGCTTGGCGATCCGGCCGTTCACGTAGAGCTGGTTGTCGCGCATCTCCACGTTGTCGCCCGGGACGGCCACCACGCGCTTCACGAGCCGCGTGCCGTCGACCGGCGAGAACAGCACCACGATGTCGCCGCGCTCGGGGTTGCCCCACTTGAAGACGGCGATCGTCGTAAACGGCACCTTCAGGTCGTAGGCGAGCTTGTTGACGACCACGCGGTCGCCTTCCTGGATCGTCGGCTTCATGGACCCGGTCGGAACGTCGTTCCAGTCGGCCAGCGCCGAGCGAAGCGAGCTCACGATCAGGATCATCAGGACGAAGATGCGGATCTCACGAAGGACCTTCTTTTTGTCGATGGCCATGGCTGTCTAGTCTACGCGTGCACGGCGGAGAACGTTTCGTTACGGAAATCTAGTCCCAGGAGGCAGCGTGGAGCGGCGGCCTTTAGCCCGCCGCCTCTCCCGGCGGCTGCGGCGGGCTAAAGCCCGCCGCTCCACGCCTCGGCCTCCTGTACAGTTCCCTTTCCACATGTCCCATCGCCAGTCGGTACACGACCTCAAGGGGCTGATCCGGTCGTTCCACTCCCTCATCGCCGTCGAGACGGTGGAGGAGGAGCGCGTCAAGGCCATCGTGGCCGAGGTAGCGGCGGACCTGAACCAGCCGCTGTTCGAGTGGTCCGTCACGACCGGCTTCCGCCGCGGTTACGGGCTCACCGTCGGCAATACCCACGAGGCGCTGGCCGTGCTCAAGCACATCGAGGAGATGACCGGCGACGCCATCTATCTCCTCAAAGACCTCGGCCCGCACCTCGGCAAGGCGGAAGTCTGCCGGGCGCTCCGCGAGCTGGCCGCGAAGATGACGCATACGCGCTCGGCCATCGTCCTCACCGGCGAGCCGCTCGACCTGCCGCGCGACGTCGAGTCGCTGGCCGTGCGATTCGAGCTGCAGCTCCCCGACGAGGCCGAGCGCCGGGCCGCGGTGCGGAGCGTGGTCGACGCCATGAAGGCCCGCCAGCCGGTGCAGGTGGAGATGGACCGCGACGACGTGCAGCGCCTCATCCAGGCGCTGGCCGGCCTGACGCTGAACCAGACCCGCCAGGTCATCGGGCAGGCCATCGTCGACGACGGCAGGCTCTCGCCGCTCGACATCGACCGCGTGATCCGCCTCAAGGGCGAGATCATCGACCACGGCGGCGTGCTGGAGTTCTTCCCGCAGCAGGAGAACCAGTTCGAGCTGGGCGGCTTCGGACGCCTGAAGGAGTGGCTGGCCCATGCGCGCATCGGCTTCACCCCCGAGGCCCGCGCGCTGAACCTGCACCCGCCGAAGGGCGTGCTGTTCGTCGGTGTGCAGGGCTGCGGCAAGTCGCTGGCGGCGAAGTTCATCGCCCGCGAGTGGCAACTGCCGCTGCTGAAGCTGGACGCGGGGCGGCTGTACGAAAAGTACGTCGGCGAGTCGGAGAAAAACTTCCGCCGCGCCACGCAGGTGGCCGAGGCCATGGCCCCGGCGGTGTTGTGGATCGACGAGCTGGAGAAAGCGTTCGCCTCCGGCAACACCGCCGACGCGGACGGCGGCCTCTCGCAACGCCTCTTCGCCTCCTTCCTGACCTGGCTGCAGGAGAAGAAGGAGGGCGTCTTCGTCGTCGGCGCCGCCAACGACCTGCAGCGCACGCCGCCGGAGCTCCTGCGCAAAGGCCGCTTCGACGAGATCTTCTTCGTCGACCTCCCGTCGCGCACAGAGCGCGAGAACATCTTCGCCATCCACCTCCGCTTCCGGAAGCAGGACCCGTCGAAGTTCGACCTGGCCGCCCTCGCCGAAGCGAGCGAAGGCTTCAGCGGCGCCGAGATCGAGCAGGCCGTCATCGCCGCCCTCTACCGCTCGTTACACGCCAAGCAGCCGCTGACGACGGAGAGCGTGACCACCGCCCTCCGCGCCACGGTGCCGCTCTCGGTCTCGAGGCATGAGGACATCACGCGGATCCGCGCCATGGCGGAGGGCCGCTTCACCCCCGTCGTGTAAGGGACAACGCGAAGCGTCTGGAGTGCGGCAGCGAACGAGCTGCCGCTCTCACTGTGCCAGCCGCAGCTGGCACGGGTGGGCGGGGGCCGCGCGGGGGAGCGACAGCTGCGGCTGTCGCCGAGTCAGAGCGGCAGCTCGTTCGCTGCCGCACTCCAGACGCTTCGCGGAAATTACTGCTTCGCGTAATCGAAGCACGCCCCCGCGTCGCTGAGCGCGCGCTCCAGCGTGCAGCCTCCGTCGCCGCTGCTGTGGAGGAGGGAGGAGCCGATGAACTTCGTCGAGTCCGTCTCCTCGGGGGCCATCGGGGGCTCGGGGTAGCCGGCCACCCAGAGGTCGATGACGTGCTGGTTGTAGGTCACCCGCACGTAGCTCTCCGTGTACTCCACGCTCGCCTCCAGGCACTTCTCGCCCGTGGCGGGGACCGGGAGGTCGGACTCGAGGAGGAACCCCTGGTCGATGGCCTGGTCCGCGTTCGTGTCGAGCAGCACGGCCACGCGGTTCGGGCCGATGTTGCGGACGACGGCGTCCCCGCTCAGCGTCAGGGCTTTGGCGAACGCGAGCGTGGGCACGAACAACAGGACCAGCAGCGACGACGTGTACAGCAGGGGTTTCCGCATGATTGCGCGCATTTTACCCGGTTATTCGTACGACGACGAGAGTCAGATCGTCCTCCAGCTCGCCTCCGCTGAACGCGCTGGCCGCGTCGACGATCGTTTTCTGCAGCTCGCCGGCCTCGAGATCGGGGCAGTCGGACACCAGCTCCTCGATCCGCGTCTCGCCGAACAGCTCCCCGTGGACGTCCATGGCCTCGCTCACGCCGTCCGTGAACAGCACCAGCCGGTCGCCGGCGTGCAGCGGCAGCTCGCGCTCCTCGTAGCGGTCGCTCTTGAGGAGGCGCGAGAACGCCGGGCCCCCTTCCTCGAGCCGCACGATCGAGCCGTCCGCGCGCGCCAGGATCGGCGCGTTGTGGCCCGCGTTGCACCAGCGCAGGCGCATGTTCGCCGTGTCCACCGTCGCGTAGAAGAACGTCACGAAGCGTCCGCCGGAGAGGCTCGAGACCACTACACGCCGCACCCGCTCGCACAGGTCGCGCGGCGAGTTGCTGGCCGAGGCGCGCACGGCGGCCTGCAGCCCCGACATCAGCAGCGCGGCCGGCATCCCCTTTCCGGCCACGTCGCCGATGCAGACCGCCAGCTCGCTCTCCTGCAGCGGCAGGAGGTCGTAGTAGTCGCCGCCCATCGTGCGCGCCGGCTGCCATACGCCGCTGACGTCGATGCCGGCCACGCGCGGCATCTCCCGTGGCAACAGGGTCTGCTGGATCTCTCGCGCCTGCTCGTAATCCGCCTCCTCGGCCTGCATGCGGATGCGGTCGATGCCGACCGCAATCTGCTCGGCCACGGAGCGGAAGAAATCGATGTCCTCGACGTCGTATTCGCCCGCCGACAACTTCGGCGCCGCGGCGATGAACGCGCGAGTGCCGACCGGCACGATCAGCGACGCCTCGACGCGCGCCAGCGCGATCACGGTCTCCGAGGGCAGCGTGCGGCGGCGCGGGTCGAACGGGCGGTCGAGCGAGTCCGCGAACGCGGCCGCCACGCGCAGGCGGCCGAGGAGCGAGTCGGCCACGCCGACCTTGGCGATGGCCACGTACTCCTCCTGACGCTCGGCGAAGATCACCACGGCCCGGTTCTGAAGGGCCTGCTGCAGCTTCTCCGCGGCGGAGTGGAGGAACTGGCCGGCGTCGGTCATCGTGCGCGCGTCGGTGGAGATGGCCTTCAGCGCGGCCGGGTAGTCGTACTTGTGGCGGAAGAGGTTGCGGTCGACGAGGAACTGCAGCTTGTTGCGCAGCGGCACGAACAGCAGTGCCACCACGAGCGTCGAGCCGATGATCATCGTGGTCTGGTTCTCGAGCCCGAACGAATAGACCAGGAACGACCCCAGCCCGCCCACCAGCCCGAGGTAGACCACCACGATGGCGCCGCTGAGGATGGCGTAGACGACCGTCTTCCGGATGATGAGGTCGATGTTCATCAGCCGGTACTTGAGGATGGCCACCGCGAATGAGATCGGGATGGCCAGCGTGAGGAAGGTCGGGATGAGCTGCAGCGTCTCGAAGATGCCGCGCCAGGCAATGAGGTCGAGATGCTGCAGGGTGATCCAGACCATCAGCGCCAGGACGCCCACGAGCGAGAGGATCTTGCTGCCGACGACCAGCAGCAGGCCCCACATCGGCCACGCCACTTGCCGTTTCTCCTCCACGTTCGCGCCGCGATAGCTGCGCACGTAGGCCATCAGGGCGAGCACGGGAAAGGTGCACAGCACGGCCATCGGCAGGACGATCGACAGTCCGCCGATGATGCCGGCGGCGGTGTCACCGATGTAGAGACCGGCGCCGCGGGTGAGGCCGAAGGTGAGCCCGACCGCCGCCACGGAGATGCGGAACGGGCGGGCGGCGATGGCCTGCCGCACCCCCTCGCGCCGCGCCGCCCAGAGGATGTGGATGGCCACCATCATGGCGAAGGCAGTCAGTCCGTAGAAGAACGGACGGATGACGAGCTTCAGCTGCTCCTCGCTGGCGTCGGGATTGTCCCAGTTCATCAGCGACATGAGCGCCGCCGAGAACACGAGCGAGAGCACGCCCATCACCGCCACGGCGTAGATCCAGCGGATGACGATCGGATGCCGCTCCACGACCGGCCGCCGCCGCGGGAAGATCAGCGCGAGATGCAGGATCAGTGGCGGATACATGAAGGTGGCGGCGGAGAAGACGAGGAAGTCGTTCAGCGGCGGCTCGGCAGTGGTGACGATTCCGCGCCCCTGCGACTGTTCGTAGACGGTGGAGGCATTGCCCAGCACCGCCACCGCCGAGAGGAGCGCCAGCGCGAAGAAGACCGTGGCCCGCATGTCGTTCGGCGCGCGGATGATGATGACCAGGGCGATGCCGACGAAGGTCAGTGCCACGGCCAGCGCGGCGAAATGGCGCAGGATGACGTGGCGGCTCCGCAGCGGCGATTCGAACCGCAACGGGACGTCGCGGATCTCCTTCCCCCGCCGGATGCGGTAGACAACCGTGTCACCGCGCTTCGTCCGCGCGTCGAGCGCCGCCAGCCGCCCGGTGTCGTGGCGGGCGATGCCGTTCAGGGTCAGGATCTCGTCGCGGTAGAGCAGGCGCCCGTCCGCGGGACTCTGCGACGCGGTCATCATGACCTGGTACAGCTTCAGGCCCATCACCTTCGCCTGCACGGCGGCACTCTGCCCGAAGAGGTAGGCCACGCCGCCCCACCCGCGCTCGTGCCAGTGCCGCGCCCGCGCCACCATGTGGCCGAGGGACGCCCCCATCACGACGATCGTGAGCAGGGACACGAGCACTATCCGGGTACGCGGCGACATGAGGCCGCACAAGTGTACGGCGCCCGCGCTTGCGGGTTTTGCGCGGTAGGGGACAGGGACGACGGGAGGCCTCCGGCGGGCCGGTACGACCGGCAGCGCTTGTTGAGCCCATGCCGTCGCGCAAACACGTGTTTCGTCGACAGGCGTGCGTTCAGGCTAGGCCATGCAGCGCTGCCGGTCGCACCGGCCCGCCGGAGGCCCCTCGTCGTCCCCTGTCCCGCGCCGCGCTACTCCCGAGAGCCGCGGCGGTTGACGATCGACATGAACTCCTGGCGGGTGCGCTCGTCGTTGAGGAAGGCGCCGCGGAGCACGTTCGTCTCCATGAACGACGACTCCTGTTCCACCCCGCGCATCACCATGCAGAGGTGCACTCCGCCCATCCAGACCGCGATCCCGCGCGGATCGAGGATCTTCTCGATCGTATCCGCCACGTCGTGCGCCAGGTGCTCCTGCGACTGCAGCCGGCGCATGTGTACCTCCACGATGCGGGGGATCTTCGACGCCCCGATGATCATCCGCTCCGGGATGTAGCCGACGATGAAGCGCCCGTAGAAGGGGAGGATGTGGTGGGCGCAGAGCGTCTTGTACGTCCCGCCGATCACCACCAGGTTCTGGCAGTTCTCGTCCGCGCGCGAGCAGGCCTGGCGGAACAGCGTCGTCAGCTTCTTGACGTCCGTGTAGTCGTAGCCGCTGGTCATCCGGATCAGCGACTCCGCCCAGCGCCGCGGCGTGTCAATCAGGTTCTCGTTCTCCAGGTCCACGTGCAGCAGCCGCAGCACCTCGCGCAGGTGATGCTGCAACTGCGGGCGGTCGATCTCCGGACGGGGACTGGCCAGCACGCTGTTGTCGTCGAGCACGGCGTCGAGCTCGGAGGGGGCCACGGTGAGGTCGGTGGGGTGCTTCATGGGGGGGAGCTTATCGCGCTTCGGGACCGCCGGCGCATGCGCGCCGGCGGTCCGTCAGAAACCTCAGAAACCTACTTCTTCGGGCTCGGCTCCTCCGCGGCCGGTTTCACGGGCGGCGTGTCCGGCTTGGGCGCCGTCACACGGCGCTTGGTGAACTGCCCGGCGCGTCGCATCGCGTCGAGGTGCGGCAGCAGACCCTTGTTCTCGTCGTACCGGATCAGCTGTCGGCTGATCTGGTAGACGCGGAGGGCCGTGCCGCCGACGCGGTGCCGGCGGATGCGGATCGCGCCGGTGACGCCGAGTCGGAGCTTCACCACCTCGTCGACCACCTGCGACCAGCGGGCCGCCAGCTCCACCTCCTGGCGGAGCAGCTCCGCGTCGCTGCCGAGCGCGTCGCGAAGCTCCTGGGTTACGGCGACGGCGTTGATGGCCGCGTGCAGAAACGCGTCATTCACTCGGGCCGAGCCGGAGAAGTACTGCGCTTCGCCGGCCGCCATCAGGACAAAATCGGGGATACGGGCGTAGAGAGCCTGGATTTGGTGCACGACCTCTTCCGGCGTGAGAAGGCTGGGGACATCGGGAATGGTAGTCATAATCGTTTTCTCGAATCGTTTTCTCGGAATCGTTTTCTCGGACTTTTTCACGGACCGGCGGCGACTCGCCGCCGGTCCCGGTTGAATGGACCCCGAGCGACCGCGGACTCGGGAGCTTCGGTCGGAGCGGCGCGTCCGCCGTTTCCGCGATCGGGTCCTGCTGGGAGTTGCCTCCCGGGAGAACCGCGGTGTCGACCCCGCGGGGCTCCTGCAGCGTCTGGCCTTCGGCGATCGAACCGGGTGTTGCCTCGCTGCTCACGCGGCTTCCAGCGTTGCTCAACCTGCTGCGTGGCGATCACAAGGTAGATCCCTTTATGGCACCTGTCAATTTTATTAAATAGTTCGATGACTATTTGTTCGGTTAACAAACGGTTACACGGCTGAGTTTGTTGCTGTTTTCGCTGGGTTCCCCGCGCTTTGTAGCGATGTCGCGCCGCTCGGAAGCGTGTCGATCAGGCCCTCGCGGGAGCACTTTCACTAAAATTGGAGTGTTGCGCGAGTCGGGATCGACTAGTGCGCGAGTCGGGTTGGACTAGTGCGCGAGTCGAGTTGGACTCGATCACTAGTCGATTGGACTAGTGAGTGAGTCGGGTTGGACTAGTGCACGAGTCGAGTTGGACTCGATCATTAGTCGATTGGACTAGTGCGCGAGTCGGGGTCGACTAGTGCATGAGTCTAGTTGGGCTCGATCACTAGTCGATTGGACTAGTGCAACAGTCGGGTCCGACTCCCTCGAGTGTCCATTCGCCTCTCGCGGGAGTCGTTCCGGCTCCTGAGACCGTCCTCGCCCACTCCCGCGAGTCGCCATCACACACCCGTCAGTCCTCCCCGTCGTCCCCCGGCAGGTCCAAATCCTCAGGATCGTGTTCATACGCCAGGATCTCGCCCGGCTGGCACTGGAGGGCGGCGCAGAGGCGGGCCAGCGTCGAGAACCGCACGCCGCGCACCTTGCCCGACCGGAACAGCGACATGTGCGTCTCGCTCACCCCGATCATGGCGGCGAGCTGCTTCGCTTTCAGCTTCCGAGCGGCCAGGACGGCGTCGATCCGGATCACGATCGGCATGTCAGAAAATCTCGTCCAGCTCCGACTGGATCGTCGAGGCATGCCGCAGCACGCCGGCGATCGCCTTCAGCGCCAGCCCGAGCGCCCCCAGCACCAGCCCCGCGGCGTCGAAGGCGATCCAGTGTCCCGCGTCGAACCCCAGCAGCCGGCACACGCCCGGCACGAGGAAGATCCGCGCCGCCGCCCCGCAGGCCAGGACGATGCCGACGCGATCCAGCATCCGGGTCATCGGCGCCGTGAACAGCTCTCCCCGCGAGAACGCCGCCAGCGCCTCCCGCACCCACCACAGTCCCACCAGAAACAACCCCTCGGGGACGGCGGCCGCGGCCTGACAGGCCAGCGCGCGCAGCGCCCCCTCCGCGAATCCGCCGCGGACGGCGTCGATCGTCACGCGGCTGAACCGCTCCAGCACCACCAGGGTCACGGAGGCGGTCCAGAGCACGGTCACGAAGCGCCGCATGCGGGCGCTGTGGCGTCGGATCGAGGCGGTTGACGGCTCCATGGAGGCGATGCTAATTTAACTCTTAGTTAAAGTCCATGCACTGCCTCGAGACTGCGGACCTCTCCCACCGCTTCGCCAGCCACGACGTCCTGCGCGGCGTCAGCATGCAGGTCCCCGAGGGGAGCATCTACGGGTTTCTCGGCCCGAACGGCGCCGGCAAGACCACCACCCTCCGCCTGATCCTCGGCCTGCTGAAGACCCAGCAGGGCGAGATCCGCATCTTCGGCAAGCGCATCGACCGCGACCGCATCGCCATCCTCAGGAACGTCGGCTCCATGATCGAGAGCCCGTCCCTCTACGACCACCTCACCGCCGCCGAGAACCTGCGCCTCATGCAGCTCATCCACCGCTGCCCGGAGAGCCGCATCCGCGAAGTGCTGGAGCTGGTCGGCCTGGCCGGCACGGGGAAGAAGCGCGCCAGGCAGTTCTCCCTCGGCATGCGCCAGCGCCTGGCCATCGCCGCCGCGCTGCTGCACCGGCCGTCGCTGATCATCCTCGACGAGCCGACCAACGGCCTCGACCCGAACGGCATCATCGAAGTGCGCAACCTGCTCGTCGAGCTCAATCGCCGCGACGGCTGCACCATCCTTGTCTCCAGCCACCTGCTGTCCGAGGTCGACCGCGTGGCCACGCACGTCGGCATCCTCGGCAAAGGGAGGCTGCTGTTTCAGGGCACGATCGACGACCTGCGGCGGCACCGGCAGGAAGTGCTGTCCGTCCGCGTCTCCACCAGCGACAACGCCGCGGCCCTGCAGGCCCTCGGGGAGGAGGGGATCGAAGGGCGGCTAGTCGAAGGCGAGATCGTCCTCCCCGCGCTCACCGCCCCGCGCGTCGCCGCGCTGAACCGCCAACTGACGGCGCGCAACCTCGACGTCTACGAGCTCCGCACCGTCCGCAATGACCTCGAAACGATTTTCCTGAATCTGGTGGGGGAGTAACCCGTGACGGCAACGTTCATCCACGCCTTCCACGGCGAATGGCTCAAACGAAAGCGCAGCTTCGCGTCGTCGTTCGTCATCGCCGGAAGCCTCTTCACGCCGGCCATCGTCACCGTCGTGCGCCTCATCTATCGCCAGAACCTGCCGGCCCTCTACGCGGCGGAGGGCTTCTGGCCGAACCTGTGGCGGGCCTGCTGGGAGTCGATGGCCGTCTTCTTCCTCCCCCTCGGCGCCATCCTGGCGACGAGCCTCATCGCCCAGATCGAGTTCAAGAGCAACGCCTGGAAGCAGGTCCACACGCTGCCGTTGAGCACCGCGGTGATCTTCCTCTCCAAGCTCGCCGTGATCCTGGTGATGCTGCTCCAGTTCCTGCTGCTCTTCAACGCCGGCATCTACGCCGCCGGCATGCTCCCCTCCCTCCTCGTCCCCGGCGTCCCCCCTCCCAAAGGCTCCTTCTCCTCCCTGCCGCTCCTCCGCGAGAACGCCCTCTACTTCGTGGCCTGCCTCCCGATCGTCGCCGCGCAGTACCTCATGGCCCTCCGCTCCCACAACTTCCTCGTCCCCATCGGCATCGGCTTCATGGCCTGGATCGGCGCCGTCGCCGCCGTCTCCTCCAAAGTCGCGATCTGGTGGCCCTACGGCTACACGATCATCCACTACCTCCAAGACAAGCCGAAAGGAGCCCGCCTCGCCGCCTACACAGGGTTGCACTGGCTCGCGCTGCTCTTCTTCGTGGTGATCACGATCGTGAGTTACGTGTTGTTCATCACGAAAAAAGAGAAGGGGTAGGGCCCCAAATACAACGCGAAGCGTCTGGAGTGCGGCAGCGAACGAGCTGCCGCTCTCCCTTGCGACAGCCGCAGCTGTCGCTCCCCGGTGCGCGCGTGCAGGAGCGGCAGCTGCGGCTGCCGCCGAGCCAGAGCGGCAGCTCGTTCGCTGCCGCACTCCAGACGCTTCGCGTGTTTTCTTCGTGAATGCGACGAGTGCGCTCGCCCCTACCGCAACAAAAACTCCCTCGTCCGCCGCACCGCCTCCCCCTCCGTCACCCCCCGAAACAGGAAGTGATCCGCATTCGGCATCTCCACGATCTCCCCCCGCGACGCTTCGCGCCGGAACTGCTCGATGGTGGCGCGCATGACCGGGATGACGTTTGCCCTCCACCACGCATTGTCGCGGGCCCGGATCTGCGCACTCGGCTCCCGCGCCGACCGCGGATGGTCCTTCGGCGTCGCATACAAGGCCAGCGCGGGAGCCCGCACTCGGCGGTAGTCGGGCTCGTACGCGAGCGACCCTTTCATCATCTGCAAACGGATCGCACGAACCTGCGGCGACAGCGGATTCGTGTCGACGATCTTCGCCGCGCGCGGCGAGCCCAGCGCCTCGAGCATCAGCTTCTTCTGCTCCGGCGACACCCCCGGATCGTCCACCATCCGCTCCGCATACTTTCTCGACCGGTTGTACGCCGCATCGAGATAGACCAGCTTCCGGACCCGCTCCGGATACGCCGACGCAAACGCCGTCAGCTCATCCCCCGCGATCGAATGCCCGACCAGACTGACCCTGCGGATCCCCCGCGCGTCGAGAAACCCGCGGACGTCCTCCACGCGCGTAGCCACGTCGTACCCCGTCGCCGGCTTATCCGACGCCCCGAACCCGCGCCGCGTCAGCGCATAGACCCGAAACCGGTCCGCAAACTTCGGCGCAAACGTGTCGAAGATCGTCGCATCGTTCCCCAACCCCGCCAGCATCACCACCACCTCGCCGCCCCCGCCTGCGCCGGTCCACTCGAGGTAATGCAACTTCACCCCACCCTTCACCGTCACGAACCCACTCCGCCGCACCGGCGGCGCCGCCGAAACGCCGACGGTGAGGATCAGGAGCAACGACACGAGACGTACACGGACATTCACGGTGCGGCCTCCTCGGGTAGGCGTGGACTATACTTAAAGAAACCAAAAACTTAGCCACGCCAGCGGTCCGAGGAGTGAGCGGCGATGCCCGACTTGAAGGAGGGATTCTGGGACAACCTCCTGGACTACATCCAGGACCGCACCGTCATCCCGGTGATCGGTTCGGAGCTCGTCACGGTTCGGGAGGACGACCGGGACGTGCCCCTCTATCGCTGGATCGCGCAGCGGCTGGCGGGCGATCTCGAGCTGCCCCTCGCGAACCTTCCGGAGAGCTTCGGTCTGAATGACGTCGTCTCGCTGCACGTGCGCAAGGGAGGCGAGCGGGAGGAGCTGTACGCCCAGATCCACAGAATGCTGCGCAATGCCGCGCTGAAACCGTCGGAGTCGCTGCGGACGCTCGCCGGAATCCCCGGCTTCGACCTGTACGTCTCGCTGACCTTCGACTCGCTGCTGGCGGATGCGATCGGCAATGCACAACAGATCGCCTATTCGCCGAGCTCGGTGCGTGACCTGGCGTGCCCCAAGGCCCAGCTCCGGCAGCCGGTGGTGTTTCATCTCCTGGGGCGGTCGTCGGCTTCGCCGGACTACGCGATCTGCGACGACGACCTGCTCGAGTTCGTGCACGCCATGCAGGACAAGCAGCGGCAACCGAGGATGCTCTTCGACGAGTTGCGCGGCAGCCATCTGCTCATCCTCGGCTGCAGCCTGGGGGATTGGCTGGCGCGCTTCTTCCTGCGCACCGCGCGGAACCTCGAGCTGTCGCAGAAGCGGCGGCGGTGGGACGTGCTGGTCGGCGACCGGATGGCGCAGGACCCGAGGCTGAAGCACTTCCTCGAAAGCTTCAGCCTCGATACCCGCGTGGTTCCGTTGACCGCGTCGCAGTTCGTCACGGAGCTGGCGGCGCGCTGGCACGCCGCACATCCTGACGCGGCGAAGAGCACGGAATCGATGGAAGGCGCGGACGGAAGAAGCGTCCCCGCCGGGGCGATCTTCGTCAGCTACGCGAGCGAGGACCTCGAAGCGGCCAGCCGGCTGGCCGAGGGCCTGCGTGCGGCGGGGCTGGAGGTGTGGTTCGACAAGGATCAACTGGAGTGGGGGAATGACTGGGCGCGCAGCATCCGCCGCGGCATCGAGCGCTGCGCGCTGTTCCTCCCGGTGATGTCGCGCCGGAGCCTGAGCGAGGAGAACCGGCGCCGCTACTTCTGGCGGGAGTGGAACGCCGCGGACGACTTCGCGCGGGGTATGGCACCGGACGAGGCGTACATCCTCCCCGTGGTGATCGACGACACGCGCATCGATCGCGCTGTGCTGCACGATTCCTTCAAACGAGCGCAAGGCAGGAGCCTGCCGGATGGACAGGTCACGTCCGACGCGGCCGAGCTGCTCGTCCAGCTCGTTCGCGACTTCCACCGCCGGCAGCGGGCCGCATGAGCCCCGGCGTCGCGATCCAACGGGAAGCCCTCAGCCGCGAGAACCCGTGGCCGGGACTCGATCCCTTCGACGAGAGCGACCGCGAGTACTTCCACGGCCGGGGCGCGGAGTCCGGCGAGCTGCTGCGTCTCGTCCGCCGCGAGCCGCTGACCGTGATGTTCGGCCGCTCCGGCCTGGGCAAGACGTCGCTGCTCAAGGCCGGCTTGTTCCCCCTGCTGCGCGCCGAAGATTGCCTGCCGGTCTACGTGCGGCTCGACCATGCCGAGGGCGCGCCGACGCTGCGGGAGCAGGTCTTTCGCGAGCTGCAGACGGCGTGCGACTCCGACCGCGTCCAGGCCGCTCGACCTGCCGCGGACGAAAGCCTGTGGTCATTCTTCCACCGGCGCGACGCGGAATTCTGGAGCGAGCGCAATCGCCCCGTCACTCCGGTGATCGCCTTCGATCAGTTCGAGGAGATCTTCACCCTCGGTCAGGAGACCGAACAGTCGCGGGCCCGGTCGGCCGCCTTCCTGGCCGAGCTGGGCGACCTCGTAGAGAACCGTCCGCCCGAGGCGGTCCGGGCGGCGCTGGAGGCCGAGTCCACCGCGTCGCGGCGCTTCGACTTCAAGCGGTCGACGGTCAAGCTGGTGCTGAGCTTTCGAGAAGACTTCCTGGCCGAGATGGAAGGGCTGAAGGAGCGCATGCCCTCCCTCATGTACAACCGCTTTCGCCTGCTGGCGATGAGCGGCGCCCAGGCCTACGACGTGATCACCCGCGCGGGCGGCCATCTGGTCGACGACGACGTGGCGCGGCGGATCCTCCGGCTGGCCTGGAAGAACGAGCCAAGCCCTCCCGTCGAGCCGTCGGAGTTCACCAGGATCGAGATCGATCCGGCGCTGCTGAGCGTCGTCTGCAGTGAGCTGAACCTCAAGCGCCGACAGGTGGAACCTCCCCTCGACCGCATCACGCCCGCTCTGCTGGAAGGGGCCGACCGCGAGATCCTCTCCGGCTTCTACGAGCGCGGCATGGCCGGTCTCGACCCGCGCGTGCGCGCCTTTGTCGAAGACCAGCTCATCACCGACCGCGGCTACCGCGACAGCCACGACCTGGAGGACGCACTGGGCCTCCCCGGCATCACGTCCGAGGCGCTCGATGCGTTGATCCGCCGCCGCCTGCTGCGTGTGGACGAGCGGCAGAGCATGCGCCGGCTGGAGCTGACCCATGACGTACTCGCCCGCGTTGTCAGGGAGAGCCGTGACCGCCGCCATACCCGCGAGGCAGAGGAGGCGGCGAAGATTCGGGAACGGGCGGCGATTGAACAGCAGCGCCGGAACCGGCGTAACACGATGCTCGTGGGGATGGGAGCGTTCGTGGTGATTGTTCTCGTAGCGTTCGCCGCGTGGTCCTCATGGAAAGCCGCAAAGCTGCTACGCGAGGCGGACAGTGCCCGACTGATGGCCAAGGCCGATCCGCTTCAAGATCGCGATTATGCGGTATCTCTCCTAGTGAACTTGGAAGCGGTTCGGGCCGCCTCGACACTTGATGCTCAGGCTGGGCTGTTGCGCCGCTTTATGAGCCGCCCACGTCTATCCGCGTTTCTGTGGGGTCACAAGGGGGGACGAGTCTCTAGCGTCGCCTTCAGCCCGGACGGGAAGTGGCTGGCCTCAGCGAGTTTCGACAAAACCGTGATCCTCTGGGACGTGGACAGGCGCAAACCGCTCGCCACACTCGAGGGACACAAGCTCGATCTCTCTAGCGTCGCCTTCAGTCCAGACGGGAAGCTGCTGGCCTCAGCAAGCTTCGACAAAACCGTGATCCTGTGGGATACGGACAGCCGCAAGGCGCTCGCTACCTTGGCTGGTCACAGGGAAGAGGTCAGCGGAGTCGCCTTCAGCCCGGACGGGAAGCGGCTGGCCTCAGCAGGCAGGGACCGGACCGTAATGCTCTGGGATGTGAACCGGCGCGAACTCTTGGGCACGCTGCGGGCGCACAAGAGAGCGGTTTCGGCCGTGACATTCAGCTCGGATGGGAAGTGGCTAGCCTCGGCGAGTGATGACCAGACCGTGATTCTGTGGAGCTTGGACAACCACGAGCCACTGGCCACGCTGATGCATACGAACCCGATTTCCGGCATCGCCTTCAGCCCAGACGGGCGGCGGCTGGCCTCGTCGCAATACGACAGACACGTGATCCTGTGGGACGTGGAGAGCCGCACACGGCTGGCCACGTTGGAGGGGCACGAAAGCTCGGTCTCCGGCGTCGCGTTCAGCCCGGACGGAAAGCGGCTGGCCTCGGCAAGTTGGGACCGCACCGTGATCCTGTGGAGCATGGAGAGCCACAAGCCGCTCGCCAGGCTGCGGCACACGAGCGCGATTTCCGGCGTCGCCTTCAGCCCGGACGGGAAGCGGCTGGCCTCGGCGAATAACGACAAAACCCTGATCCTATGGGACGTGGAGAGTCGCAAGCACCACGCCTTGCTTGAGGGGCACAGGGATGCGGTCTGGGGCGTCGCCTTCAGCCCGGACGGGAAGCGGTTGGCCTCGGGGAGTCAAGACCGGACCCTGATCCTGTGGGACGTGAAGAGCCGCAAGCCGCTGGTCACACTGGAGGGACACAGGGGCGCTGTTGATGGCGTCGCCTTCAGCCCGGATGGCAAGCGGCTGGCCTCGGCAAGTCGGGACCAGACCGTGATCCTGTGGGATGTGGAGAGCGGCAAGCGGCTGGTAACGTTGGTGGGTCATAAAAACGCTGTTGATGGCGTCGCCTTCAGCCCGGACGGGAAACGTCTGGCCTCAGCGAGTCGGGACCATACTGTGATTCTGTGGGACGTGGAGACCCGCAAGCCGCTGGCGACGCTGGGTCACGCGAGCGCGGTTTCCGGCGTCGCTTTCAGCCCGGACGGAAAGCGGCTGGCCTCGGCATCGAGTTGGGGCGGGACCGTAATCCTGTGGGACGTAGAGAGCCGCAAGCCGCTGGCGACGTTGGGTCACACGAGCGCGGTTTCTGGCGTCGCCTTTGGCCCGGACGGAAAGCGGCTGGCCTCGGCGAGTGCGCGCCAGACCGTGATCCTGTGGGATGTGAATGGCCGCAAGCCGCTGACGACGCTGGAGGGACACAGGAACGGGGTCTCTAGCGTCGCTTTCAGCCCGGACGGGAAGCGCTTGGCCTCGGCGGGTGCGGACCAGATTGTGATCCTGTGGGATGTGGATAGCCGCACGCGACTAGCTACACTGACGGGGCACAAGGGCCCAGTTTCTGCCGTCGCCTTCAGCCCGAACGGGGAGCAACTCGCCTCGGCCAGTTCGGACAAAACCATAATCCTGTGGGATTGGAATCTGGAGATCCTCACGGCTGATGCCTGCCGCACCGCTAATCGCAATCTAACCTGCGAGGAATGGCGAATATATATCGGCTCCAAGCCCTACCATAAGACCTGCGAGGCGCTGCCCGGGCCCCCCGAAAAGTGCGACTGACTTCATCGCGACGTGCGCGGGAATCATAATCGCGAGGAGCTCGCTGCACCGCGGACTTCCATGACCGTCTATCTCCCCTCCATCGCCTTCCTCACCGGCTCCGGGACTGGGGCCAGCGTATCCATGCCGTACCAGCAGTCGAAGCCGGAGGGTGGGATGACGTCGCAGCAGCGTTTGTGGAGGGCGAGCCGCACCGGCGCGCCGTAGTTCGTGGTGGCGCAGTCGAGCTTTGCGTCGGCCTGGACGAACCATTTGCCGTCTTCCGTGACGGGGACGGAGCCGGCGAGGGTGGCGGACCTGGCGTCGTAGCGGGTGACGTCCATCAGGCGGTGGGTCGTTCCTTCGATGACCACGCCGCCGGGGTTGCGCTCCAGCATGCGGCGTTGGAGGCCGTTTGCCCACGGCGGGAGGCATTCGCGGGTGGCGGCGATGAAGGCGTCGCGGGTCGTGCAGGAGCGGATCTCGACGTCGACGACGAACATCGCCGGGCCCATGAGGCATTCGCCGCGGGCGGTGAGCGGGGCGAGCAGGAGGAGGAGCAGGACGGCGACTCGCATCGTGACCTCAAGAATACTTCCGGCTCTGGCCCCGGTTCTGCAAATTGACGACTGAATGGTCATTCATTCATACTGCGCCCGCATCGAAACACGGGCGGTACGATTTCTGTAAGACCGACCCCAGAAGGAGTTTCACATGGCGGAAGTCAAGACTCAGGGCGCCGTCGAGGCGATGGAGGTCGCTGAGGCCTCGCGCGAGACCGAGTGGGAGAAGCCCTCTTTCGTCGGGGACCTGTTCCTCGGCAAGGTCAATTTCGACCTGATTCATCCCTTCCCGGAGCAGCCCGCAGCCGACAAAGCCGAGGCGGACGAGTTCCTGAAGAAGATGGAGCGCTTCCTCGCCGAGAACGTCGACGCGGATGAGATCGACCTCAAGGGCGAGTACGACTACGAGCTCTTCAAGGGCTTCAACGAGATGGGCGCCTGGGGGATGAAGATCCCCAAGGAGTACGGCGGTCTCGGCTTCAGCGCCACGAATTACAACCGCGCCATCGGCCTCGTGGCCACGTGGTGCGGCTCGAGTGTGGCCTGGCTTTCCGCGCACCAGTCGATCGGCGTGCCGCAGCCGCTGAAGCTGTTCGGCACGGAGGAGCAGAAGAAGAAGTACCTGCCGCGGCTGGCCAACGGCGCGATCTCCGCGTTCGCGCTGACGGAGCCGGGCGTCGGCTCGGACCCGGCCAAGATGGAGACGCGCGCCACGCCTTCGCCGGACGGGAAGGGGTGGATCCTCAACGGCGAGAAGCTGTGGTGCACGAACGGCCTCAAGGCCGAGGTCATCGTGGTCATGGCCCAGACGCCGCCGAAGGTCGTGAAGGGGAAGGAGAAGAAGCAGATCTCCGCGTTCATCCTCGACATGGACACGCCGGGCGTCGACATCGCGCACCGCTGCCAGTTCATGGGACTGCGCGGCATCGGCAACGTCCTGATCAAGTTCGACAACGTCTTCGTCCCGAAAGAGAACCTCCTCTGGGGTGAAGGTCTCGGCCTCAAGCTGGCGCTGATCACGCTGAACACCGGCCGCCTGACGATCCCCGCCGGCTGCGCCGCCAGCGGCCGCCGCATGCTGGAGATCGCCCGCGACTGGGTGAACGAGCGCGTCCAGTGGGGCCTCCCGATCGGCAAGCACGAGGCGGTGGCATCGAAGCTGGCATGGATGGCCTCCCATACGCTGGCCATGGAAGCGATCGTCTGGCTGACCTCGGGGCTGGCGGATCGCGGCGACGTCGACCTCCGTCTGGAAGCGGCCATGGCCAAGCTGTTCAACACGGAAGTGGCCTGGACGTGCGTCGACCATCTCGTGCAGATCCGCGGCGGACGCGGGTTCGAGACGGCGACGTCGCTGAAGGAGCGCGGCGAGAAGGCGTATCCGGTGGAGCGGATCATGCGCGACATGCGCATCAACCGCATCTTCGAGGGGACGAGCGAGATCCAGCATCTCTTCATCGCCCGCGAGGCGGTCGACCCGCACATGAAGCGCGGCTACAAGATCCTCCTGCCCGAAACTCCGACGGGCGAGAAGGTCTCGGCCGCGGCCAAGGCGGGCGCGTTCTACTCGACCTGGTACCCGAGCAAGTACATCGGCTGGAGCCGCTTTCCGAAGCACGGCGATCTGGGCCGCCTCGGCACGCACATGGGCTACGTGGAGCGCCAGTCGCGCCACGTGGCGCGCTCGATCTTCCACGCCATGATGCGCTTCCAGGCGAAGCTGGAGCGCAAGCAGATGGTGCTCTTCCGCATTGTCGACATCGGCACGGACCTCTTCGCCATGTCGGCCACGATCAGCTACGCGCTGATGCTGGCCAAACAGGGCAACGAGAACGCGATGGAGCTGGCCGATCTCTTCTGCCGCGAAGCCCGCACCCGCATCGACCAGAACTTCCGCACGCTCTTCGACAACCACGACGAGCTGGCCTACAACGTCGTGCAGAAGATGATGAAGGGCGAATACGAGTGGCTGGAAGGCGACCTCGTGCAGCCGGTGGTCCCGACCGCGGAACAGGTGGAAGAGGCGATTCGGAAACTGGCCTGACGTAGGTGACGTGCAACTGACGAAGGGCGGCCGCGAGGCCGCCCTTTTTTTTTATGTCATCCCGAGCGTGAGTCGAGGGACCTGGGCGGGCGGGGGCGCGTGACATGTCCCGTTGCACACGCTGCGCGCCGCCCACCCACCCAGGTCCCTCGACTCACGCTCGGGATGACAGTTGGGGTGATGGCTCCCTGGGTTTTCTCCGCCTTGCCGTCTTCGTCCAGCTCGTCGCGGAGCAGGTGGAAGAAGCGATCCGGAAGTCGGCGCATTACAATCCTCGGCAGTGACGACCTTCATCGAGCGCGTCGCGCTCATGAACTACAAGAGCATCGCAACGTGCGATGTGGCGCTGCGTCCTCTGACGGTGATCGTTGGCCGAAACGGGTCTGGCAAGAGCAACTTTCTCGACAGTCTCCACTTTCTCTCGGATGCGCTACGGACAAGCCTCGAGTACGCGATTCGAAAGCGCGGCGGGATGCGGGAGATCACCCATCGCGGCCAGAAGCGAGTCTCGATCGGCGTTACGTTTCAGATGAAAAACAGGCGTGAATGCGCGTATTCGCTAATTCTCGGCCGGACGGCGGTGGTGCAGGAAACGCTCGAAATCCGGGCAGACGATGCCGTCATCGCGAACTATCGTCGTAACCGACTCCGGCTAGAGAGCGAAGTAGAAGGCGTGCGCATCAGACCTCTGCCAAAGGTGCTTCCCGACCGCTTGGCGCTGGTTGCATTATCCGGCCACGAAGCATTTCGAGACGCATTCGATGCTTTGTCAGACATGCGCTTTTATCGGCTGAATCCTGAGACGATGCGAGAAATGCAGGAGCCCAATGAAGGCGACGTGCTGAGGGAAGACGGATCGAATATCCCGAGTGTATGGGGTCGGCTGCAGAAGACCCAGCCCGCGGTTCCGCGACGGCTGACGAGATATCTCGCGGCGATGGTCCCGAACATCACGAAGATCCACCGTGTCCAAGCGGGACTTAAAGAAACACTTCATTTTCACCAGGGACGCGGAAAGGGTCGCCGCGAGCTCACCTTCGATGCGGCGAGCATGTCCGATGGAACGCTCCGCGCGCTCGGCGCACTGGTCGCGTCGCGCCAGGGAAATGGCTCGCGCGGGACCGCCACCGTCGTTGCCATCGAGGAGCCGGAGACCGCACTGCATCCCGGTGCGGTTGCGGCACTGATGGACGCGCTCCACGAGGCGAGCTCCCTCACGCAGATCATCGTGACCAGTCACAGTCCCGATGTCGTCGACCACGTCAACATCGAATCCGACGCGCTTCTCGTGACCGAAGCGCGGGACGGAGCCACAGTCGTTGCAGGAGTGGACTCCGCAAGTCGCGAGGCGATCCGAAGACACCTTTACACACTTGGCGAGCTTCTGCGAATGGATCAACTCCAGCCCGCCGCTGACACGCCGGCGTGAATCGAAGATGAGTCGTCTCGTCGTTGCGGCGGTTGTGGAAGGGCACGGCGAGGAGCGGTCAGCCATCCGTACGCTCGTTACGAGAGTCTGGACCGAGTTGCTCGGCGGCGAGTATGTCGAAGTGCTGAAACCGATCCGACAGCCGCGCTCGCAACTCGTCGGGCGCGCCGGTCTGCTGAAAGCGATCGATCTTGCGGAACTGAAGCTCCGCGCCCATACGTCGGACGATCGCGCGATGATTCTCGTCCTGTTCGACGCCGATGAGGATCTGCCGTGCGTACTGGCACCGCAGCTCATGGAGATCGTTCAGGCGGAACGCTCCCATCTGGATGTTGCGGTCGTCCTGGCGAATCTCGAGTTCGAAACGTGGTTCGCAGCCGCGGCGTCGTCACTCACCGAGTTCTTCGACCTGACCGTGACTCCACCAGCCGCCGATCCCGAAGCAGCCGGTCAACGGAAAGCGACCGTCCTCAAATGGATGAAGGGCGAGTACGCCGAGACGATCGACCAGGCCCGCCTGACCCATGCCATGGACCTGCAGCTCTGCCGGTCGCGATCGAAGTCGTTCGACAAACTCTGCCGCGAGCTCGAGAAACGGCTGTAACGACGCGCAAAAAGCAGGACGTAGTGGGTGCCTTACGGCTCCATCGGGTTCTTCCGTCCCTGTACCTTCTCCTCGTCGTCGACGGTTTCGTGGCCGGCGTATTTGGCCAGGCAGTTGCGGCAGAGGAGGGAGGGGGTGTTGGCGCCGGGGCGGGGGGCCCAGCCGTCGTGGTGGACGGCTTCGTCGAAGGAGTGGATGTATTCGTCGGGGAACTCGCCGGCGATCTGGCGGGTGAGGTCACACTCGCCGCATTTGAGGAGGACTCGTCCTTCCATGGTCGTTACTCCGTCTCGCCCGCGGCGGGGAAGTAGGGGGTGATGTCGACGGGGATGTCCTTGAGGCGGGCGGTCACGGACTCGATCTCGGGGTTGGAGACGCCGTACTTTGTCAGCAGGCGCTGGGCGCGGGCGTAGTCGCCGGTGGCTTCGATCATGAGGAGCTCGGTTGCGAGGGACTGGATGCCGGCGCGCGTTTTGGCAAAGTCGACGCGGAAGGTGCCGTCGGGGTTGGGGACGATCGCACCATTCTCACGGAGCCAGTTCCACTGCACGGCGGTGCCGCGTCCGTGGGCCTCGTCGAGGCCGAAGCGCATGGAGCGGAAGTGGAGGCCGGTGTAGGTGGCGTAGAGCTGCTGCTCGTTGAAGAGGGTCAGCAGGCCCTTGTCCATGGCGTAGAGGATGTTCCAGACGCCGAGGACGTCGGCTTTGCACTCCTCGATGGCGGAGTAGGTTTCCTTCAGGAGGAAGCGGACGTCGGTGCGCTCGCCGCCGCCGGGAGGGACGATGAGGCCGGGGCCGAGGCCGTGCGAGAGCTCGTGGAAGAGGACGAAGTTGAAGTAGGCGTCGAAGTTGAGGAGGCCGCGCTGCGAGGGGTCGAGGACGCGGTTGGCGATCGGCGCACCGCTCATGCGGTATTTGGCGTCCATCACGTTCTTGAGCAGGACTTTCTTCGAGCCCTTGTTCTCGCGCACCCATTCGTCGTTCGGCAGGTTGAAGGCGGCGGTCTGCACGCCGCGGCGGGCGTCGCCGGCGGTGAAGACTTCCTGCACGACGCGGATGGGCGACTCGGTGCCGCGGTTGGGGTTCTTGTGCTCGTCGGGGATGGGGAGGTTGCGCTCCATGGCCGGCAGGTGCTGCGCGTAGACGGTGAGCTTCTCGGTCTCGGGACGGTCGACGACGTTGATGAACGACTGGAAGGCGGCCTTGTAGTTGAAGAGCGCGTCCTCGTAGACCTCGTACGGGCCGATGACGATCTCCAGCGGCCCGTTGAGGTCCATCCAGGCGATGTCGCTCTCGCGATAGTTGTCGCGGAGGAAGGCGTCGGCGAGCTTGGTGAGGTAGTCGCGCAGCGAGGCGTTGTTCGTCAGCGCGGCGGCTTCGCGCAGGCGCGCGGCGGCGGGCTCGAGGAACTCGCGATAGTGGACGGAGTAGGGAATGGTCACCAGACGGTCGCCCTGGCGGCGGACGACGGTGAAGAGTCCCTGCAGCGCGTCTTTCTGTTCCGGATGGGCGGCGATGTAGCGCTCCATCTCTTCCTTGGTCAGGTCAGCGGGATAGAAGGCCGCGCCCTCGGGCTTGTGTCCGGCGGCGCCGAACGGCACGATGAACGGCTCGTCCTGGGCCAGGCGGTCCCACCGTCCCCGGTGGGCGATGAAGTAGTCGTAGCCGGCGCGGTCGCGCGCGGAGTCGTTGACCTGCGTGGCCAGCTGGGTGCGATACGCGGGGTTGTCCTCGGAGACCTGGCGCCAGTAGATCTCGTCGATGAATTTGGACGCTTCGATCAGCTTGGCCACGACGGCGCGCTCGTTGTCGCCGAGCAACGAACGGTCGTAGTCGATGGCGGTCTTGGGCAACTGGCGGAGGCGGAGCTCGACGCCGGAAATCACTTCGAGCTTGCCGCGCGGAGGGGCGGCTGCGGTTTCATTCTGTGTCTGCATGCTGGTCTGACAGGCGAGCGGCAACAGCGCAAGTACGGCGAAAAGCTTCTTCATGGCTGGCGCGATTCTATGCAATCCGCGAGCGTGGTATCGTCCCTCGCAGTCGAGGTCGGCGCGTGATCATCGAGTGCCCGGGTTGTCATTCGAAGTACCAGTACGACGAAGAGCGCTTCGAGCGAAAGCCGTCGAAGAAGATCAAGTGCGCGCGCTGCCAGCAGATCTTCGAGATCCACAATCCGGCCTTTCAGGCGCCCGCCACGCCGGTGGAAGTGGGCGACCGCACGATGGCCGGCAAGGTCGAGACGCCGCGCGTGCCGGAGTCGACCGAGCAGTCGCCGCTGCCGCAGCCGAAGAAGCCGGACGCGTTGCAACTCCCCGCGGGGAAGCGACTCTCGCTGGCGGTGCTGGACGGGCCGGACGCGGGGACGGTGTTCCGCATCGACCGCCCGCGCGTGACGATCGGCCGCGCCTCGGCGGACCTGACTCTGAATGACACCGAGGCGTCGCGGCAGCATGCGGCGCTGGAGATCCGCGACCTGGTCTGCACGGTGGAGGACCTCGGCTCGACGAACGGGACGCTGATCAACGGCGAGAAGATCGCCGGGCCGGTGGAGCTGACGGACAAGTCGGAGTTCCAGGTCGGTGCGACGACGCTGATGCTGATCGTGACGGAAGACCATTGAGTGAGCTGGGAAACCTCTACCGGCACCGCCAACTGATCGCCGCGCTGACGGCGCGCGATCTGAAGGCGCGCTACCGCGGCTCGATCCTCGGCTTTTTCTGGTCGCTGGCCAATCCGCTGCTGCTCCTGGCCGTCTACACGCTGGTGTTCACGAAGTTTTTCCCGAATCCGGTCGTCGAGGCGTATCCGCTGTTCCTGTTCGCGGGGATCCTGCCGTGGACGTTTTTCTCGGCGGCGATCCTGGAGTCGACGACGTCGATCTCGGCGAACGCGGGTCTGATCAAGAAGGTGATGTTCCCGGCGGAAGCGCTGCCGCTGGTGGTGGTGCTGTCGCACCTGGTGCACTTTGCGCTGGCCATCCCGATCCTGCTGGCGGCGATCGCGGCGTTCGCGCTGATGGGGAAGTTCACGGTGAGCGCGACGCTGCTGCTGGCGCCGGTGCTGATGCTGTTGCAGACGATGTTCGTGGCGGGCATCGCGATGACGGTGTCGTCGGCGTCGGTGCTGTTCCGCGATCTGCGCGACATCGTGGCGAACCTGATGCAGCTCGGGTTCTTCATGACGCCGATCATCTATCTGATCAGCAGCATCAACTCGCGCCCTCTGCGCGCGCTGCTGCGCATCAATCCGATGACGCCGTTCGTGGTGGCGTATCAGGACATCTTTTTCTTCGGGCGGCTGCCGAGTCTGTCGGATTCGGTGCTGATCGTCAGTTACGCGGTCGGGTCGATGGCGCTCGGGTTTTTCGTGTTCGACCGGCTGCGGGACTCGCTGGCCGAGGCGATCTAAGCCGCTTCATTGCGCCCGCGAAGAGGGACGACGAGGGGCCTCCGGCGGGCCGGTGCGACCGGCGGCGCTTGTTGTGCCCAGGTCGTCGCGCAAACACGTGTTTCGTCGACAGGTGTGCGTTCAGGCTAGGCCAACAGGCGCCGCCGGTCGCACCGCCGGAGGCCTCCCGTCGTTCCCCTTGGCGGGCGCAATGAAAGCTGCTTAGAGTTCGATCGTGAGCGACGCCCAGAGGCTGTCCCAGTCGTAGTCGGCGCCTTCGGGAGCCGGTAGCAAGTGGACGGACTTGAGCAGCCACACGCCCTTGCCGAGGTTGAGCGTCACTTCGCCGTTGCGGTCGGAGCGGGCGGTGAGGCGGCGGCCGTTGCGGGAGAGGGCGGTGACGTAGGCGTTGGGGAGGGGTTGCTGCTCGTAGAGGACGCGGAAGACGTGGTCGCGGACGGGGACGAGCTCGTAGCGGAAGCCGAGCGTGGTGGGGGCGTTGCCGATCTGGGTCTTGGCGAAGCGGTGGAAGCGCTCGCGCTGGCGATCGCCGCGGATGCGGACTTGGTCGAGGCCTTCTTCGCGGAGGAACTGTTCGAACTTGGCGCGGGAGAGCTCGTGTGCGTGCGGTTTGCCGTGGTAGCCGATCACGGCGGCGTCGTCGACGCGCACGAGGCCGGCGGGGTCGCGGCCTTCGCGTCCGGGGACGGGGCGCTCGCCCATCGCATCGCGGATGATGAACGTCTCGATGCGGGCAGAGCGGCGGGTGACGCGCTCTCCTTCGAAGTTCTCGCCGACGCGCAGGGACATCGTCACGACGGTGCCGGGCGCGGGGCGGAAGGTCGAGGGCTCGAGCCAGAAGTCGTGCGCGCCCAAAGGCGCGCACGACAACAGAATGGCGAGAGTGAGAATCCCGCGGATCACGGCTGCGCGCCCGCGGGGTTGGGGATGTTCGGGATGGTCGGGACGTTGGTGCCGCCGTGTCCCTGCAGCACGCCGTTGTGCGCGGGGGCGAGGAAGGGGAAGCGGTCGAGGAAGTTCTTGTCGTTCACTTCGACGCCCTTGGCCAGCCCCGCGGCCGGATTGCCGGCGGCGATGAGGCTGATCAGGACGGTGTTGACGTTGACCTGGTGGCTGTTCGGCGTGCTGGCTCCGCCGAGGCGCCGGCCGTTGGGGAACGAGGAGTTGATGGCCGCGTCGAGCGTGATGACGTCGCCGGTGGAGCCGTCGGCGATCGGGATCGGTCGCCCGAGGTTGATGGCGTTGACGATGTCGACGCGCGGACCTTTCAGCGTGGCGATCGTTGCGGCGTCGAGCCCGAGGGCCTTGTAGATGCCGAGGGCGTCGAGGTCGCGGACGAGCACGGGGAAGAGGATGTCCCTGCCGAAGCGGCTGACGTCCTGCTGCGGCGGCGTGCGGAGGTAGAGCGTGTGGCGCTGCGTGCCGACGAGGCCCGCGTTGAAGAGCGGCAGGGCGTTGCGGCCGACCTGCACGTAGTTGCCCGAGCCGCGCACGCCGGTGATGGCGTTGCTGCGGTCGACGATCTGCGTGGCCTGGCGGCTGATGCTGGACCAGACGCGCAGGAGGCTGTCGGTGGACGTGGCCTGCAACTGGCCGTTGTGCGGGATGCCCTGCGGGAAGAGCTCGGAGATCGGGAGCTCCAGGGCGATGGAGAAGACGTTGAAGCCGGTGAAGACGTCTTCGATGGGTGTGTTGCGCGCGCCGGGGAGGCCGCCGAGATCGCCGCGCCCGAGGTTGACGAGATCGAAGATGCCCTTCTCGTCGAGCTGATACGGATCGTCGAACTGGCCGGCGATGACGCGTCCGCCGTTGTTGAGGTCGTGGATGAACGTGTCGACGAACGGCTGGTCGTAGAGGGCCTGCTCGCGGCTGGCGGGGTTGCCGGAGTCGTAGCCGGCGAACGCGCCGAGGCCGTAGACGAGGCGGTCGGTCTGCGGGCCGTGGTTGTTCGGCAGGACGGGCAGGTCGCGGCCGATGACGGAGCTGTTGAACTGACCCGGCGCCAGGACGCGCGTGACGGTCATGGTCTCGGTGCCGCCGGTGAGCTGCCAGAGCAGCTCGTTGCCGCCGCCGAGAGGATCGGTGGCGCTCGGGGCCTCATCGTCGGCGAGCGTGTTCTTGAACTCGATGCGATAGACGGCCACGTCGCGCAGGCTGGTGCCTTTGCCGATGTGGAACTCGTAGCGGTAGCCGTTGCAGGCGCGGAAGCCCTGGTTGCCCTGTCCCGGCTCGTGCAGCGGGTTGAAGTTCATGATGAGGTAGAGCTTGTCGTGCGCGCCGTCCGAGACCCAGGCGTAGGTGTCGGTGTTGTCGGCGCACGGCTCGTTGAGGACGGCCAGCGCCTCGCGGTGGCTGGAAGCCTGCGCCAGCGGCGCGAGAAGGAAGAGAAGCCCGAACAGCAGTCGAGTCAGTTTCATCGTGTCTCCTTGTGTTTTCGGGAGGGCTACGGGCGCCGATGAATCCGCGGATGCGCGGGGGCCGTAGGAAAACATGGAGGTGCGCGATGCGGCCGATCCTCGACGGGCAGTTCCGGGCGGTGCTGAACAATGCTCCAGACGGCGTGCTGGTGGAGTCGCGCGACTGCATCGCGTACGTGAACGCGGCGTACGCGCGGATGCTCGGCTACGACGCGGCGTCGGACCTCTCCTGCGCGACGATCCGCGACATCGCGCATCCCGAGGACTTTGAGCGGCTGCGTTTCTTCGGACGCTGCCGCGAGGAGGGGAAGCCCGCGCCGACGCGCTATACGTTCCGGGCGCGGCGCCGCGGCGGCGACGTGGTGTCGCTGGACGCGAGCATTTCCGCCGCGCGGGCCGAGGGGGAGTTGCTGATCACGACGGTCGTGCGGGAGGTACGCGCGGAAACGCGGGCGGCGCTGGAGCTGCCGGGGACGAAGCAACTCTCACCGCGCGAGCGGGAGGTCGTGCAGTACCTGCTGGAAGGGCGCCGCTCGAAGGAGATCGCGCTGATGCTGGACGTGTCGGAGAAGACGATCTTCACGCACCGCTCGCGGGCGTTCCAGAAGCTCGCGCTGCGCGGAGTGGCGGATCTGTTTCGGGCGGCGTATGGGTAGGATGTTTTAGGAGTGCGGTGGCGAACGAGCCACCGCTTTTCTATCCAGCACACGCTGCGTTTACCGGATACAAAAGCGGTGGCTCGTCGCCACCGCACTCCTAAATTTCTATCGTGACTGAGGCCCAGAGGCTGTCCCAGTCGTAGCCGGCGCCTTTCGGCGCGGGGAGGACGTGGACGCTCTTGATGAGCCAGACGCCTTTGCCGAGCTTCAGCGTGGCGTTGCCATTGGCGTCGGAGCGGGCGCTGGCGCGTTTGCCGTCGCGGGAGATGGCGGCGACGAGGGTGTGGGGGAGCGGTTTCTGTTGATAGAGCACGCGGACGACGTCGCCGTCGGTGACGAGCTCGAAGGGGAAGCCGAACGACGGGATGTTCGTACGCGCGTCGCCGATCTGGACGACCGACTTGGCGAAGCGCTGGTACTTTTCTTTCTGCCGCGCGCCGGTGACGCGCACGTTCTCGATCCCTTCCTCGGCCAGGAACTTCTCGAACGTGGCGCGCGATACTTCGTGCGGGTACGGCGTGCTGCGATAGCCGATCACGGCGGTGCCGGCGCGGTCGACGCGGACGTAGCCGGCGGGGTCCTGATTCGCGAATCCGTTGACCGGCTGCTCGCCGGCCGCGTCGCGCACGGCGAACGTGACGATGCGGGCAGGCCTGCGCGGCACGGTCTCACCCTCGAAGTTCTCGCCGACGCGGAGCGACGCGGTGAACGTCATCGCCGCCGCGGGGCGGAAGGTGGAGGGCTCGATCCAGAAGTCGTGCGCGAAGGCGGCCGGTGCGAGCAGCGCGGTCAACAGAAAGCGTTTCATCAGCGGAGGTTTCCCGAGAACAGCGAACGGAAGATGGTTCCGCGCAGCGACTGCGGCGCGCCCGTGTCGGGGAAGACGCCCATGATGTAGGAGGCCTCGCGGGTGGTGTTGTCGATCACCGACGCGTACGGCACGACCACGCCCTCACCCTCGGTGATGCGGAAGTCGGCCGAGCCGATGTCGAACTGGATGTTGGCGAACGACGCCACGGGGAACTGCATGTGCACGAAACGGCCGGCGGGGATGGTGATGCTGCGCGTGCCGACGGCACCGCCGGCGGCGTTGCGGGCGGTGACTTCGACGGTCATCGGCGACGAGGAGCCGGCGCTGCCGGCCACGAAGCCGACGTTGGTGCGCGCGGCGGCGCTGTTGACGATGCCGGGGATGTAGGCCGTGGCGGTGTTGTCGGCGGTGCCGAAGCTGTTGTCGAGGAAGTCCCGCGTGGCCGGCACGGTCTGGCCGAGGGTCATGGTGTTGCTGTAGGCGCGGCTGGTGACGGCGAACGGGGCGTTCGCGCCGATGATCAGCGCGCCGAGGTTGTTCGTGCGGCCGCGGTGGTTCTTCATGATGTCGCGGAGCTGCACGGTGTTGCCCGCGCCGATGGTCACGGTGCCGTCGTCGTCGGCGTCGCTCATCAGCGGAAAGACGTTGTCGCTGGTGTCGAAGCCGGACTCGATGACGACCAGTTGCACGTTCAGCGGCGCGTTGCTGAAGTTGCGGATGGAGAGATCGCTCATCCACACCGCGCCATTCGCGCCTTCGACGTGGCCGACCGCCGGGATGACGTAGGTGTCGGCGTAGTGGTTCGCGAACGCGGACACGCTCAGGAGACAGGAGAGCAGCAGGATTGTCGTCTTACGCATGGTGGCTCCCGTTAGTTGTTGTGCGGGCGGCTTTCGAAGCCCTGATGTGGAAGCGCGACGTAAGGGAAGGTGGAGAGGAAGGCGCGGTCGTTGGCGTCGACGCCGTCGGTGAGGGCGTTGTTCGGAGCCTTGTTGAAGCCGGTCACGAGGACGCCCGCGACGACGCGCAGGGAGATGTCGACGACGTCGTCGCCGAGGCGGCGGCCGTTGGGGAATCCGCCGAGGTCATTGGCGATGGCGCCGAGCCGGTTGGGCTGCGCGGTGACGGGGACGGCCACGTTGAGGCGGATCATTTCCGCGGGGACGACGTTGGGCGGCTGGTTGGCGCCGGGGAGCCCGGTCAGGAAGACCTGCACGAGGTCGTTGCGCGGCGCGGGCGGCACGTCGATGCCGTAGAGCGCGTTCATGAGCGTCGCGGTCTCGGGGTTGAGGACGCGGTTGCGGAAGGTCTCGTTGGAGGTGAACAGCGGCGCGTCACCGGCCGGCTCGGAGGCGTTGAAGATGTCTTTAAAGGCCAGCGAGAGGACGACTTCGTTGACGAGCGGCATGCCCAGGCGGGAGACCTGCGCGGTTCCGCCGATGTTCTGGCGGCGCGTGGCGCCGGTGTTGAGCACGGTCACGCGCGAGCGGCTGGAAGTGGCCCACACGCCGATGACGGCGTTGGCGGCAGTCGGCGCGGCCGGGACGTTGCCGCCGGCGACGAGCTGCGCGATGGGGACCTGGATGGCAATGCTGTGGACGTTGTAGCCCTTCAGGCCGTCGACGCCCGGCGCGGAGGAAGCCTGCGGCGGCACGCGGTGGAGCTGCTGCACGGGACGCAGGGTGAGCAGGTCGACGATGGAGCCGATGTCGACGAAGAACGAGTCGTCGCGCGGACCGGCGAAGACTTTGCCGCCATTGTTGGCGAGGTTGTAGATCGCGGCGCCGGCCAGCGAAGCGTAGTCGGGAGTCGACTTCGGTCCGATGTTGGCCGGTGCGACCTGGAAGACGTTGCCGAGCGACGCCTGTGTGCCGCCGCGGCGCAGGCCGTTGATGCGGGTGACGGTGTAGAACTGGCGGACGTTGAGGTCGGCGTCGTCCAGCGTCAGCACGGGACCGGTGTTGTAGAGGAACGTGTTCGGGTTGCGGACTTCGGTGCGGAACTGGAACTGGTAGGTGATGTCCTCCTTCGCATCACCGTTGTTGTCGATGTGGATCTCGTACACACCGGCCGGCGAGAAGTTGTAGAAGTTCGGCCCGTTCGCCGGTTCTTCGAGGGGGATGTAGTTGGCGATGATGGTGACGGTGTCCGGGGCATCGGGACTGCGGAAGACATACACGTCCGTGTTGTCCATCGTCGGATCCTCGGTGATGAGAGGGGCCTCGCGATGGGATGACGCGAACATCAATATGGGGAACAGCAGAGCGGCGATTGCTAATTGGGTGTATCTCATGCTCGGCGTTGCTGCACGGAGAAATCCCGGGCGTGCCATATCGGCGTAAGAAAAGGTTGAGGGTGGTCATTAGCGCACCAGGTAAGCGCCGACTGTGGCTTACGGCATGAAATGGTCCCCTGTTCATGCTCAATCGAATGTTCGACCGTCAGTTCCGCCCGGTGCTCGACAACGCGCCCGATGGCGTGCTCGTGGAGTCGGGCGAGCGCGTGGCGTATGTGAATCCGCCGTATGCACGCATGCTCGGCTATCGCAGCGTGACCGAGCTCCCGGACTCGATCAGCGACATTGCCCATCCGGAGGACCTGGAGCGATTGGCGTGGTTCGGCCGCTGCCGCCAGCAGGGGAAGCCTGCGCCGACGCGCTATTCGTTCCGCGCCTGCGGCCGCAACGGCGTGATCGTGACGTTCGACGCCAGCATCTCGATGACGCGCGTCGACAGCGAGTTGCTGATCACGACCATCGTCCGCGAGTTGCAGTGCGCGCGTACGAAGGCCGACTTGGCGCTCCCCGGCCTGCAACGCCTCTCCGGCCGCGAACAGGAAGTGCTGCGCTACCTCCTCGGCGGCAAACGCTCGAAGGAGATCGCGGCGATGCTGAACGTGTCGGAGAAAACGATCGGCTCCCACCGCAGCCGCGCCTTCCGCAAGCTGGCGCTGAGGAGCGATCTGGATCTGTTCCGGCTGGCGGTGCAGGTGGGAGCGATTTGAGCGTTACGCGTTTACGCGTTACTCGTTGCTCGTTCGGGGTGCCTCGTCGCGAGGAACACGCCTTCAGCCGATGCGGCACCCCGGACGAGCAACGAGCAACCGGGTGCCCTGGCGCGAGGAACACGCCTTCAGCCGATGCGGCACCCCGAACGAGCAACGAGCAACGCGTAACGATGCGAGCAACGCGTAACGCGTAAACGTATCATTCGCTCCGTGCCGGACTTTGCCATCTCCCTCGAGCATGTCTCGAAGAACTACCGGCTCTGGGGTCGCCGCTCGCAGTTCGCGACGCTCAAGAGCGCGCTGCTGAAGCGTGAGCTGGCGCCGGCGGCGGATGCTTCGGTGCATGCACTGCGCGATCTTTCGTTCTCGGTCGACAAGGGGGAGGCGTTCGGGATCATCGGGCGCAACGGCTCCGGCAAGTCGACGCTGCTGAAGCTGATCTCCGGGATCCTGAAGCCGACGACGGGGAAGGTCGTCGTCACCGGACGCATCGCCGCGCTGATCGAGCTCGGCGCCGGGTTCCATCCCGAGATCACGGGCCGCGAGAACATTTTCATCAACGGGATCATGCTCGGGCTCTCGCGTCGGGAGATCGAGCAGCGCTTCGACCGGATCGTGGAGTTCTCCGGCATCAGCGAGTTCCTCGACCAGCCGGTGAAGACGTACTCCTCCGGCATGTACGTGCGCCTCGGATTCGCGGTGGCGGTGCACGTCGATCCCGACGTGCTGCTGATCGACGAGGTTCTCTCCGTCGGCGACGAGGAGTTCTCGGCGCGCTGCGTGGCGAAGATCCAGGAGATGAAGTACCGCGGCGTGACGCTGCTCTTCGTCACCCACCAGCTCGACCAGGTGCGCAATCTCTGCGACCGCGCGCTCTGGCTCGACCACGGGCAGCTCGAAGCGATCGGCGATCCGATGCGCGTCGTCGACGCGTACCTGCAGGAAGTGGCCGGCGGCACGCCGACGATGTCGTCGAACGACGCCGCGGAGCAATCGGCGACCGCGCCTCCCGAGGAGAACAAGCCTTCGGAGAACGAGGAGGAACGCTGGGGCTCCGGCGAGATCCTCATCAAGCGCGTCTCGCTCACGGATCACGACGGCCGCGAGCTGGTGGCCCTCGGCGCGGGCACGCCGGTGATCCTCGATCTCGACGTGGAAGTACGCGCGCCGCAGGACGACTTCGTGTTCGGCATCGGCATTTACCACGCCGACGGCACGTGCGTGTACGGCACGAACACGGACCTCGAGGGCTACGCCGCGGAGAGCATCGAGGGCAAAGTGCGCGTGCGCTTCGTCGTGGCGTCGCTCGACCTCGTGGCCGGCACGTACCGCGTCGACGTGGCCGTACACACGCGCAACGGCCGCGCCTTCGACTACCGCCGCAACGTGATGCGCATCGTGGTCGGCTCGCGCGTGCACGACATCGGCGTCTACCGTCCGAAGCACGAGTGGCGCTTCGACGGCGGGATCTCGTTCAGCAGCGTGGACACGCTGCGGCACAACGTGCCGGCGCCGATCGCGGAGGCGATCCGGGAGTCGGAGGGGGAGACGGCGTCGCCGTCGTCGAAGAAGCGCCGGCGGTAACCCCTCAGCTGTCATCCCGAGCGTGAGTCGAGGGACCTGGGCGGGCGGGTGGCTCGAGGCTTGTGGCTCGTGCAGCGCGCCGCCCGCCCACCCAGGTCCCTCGACTCACGCTCGGGATGACAGCGTTAGTCCACTTCGATCCTGCCGATCGTGAGCGCGACCTGGTCCGCGAACCACATCGCGCCGTCCGCCCCTTCGGCCAAAGCGCGGATGTTCTTCGCGCCCTTCACCTCGAACTCGCGGGGCTTGCGGGTGCTGTCGAGGTAGCCGACACGGACGCCGTCGGTGTACCAGAGGCGGCCTTCTGAATCGGTGGCCAGCCACGTCGCGCGGATGCCGATCTTCTCCGTCGTGAGCGCGCCTGTCGTGGTGATGCGTCCAAGGAACGTGTTGGAGAGGGAGAACCAGAGGGCGCCGTCGGGGCCGGGGATGATCTGCATCGGCACGCCGAACATCGGCGGCAGGGGATAGGTTTTCAGCTCGCCGGTCGTGGAGATGCGGCCGATGCGGCGCTCGTCGCGCTCGGTGAACCAGAGCGCGCCGTCGGGGCCGGGGACGATCCAGAGCGGCTGCGACTTCTTTGTGCCGGCGACTTCCCAGACGCCCTTCTGCGCGCCGTCGGTGCCGAACTGGGTGATGCTGGCGCTTTGGTGGTGCGTGGTCCAGAGGTTGCCGTCGGGGCCGACGGCGATGCCCTGCGTGGTGCCCTTCGTCTTGACCTGCGTGACCTTGCCGTCCCGCGACACGCGCCAGAGCACCGGCTTGCGCGCGTCGCTGAGCCAGAGGACGCCGTCCCTGGAGCGCGCGGTGATGCCGGGCATGTGCTCGACCGGCACGTCGGTCATGGTGAATTTGCCTTTGGTGTCGATGCGGCCGAGGTTCGCGTGGATCTTCGGCCAGTCCTTCCAGGAGACGAACCAGAGCGCGTCGCCGTGGCGAACCAGTTCGGTGGGGATCTGTTTCTCCGGGACGTTCCAGGTGGTGACGCGGGGCTCGGTGGCAAGGGTCGCGGCGAGGATGAGGATGGCGGTGATCACGAGGGCATTGTAGTCGTCTCGATCGGGCCGCCAGGACGGCGGCGGTCGTGTGCGAGCTACAATCGCGTGCAGTCCGGAGGTTCCCCGCGCATGTCCAACGTCCCTGTGCTCGTCGTCGTGGCTGTTCTCGTTCTGTACATGCTGTCGTCCATCAAGATCCTCCCCGAGTACGAGCGAGGGGTGATCTTCCGCCTCGGACGCCTCTTGCCCGAGGCCAAGGGGCCGGGGATCTTTCTCGTGTTCGCGCCGATCGACAAGATCGTGCGCGTGTCGCTGCGGCAGGAGGCGTTCGAGGTGCCGCCGCAGGACATCATCACGCGCGACAACGTCACGCTGAAGGTGAACGCGGTCGTGTTCCTGAAGGTGGTCGAGCCGCGGCGGGCGATCGTGGAAGTGTTCGACTACCGCTACCAGACGTCGCAGTTCGCGCAGACCACGCTCCGCTCGGTCTTGGGCGAAGTCGAGCTGGACGACCTGCTCGCGCACCGCGACCAGCTCAACCTGCGCATCCAGTCGATCCTGGATCAGCACACGGAGCCGTGGGGCGTGAAGGTGGTGAACGTGGAGGTCAAGCAGGTCGACCTGCCGGAGTCGATGCTGCGGGCGATGGCCAAGCAGGCCGAGGCCGAGCGCGAGAAGCGGGCCAAGCTCATTCACGCCGAGGGTGAGTTCGCGGCGGCGCAGCGGCTGGCGGAAGCGGCGCACGTGCTGGCCACCGAGCCGACCACGATGCAGCTCCGCTACCTGCAGACGCTGACGGAGATCGGCGTGGAGAAAAACACGACCATCGTCTTCCCGCTGCCGGTGGACATCCTGGCAGGACTCGCGCACCTGGCGACGCAGAAGAAATGAGCGAGCTGCTGATGATGGAGGCGGCGCTGTTCCAGTTGCGCGCCGCGCTGGGCGACGACCCGATGCTCGTGCCGATCCGCATCAGCGCGGACATGGTCGGCAACGCCCTGGCCGCGGCGAAGGCGCACGGCCTGAACGCGGCGCGAGTGAACGACATCGAGTTCGCGCTGAACGACCTCGTCGCCGCGATCGACGACGCCGGCGCGCCGGACGAGGTCTACCCGGCCGTGGCGCTGCTGCAGAACGACGCCGCGGCGCTGCGCGCCGCCAGCGCGCTGCCGGCCGAGGTGGTGCAGGCGATCCGCGAGCTACAGTTGAAGCTGAAGACGCGCGCGAAGGCGCTGGAGCGCGGGCAGTACCGCGCCGAAGGCGCGGCCGTCGAGCCGCTGCCGCATCCGCCGGAGGAACTGCGCGAGGCGGCCATCCCGCTCGTGCGCCAGCTCGCGGCGGCGGGGTTCGACACCCCGGCGCTCGATCAGTTGCTCGCCGATCCGGATGAGGTGCGGTACCACACGCTGAACGAGATCGTGGATGAGCTGGATGTGGTTTTAGGCGGGTAGTGTCGGATTACGCAGCACGCCCCAAAGCTGTCATCCCGAGCGTGAGTCGAGGGACCTGGGTGGGCGGGCGGCGCGCTGCCGTAGCTTGCTCAGTCCCCCCCCCGCGACGAGCGGGGAGAGGGCCAGGGTGAGGGGTTGTGGCGCTTGGGAAAAGGGAGCCCCTCACCCTAGCCCTCTCCCCGTGCGCGGGGAGAGGGGACTTGCCAGCGCGCTCGATCACTCAGCGCGACACGTGCACTGCGCCTCCCACCCACCAGGTCCCTCGACTCACGCTCGGGATGACAGGCTTTGGGGGCGTTGCTCGTCCGGGGTGCGCTGCTGCCCATCGAACGAGCAACGAGCAACGCCGTAACGCATGACCGCCGCGCTACTTGATCTGCTCGGTGAGGTAGTTCGCCAGCCCGACCTGTTCGATCAGCCCGAGCTGGGCCTCGAGCCAGTCGACGTGTTCTTCTTCGTCACGGAGGATTTCCTCGAGGAGGATCCGGCTGTTGTTGTCGGCGAGCTCGGTGCAGACCCGGATGCCGTCGTTGAGCCGCGGGATGGCCTCGAGCTCCAGCGCGTAGTCGGCCTTGAAGATCTCGTGGACGTTCTCGCCGATGCGGATCTGCCAGAGCCGCTGGACGTTGGGGATGCCTTCGAGGAAGAGCACGCGCTCGATCAGCTTCTCGGCGTGCTTCATCTCCTCAATGGATTCCTTGCGGATCAGGCCGTGGAGCCTCATGTAGCCCCAGCTCTCACACATCTCGCCGTGAACGAAGTACTGGTTGATGGCGGTCAGCTCCGCCGTCAGGACTTCGTTCAGGATCTCGATGATTTTCGCGTCGCCCTTCATCGTGCCTCCGAGGGGCACGAGCGTATCACGCGGTCGCGGAGGCGGCGGTGAGGGCGACGGCCGGCTGCGGCGCGCAGGCGGGGCAGGGCTGGGCGGCAGCCGCGGACTGCGCGAGCATGGAGCGGAGGGTGTTGTGGCAGGAGCCGCACTGGTCGCCGATGCCGCAGCGCTGCAGATCGCGGACGCTCGACGCGCCGTTGTCGATCGAGCGCATCACGTCTCGTTCCGATTTGCCGCGGCAGATGCAGATGATCACGTTGTTGGGTTCCCTGAGTTGTGATTGAGACTGAGTCTCAGTACGTACATATGATGCGTCCTCCGGAACGTTTCGTCAACAGGTGCGTGCGACTGCCCATTCATGGAACCTCGATTGCAGTGGAGGGATGACGTGAAAAGGGTTCTCTTTCTTACACTTACGTGTCTTCTCTGGACCTCGGCCGCCAGTGCCGAGCTCCGTCTCGAAGTCGATCTCTCGGAGCGTCAGCTCAACGTCGTGGTGGACGGTGACGTGGTCGAGACCTTCGCTGTTTCGGTCGGGAAAGACGAGAATCCGACTCCCGAAGGGGAGTTCAAGATCCGCAAGGTGATCTGGAATCCGTCCTGGAAACCGCCCAACGAGAAGTGGGCCAAAGGCAAGACCGCCAAGCCGCCCGGGCATCCTGAAAATCCGATGAAGCGCGTGAAGATGTTCTTCAAGGAGCCCGACTATTACATCCACGGCACCGGCGACGAGGACTCGCTCGGCACCGCGGCGTCGCACGGCTGCGTCCGCATGAGCCCCGAGGACGTGACGCGCCTCGGACAGCTCGTCATGGAGTACGGCGGCAAGCCGATGCCGGAGCCCTGGTACAAGCGCATCTTCCGCCGCAAGGAGACGAAGGTGGTCTACCTCACGGTGCCGGTGCCGGTCGAGATCCGTTCCTGAAGCGAGCCGAGCTCGAGGTCGCTATCATCGCGTCATGAGAGACCTCGATCTCGGCAACGGCCTCGTCGTCCCCGCAGCCCTGCTCCGCGCGACGACTTCACGCGCGGGCGGCCCGGGCGGGCAGAACGTCAACAAGGTGGAGACGCGCGTGACCATCGAGACCGACGTCGACGCGCTGCCGCTGGACGACGAGCAGAAGATGCGCGTCCGCACCGCCCTCGGCGGCCGCATCAGCCGCGCCGGCGTGCTGCGCATCACCTCGCAGGCCGAGCGCAGTCAGCTCGCCAACCGCGACCGCGCCCTGGCGCGGATGGAAGAGCTGCTCGGCGACGCGCTCGAAGAGCGGACGCCGCGCAAACCGACGCGCGTCTCGCGGGCGCAGAAGCAGCGCCGCGTGGAAGACAAGAAGAAGAGGAGCGAGACGAAGAAGCTGCGCGGCCGGATGACCTGAGCCGCAGCGTCAGCTCATCGCGGCTGAACGGCTTGCGCAGGGTCGGGTAGCCGCCGACGTCGCGGGAGTCCTCGTCGGTCAGCAGAATGACGTGCGCCGCCGGATCGACCGACGACACGAAATCGCCCGTCGACTCGAGGTCGATGACCACGTATTCGTACGGTCGCGCATCCAGCTCCACGGTGCCTTCGGCCGCCGTGGCGACCGCGTCGCACGCGTAGTGCTCACGCCGCAGCGTCGCGGCAATCTCCAGACGCAAATCGGCAAAAGGCTCGATGACCAGGACCGTGGGGGACATTTGACTTCCTTGGACCGGAAGTGACTATACGCCGTCGCGGCGAGGGGGCAAGCGCGACAGGAGGTTCTCGATGTCGGTGACGTCGGCGGGCTTGGTGATGTGCTCGTCGAACCCGGCGTCGATGGCTTTGCGTTTGTCTTCGGGCTGTCCGAAACCGCTGACGGCGACCAGCACGACGTCGCGCCCGATCGAGTCGCGCACCCGCGTGGCCACTTCGTAGCCGTCGATGCCGGGGAGGCCGATGTCGACGAGGGCCAGGTCGGGCTTCTGGGCGACGATGGCGTCGACGCCGGCCATGCCGTCGGCGACCGCGTCGACCTCGTGGCCGAGGCGTTTCAGTTTCAGTCGCAGGAGATCGCGGACGTCGGCGTTGTCTTCCACGACCACGATGCGGCGCGGCTGCCCGTCGCGCTGCGCCTGCTGCACCGCGCGCCCGGCCGGCAGGATCACGCTCTTCGTCAGCGGGAAACTGATCAGGAACTCGCTGCCCTTCCCGACGCCGTCGCTCTTCACGGAGATCTTGCCGCCGTGCAGCTCGAGGAGGTTTTTCACGAGCGCGAGGCCGATGCCCATGCCGCCCTGCGCGCGGCCGATGGCGTTCTCGGCCTGCGCGAACAGCTCGAAGATCGTGTCGATGCGGTCGCCGTCGATGCCGACGCCGTCGTCGGTGACGCGGACGCAGGCGTGCTCGCCGTTCCGTTCGACCGAGACCACGATGTGGCCGCCCTCGGGCGTGTACTTGATGGCGTTGCCGACGACGTTGGCGATGATCTGCGCGGCGCGCAGCGGGTCGGCGTAAACGGGCAGCGGCTCGCCGGTCTTCTTCAACTCGACCGTCACCTTCTGCCGTTTGGCGGCGTCGTGCACCATCTCCATCGCCTGATGGAGCGCATCGTCGAGGTCGATCACTTCGCGCTTCAGGACGATCTTTCCGGAGACGACGCGCGAGAGATCGAGCAGGTCGTTGACGAGCCGCGTCAGATGCTTCGACTGCCGCTCGATCAGCTCCGCGTGCTCGCCGTCCAGCCGGCCGTCGCCGTCGCGCATCTGTGCGGCCAGGAGGATGGCGCCGAGCGGGTTGCGGAGCTCGTGTCCGAGGATGGCCAGGAAGCGGTCGCGCTCGTGGACGCGGTCCTGGAGCTTCTCCATCAGCTCCGCGATCTGGTACTGCCGGTCGCGCGCGCGGAGCGCCGTCTGCGCGGTGCTGATGAGACTCTGGATGCGCACGGGACGGTCGATGACGGTGACGTTCGTACGCCGGCCGAGCTCGCGGAAGGGACGGCTCTGGGTCTCCGCGTCGGGCACGCCCGACAGAATGACGATCGGGACGTCGGACCACGCCGGCTGATGGTTGAGGGCCTGTCCCAGCCGCGGCGCGGTCTCGGGGGAAAGCGCCTCCTCGGTGAAGAGTAGCGCGCCGGCGCCGCGATCGAGCTCGCGGCAGACTTCGTCGACGTCCTTGCAGACCAGGCACGAGATGCCCGCGCTCTGGAGATGCGTGCACATCAACTCGGCGTCGCGGCCGATTGGCGCGGCGATGAGAATCCGCCGGCTCACCTCTTCAGGCGTCACGTCGTCTCGTCCCGGATTTCTTTGACGATGTTGTCGAAGGTGGGCACGCCGGTGAGGACGCCTCGGAAGTCGTCCAGCGGCTGGCCGATGGCCAGTCCCTCGTGCGACATGGAGAAGTCGCGGATGGCGGTGTCGTGCAGGCCGCCGCGTTTCTTCACGACGGAGACAGCCTTGCGGATGCGGCCGCGCGCTTCGAAGTAACGGAGCAGCAGTACGCAGTCGGCGAGGTAGCTGACGTCGACCGGCGAGTGCATCGTGCCGACGAGACCGTGCTGTGCGAAGACGAGGATCGTGGCCACGCCGTTCTGCCCGAGGTAGCTGAGCAGCTCGTGCAGGTGCAGGAGGAGGAACTTCTCCTCCGGCACGGCGTTGAGGAAGCCATTGAGGCTGTCGATGATCAGCACCTTCACGCCGTCGTCGACCGACTGGCGCACGAGGTGCGCGAACTCGCCGGGCTGCAACTGCGCGGGATCGACCTGGCGGATCGAGATCAGGCCGGCGTCGACGTGCTCGCGGAGCGGCATGCCGAGGGAGTGCGAGCGTGCGTAGAGACTGGCCACGCTCTCCTCGAAGATGAACATGGCGGCCTTCTCGCCGCGCTTCGCCGCGCCGATGGCGTACTGCGTCGACAGCGCCGACTTGCCGCAGCCGGCCGGTCCCATGATCAGCGTGCTGCTGCCGCGGTGGATACCGCCGCCGAGCATGTCATCGAGCTCGCTCACGCCGCTGCCGACGATGACGTCGGCCGCGTCGATCGTGTGCTCGTCGGCCGCAATGAGGCGCGGGTAGACGACGATGCCGCCGGTCTTGATGTTGAAGTCGTGATAGCCGTCGCGGAAGTTCAGGCCGCGTACTTTGACGAGCTGCAGGCGGCGCCGCGCGGAGCCGTAGACGGGCGTGAAGCGTTCCAGCTCGATGACGCCGTGCGGGACGCTCTGCAACTGCAGGTCGTTGTACTCCGCGGTGCGGTCGTCGAGCATCAGGACCGTAATGTTGCGCGTGGCGAAGAACTGCTTGAGGGCGAGGATCTGCTTGCGGTACCGCAGCGTGCTTTGGGCGAGCAGGCGGATCTCGGAGAGGGAGTCGAGGACGACGCGCTGCGGCTTGATACGCTCGACGGAGTCGAGCAGCGCCTTGACGGTCTGTCCCAGCTCCACTTCCGCGGGATAGAAAACGGTGGTGTCGTCCTCGGTCAGCGACTGCTCGCCGATGAGGTGCTCGTACACCTCGACGCCGTCCATGTCCCAGTGGTGCGAGCGTGCCACGGCATGCAGCTCTTTGCTCGTTTCGGAGAGCGTGATGTACAGCCCCTTCTCCCCGTGGCGGACGCCTTCGAGGAGAAATTGCAGGCCGAGAGTGGTCTTGCCGACGCCCGGATCTCCCTGCAGCAGGTAGACGTGATTCCGGGGAAAACCGCCGAGCAGGATGTAGTCGAGGCCTTCGATTCCAGTGGACGCTACGTCGTTCTGATCACTCATACCGCAATCATTTGTCGGGACTGCTATTGCGGATGAAATGCCAGTTTTACAGGGCTTTTTCGAGGAGGGTCAGCATCCGCTTCCACGCTTTCTCTCGCGCGGTTTTATTGGGCTCTGTAGGATTAGCCTCCTCACCCAGCCGCATGAACGCGTGACCCGCGCCGGGGTAAATCACCGGCTCGAAGGTCTTGCCGTGTTTGTCCATCAGCGCCTTTGTCGGCTCGATGGTGGCGTTCACGCGGGCATCGTCGCCGCCGTAGAAGCCATATACCCGCGCCTCGATGCCCGTCACGCCTTCGTCGGAGTTCGGGCCGGTGCCGTAGAAGGGCAAGGCGATGGCGAGATCGTCGACCGTGTTCGCGGTGTCCCACGTGCGGGAGCCGCCCCAGCAGAATCCGGTCACGGCCAGCTTGCCGTTCGCGGAGGGAAGCGTGCGGACGTAGTTCGCCGTCGCGGCGAGATCGGCCAGCACCTGCTCGCGCGGGAGCCTGGAGATGGCCTCGCGCGCGGCATCGGAGGTGGGGAAGTCGGAGGTGCGTCCGCCGCCCGGCGCGGAGCCGGAGAGCATGTCCGGCGCGATGGCCAGGTAGCCTTCCTCCGCGAGCCGGTCGGCCACGGTGCGGACCCAGTCCGTGAGTCCGCGGTTCTCGTGGATGACCATCACCGCGCCGGCCTTTTTGCTCGACTGCGGATAGACGACGTACGCGTGCAGCGGCCGTCCCGCGCTCTGGATCGTCACCCACTCGTCGTGCCGCGGCATCGTCTCCAGACGGTCGTTCTGCTGCGTGACGGGAGCACAGGCGGCGGCGAGGAGGAGCAGCAGCGCAAGCTTTCGCATGCGACGCATTATTGCTTATAGGAGTGCGGTGGCGAACGAGCCACCGCTCTTGTATCCGGCACACGCTGCGCGTACCGGATAGGAAAGCGGTGGCTCGTCGCCACCGCACTCCTAAAACGGTTTTACTCGTACCGCAGCGCCTGAATCGGATGCAACGCCGCCGCTTTGCGCGCCGGGTAGTACCCGAAGAACACGCCCACCGCGCCGGAGAACGCCACGGCGACCAGCATCACGATCGGCGAGATCACCGTCTCCCATCCCGTGAAGTGGCCGAGCAGCTTCGAGCCCACCACGCCGAGGGTCAGGCCGATGATGCCGCCGAAGACGCCCATGACGATGCTCTCCACCAGGAACTGCGTCAACACGTCCGACCCGCGCGCGCCAATGGCCAGGCGGATGCCGATCTCGCGCGTCCGCTCCGTCACCGAGACCAGCATGATGTTCATGATGCCGATGCCGCCGACGAGCAGCGAGATCGAGGCGATGGCGGCCATGAGCATGGTCATGACCTTCGTGCTCCCCTCGGCCGCCTGCGCCAGGTCGTTCTGATTGCGCACCGTGAAATCCTCGGCGTCGCGCGACTCGCGCAGCAGCACGCGGATCTCGTTCTGCGCCGCCGCAATCTCTCCCTCGGAGGCGGTGCTGGCCAGGATCTGCGGGATGAACGTCCGTCCCGACAGCGCCGTGCGCGCGGTGGTGTACGGAATGATCACCACGTCATCCGAGTCGCTGCCGCTGGCGGTCTGTCCCTTCGGCGCGAGCACGCCCACGACGTCGAACGGCACGTTGCGGATCTGCACTTCCTGCCCCACCGGATCGGTGCCGGGGAAGAGCTGGTCGGCCACGGTCTTGCCGAGCAGCGCCACTTTGCGCATGCCCTGTACGTCATCCTCGGCGAACCAGTCGCCGGACGTGGTCTGCCAGTCGCGGATGGTCGCGTAGTCGACGTCGACGCCGTTGATCAGCGTCCGCCAGTTGCCCGCGTCGCCGATGACCTGCGTGCGCGTGACGATGACCGGCGACACGGCGGTCACGACCTGCGCTTCGTCGCGGATCTTCTGCACGTCTTCGAGCGAGAGGTTCGGGAACGCCTGCGCGCCCTGGCTCACGCCGGCCGCCTGCGCGGCGCCGGGCGTGATGACGATCATGTTCGTGCCGAGGTTGTTGATCTGGGCGCGGATGCGCTGGCGGGCGCCGAAGCCGACGGCCACCATGACGATGACCGCGGCCACGCCGATGATGATGCCGAGCATGGTCAGCGCCGCGCGCATCTTGTTCTTCCGGATGCTCTGCGTGGCCAGCTTGATCAGGATCGTGGTCTTCATGCCGCCACCTCCGCTTTCTCGAGATCGTCGGCCGCCATGCGGCGGTTCTTCACCGGCTCGTCGCGCACGATGCGGCCGTCGCGCACTTCCACGATGCGCTTCGCGTACACCGCGACTTCCGGCTCGTGCGTGACCAGTACGATGGTCACGCCTTCTTCGTTCAGCTCCTGAAGGAGCGCCATCACTTCGATGGTCGTGTGCGTGTCGAGGTTGCCCGTCGGCTCGTCGGCCAGCACGAGCGCCGGCGACGTCACCAGCGCGCGGGCGATGGCCACGCGCTGCTGCTGTCCGCCGGACAGCTCGCTCGGCTGATGGTCGAGACGGTCGGCGAGGCCGACGCGCTCCAGCGCGGCGATCGCGGTCGCACGCGTGTTCAGCTTTCTGCCGCTGCGGTCGTAGAGCAGCGGCAGCTCGACGTTCTCTACCGCGGTCGTCCGCGGCAGCAGGTTGAATCCCTGGAAGACGAAGCCGAGCTTCTGGTTGCGGATCGCCGCCAGCTCGTTCTTGCCGAGGCTTTCGACGCGCACGCCATCGAGCTCGTACGCGCCTTCGGTCGGCGAGTCGAGGCAGCCGAGGAGGTTCATGAGCGTCGACTTGCCGGAGCCGGACGTGCCCATGATCGCCACCAGCTCGCCGCGCCCGATGGTGAGGTCGATGCCGCGCAGCGCGTGCACTTCGTTCGTGCCGCTGGTGTAGGTCTTGGTCAGCCCTTCCGTGTGAATGACGTGCTCCATCAGAACCCTCCCGGACGGCGCCCGCCGCCCTGCTGCCCGCTACCGCCCTGCTGGAACGGATTGCTGGTGGAAGTCTCGTTCTCCGCGCTCTGCGGCTGCGCGGTCCCGGCGATGACTTTCATCCCTTCCTTCAGCGCCTGGCCGCGAACCTCGGTGGTCTTGCCGTCGGTGATGCCGAGGCGGACGCGAACGGCCTGCAGCTTCCCGTCGGCGTTCTCGACGTACAACGTGCCGCTGGCCGGACGCTCGCCCGTACGCGCTCCCGGTCCGCTGCCAGACCGCCGGCGTCCCGCCGGCTGTCCAGCCGCCGTCCCGGCGGCAGTCGCCGTCGCTGCAGGTGCCGCCGGAGTGGCGACGTCCACGCCTGCTTCCGGCTTGAACCGCAACGCCGCATTGGCCACCTTCAGCACGTCCTCGGCGGAATTGGTCAGAAAGTCGACGCGCGCGGTCATGCCCGGCAGCAGCGTCTTCTCCTTGTTCTCCACGGCCACGACGACCGTGTAGTTCACGACGTTCTCGCTGGTCGCCGACTGCAGGCGCACCTGGCGCACGACGCCTTCGAACGTGCGGCGCGGCAGGGCCTGCACGGTGAACTTCACCTTCTGCCCTTCCTTGATGCTGGCGATGTCGCTCTCGCCGACGCTGGCCAGGATCTGCATGTTGGTCAGGTCGTTGGCGATGAGGAAGAGCTGCGGCGCGGAGAGGCTGGCGGCGACGGTCTGTCCGTCGTCGACGTTGCGCTCCACGACCACGCCGTCGATCGGCGCGTAGATGTTCGTGTATTCGAGGTTGCGGCGGGCGCGGTCGAGCGCAACCTGCGCCGACTTCACGTTCGCGCGGGCCACGTCGAGCGACGAGTCGGCGGTCTCGTATTCACTGCGCGCCACGAGACCGGCGGACATCAGTTCGCCGCTGCGATTGGCCTCGCGCTGCGCCTGCAGATACTGCGCGCGGGCACGCTCGAGCGAGGCCTGCGCGTCGGTGACGGTCTGCTCCTGCAGCGTCGGGTCGATGCGCGCCAGGAGCTGTCCCTTCTTCACCGTGTCGTTGAAGTCGACGAGGAGCTCGGAGACCTGCCCCGAGACCTGCGTGCCGATCTGCACCGTCGTGACGGCGCTCAGCGTGCCGGTGGCCGAGACGGTCGACTCGATGTCGCCGCGCTCGACGGACGTGAAGCGGTATGAAGTGGTCTCGTTCGCGAGCGCGGCGCGGTGCACGAGCACCGCCACGAGTGCGAGCACGACGACCACGGTGGCGGCGATGGCTGATTTCTTCTTCATGCCTCCCCGTAACGCCCCGCCGCGGGCCTCACTTTCGGCCAAACGCCCACCTGCACGCCCATGTCATGAACTGCACAGAAACGCAAAAAGGGAGGCGTTTCCGCCTCCCTTTCGTGTCGATGCTGATGTGTTGTGCAGGTTAGAACTTCTCGCCGCGGTTGCCGCGGTTGCCGCGCTTGCCGTGGCGCTCCTGGCGCTCGGCCTTCATCGCCGCGAACTGCGCGCGCTGCTCCGCCGTGAGGACGGCCAGGATCTGCTGCTCGTGCGCGTCGCGGAGCGACTTGAACTGCGCGCGCTGCGCTTCCATGGCCGGCTTGAGCTGCTCGAGCTTCGCCGTGTCGTTGGCGCGCTTCGCCTCGCGGAAAGCCTTGCGGGTCTCCTGCGTGCTCTCGAAGTACGGCTTGTTCTGCTCGCGGAAGCTCTGCCGCAGGGACTTGATCTGCGCCTGCTGGGCCTCGGTCAGGTTGAGCTTTTGGGCCATACGCTGGCCGAACTCGCCGCCGCCCTTGCCGTGACGCCCGCGCTTGCCGCCTTCACCAGGTGCCGCGACCGCCAGCGACGCCGAGAACGCCACCACTGCTGCCATCGTGATCCACTTTGTCGTTTTCATCGGGGTGTGTCTCCTTGTTGCCGAGTAAGACACGCCGCGGGACGCCGCTCTTTCCGCTCCGGCACGAACTGCACGCCGGGGTCATGAATGGCACGTTCAGCCCAGAATGAACCGGGTTGCGGCCTCGATCACCGAGGGCTCGCGGAGGATCCGGCGATGGCCGAGTCCGCTCGTGGAGAGCATCCGCGCCCCCGGCCACGCCTCGGACAGCGTGACTCCGTCTGCATACGAGGTGTCGTCGTCGTCGCGGTCGTGCACGATCAGCAGCGGCGCCGTCATCTCCCGGGCGCTCTCCGCCAGCGAGTAGTCACTCCACTTGCGGAGGAAGCGCTCCTCGATGCGCAGCTTCATCCGGTCGAGCACCGGCGCACTGATGTTGAGGATGTCGCCGAAGCGCGCCACGTAATCCGAAGGATCGAGCGGCGGCGAGATGTAGACCAGGCGCTCCGTGGCCAAGCCGTCGCGCAGGGCCAGCGTCGTGGCCGCGCAGCCGAGGGAGTGGGCGATGATGGCGTGGGGACCGGACACCGCATCGGCGACGCCGCGCACGCTCCACGCGAAGTGCGGCAGCGAGGACCGCGAGCCGGACGAGACGCCGTGCCCCACCGCGTCAAAGGTGACGACGGAAAACCCGGCCGCGATCAGCGGACGCACGAAGGTCGAGAGCTGCGCGCCGCGGCCTTCCCAGCCGTGGACGAGCAGGACGGACGGCCCGTTGCCCCAGCGCCAGGCCTGCACGAACATCGACGCGCCGAGCCGCACCTCGAATGGCGTGGCCTCGGCCAGCAGCTCGCGCTCGCGCGCCGGCGCCGCGAACTTGCGCGGCTTCATGAAGAGGTCGACCGCGACGCGGGAGGCCATTTCGGGGGCCGTGCGGGAGAGGACTCCCATGGCGCCGCGGATCAGCGAGAGGGCGAGGGGCGGGGCCGCAACATTCGTACGTTCAGCCACAACACGCACTAAATAGCACGAACGTTCGATTCTTTGCAAGAACTGTCGTACACTATTCGACGAAGCGCATATGTCCAGGACGATTGCACTCGACACCCTCTTCGCGGCCCTCGCCGACCGCACCCGCCTCCGCCTCCTGAACCTGATGGCGGACGGCGAAGTCTGCGTCTGCTTCTTCGTCGAAGTCCTCGCCGAGCCGCAACCGAAGATCTCCCGCCACCTGGCCGTCCTCCGCGCCGCCGGCCTCGTCGCCGCCCGCCGCGACGGCAAATGGATGCACTACCGCCTCACGCCCCCCGAGGCCTTTTCCACCGTCCTCGGCACCGTGATCGCCACGCTCCGAACCGATCCTGAGATGCTGCGCGACCGCGCCGCCCTGGCCCGCGCCTGCTGCTCCCCCCGCGTCCCGGACCTCCTCAAACGCGCCCCCAAGCCGCAGTTGCAGACATAGAGAGCAGCGGACCGCCCCAACAAACCGCCGGGATGCCCGGTGCTCCTCGCGCGTAACGGACTTGTCACCGCGAACTCTCTGCCGGGTGTTACGTTGAATCGTCAGCCATGCGCGACGATTCCGCGGACGTGCTGCTCCGGGAGTTTCTCGGTGCGACGGCAGAGCCGGAGGCGGACCTGCACCTCGCGCGCATCCTCGACGAACTGGCCAGGCCGATCGTCCGCCGCATCGTGGCCTCGGTCGTTCGCGACGCACCCGACGCCGAGGACGTCGTCGCCGATACGCTGACCGACCTCCTGCGCCGCCTGCGTGACCTGCGCGGCGACCGGTCGCGCGAGATCCACGACCTGAAGGGCTACATCGTTTCCTGCGCGTACAACCGTTGTCACGAGCGGCTGCGCGAGCGCTATCCCACGCGCACGCGGCTCCGCAATCATCTGCACTACCTCTTCAACCATCGGCCGGAGCTGGCGCTCTGGCGCAGCACGCACGGGACGACCGTGTGCGGCATGCGCGCGTGGATGGGACATCCGCCCGTCCCGGACGCGCGCGCGGAATCGCTGACGCTGCCCGCGCGCGCCGATTCCGGCGCCGACAATCGGGCGCAGATCAACGCCCTGGCCGCGACGGCGCTCCGCCACCTCGGCGCGCCGATCGAGGTCGACGCCCTGGTCGACTTGATCGCGCGCTCGATCCATCTCGAGCAACAGCGCATCGAGCTGCCGCTGACGGACTCCGATGTGCTGTCGCTCACCGCCACCGAAACGGACTTTGACCTGCGCATGTCGCTGCGGCAGTTGTGGGAGGACATCCGCGAGCTCTCGCCGCGCCAGCGCGCCGCGTTGCTGCTCAACCTGCGCGACGCGCACGGCCGCGAGAGCCTCAGCCTCCTGCCGCACACCGGCACGGCCACGGTCGCGGAGATCGCCGAGGAGGTGCGGATCCCACCGGCCGAATTCGAGCGCCTGTGGCAGCAGCTTCCGCTCACCGACGCCGCCATCGGCGACCTCCTCGGAGCGACGGCGCGGCAGGTCATCAAGCTGCGCCGGCTCGCGCGGGAGCGTCTGGGCCGCATGACCGAAAAGCGGGAAAAATCGCAGCTCGCGCCGGAACGTCGGAACCCGCCACAGAATTCAAACTCTTCACTGGCGGGAATCCCTGTAAAAACCGGCGGCGGAGGCAGGACCAGGCGATGAACCGCGACGACATCGTGACCTTCCCGGGCGACGGCGACGAGCCGCCCCACCTCACGTACGAGGAGCTGGAGGCGTGGCTCGACGGCCGCGCCGGCAGCATCGACCGCGAGCTCGCGGAAGGACACCTGGAGCTCTGCGCGCGCTGCCGCGTCGAGGCCGAGGACCTGCGCATCGTGCGCGAGAGCCTCGCGCCGCGCAGCCGCGCGTGGTGGATCGCGGCCGCCGCGGCGGTGCTGATCGCAATCCTCGGAATCACCTTCGCGCAACGGCCAGCACCCGTGAAACCACCGGCCGCGCCCGTCGAACAGCACGCCGAAACGCCTCCGGCGCCCTCGCAGCCGGTGCCGTCACCCCGCAAGCTCGTCAAGCCCGCCATCGTCACAGCGCTTGTACACACCTCCGGCGTGTTGCGCGGCGCGGGCGGGCAGAACGGGTTCGCGCTGAACGAGCCGGTGGCCACGGTCGTCCTGGACACGCGTCCGCAGTTCCGCTGGACGGCCACGCCGGGCGCGGGCGCCTACACCGTGGCCGTCGCGGACCGCGAGACCGGCGCCGGCGCGGCCGGGGGCGAGACGCAATCGACGTTCTGGCGTCCGGCCTCGCCGTTGCGCCGCGGACGCACGTACACGTGGCAGGTGACGGCGCACGTCGGCCGCGAGCGGCGGACGATGCCGCGTCCGACGGACGCCGAGGCGCTGTTTCATGTCGCCACCGAACAGACGGCGCGCGAAGTCGAAGCCGTGCCTCCCGACCAGCATCTCGAGCGCGGCATCGCCCTCGCCGAGCGCGGCGTACTCGACGACGCGGAGCGCGAGCTGCGGCTGGCGGCGGAGGAAAGGGAGCCGCAGGCCGGCGTCTACCTCGAAGAAGTCGAGAGCTGGCGCCGGGAGTGATTGGCCATCCTCCGGCTGTCATCCCGTCTGTCATCCCGAGCGTGAGTCGAGGGACCTGGGTGGGCGGGGGCGCGCTGCACGAGCCACATGCCTCGAGCCCCCCACCCGCCCAGGTCCCTCGACTCACGCTCGGGATGACAGTGGTTGATCCGTCACCGAACTTAGTACAGCTCCCAGGAAGTCGGTGTTCTATCGGCCCGCGTAGCGGGCGGCAGAGAGTAGCCCACGGCTTCAGCCGTGGGGAGGATGGTGCCGACCGAACAACGAGCCCGCGTAGCGGGCGACAGCTCGCTTCTGTCGCCCGCTGACGCGGGCTGGATTTTCCCGCCGCCCCAGTCCCACGGCTGAAGCCGTGGGCTAATTTCTTTAGCCCGCTACGCGGGCATTGGGCACCGACTTCCGAGGAGCTGTACTTAGAGTACTTACCCTCCGCCGCACTCCTATACCCGCTCGCGCTCACTGTGCGCGGCCAACCGCGACGAACGGCGCCCAGTAGAACGGATGCCGGTACGCCCCCTTCGCCCGGATCTTCAGCGCCGCGCGGCGTAGCGCCTCGGCGGTCGACACCTTGCCCGTGCGCAGCGCGCGGTGGAACTCGATCATCAGCTCGCTCGTGCTCGCCGAGTCGACCTTCGACTGACTGACGACGCTGGCCGGCACGCCTGCCACGAAGAGCGCCCACGACATCCCGATCAGTCCCTCACCCGCGCCGATGTGGCCGCGCGCGGTCTCGCAGGCGGAGAGCACCGCCAGGTCGGCATGCAGATCGAGGCGCATGATCTCGCGTGCCTCCAGCAGCCCGTCCTCCGACGCCGATCCGGGCGGCGAGAAGAGGAGGCGCGAGTCGAGCGCGTTGCGGTCGTCCAGCACGCCGTGAGTGGCGAAGTGCAGGACGTCGAACGTGCCCGCCGACGTTTTCACCACTTCCTCGCGGGCGCTCTCGCGGACGTGCACCCGGCTGTTGCCCCGGCCGTACAGCGCCGCGATGCCGCGGATCTCCGTCTCCGTCTCTGGCACCGGTCCCAACGAGACGTCGCGATACACGCTGCGTACGCGCTTCTGCGTCTCCCGCGGCATGACCGGGTTACCGAGCGCGAGCAGTTGCGGCGGGCCCGTGCCCGCCCGCGGCTTCCGCATCTCGCGCAGGACCGTGAGTGACGGCGCATAGAACACGGCGTGGCGATCGAGGACGAACTGTCCCTGGCGCGGCTGCAGCGCCTGGAAGGGCAGCTCCCACAGCGGCCCGTCCGCGACGATGCCGATCGTCTTCGCGCCGTGCAGCTCCGCGGCGGCGGGGAGCAGCAGCCGTTTGTAGAGCGCGCGGGCCGCGTCCGCGTACATCACGTCGCGACCGGCAAGCTGCTCGCGGAAGCGCCGCACCTCGCGGGCCAGGTTCTCCGCCGTGATGTCGATCGTGTGCACCCGCAGCGTGCCGCCGAACGTGAAGAGATACGTCTTTTCCGCGGTGACGACGAACTCGAGGAGCACGTCCGCCGCACCGCCGCGCAGTGCCGCGATCTCGCTCGCACGGATCGGCGCGATCTCGCCGCGCTCCATCCGCAGTTGCGGATGCGCGGCGTAGAGCGTGGTCAGGAAGGCGTCGTATTCGAGCCGCGCGTGGCGGAGCTGTTCCGCGCGCGCGGCGTCGGGCGTGCCGCTGATGAGCGTCTCGCGATACTCGCGATTGAGCTGCGCCAGCCGCGCGGCCAGCCCCGCCTCGCGCTCGCGCTCCGCATCCGTGACCGCGCCGGCGAGGTCGGGCAGTCCGTGACGGAGCACGTCGAGGAGTACGCGTCCTTTGGCGCGCTCCGCGTATTCGAACGCCGACGCGAAGTCGCCTCGCTCGACGAGGATGCCCACCATCTCGTGATACGGCAGGACCATGTCCTCGAAGGCGTGCTGCGCGAGCTCCTCGCCGGGAACCTCGCGGCGCAGCTCTTCGACGACCTCGACGGCCCGCTCGAGCTCCGCGCGCGCCTGGTCGTGGCGCCCGGCGCGGCGGTGGGCGCGGCCGAGGGCCGCGTGGACGAACCAGAGCGCGCGGGGCATGGCGATTTCTTTCGCGATGACGAGCGCGCGCTGGAGGAGCTCCAGCTCGAGCGCTGTGTCGCCGGTCAGCTGCGCCAGGCCCGCGTGGCTGACGAGTGCGTGGAGCATCGTGTCGCGGTCGTGCAGCTCCTCGCCGATGGCGTAGCTCCGCAGGAGCGCACGCTCCGCCTCGGCGTGGTGGCCGAGCTTCATGTGGGCGCGTCCGATGTTGTACAGACCGATGGCCGTGCCGGCCTTGTTGCCGAGCTCCAGGTCGATGGCCTGGCTCTTCTCGTACTCGGCGAGCGCGTGCTGGGCGTCGCCTTCCTGCAGCCAGACCTGCCCGAGGTTGTGCAGCGCGATGGCCATGGCCTCCTTCGAGCCGATCTTCTCCGCGCGTGCATATCCCTGACGGAAGTATTCGACGGCCTGGTCGCTGTGGCCGAGGCCCCGGTAAAGCTCGCCGATCCCGATCAGCGTGAACGCTACCGCCTCGTGATTGCCGAGGCGCTCGTTGAGCGCATTCGATTCTTCATATGCCTGCAGCGAGTCCGCATACTTGCCCTGATAGGTCAGCAGGTTTCCGATGTTGCCGAGCGCGTACGCCACGCCTTCCACATCGTCGATGCCGCGGCTCAACTCCAGGGCCTCCTGCAGCAGCGCCAGCGCGGCGGGGAAACGTCCTTGCAGCCGTTCGTCGATGGCCAGGTTGTTGATCACGGACGACGTGCCAAGGACGTCGTTCAGCTGGCGATAGATCTTCAGGGCCGCGTCGTAGTGGATGCGCGCACCGGCGTAATCGCCGACCGAGCTGCGCACGCCGGCCAGATTGTTGAGCATGCGCGCCTCGTACGACGCATCGCCGGCGGCGCGGAAGATCTCCAGCGCCTGCGTCCAGCGTGCCGTCGCCTTCTCGTACTCGCCGCCGATGCGCTCGAGGATGCCCAGCCGGTGCAGCGCCTTCCCGGCGCCGCGGCGGTGCCCGCTGGCCTCGGCCAGCCGCAGGCTCTCTTCGAAGTGCCGCGCCGCCGTCTCGTAGTCGCCGCGATGGTCGTACGCGCTGCCGATCCAGAGCTGCGCCGCGTCGTCGTTCGCGATCGCTGCCGCCCGCGTGAACGTGGCCAGTGCAGCGTCGGAGTTGCCCGCTTCCAGCCGCTCCGCGCCGCGATGGAACAGCTCGCGCGGATGGTCGTCGCCATGCCGCGGCACGAGCGTCCAGGCGCGGCCGTCGCGGAACTGCAGCAGGTAACGCTCGCCGTTGCTGAACGCGATGGCGACGCCGTCCGCTTCAGCCTCGGCAATGACGCGCAACTCGACACGATCGGCCACGATGCGCATCAGCCGCTTGCGGTCCGCCGTGCGCGCCGGGGAGGCCTCGCTCCAGAGCCGCATGATCCGTTCGAGGTCGCCCGCCTCGAACGCGGTCCTGAATTCATCCGCCGGCGCGGTGAGGAGAGTAGAGAGGAGGAGGACGGCCGTGAAGTGCATCCGTCCTGTTTGTAGCTCCATGACGGGAAATTCGCCATCGGAACATCGCCGCCCTTTCTCCGTCGGGAAAACAATCCGCCGCGCAATCGGAACGTCGCCGCGAATCCTCCATCCATACGAAACGAGTCAGCTCCGCGGCTGCTGAAAAATCGATCGAACCCAAACCGGAGGAACCCTTGCGTCAACTGCGTTGGCTGTACCCCGTCGTACTGCTCTCTCTCCTCTCCTTCCCCGTTCTCGCCCAGACCACCTCAGCCGCCCAGGCGCTGCTCGAAGACGCCACGACATACGCCCAGCAGACCGGCGTCAGCGTCGACGAGGCGGTGCGCCGCATCGCCATCGAGCGCGCCGCGGGCGAGCTCGATGCCGCGCTCACCGCCGACGAAAGCGCGGCCTTCGCCGGCCTCTGGATTCAGGACAAGCCGTCGTACCGCGTGATCGTCCGCTTCACCGATGGGGCGTCCGAGGGACGGCTGCAGGCGCGCATCGCCGGAGGCCCGCTGGAAGGCCTCGTCGACGTCCGCCCGGCCCGTTTCTCGCTGGCCCAGCTCGAAGCCAAGCAGAAAGAAACCCGCAAGAACACCGAGCGCGCCAGGGTCCAGCAGAACTCGGACATCAACGTGTTCGAGAACAAGGTCGAGGTGCTGACCCTCGATCCCGACAAGCTGAAAGCGAACCTGGCCTCCGTCAACGCGAAGATCCCCGACGGCGTGGAGCTCAGGCGCGTGGCGCGTCTCGCGGTCGCGGAGACGGCCATCCACGGCGGCGTTTCTCTGTCGACGTGCACGGCCGGCTACACGGTGCGCAGCGGCAGCGGCGAGCTCGGAATCAGTACCGCCGGGCACTGCAGCAACAGCCAGTCCTACCAAGGCGTGTCGCTGCCGTTCCGCGGCGAGGACATCAACGGCGACCAGGACGTGCAGTGGCACTCGGCCTGCGACCTGTTCGAGGTGACGAATCAGTTCAACAGCGGCATCGGCCTGCGCTCCGTCACCGGCACCGTTGCCCGTACCAGCCAGGCCATCGGCTCGCTGGTATGCAAGTACGGGATGACCACCGGCCGCACCTGCGGCTGGATCCAGAGCAAGAACATCGATCTCGGCCCGAACCACAATGCCACGTTCATTCGCGTCGACAGCCGCAGCTCGTCGAACAACCTCTCCGAGCAGGGCGACAGCGGCGGCCCATGGTTCGTCGAGGACAAGGCCTACGGCATCCACTACGGCGCGGCTCCCGACGACGCGAACGACTCCGTCTACATGGCCATCAACTACATCTCGACCCTCGGCGTCTCGGTGCTGACGTACAACCCCGGTGCCTGCAACATCGCGCCGCACGCCTGGATGTTGTGGGACAACCCGTACGGCGACACGTACGTGCAGTTCGACGCGTCGTGGAGCTACGACCCGGATGGGTACATCGTCAGCTATCACTGGGACTTTGGTGACGGATCCTCGACGACCACCACCGAGCCGTACGCCGAGCACGAATACTGGCCGTCCGGCAGCTATGTGGCCACGCTCACGGTGACGGACAACGAAGGGTTCACCGGCCAGTACGCGATCCCCATCATGCTCTGCAGCGGAACGGATTTCTGCCTGCAATAGCCGCTTGCGGAATCACCTGCCTTTCATGGAGGCGCCGGCGTCTGCCGGCGCCTTTTTCGTTTCCGTCCCGGCGCCGCTGTAAGCACCCTGTAAGCCCCTCATCTCTAGTCTCTGCCTCATGACACGGCCGGTTCTCGCTCTTCTCTTCCTCTTTGCGATTGCGACGTCTCTCTGCGCCACGGACATGGGCGCCTCGAACGTGCTCATCCCGATCGCCGGCCGCACCGCGGGCGCCTACGGCTCGGAGTGGCGCACCGATCTCGTGATCACGAACCTCGAGCCGCAGCCGGCTCCGGTCATCCTCACCTTCTACGCCAGCGCGTCCGACCGCTCGTTCCTCAGCACCACCCTGCCGGGCAGCGGCACTCTCGTCCTCGACGACGTCGTGCGCACGACCTTCCTCCGCGACTCCGGCCTGGGCATGCTCCGCGTCAGCAGCGCGCAGGTGGGCGCGCGCTTCGTCGCGCGCGCCTACATCTATAACCGCGGCAACGCGCAGGGCGAATACGGACAGGGCGTCACGGCGGTCCCGCTCGACGCGCTCACGGCCGACCACGTGCTGAGCGGCATCACCGCCTCGAACGGGCGCCGCACGAACATCGGCGTCACCAATCCCTGGCTGGTCCCGGCCACGCTGATCCTGACTCTGCACGGCCGCGACGGTCAGCTCCTCGGCACGCTGTATCGCACCGTCCCGGCGTCGGAAGTGCTGCAGCTCAACGACGCGTTCGTGGCGTTCGGCGTCGCACCCGTCGCGGAAGCGAGCATCCGGGTGCAGGCCAGCGTCGGCGTGTATGCCTACGCCTCCATCGTGCGCGCCGACACGGGGGACGCGGTCTTCGTCCCCGGCAGCGGCATCAGCGTGCGCACGTCGTCGACCGTGGCGCCCCAGTGCGCCGAACCGGCCTCGCTCAACGTCGCCCGCCCGGGAGTCGAGCCGGACGAGGGCTGGATCGTCCTCCTGCAGCCCGACACGCCGGCCGACTACATCGCCAACGTCCTCCCGGCGCGCTACGGCTACACGCCGACGATGGTCTACGACGCCATTCCCGGCTTCGCCGCCGAGCTCACCCCGCAGCAGATCGCATCACTGCGCTGCGAGAGCACGGTGCTGATGGTCGAGCAGAACGTGGTCGTGCCGGTGCCGTAAGACCCGCCATGTTCAGCGCGACCTCCGGCTCCGCTCGATTGACACTGCCCTGACGTTCACTGTACGGTTTTCTCCCAAACCGAAAACTGAGGAGAGTGTTCATGAGACTTCGAGGCGCAGCCACGTTGTTGCTGGCGTTGTTGGTCGTTCCCATGGTTTCCCTGCAGGCACAGCAGCAGCCGGGGCGTTGCGGTACGCGGCAGCCGAGCGATGCCGAGATCGCGGCCATCGAGAAATCGGTCGCACGCGGGAAGAAGGGCAAGAGCAGTGCGGTCGTCCCGGTGTGGGTACATGTCATCAGCAGCAGCGCGTCGGCCGCGGACGGCAACGTCCCCGACTCGATGATCCGCGAGCAGATGCGCGTCCTCAACGATTCGTTCAACGGCCGCACGGGCGGCGCGAACAGCGGCTTCGCCTTCGACCTGGCCGGCGTCACGCGCACCGTCAACGCGGCGTGGTACGCGGCCTTCGGTGTCGACTTCAACGTCGAGCTCGAGGCCAAGACCGCCCTCCGCCGCGGCGGACCGGGCACGCTGAACCTCTACGTTACGAACGCCAGCCCGTGGCTCGGCTGGGCGTACTTCCCGGACATCGTCAACAGCGAATTCGTCGACCTCGACGGCGTCGTCGTCGACTGGCGCTCGCTCCCGGGCGGCCCGTTCGCCATCTACAGCGAAGGCGACACCGCGCCGCACGAAGTCGGCCACTGGCTCGCGCTGTACCACACGTTCGACGGCAAATGCGGCCGCTACGGCGACTACGTCGCGGACACGGCGGCCGAGATGTCGCCCGCCTTCAACTGCCCAGTCGGCCGCGACACCTGCCCCGGCTCCGCCGGCGCCGACCCGATCACGAACTTCATGGATTACACGCAGGACTCGTGCATGTACGAGTTCACCGCCGGCCAGACCGAGCGGATGCAGTCCGCCTGGGCCGCCTTCCGCGACTGAGCGCTCGCACAAACCCTCTCCCCGCGATGGCGGGGAGAGGGTTCGAGACGTGACGGCAGGCGCGGCTTCAGCCCGCCCGCTCGTGCGCCGTTGTACTCCGCGCAGCCTGACGCTCTGGACGGGCTGAAGTCACGTCCTACGTTCTGGACCCGCCGCCCGTAGCTGGTCAGCGGCCACGCGGCCATCGTGCGCGAAGTTTCGCCCACGCCTCCCACATTTCCCGGTCTTCCCGCTCTGTCACCGGGTCATGGCGCTCGAAGGGCGAGCCGTTGAGCGCCTCATCCCAGTTGAGGAGCATCATCGCCGCCGCGAACGACTCCTCCGCCGTGAGCGGGTTCCTGCGCGCGTCCTGGGCCTCGAGCGCAGCGGCGGCTCGGTGGTTCTCGGCCCATCTCCGGATGTCGCGCGGGTCCATCGGCATGGATTGTACGGCCACGCTCCGCCTGGGGCGTACCGCGATTGAGCCGCAGCAACGCCGGCGCGTCGCGCGCGCCGGCGTTCCGAGCTCTTACGCCGCCGGCGGCGGCGGGAACAGCATGTTCAGCTTGATCAGCACGTTGTCCTTGATCAGGTCGTCCGCCATCCCCTTGTACGAGATCCCCCATTCGTGCCGGTTGATCGTGAACTCGCTCGTGGCCCGCACGCCCTCCGGCGTCTGCTGCGTCACGACCGGGAACGACACTTCCTTGTCCACGCCGTGCATGTTCAGCGTGCCGGTCAGCAGGTGCGTCGTGCCCGGCGGTGAGCCGGCGGGTGCACCGGCCGTCAGCGACGTCGAGGTGAACGTGGCCTTCGGGAACTTCTCCACGTCGAAGAAGTCGGCCGTCTTGAGGTGGCCGTCGAGCTTCGCGTCGTCCGTCTGCAGCGAGGCCACGTCGATCTCGAACGCGATCTTCTGCGGAGTCGCGCCCGCGTACTCGATCGAGCCGTCGAAATTGTGGAACTTCCCCTTGTGATCGCGCGTGACCTTCGCGCCGACGAAGTCGATCGAGCTCTTCTCCTTGATCACCTGCGCCGTCGTGACGGGGCCCGACGCCTGCGTGGCCGTGGTCGCCGAGGTATCCGACACCGTAGCGGTCATGCCGGTGTCCGAAACCTCGGCCGCCGGCGCGTCGGAGATCTCGCTCTTACTGCACGCCGGTGCCAGGAGCAACAACGAAAGCGCGAATACCAGACTGCTGTGTTTCATGAACTTCTCCTTCTGCGCGAAGGGCAATCAATGGCGGTGCCAGCCGGTCAGCGCCGCCGCCACAGCACATTGTCCAGCGCCCAGGCCCCCGGCCCCCGCGCCGACAGGTAGAGGAAGAACCAGCAGTAGATGACCGCCATCTCCCCGCCGTTCACCTTCGGCAGGAAGCCCTGGCGTGCGTGGCCGTGAAAGTACGCCACCGCCATGAGGCCGCTGCAGAGGAAGGCCATGATCCGCGTGAAGAGGCCCAGCGCGATCAGGACGCCGCCAACCAGCTCCAGCGGTCCCGCGATCCAGACGATGTACCAGGGCGGCGTCATGCCGGGAGGCATCCCGCCGAACCACCCCAGCACTTTCTGCGCGCCGTGGCACGCGAACATGATCCCGATCAGAATCCGGGTCACGCCGAGGATCCTCGGCGCCCAGGCAGCAAAACGATCCGTGATGGTTGTGGTCATGGTCTTCTCCTTCATTCCTGCGTTGCGAGATACGCCGCCAGTTCGTCGAGCGTGCCGCCCCAGCCGTTCTTCATCGACGAGCGTCCGCTCTCGAACGTCGCGCGCTCCGCGTCCGTCGCCTCGATGGGGATGCCGCGCATCACCAGCATCGTCTTTCCATCCTGCTCGGTGAACGTGATCGTCGACACGATTTTCGTCGGCCAGCCGGGGAACGGCGGCGGTACGACCTCCGCCTGTTCGTTCGAGAACGAGCTCACAAACGTCAGCCGCTCCGGCGGTGTCACCTCGCGATACTCCCAGCGGCCCCACATCATGGCGCCGTCCGCGCCGCGCAGGCCATAGTGCATCAGGCCGCCCGGCCGCGGGTCGTTCGTGCAGTGCTGCACCGTGAAGCCCTTCGGCCCCCACCAGTGCAGCAGGTGTTTCTCCTCCGTCCACGCCTGAAAGACGAGGGCGCGCGGCGCGTCGAGCACCCGTGTGAACACGAACTCGCCCATCGTGGTGAGGTGCTCCGCCAGCCGGCCGAGGGTCTGCTTGCCGCCTTCGATGGCCCCGAACTTTTCCACGACGAAGTCGCGCGCCGCGGCCGTCGGGAAGAGCGACCGCATCGTCAGCGTCGTCTTGTCGCCCTCTTCCTCGAACGTGATGGTGACGTGGAACTGCTGCGGGTCGTTGTCATCCCCATGCCAGTACACCAGCCGCTCCGGCCGCACGACCTCGGAGAAGGCGATGCGACTCGGATAGTCGGTCCCGTCCGGACCGCGCATGGTCAGGGTCCACACCCCGCCCGGCCGCACGTCCATCTCATGGACCGTGCTCGTGAAGCCCTGCGGCCCCCACCACTGCGCGACGTGTTTCGGGTCGGTCCAGGCCTCGAACACGAGTTCGCGCGGCGCGTCGAACACGCGCGTGATGACGATCTCCCGCGACGCGACGCTATTTTCCGTTTCGTTCATGACGGACATTCTTCTTCTCCTTCTTCTTCAATTCGCGCAGATATTCGTCCAGACGGTCGAAGGTCTGCTCCCAGTAACGGCGGTATTGGTCGACCCAGTCGGCCACCTCTTTGAGCCGCCCGGCGTCGAGGCGGCACGGCCGCCATTGCGCATCGCGGCCGCGCACGATCAGCCCCGCGCGCTCGAGCACCTTCAGGTGTTTGGAGATCGCGGGCATGCTCATCTCGAACGGCTCGGCCAGCTCCGTGACGGAGCACTCGCCGTCGGCCAGACGCGCCAGGATCGCCCGCCGGGTGGGATCGGCCAGTGCGGCGAAGGTGGCGCTGAGCGGGTCGGCGTGTTGAACCATCGAGTTAATTAGCCCGATGGTTAAATACGTCCGTCCGCGACGCTTGTCAAGGGACGGATCAGCGCAATTTTGATTTCGAGGTCGGCGCGAGCGTCAGCCGCTGGACGCGGCACTGCAGCGCGAGCTCGGGTGGCTTCTCGCGGGTCAGCGTGACGAGCACGTGCTCGCCCGTCCGCACCGGCAGCCGGGGATAGTTGTTCTCCGCGGTCTCCGTCTGCAGTAGGGGACGCACCTGTCGGCCTCGAAGACCTCGCTCATGAGACACGCTCGAAGGCCATGATCCAGTTCGTCTGCCACGTCTGCCCGCCATCCTCGGAGAAGGCCTGCTCCCAGCGGGCGGTGTCGGGCCCGTCGTGCGTCCAGATGAAGCGGACGTAGATCGCACGCCCGTGGAACAGCTCCTGGTCGTAGAACTCGCCGCGCCCGTCCTTCCACGCGCCGAACATCGGCACGTCGAGACGGCCGTTCTTGCGGTTGGCCCAGTAGATGGCCCACTGCTGCGACGCGTCGTCGTACAGACGCAGTGTCATGCCGTGGATCTCGCCCCACGGCGAGTCGAGCGCCTCGAACTCGTCCATGTTCGCCGCGCCGCCCCACACCGGGCGCGCGACCGACGTCGCGTCGAACTCCACCCATTCCTCGCTGCCGGAGAGCGGCTCGCGCAGGCGGCGGTTGCGGACGGTCCAGCGGCCGAAGAGGAAGTCGAAATCGTGATTGCTCATGCACAGTAATCATTTACTGCGATGGAGCTGCGATTTACTGCGCGCGAGTAAAGCGTTGGTGCGCGCGAGCAAAAATTCACTCGCGCGTTGTTGTGATTTGGTGCGACCGACCAAAAAAGTACTGCAACCGAGCTGGCGTTTACTACCGCGCAGTAAATTTTCGTAACAACCGAGGTAAGTTTTACTCTGTCCGAGCGCGGATTTGGTGGGTTTCACCAAATCCCAGCATGCTCGCGGTAAAGTTTTCGCGCGAGGCACTAAAACCTCACTCCGACGGAGCGACGATTTAGTCGTCGGAGGTAAAAATTTACTCGGATTGAGCTGCGATTTACTCGTTTCTGACAAAATTTGTCAGCGACCGAGTAACGCTTTACTCGAACCCACCAAATTCGCGCTCGGTCCGAGTAAATATTTACTCGGTCAGAGCAAAAAAGCCTATTTTTGTCCTCTGGCGGCTACAGCAAACTGTAACCGTCCCGCGTGACGGCTTCGTGGTGTTTGTGCTGGGGTGGGTCTGGCGAGTGACGGCATCGCCGTCAGCGGCTGAGCTCAGCCCGATACCACGCCAGCCATTCGCCCCACATGTGCGCGATGTGCGCGGGGTTCTGGAAAACATGCGGCTCGTCGGGATACGTGAGCAGGCGGACCGGCGTGCCGATGTCCTTGAGCGCGCGGTAGAGCAGGATCGCGTTCGGCAGCGGCACGCGCTCGTCGTTCTCGCCATGGATGATCAGTGTGGGCGTGCGGATCTTCGCCAGCGAATGCAGCGGGTTGGCGCGCGCGAAATTCTCCGGCTGCAGCCACGGATTTCCCCGGTACTCCCACGGTCCGGCGATGCCGTGATTGATGTCCGAGGTCGCGTACTGCAGGACGACGTCGGTGATGCCGGCGCCGACGACCGCGGCGCGATATCGGTTCGTGTGGCCGATCGTCCATGTGGTGAGATATCCGCCCCACGACCAGCTCCCGTACACGAGGCGCTTCGGATCGGCCTTGCCGGCGCGGATCAACGCGTCCACGCCGCTCTCGATGTCCATGAACTCGATCTCGCCCAGCCGGTTGCGGTTGGCCGCGTAGAGCGCATGCCCGTAACCGAAGCCGCCCCGGTAATTCGGCCGGAGGACCGAGAATCCGTTCGTCGCAAAGTAGGCCACCATCGAACTGAAGTCGTTGCTCGTCACCGCGTCGGGACCACCGTGCGGCATGACCAGCAGCGGCGGCGGGGTGCCGGGCTTCGCGTCCGGCGTCACCGTCAGGACTCCCTCGAGCTCCGGCCCCTCCGGCGATTTCCAACGGACGACTTCCTGAACTCCGACCGTCCATGCCGCGGCGGCGGGATTGAGCTCCGTCACCACGTTCGTCGCACCCTTGGCGATGTCGAGCGTCGTGACCGTGCTCGGACTCGCCGGCGTCGCGGAGAGGAAGGCCACGGTCTGCCGGGCCCGGTCCGTCGCCAGCCCCGAGCGAACCACGCGGCCCTCGAACGGAATGGGCGTCGCGCTCGAGCCGTCCGCGGCGACGCGATAAAAGCGGCTCGCCGTTTTCTCGTAGACATGAATGACGAGCGAGCGTGAGTCGGCGGACCAGAAAAAGCCCGTAAGCGTCGGATCGAGCTTCGCCGCGGCGTTCGATCGTCGGCCGCTTTCCAGATCGTGGACCGCGAGGACGTTGAGGAGGCTGAGCGTCTGCTCCCCTTTCTCCCACGCCACGCGCTTGCCGTCCGGGGACCAGCGCGTCGTGCCGATTCGTCCCGGCTGCGGCTCGAGCTGGAGCACGAGCGCGCCGTCCGCGGCCGAATGATCCTCGGCGCTCTCTGCGAGTTGGAGAGGTAGGGATCCGCCGATTGCGCGACGGTGATCGCGAAGCGCGTCCCGTCGGGCGACCATTCGAGCGCGTTGACGTGCTCCTTCCCGTCCGTGACCCGCCGCGGCTCGCCGCCGTTCGCGTCGACGACGTACAGCGCCGCGTTGCGCCATTCCCCTTCGAACACCTTCGCTCCGCCGCTACGCCACTTGGCGCTCTTCTCATCCGCCGTCAGTGCCGGAACCGCGGTGAACGCGATCGACTTGCCGTCCGGAGAAAAGGCGTAGAGCCGCGGCTCCAGACCGCCCGTCTCGATCGCCCGCGCCTCGCCGCCCTGCAGCGGAAGGACGTGAATCCTGCGGCTGCGCACGAAGGCGATGGCGTTGCCGTCCGGAGTCCACTGCACCGCGCTCGGATTGTCCTTCGCGAACGTCAACTGCCGCGGAGCTCCGCCGGCGGCGGCGACGTACAACTGCCGCTCCGTCTTCCATCCCCCGGAGCGATCGTCATCCGAAGGCTTCGCGGATGGATCGAGCTGACGCGTGGTCAGCACCCACGCCACCGACTTTCCATCCGGCGACACCTGCGGCGCCGTTGCCGTACGAAGCGCCACCAGCTCCTCCAGAGTCGGCCGCCCTTCGCCAAGGGCAGACACGGAAAGCAGCAGCAGAAGAAGCAGTATGGAATTGCGGCGCATAAGCCGGAGTGTAGACCGCCGCGCGTGCCGGACGGCGTGACGGGCAGGTAACGATCCGCCTCTATGGACTGCGGCGACCGCAGGCGCCGCTTTCACTGCCTTCGGTGCCACGGCGGCTCCGAACCACGAACGGCAGTCAAACTCTCATCGCCATCAGCCGTCCGCTGTCCAGAACTTGCATACTCCCGATCGAGCGCAAGGGAGCATACGAGCATGAAGTCAAAGAATACGATCTGTCTCTGGTACGACAAGGACGCGGTGGACGCGGCGCGCTTCTACGCCGCCACCTTTCCGGATAGTGAAGTGATGGCCATTCACGAGGCGCCCAGTGACTTCCCGGGCGGCAAGAAGGGCGATGTCCTGACCGTGGAGTTCACCGTGCTGGGCATTCCCTGTCTCGGTCTCAACGGCGGTCCGGAGTTCAAGCACAGCGAGGCCTTTTCGTTCCAGATCGCGACGGACGATCAGGAAGAGACGGACCGCTACTGGAACGCGATCGTCAACAATGGCGGTGAGGAGAGCCAATGTGGCTGGTGCCGGGACCGCTGGGGCCTCTCCTGGCAGATCACCCCGCGCGCGCTGACCGACGCGCTCGCGGCCGGTGGCGATGAGGCAAAACGCGCCTTCGAGGCGATGATGCCGATGAAGAAAATCGACATCGCCACCATCGAGGCAGCGCGACGGGGCTGACCGGGAGTCCCACGTCCGGCTCATCCACGGGCTCATCGCAAGAAACGTCAAGACGCTGCGCCGCACCGACGCTACGCTAGCACCATGAGAATGAAAGACATTCGATGGGGCGCGGCGGTCGGCGGGATGCTGGTGGCCGAGGTCGGGCAGATCGCCGCCACCTTCGCCTGGGTCGCTATCTACAGCTACCTCGTGCATCCGGGGGAGACGCCGGCCTACTACCAGCGTTATGCCAGGTGGCGGGCCCGTGGGTGTCGCTGCTGGCGGGGACGCCGATCTTCTACCTGGTCTGCCGTTGGATCGGCTCGCGGGTCCCCTCCCGGGCGTGGCCGACCGCCATGGCCCTCTTCGGCCTCTTCGTCCTCGTCGACTTTGCACTGATCCTATCCGCGGGGATCCCTTCTCCCCGCATCCTCGGGTTCGTGGCCGCCAGCTATCTCCTCAAGCTCCTGGCTTGCCATTTCGGAGGCCGGAGTGCCGCCCGGAGAGAGGTCGCGGAGCCGGCGTGACGCGAGACTGGGAGACGCTGCTCCCGCTTCTGGTCCACATTCAGGCCCACCTGGAGGAAGACCTGGGTCTGGGGGCGCTGAGCCGGAAGGCGGGACTCTCGCCGTTTTACCTGCAGCGCCTCTTCAAGGCGGCGATCGGCGAGACGCCGAAGGCCTTCACCTCGCGCCTCCGGCTGGAGCGCGGCGCCTTCCGCCTGCTGGTGCACGACTCGAACGTGCTCGACATAGCACTGGAGTGTGGGTTCCAGAGCCACGAGACCTTTCTTCGCGCCTTCCGCCGGCGCTTCGGCCGGCTGCCGAGCGACTACCGGGAGTGGGTGCGCGGGCAGCTCACCGCGTGGGCCGAGCCCTCTCCGGAGGATTGCCCCGAGGCGGCGCCGGCGTTCGAGATCTCCAGGACCCGGGTGATTCCGCTGCGGCCGGCGCACCTGGCCTTCCGCCGGCACGTGGGGCCGTACGAGTCGGTCCCGGAGGGCCTTTTCGAGGAGTTGGAGGAGTGGGCGGCCCGGCGCGAGTTGCCCGGTCCGCCGGTCTGGATGGGGATCGGGCACGACGCTCCCGGGACCACGCCGGCCGGGCAGCTCCGCTTCGACGCGGCGCTGGTGGTGCCGGGTCCCTTCGCCCCCGAGGGGCGCATCGCCTACCAGCTCTTGCCCGGCGGTCCCTTCGCCGTCACGACCCATGCCGGGCCGTACGACACGCTGCCGGCGGCCTACGCCGCGATCTTCCCGCGCCTCCTGGCGCTCCCCGGTTACCAGTTAGTCGGCCTGCCGGCGGTCGAGATCTACCACACCACCCGGGTGAACGTGCGCTATCGGCTGAACCATACGGATTTGTGTTTGCCGGTGATTGCGAGGTGAGCTCGCGCGGAGATCCAATGGATCTTCAGTGAAGGAACCGTCGGGTGAGCTCGATCGCGGGAGAAGGCGGCCCTTCCCCGTATAGGGCGGGTCGCTCCTTTGGCATCGCCGCCGCCCGGAGCGTCTGGCCGATTACCGCGTTGAAGGTCCGGTGAAAAACTCCACTAACACCGGCACCATGACTTCGGCTTCGACTTGATGTGCCTGGCCCTCGAGCGTCTTTCGCTGAGACTGCGGAACAAGCGCAGCGATCCGGTCAGCAGCAGGACCCATGAAATCCATACTCTTTTCGCCGGTCATCACGAGCGTTGGAACGCGGATGGCCTTGACGATCTCTTCGGGTACATCGCCGTCACCCAGAACCGCATAGTCGTAGGTCAGGGTGAAATCGATCTTCTTGATGGCCTCCCATTCCGGGGAGCGCTTCATGGCTTCCAGGGCTTCGGGCGGGGTACCGATTGCGGACAGGAAAAACGCCGCGGCTTCACCACGTTCCGCCGTCCGGACCAGCTCATTGACGCGTTGCTTCTGCCTGGAGAAATCCTCCGGTTTCTGACCGTAGGGTGGTCGTAGATCGCCAGCTTCGTCACTTTCGCAGAGCCGAGTTTTGCAGCCGCCTGCAGTGCCAGAGCGCCTCCGGATGAAACGCCGTATAGATATCCGGAGCCGCCGGCATCATCGAGAAGCGCCTCGATATCTTCGATCTCTCGCGCCACCGCATACGGTTGCATGTCCGTGCTCTCGCCGCGACCGCGCCTGTCTTAGAGATAGACCGTAAAGTGTTCCGAAAGCCTGGCTGGGAGCACCCGGTCGCGATAGAGACCGCGATGCGAAAGAGCGCCGCTGATGACGATGACCGCCGGGCCGCTACCGGTTTTCTCGAAGGCGATTCTGGTCCCGTCACTGGATGTTGCCTGGCGTCCCATCTCTTGCTTCAACTCCTGCTCCACCTTCGCCTTCGCCGTCGTCAATGCCGGCGTCGCGCCGGTGACCCTACCGGCCGGACACGCCCCGTGTGTCGACGTCGGCGCGGTGATCCGCGAGCACGACCTGCTCTATGTCAGCGACAGCGCCATGATGTTGCGGCGGTTCACGTTCGAGACCGCGCTCGAGGAGAACCGCAATCTCTGCCTGCTCGCGCATCCGCATTCGTGGCTGCATCCTCAGGACGACTACGTGGCAATGATCCGTGAATTCGAGTCGCGCGAGGTGCAGGCGGTGACCGATCGCTACGACGCATTCGCCGATGCCCTCGCCGCCTACTACGAGCGCCGGCGCGCCGAGGGCGTTTGACGTGACTCGCTCGGGCGTGCGACTGCCTCATTTTCTTCCATTCCGAGGAGGCCGGTGGGGTGGGCACCGCGAAGCGAAATCCGAAGACATGTCCCTAATCGTCTTGTTCCTCAAGGGTAGGCGCTCCTGCGGATGCTGATCATAAGCACCCACGCACATTAGCCGAACGCAGCGAACCCGAACAGCCGGAGCATGTTACGATCATTTCGGCTGTAAGCCCCTGAGTCCGTTATTCATCAAGTTTCGATCCCCCACCTGATCCACAACTCGGCGGACAAGCTGCCAGTACGAAGGACGGCGGAGCGTTGCGGCATGGCGGACTGAAGATGTGGTTCGATGAATGGCTGCTCAGCCCCGCGAACAGCATCCCGGCGAAGATCCAGGAAGGGCTGGAGTTCTCGCGCGTGTTGGTTCTCTGCATGTCGGCCGGCAAGCACAATATCCGGTTGACCGTGAAGCGTCCGCGAGTCACGGACATCGAGGCCGGAGCCACGATCACTTTCACGTACTGCCATAGGACTCTGCTGCGATGAAACCTACTCCAAACCCACTCAGTCAGTATCACGTGTTCCTTGCCTCGCCCGGTGACGTGGGAGCGGAACGGCAGTACGTGCGCAGGTTCTTCGATGAATACAACCGCCACACTGCCCATATTTGGCGTGCCCGGTTCGAGGTTGTGGACTGGGAGAACTACGCGTCCATCGGCGTTGGCCGGCCCCAGGAACTGATCACGCAGCAGACGCTGGAGAAGTACCGCACGTCGCTGGCGTTGGTCATCGGCATCATGGGCCAGCGGTTCGGCTCGCCGAGCGGCAAGGCGGAATCGGGAACGGAGGAAGAGTTCAACTGGGCGATGGAGAGCCACAAGGCCTCGGGCTTCCCGGAGATCAAATGGTTCTTTCGTAAAGTGGATAAGCTGGAGTTGCCATCCGATCCTGACGAGGCGGACGCAGCGCTGGATCAATGGAAAAAAGTCCGCGCCTTCCGCAGGCGGATGCAGGACCTGAACAACCCGGTCTTCTACGGGGAGTATCCGAGTTCGGCCGGATTCGCCGAGGTATTCGAGCGCGACTTAAACCAATGGCTGGCCGACCCGGCGCGACCGTGGGCCGCGCAACTGGCGACCCACGTCGCCACTATCGGCGGCGCGTCCACGCTCGCCCTGCTCGCTGAGTTTGATGCGGAACGCTACCGGGCTGCAGTGCTCAAGCGGTTCGACAAGCTCAACTTCGAGATGCTGGACACGACCGGGGCCTTCTACAACGCTGTCCGGCTGTGGAGCGTCTTCGTGCCACAGTCAGTGCGGGAATGCCACCAGTACAATCCGCGTCTGCTGGAAATCCCCAAGGAACACCAGCGGCGGTTGCTGGACGCTGGACAGATTACCGCGAAAGAGCTCGAGGAAGCCGAGCAGCAGGCGGATCGGCTGCGGCAGGAGTACTTCCACCAGCCGCTCCGCCCCGTGCTGGATGTCGTGGAGGAGGCCCTTCGTGCATCGCCAGCGGGGGCTGGGCGGAAGCTGGTCATCCTGGGCGATCCGGGTTCCGGCAAGTCGTCGCTGATTCGCTATCTGGCCCTGCGCTGGGCGGGGATAGCCGAGCCCACCGTCCGGGAAACGCAACCGGTTCCGCTGGTGGTTGAATTGGGTCCCTACGCCCGCTGGCAGTGCGACGGGCGCAAGGATTTCGTCCGATTCCTGGAAGAAGCCCCGGTCTGGCATGAATGGCCCCGAGGCCTGCTCGGCACGCTGCTCGAACAGCCCGGGCGGGTCGTGCTTCTGCTGGATGGACTGGATGAAGTCTTTGACGTCCCGATGCGCGAGTCGGTGATCAACGACATCCAGCGGTTCGGCAGTCAGTTTGCCAATGTACCAGTCGTCCTCACATCGCGCGTGGTGGGCTATCAAGCGCAGCGGTTGCGCGAGGCCGACTTCCGGCACTTCATGCTGCAGGATTTGGACTCCACGCAAATCACCGACTTCGTGAATCGCTGGCACGAGGTCACCTTCGACGACCCCACGCAGGCGGCGCCGAAGCGGGACCGGCTGCAGAAGGCGATCCGCGAGTCCAAGTCCATTGCCATGCTGGCCGGCAATCCACTGTTGCTGACGATGATGGCCATCCTGAACCGCAATCAGGAACTTCCGCGGGATCGGGCCGACTTGTATGCCCAGGCGTCGCGCGTGCTCTTGCACCAGTGGGACACGGAGCGCGCACTGTCGGACTTTCCGGGAATGAGCACCGAGATCGGCCTGCGCGAAAAGACCGACATCCTCCGCCGCCTTGCCGCACACATGCAGGCCGGTCCGAGTGGGCTGAAGGGCAACCTGATTGACGGTCCGACGCTCACCGGCTTGATCGAGGACTACCTACAGAACGAACTGCATTTCGGCCAAGCCCGTGCTGCGGCCCGCGCCGTGGTCGAGCAGTTGCGGCTGCGCAACTTTATCCTCTGCTTCGTCGGCGCGGACAGCTACGCCTTTGTACATCGTACGTTCCTGGAGTACTTCTGCGCCGCCAATTTCGTGCACCAGTTCAACGTCGCGAAGACGCTCGACCTCGACGGTCTGATCGCGTTGTTTGATCAGCACTGCGGCGACGACGAATGGCGCGAGGTGCTGCGACTGATCTGTGCCCAGATCGACGAAAGTTTCGTCGATCGAATCGTCGAACACTTGGCCATGCGGACGGATCTCGCGAAGTGGAATCAGTACGACTATCTGAATGACCTAATCTTGGCGGGGTTCTGCCTGGCTGAGGTGCGCAGCACCGCTGTAGTGACCAGGTCTGGCAAGCAGCTTCTACGACAGTTCGTCGAGGCAATGACACTAGCGGCGGGCCCCCGCGAAACGGATGGTCTTGCCCGACTTCGAGATGACTTCATTGCCGTTAGCCGTGAATTGGGGCCACGCTGGCCAGGTATAGATGATGTAGACATGAAGACCGTTCCACATTTCAAGTGGACAGGAGGAGGCGGCCGTGATTGGGCTTTGGTGGTTGCAAACATTCTTGCTGATAGGGAACTCATAACCGGCCTCGTCGCGAGTGAATACCCGATGGTACGAGCTGGAGGATTCAGCGCATTGGCCGAGAAGTGGCCGGACCAGACCACCCGCGACCTGCTCGCCCGGCGCGCCGTCCAGGATGACCACGGTAGGCCCCGCAGCGTCGCGCTGCAGGTGTTGGCCGAGAAGTGGCCGGACCAGACCACCCGCGACCTGCTCACCCAGCGCGCCGTCCAGGATGACGACGCGGACACCCGCCGCGCCGCGCTGCAGGTCTTGGCCGAGAAGTGGCCGGACCAGACGACCCGCGACCTGCTCGCCCAGCGCGCCGTTGAAGCGCCGGACATTTCGGAACGCGGTGCCGTCTGTTCCGCGCTGGCTGGGATGCACTGCGAGTTCGGCCGCA
>Ga0190272_10000018_pt1 | contig 151573 bp, 132 predicted proteins | sample Popmic504T_FD_133746 | JGI IMG/M metagenome (GOLD analysis project Ga0190272, IMG submission 133746) | Populus adjacent soil microbial communities from riparian zone of Shoshone River, Wyoming, USA - 504 T | ecosystem: Environmental > Terrestrial > Soil > Riparian zone | place: USA: Wyoming... | reverse complement strand
GACCGGGGACATTCCTGACAGCGTGTACAGGGACATAGGTGACACTCGGCGATGGTGGCGGGGGCGGACGGGTGACGGCGCGCGGAGCGTCAGCCCTTTCCGCCGTCCGAGAGCGCGGCGTCAGATGAAGAGTTTGTGTGCGTCGCCGAAACGACCGATGACGAACGAGGCGTAGTGGACGCGCCAAGTGGTGTAGTCGATGCGCTCGAAGGCGATTCGCTCGTTTGCGAACGCGTCCGAGAAATAGATGCGTTCTCCCAGCCACGAGATGCGGCCCCTGCTGTCGACGGCCTGGGTCTGGAAGTGCGGCGCGTACTCGACGATCGGTTCTCTCTGTGGAAACGGCCGAGGTGAGGGACGATGCCGATGGACCGGGGCGATCGAGGTCCAGGCCCTCGTGAGGCCGCTCCTCGTTGAACATGCGCCGAAACTCGTCGAACAGAACCTGCTGACCGGCGTTGTCGTGCGCCGGATTGATGGTGGTGCGCTCCATCAGGGTCTTATTCAAGCGCTCATGCCGGCCATTGTCTTCGGGGTGACCAGGCCGGTTGTAGACCGGCTGGATGCCGTACTTCATGAGCCGCACGCTGATGGTCGAGAATCGGCCGTGACCGGATGTCCCGAAGGGCACGCCGTTGTCGGTGTGCAGCATGTTCGGCAGGCCGTGCTCGCGGAACACTCTGAGCAGCGTGGCCCAGCTCTGCTCGAGGGAGATCCCGGTGAAGGCATCACAAGCCAGCAGATAACGGCTCACCGGATCGGCCACCAGCAGCGGATAGCAGTAGCGGCCATTCCGTAGCCGGAACTGCCCCTTGTAGTCCGCTGTCATCACCTGGCCCGCCGCTGTGGCCTCGTACGTGCGCCGCGCTTCCACCGGAGCGAATCGCCGTCGCACGGTCTTGCGCCTGGGCACCAACCCCGCTCGCTTGAGGATCGCATCGATGGTCGAGCGCGGCGGCCACGCCACCTCGGGCTCCTCATCCTGCAACCGCCGCAGGATCTGCTTGGACCCGAAGCTCCACTGCTTCCTCTCCTCGATCACACGCTGCTCGATGGCCTCGGATGTTCGGGTCGGAGACGTGCGAGGTCTCCGAGAGCGATCGTTTAAGCCGGTTTCCGGATTCTCTCGATACCGCGCTTTCCACTCGTAGATCGCCTGCCGGCTCACTCCCAGCCGCTCGGCCACCTCGCTCACTCCGATGCCTTCCTCGAGCAGCTTCATCGCTGAGACCCGCTGTTCCACGATCGTCCTCGTCCGTAGCGCCATAGATTCCTATGCGCTCCGCTTCCGATCACGTTGTCAACTATGTCCTTGGAACTAGTGTCAACTATGTCTCCGGGTTGAACCCCCGCCGGAGGCCTATCGTCGTCTCCCTTTCGTGGCTCCAATGGGAGCATCCTGCTTAGGGCGTGGCTGCTTAAGCTACTGCGTGAGCGACCGCCGTCTTTCGCTCCCGGTCAGCGGCATAGCTCAGACTTGCCAGGATGTCTTCGTGCGTGAGATCGGGATAGTCGGAGATGATCTCTTCTTCCGTCATCCCTGACGCGAGGTAGGACAGCACGTCATAGACAGTGATGCGCAGCCCTCGGATGCAAGGTTGTCCCCCACGTTTGTCCGGCTCGACGGTAATGATCTCCTGGTAATTCATGCCCGGGCATCTTAGCAGCCGAAGTCGAGGCCAACGCGCTACACTCTCCCCGTGCCCTTCCTCCCGATGCTGTTCGTGCTGGCGGCGATGCAGCACGACATCACGCACGTCGAGCCGGTCGCCCCCGATGCCGCGATCTCGACGCCGGTGCCGGAGCGGCAGCAGCGGCGCCTGAAAAAGTACGAGATGCCGGAGCTGGCCGGCGCGCGGCAGGCCCTCGGCTCACAGCTCGTCGACGGGCGTCTGCCGAAGCCGCTGGCGGACTACATCGCCCACGACGGCACGATCGAGCAGCGCATCTCCATCTTCGAGGGTGGCCTCGTCGTCGTGAAGATGACCGGTGCGGCGTCGATCCAGAAGAAGGTCATCATCCCGCCGGACGCGCTGGCGCAGTACGTGCGGACCATCAACGCCGAAACGCTCCGCGGCATCGAGCCCCGCACGCTCGTCGCGCCGGAGGAGAATCAGCGCAGCACGCTCCGCGTCTACGCCGCCGACGGCACGCACGTCGAGCGCAGGTTCCATCCGAACCGCGTCCTCCCGAAAGAGCTGAACGACCAGATCGCGCCGCTGCGCGACCTGCTGCGTGCCATCTCCGAGGATCGCGGCGTGACGACGTCCATTGCGGGGTACGAGCCGAAGGAAGGCGACGAGCTGGTGGCCGACGATCACAAGACCTATCGCGTGATGCGCGTCGTCGGCAACATCGCGGGGGTTGTGGAGTTGCGCTGCCTCGACTCGCCGCCGTCCACGATCTACGTGTCCAAGAAAGACCTGCACCTCTATTTCATGGGAGCGAAGCCGAAGGAGTGACGACGCTCCGGATCACCACCGGCACGCTCCGCGGCCGCCGCATCGCCGTCCCGAAAAGCGACGTCCGTCCCACCTCCGAACGGGCACGCCAGGCGTTCTTCAACATCGTGGGCGAGCGCATTCACGACGCGCGGTTTCTCGATCTCTTCGCCGGCAGCGGGATCTTCGCGTTCGAGGCCATCTCGCGCGGGGCGAAGGAGAGCGTGGCGGTGGAGAAGTCACGGGCGCACACGGCGGCCATTGAGCGGACGGCGCGCGAGCTGGACGTGCCGGTGAAAGCCGTGACGGCCGACGCGCTGGCGGGCATAAAGCGCGTCGGCGGCGAGGTTTTCGACGTGGTCTACGCGGACCCTCCGTACGACTACGCACACTACGACGCCTTGCTCACCACCATCGACAGCGGCCTGACACTCGCGCCCGAGGCGGTCGTGGCCATCGAGCACCGGCGCAACACGAACCCCTTTCCGACAAGTCCGGCACGCCTGCGCGCAGCGCGCAGAGCGGAGTACGGTGAAGTGTGGATCAGTTTTTTCATGACATGAGGTTGCATGGCAGACCAGAAGACGACCATTGAGCTGACTCTCGACGAACGGCAGGCCCACACGCTGTTCGGCAATCACGACGAAAACCTGCGCTTCATCGAGGACGCCTTCGACGTCAAGATCTCCTCGCGCGGCAACGAGATCTACGTCTCCGGCAGCGACGATCACCGCGCCACCGTGGAAAAACTTCTCGGCGAGTTGCAGCAGCTCATCACGCAGGGCTACCCGATGCAGAAGTCGGACGTGGCCACCGGCGTGCGCGTGGCGCGCGATAAACCGGAGATGAACCTCGTCGACTTTTTCACCGACGACTCGCTGGCGTCGTCGATCCGCCGCGTGGTCTCGCCGCGCAACCTCGCGCAGAAGATGTACCTGCAGGCCATCAACGACCACGACATCGTGTTCGGCGTCGGTCCCGCGGGCACGGGCAAGACATATCTGGCCGTGGCCGCGGCCGCGGCCTGGCTGCAGGACAAGCAGATCAAGCGCATCGTGCTGTGCCGACCGGCGGTCGAAGCGGGCGAGCGCCTCGGCTTCCTGCCCGGCGACATCGCCGAGAAGATCAATCCCTATCTGCGCCCGCTCTACGACTCGCTGTACGACATCATCGGCTTCGAGAAGGTGGAGAAGCTGATGGAGCGCAGCGTGATCGAGATCGCGCCGCTGGCCTTCATGCGCGGTCGCACGCTCAACGACTCGTTCATCATCCTGGACGAGGCCCAGAACACGACGCCCGAGCAGATGAAGATGTTCCTGACCCGGCTCGGCTTCGGCTCGAAAGCGGTCGTGACGGGCGACATCACGCAGGTCGACCTCCCGGACGGGAAGAAGTCGGGACTGCGCGAAGTGCGCCGCATCCTCGAGCACGTCGAGGACCTGAAGTTCTTCGACTTCAGCGACCGCGACGTCGTGCGACATCCGCTCGTGGCGAAGATCGTCACGGCGTACGACCGCAGCGACCGCGAGAAAGAAAAGGCCGGGGCCGCGGCTTCGTGACGAACGTCGAGGTCACCGGGGAGGCAGTGCCGCGTTTCAGCCGCCGCGAGATCGGCGCGTACACGCGCAAGGTCCTGCTCACGCTGGACAACATGGGACGGCTCCCCGAGGAGATCACCGAGATCTCGATCGCCTTCGTCGACGACGAGGCCATGACGGCGCTGAACCGCAAGTTCCGCAAGAAGGCAAAGACAACGGACGTCCTCACCTTCCCCGCCGACGACTCGTACAACGATCCGTCGCAGACCGGGAAGCCGCTCGGCGACATCGTGATCTCGGTCGATCAGGCGCGACGACAGGCGGCCGAGGAACGGCACTCCATCGCCACCGAGGTGCGGTACCTGATCCTGCACGGCATCCTGCACGCGCTCGGGTACGACCACGAGAAGGACGAGGGGGAGATGAACGAGCTGGAGGTGGAGGCGCGGGGATTGGTGGGGCTGAGCTGAACACTCACTCCAGCGCGATGATCCCGTCTCGCCACAGCTTGTAAAAGATCAGCATCGCGTCCGTCTCACGGATCGGGCTGATCTTGATCAGCGAGCCGATGTCCCACGTGCCGTTGATCCTGGACAGGATGAAGCCCTCGTTCGGGGAGAAGTTCATCTGCGTGATCTCTTCGAGCGCCTTGGAGACCTTGGGCACTTTCGTCTCGAGCAGGCCCTGATTGCGCAGCTCGCCGAGGATCACCGTCTCGGCGCCCTTGATAGCGGTGCGGATCTTCGGATGATTCGGGTCGAGGTTCTGGGCGGCGCGCAGGAGGCGCTGCGTCTTCTCGTAGTCGCGGTTGCGCAGCGCGGTCTGCGCGCCGTTGAGCAGGGAGAGGATCTCGTCGTCCTCGTTGAACTCCGTCGGGGCTTTGGCCACGACAACCTGCTCCTCGGTCAGTTTCTTCATCTTCTGCGTCGAGGGGTCGACGAGCTTCGCGAAGCCGTGGCGCACGAGCGCGGATACCGTCGACGACACCGTGAACGCGGACGAACGGCTCTCGAGCACCAGCTCGGCGATGGTGCGCTTGCCGTCGATGGCGCGGACGATCGGCTCTTCCACCTCCTCGAGGTCCGTGTAGTCGACTTCCTTCACCAGCACCGGGATCACGGTCTCGTTGGGCACGGTCTCGCGGATGCGGGCCCACTCGTCGACGCGGCGCGTCCCTTCCATGATGATGCCGGTGACGTCGACCTGCAGGGGGATCATCTCCATCTGCGGCAGCTCGTCGTCGACGAAGTAAAAGTCGCCGTCGTTCCAGAGGAAGATGTCGTAGATCTCCTCCTCGGCCTTGAGGCGCATGAAGCGCACGAGGTCGGGCTCGTTGATGACCTCGATCATCACCAGGATCTTGCCGAGGAGGATGCGGGACTGCTGCTGCACCTCCATGGCCTTCTTCAGCTCCGGCTCGGTGAGATAGCCGTGGCTCATGAGGAACTGGCCGAGGTACTCGCGCGGGTCGTTGGACGCCGACGAGATGACGCGGCCGTTGCGGAAGAAGATCTTCTTCTCCACGCGCTTGTTCGAGATGACGAGCGTTCCGGTCTTCTGCCCGAGGCTGAGCCACTGCAGGAGGTCACCGGGCAGCATCGTGCGGAGGTTGCCGGAAAGGGCCATGAAGGGACGGCGATTATAGTGGACAAAAAAGAGCGGCGGGCGTGGACCGCCCGCCGCTCCTTCGGAGTCGAAAACTTCAGGCCTTACGGCCGCACGGAGCGCTTCTTCGAATCCGCCACGCGCACCGTGACCGTCGCCGTCCCGACGTTACCGGTCGAGTCCTGCGTCTGCACAGTGATGGTGTAGATCCGGTCGGCCGAGCTGTTGCCCGCGCGCTCGGCGCGGAGCTGCAGCGTCATCGGCCCGGTGATGACCCAGTCGTTGGGAGCGTCGCCGTCGCCGGTGCCGTTCTGCGGCTGGTTGGACGAGACGGAGATGATCTTCACCGTCGGCATCGGGTCGACGGCGTCGACCACGGTGGCCGTGACCGTGACGTTGACCATCTTGTGGTTCGGCGGCCAGAGCGAGGCCGGCGACGCGGCGATGTTCGTCACGGCGGGCGGCGTCGTGTCTTCGACCGTCACCTGGAAGGCCACGGAGTCGCTGTTGTTGCGCGTGTCGGTGGCGACGCAGACGACGTCGGTGACGCCGAACACGAAGGCAGAGCCGGACGGCGGCGCGCAGTTGGGGATGATGTCGCCATCGACCAGGTCTTCCGCCGTGACGACGTACGTCACGTTGGCGCCGGCTGGCGACGTCGCTTCGGCTCTGACCTCCGCCGGTGCGGTAATGAGCGGCGGCGTGGTGTCGGAGACCGTCACGTTGAACGTGGCGATTCCGGCCCCGGCGGTGCACCTCACGGCCGTGGTACCGAGAGCGAACGTGGAACCGGAGGCGGGCACGCAGACGACCGGTGTGTCATCGTCGGAAGTCGCTTCGAAAGTCACGACCGCCCCGGCGGGACTGGTTGCTTCCTCGACCATGTCGAGCGGCACGGTGATCACCGGCGCGCCGCCGGCTACTCGCACGCGGAACGAGCCGAACCTGGAGTTCGCGTGAGCGTCGGTGGCGGAGCACTGCACGACGGTCGAGCCCGGATTGAACGTCGCACCCGAGGGGGGCGAGCACGACACGCTGAGCGGGCCGTCGATGTTGTCGACGGCGGAAGTGGAGTACGTGACGACCGGGTCGTCGCTCTCGATGTTGCCGGGCAGTGTCAGCTCCGGCGGAGTGGTGTCGGTGACAAAGACGTTGAACGAGCCGGTGGCCGTCCCCTCGGTGTTGGTCGCGCTGCAGGTGACGCGCGTCGTGCCCATCGCGAAGAGCGAGCCGGAAGGATGCGAGCACGTCAGGTCGCCGTCCGAGGTCAGAGCCTCGTACGTCACTTCCGCGCCGCGCGAGCTCACGGCCTCGGCACCCACGTTCTCGGGCAGCGACAGCACCGGCGGTCCGTCGCCGCCCGTATCGGGCAGGACAACGGTGAAGCATGCCGGCCCGTGCGTGCGTACGCCGGCGGCGTCGGTCGAGCGCACGACGAGGCAGTGCTGTCCTTCGACGATCAGTACTTCGACCGGAACCCACACGACGACCTGGGTGTCGGACGCCGACTGCACCTCGACCTCGATCGCGCTGTCGAAGAGAACCGTCGTCTGGACGGTGCCGGCGAGGCCCGATCCGAAGATGGTGATGAAGTCCTCGCCGTTCGGTGAAAACGAGGAGGGAGAAACCCGCGTGATCGCGGCTTCCGCCGCAAACGCCAGGACACACAATACCCCTGCAAGGACCGCTGATTTGACGCGCATGAGAGGCATTATGCGTGAAAAAACGGCCGGAAGCATAAACTTCGCGCGATGACCGACCGCCCCGTATTTTATTCGGAGACTGATCTCCATCAACGCGGATTTAATGCTTCCAGTGATCTCGGAAATCCCGGGGCGTTCCCCTACACGCGCGGTCCGCAGACCTCGATGTACCGCGGCAAGCTGTGGACGATGCGGCAGTACGCGGGTTTCTCCACCGCCGCCGAATCGAATGCTCGCTATCGCTATCTGCTCGAGCGCGGCACCACCGGACTCTCCGTGGCCTTCGACCTCCCGACGCAGATCGGAATGGACTCGGATGACACCCGCGCCCGCGGCGAAGTGGGCAAGGTGGGCGTGGCCATCGACTCGATCGCGGACATGGAGACGCTGCTCGACGCGATCCCGCTCGACAAGGTATCGATCTCGATGACCATCAACGCGCCGGCGTCGATCCTCCTGGCGCTGCTGCTGGTCGTGGCGGAGCGGCGCGGCACGGAGTGGCCGACGCTGAGCGGCACGATTCAGAACGACATCCTCAAGGAGTACGCGGCACGGGGGACGTACATCTTCCCTCCTGCACCTTCGCTGCGCATCGTCACGGACATCTTCGAGTTCTGCGCCCGCGAAGTGCCGCGCTGGAACACGATCTCGGTCTCCGGCTATCACATCCGCGAGGCGGGATCGACGGCGGTGCAGGAAGTGGCGTTCACGCTGGCCAATGGGCTCCAGTACGTACAGGCAGCCGTGGAGCGCGGCCTGGACGTCGACTCGTTCGCGCCACGCATCTCGTTCTTCTTCAACGCCCACAACGATTTCATCGAAGAGGTGGCGAAGTTCCGGGCGGCGCGCAAGCTGTGGGCGAAACTGATCACGGAGCGCTACGCGCCGAAGGACCCGCGCAGCGTGGCTCTCCGATTTCACGCGCAGACGGCCGGCTCGACGCTCACCGCGCAGCAACCGGAGAACAACGTGATCCGCGTCGCCTATCAGGCCCTGGCCGCGGTCCTGGGCGGCTGCCAGTCGCTGCACACGAACAGCCGCGACGAGGCCCTGGCGCTGCCGACCGAGGAGTCGGTGAAGATCGCGCTGCGGACGCAGCAGATCCTCGCCCACGAGAGCGGCGTCGCGTCGACCGCCGACCCGCTGGCGGGATCGTACGCGATCGAAGCGATGACGCTCGACATCGAGCGCGAGGCGCGTGCGCTGATCGAGAAGATCGACGCCATGGGCGGCGCGACGGCGGCCATCGAGTCGGGCTTCATGCAGCACGAGATCGGCGACTCGGCCTACTTCGCGCAGCGCGCGCTGGAAGAGAAGCGCGCCATCGTGGTCGGCGTGAACGAGTTCACCGGCGAGGAGCGCACGACGCTCCCGATCATGACCATCGACGAGAGCGTGGAACGCGAGCAGGTGGCGCGTCTGGCCGCGTTCCGCGTCAATCGCACCAGTGACTGGCAGGGCGCGCTGGCGCGCCTCGACGCCGGCGCGCGATCGATCGCGAACCTGATGCCGCTCATCGTCGACTGCGTGCGCAACGACTGTACGATCGGCGAGATCGTGAGCGCGATGAAGCAGACGTTCGGCGAGCATCGCGAGCAGGGCTTCTGATGCGCTTCGGCCGTCAACGCACGCCGCGGGACGTCGCGACGCTGGCCCTCCTTCTGACCGGCTTCTCGGGCCTCGCGGTCGCCTTCTGGATGCTGACGCTGAACTGGGCCGGCGTCCTGCTCCCGGCCGGCTTCCTCATCGGCGCGTGGTCGCAACTCCGCGGCGAGGTGAGGGAGATCGAACTGCGCGACGACCGGCTGCTCGTGCGCACGTTCTTCCGCGAGTACCCGATGCCGCGCGCCCACATCCGCGCCGTGGTGCGTACCCCGGCCGGGGTGATGGTGGAAGTCGCGAACGGGAACCGCTATGCGGTCACGCCGCCGGACGTCCTCTCGGACGACGTGGCGCGCGCGCTGGAACAGTGGCTGGCTACTGGAAGTAACCCGTGACGTCGATCGAGAGGGGTGACTACCACTTTCTGTGAGGTGCGGGCTCCATTCCGCCACGTCGACCGACTCAATCGCCGGCGTCGACCGATGTTTCCTGCGACATCGGCCCTCCCCCTCGCACGACGTGCAGGAACGTCATCGACCTCATCGCCGGACCTTTCCGAGGCATCGACCTACGTCGTCGAAAGGGTGGTCAACCCTTTCGATGACGTCGGGGCACGTCGTCGACGACGTCACCGCACCATTTCGACGACGTCAGCGCACCATTTCGATGACATCAGGGCACGTGATCGATGGCGTCCACAACCCCGCGCAATGCTGGACCAACCCGGCAGAAAGCTCTCCCAACGTCATCGAAATGGTCGGCGGATGTCGCGGAATGGTCCACGGACATCACGGAATGGTCGGCGGATGTCGCCGAATGGTCAGCGGACGTCGCCGAATGGTCAGCGGACGTCGCCGAATGGTCAGCGGACGTCGCCGAATGGCCAGCGGACGTCGTCGAAATGGTCAGCCGACATTGTCGAAATGGTCAGCGAACGTCGTCGAAATCGTCAGCGAACGTCGTCGAAATCGTCAGCGGACGTCGTCGATTGGTCGGCGGACGCCGCCGATATCGTCCGGACACGGCATCGAAGGGATCGCCGGACGTCTCGCTGAGGTCGGGCGACGCCCGGCGCGGCGTCGAGCGACGTCACGGTCAGGTCGCGCGACGCCGTCGATAGGGCTCCGCTATTTCTTCTTCCACTCTTCCATCATCTGCACGAAGTCGGTGAACAGATAGAAAGAGTCGTGCGGCCCCGGCGCGGCCTCGGGGTGGTACTGGACGGCCACGGCGGGATGCCTGCGATGGCGGAAGCCCTCGAGGGTCTGGTCGTTGAGGTTGATGTGCGTGTACTCGACGTCGTTCTCGCTCAGCGAGTCGGGATCGACGGAGAAGCCGTGGTTCTGCGCGGTGATCTCCACGCGTCCGGTGCGCATGTCCTTCACCGGATGGTTGCCGCCGCGATGGCCGAATTTGAGCTTGTACGTGCTGCCGCCGAGGGCCAGGCCGAGGAGCTGATGGCCGAGGCAGATGCCGAAGATCGGCACTTTGCCGACGAGCTGGCGGATGTTCTCCTGCGCGTACGTGACCGGCTCCGGATCGCCGGGGCCGTTGGAGAGCAGGACGCCGTCATAACCGCGATCGAGAAGCTCGTCCGCGTGCGTCGTGGCGGGATAGACCGTCACTTCGCAGCCCTGCTTCGACAGGTGGCGGAGGATGTCACGCTTGACACCGAAGTCATAGACGGCGACGCGCAGCGGCGATTCCCCGCTCCGCTCGATGGCGCTCTGCTCGATCGCGTACGGTCTGAGCGCGGTGACGCGCTGAACGAGGTCGAGACCGGACATCGACGGTGACTTCTGCAACTCGGCGACGATGGCGTCGACAGAGCGCGCGGAGTCGCTGGTGATCATCCCGCGCATGGCCCCTTCGTTGCGGATCTTGCGCGTCAGCGCGCGCGTGTCGACGCCGGCGATGGCGGTGACGCGCGTGCGGCGGAAGTACTCGCCGAGGGAGAGCTCGGCGTGGGCGCTGGACGGCTCATCGACCGCGTCGCGCACGACAAAGCCGGCCACCTGCGGCTCCTCACTCTGCTCGACGATGTTCTCCACACCGTAGTTGCCGATGTGCGGGTACGTCATCACCACGATCTGGAAGCGGTACGAGGGATCGGTGGCGATTTCCTGATAGCCGGTCAGCGAAGTGTTGAAAACGACCTCGCCGATCGTGTCGTCGGTCGCGCCGAACGACTCCCCTTCGTACACCGTACCGTCTTCGAGAACGAGCCTTGCCTGTGTCATCAACCGGCCGCGGATCGTACCATCACCATCACTCGTACCGCAGCGCTTCCACGGGATTGAGCCGCGCCGCGCGCATGCTCGGCAGGATCGTGGCCAGGAACGAGACCAGCATCGAGAATCCGGCGATCACCAGGAGGTCGACGGGCCGCGTCACGAACGGGATCGACGACACGAAATAGACCTCGGCGATTTCGGGAGGAAACGAGATCAGCTCGTAGCGCGTGATGACCCAGCAGATCAGCGAGCCGAGGGCCACGCCGACGCCCGTCCCCGCCACTCCGACGATCACGCCGTACCAGATGAAGACGCGGCGCACGAGGCGGCGATCCGCGCCCATCGAGGTCAGGATGCCGATCTCGCGGCGCTTCTCCTGCACGGTCATGATCAGCGTGGAAACGATGTTGAACGTCGAGACGAAGACGATCAGGCCGATGACGATGAAGAGCACGAGCTGCTGGATCTGCAGCATCCCGAAGAGCTGCCGGTTCATCTCGCGCCAGTCGTTGACCATGTAACGGTTGCCGGTGCGCATCTTCAGCTCGGCGATGACGCGGTCGATGTCGGCACCGGGCTGCAGTTTTACTTCGACGACCGTGGCCGTCGCCCCCGCGCCGAGGAGCTCGCGCGCTTCGGCGAGATCGAGGAAGAGCCAGCGCGCGTCGAATTCGTGGAAGCCGGTGGCGAAGACGTTGGTGACGATGAAGGTCGCCGTGCGCGGCATGAAGCCGTCGGCGCCCGCCGCGGCGACGGTGATGCTGATCGCGTCGCCCGCCTTCACGCCGAGCTTTGTGGCCATATACCTGCCGACCGCCACGCCGCGCTCGCCGTCCGTGGTGACGAAGGTCTCCCGCGGGCCGATGATTTTGGCCAGCATCGGCGAAGTCCGTCCCCGCGTCGGCTCGATCCCCTTGATTGTGACCTCGGAGCCGGTGGTGTTGGTCTCGGTGGTGACGATGGCGTGCTGGAACAACACCGGCGACGCATGCGCGACACCCGCGACCTCGCCCAGCTTCGCCGCCACCTCCTCCGGCTCCACGATCTGCGTGCCGACCGAGTACACGAACACTTCCGCGTTGCCGCCCAGCAGCTTGCTCTGCAGGTCGCGCCGATACCCGGTCATCAGCGCCATCGAGATCACCAGCGCCATGACCCCGATCACGAGGCCGAGGACGGACACGAGCCCGACCGCGGAGACGAGGTTGTCGGTGGGGCGCCGCAGGTAACGCCAGGCAATGTGGCGCGCGAGGTTCATGCGGCGGGGATTGTATAGGGAGCTTCGGTAAGGAATACGGCAAGGAATCCGCAACTTGGTAAGGACATGCCAACCGCCACCGTAACGTCCAAGGGCCAGATCACCATGCCGAAAGAGATCCGAGACCACCTCGGCGTCGATGCGGGTGATCGCGTGAGTTTCCACATTGGCCACACCGGCGAAGTTATCGTGGAACCCGAAACAGTGGACGTCCGATCCCTTCGCGGAATGTTGAAGCGGCGCGGACGCCGAGTCTCGCTGGAAGCGATGGAGGCTGCGATCCGGCGCGGTGCCACCGGGAAATGATCGCGCTCGACACGAATGTGCTGGTTCGCTATGTCGTTGAAGACGACGCCGCCCAATCAGCAGTCGCGGTGGCGATGATCGAGCGCGCCATGGAGAGAAATGAACCGCTGTTCGTCACGCAGATCGTGCTTTGTGAGCTGGTGTGGGTGCTGGCCCATGCCTACCGCTTCAGCCGCGAAGAGATCGTCGGCGTGCTGCATCAGTTGAGGCGCGGTGCACAGATCACGGTCGAAGGCTCGGACGAAGTCCGGCGCGCGATGGAAGCGTACGCCGGCACGCGCGGAGATTTCGCGGATTATCTGATCGCGGAACGCGCGGTCGCCAACGGCTGCTCTGCGATCGCAACGTTTGACCGTGCGCTGCTGTCCGACTCGCGGTTCACCGCGCCGGATCGCGTTCGCTGATTACTCCCGCACAATCCTCCCCTCCACATCCGTCTCCACCGTCCCCTTCGAGCGGATGTACGCCTCCGTCACCTTGCGAAAGTCGGCTTCGCGGCCGGTGTTCACCTTTGGGGGGCGGTTGGCGTCATTGAAGAGGGTGAAGCCGTCGCCTTCGCCGTTCTTGTAGAGGTAGTCGAGCGTCGCGGCGGTGTAGGTGGCGTTGAGGTCGAGCGGTTTGCCGCCGACCTGCACGTCCGGCGCGTTCACGATGAACTTCCCGTCCTGCGGGTGGTAGGTGAACGACAGGCCGGAGACCTGGAGGAAGCGGCCGTCGCCGGCGTCGGCGCGGGAGACGGCGTTGCGGAGGAGATCGAGCAACTGCTGCCCCGTGACGGGAAAGGCGACCAGGGAGTTGCCGAAGTAGAAGATCCCCTCCATGTCGTAGTCGGTGATCGGTCCGGGAGGGATGTTGTCGTTGATGCGGATGCTGCCGCCGTTCACGAACGCGATGTCGGTCTGCATCTGCTCGCGCGCGACGTCCGCGAGGAGATTGCCGAGGGCGCTCTCGCGGCCGCGGACAACCGGCTCGATGCCTTCCAGCAGATTCCTGGTCTGTCCGATGGTCTCATTGCCGCCGAGTTTCTGCGCCAGCTCGCCGAGCCAGTACTGCACGCGCGCGTCGACCTCCGGGTCCTTCGGAATGGTCGTGTCGAGCACGACGCGCACGGGCGTCGTGTGGACGCCGTTCGCGTCCACCGTCACGTCGTAGACGATCACACTCTTCGCGTCGGCGTCCGCTTTCGTGATCCAAGTGTTGCCAACCCGCTGCTGCGCGTAGAGGTGATCGTGTCCCCCGATGACGAGGTTGATCCCGGGCACGGCGCTGGCCATGGCCACGTCCTCGGCCATGTCCTGGTGCGTCAGCGCGATGACGACGTCCGCCCCGTCCAGGCGCATCGTCTGAGCGACTTCGCTTGCTTCGTTGATGACGTTGAACGAGTGCACGTACGACTTCTTGAGCCCATAGAGCAACCCGAAGATGTCGACGCGCACGTCGCCGACGTTCACACTGAAGACGTCCGCCTGCTTCGGGAACTTCTGATCGCACTCCGGATTGCACCAGCGTGTGTTCGCCGACACCCAGTGAAACTGCGATTCGTTGAGCCGGTCGATGAGGATCTTCGGATCGCTGGGGTCGAACTCGTGATTGCCGAACGTGACGACGAAATTCGGGTCGTCTTTCGTCGCGTCGCCGTCCAGGCGGTTCATGATGTCGATCATCGGCCGCGCCTCGAGGTACTTGCTCATCACGGACGGATAGAGCAAGTCGCCGGCGTGCAGCAGGATCACCGGCGTGCCGTCCGACTCGAGGTGCTTGCGCAACGTACGGATGCGCGCCATCCCGCCGCTGTTGCCGCCTTCGAGCCCCTCGATCTTGTAGACGTCGTTGAGCTGCAAGATCTTGAAGCGCGCGACGGGCTTCTTCGGCGCGAAGGACGCGCACGATACCGACAACAGCAGCAGCATGGCGCAACCGATCAGACGACGACTCATGTCCGCATTCTAAGCAGAACGCTTTCATTGCACCCACGCAAAGAAGGACGACCTGGGGCCTCCGGCGGGCCGGTGCGACCGGCGGCGCTTGTTGTGCCCAGGCCGTCGCGCAAACACGTGTTTCGTCGACAGGTGTGCGTTCAGGCTAGGCCAACAAGCGCCGCCGGTCGCACCGGCCCGCCGGAGGCCTCTCGTCGTCTCCCTTTCGTGGCTCCAATGCGAACATCCTGCTTAGAATGCGCGCCATGAAACGCGTCCTGGTCCTCCTTCTCCTCGGCACGTCCGCGCTCGCGCAGATCCCGAGCCCGTCGCAGTTCCTCAAGCTCGACATCGGCGCCGACCGCACCCTGGCGGACTACAAACAGATCCAGAGCTACTTCACGGCCCTCGACAAAGCCTCCCCGCGCGTGGAGCTCGAAGTCCTCGGCAAGACGACGCTCGGAGAAGAGATGATCATGGCGGTCATCTCCTCCGAGGAGAACATCCGGAACAAAGAGAAGATCAAAGAGTCGGCGAAACGGCTGGCCGATCCGCGCGGACTGAGCGACGCCGACACCGAGCGGCTCGTGCGCGACGGCAAGGTAGTCGTGCTCGTCACGTGCAACATCCACTCGACCGAGATCGGCTCGAGCCAGATGGCCATGGAATGGGCGCACGCACTGGCCACCGCCACCGACCCGGAGACGAAGCGCCGTCTCGACAACGTCGTGCTCCTGCTCGTGCCGTCGCTCAATCCCGACGGGCAGCAGATGATCGTCGACTACTACAAAAAGTACGCTGGCACGCCGTACGACGGCGGACGCCTGCCGTGGCTCTACCATCACTACGTCGGCCACGACAACAATCGCGACTGGTACATGCTCACCCAGCTCGAGACGCGCGCCCTGAACCGCGCCGTGTACCACGAGTGGAATCCGCAGGTGTTCGTCGACGAGCACCAGATGGGCGCCGAGGGGCCGCGCATGTTCATCCCGCCGTTCGCCGATCCGGTCGACCCGGACGTGCATCCGCTGATCTGGCGCGAAGTGAACATGATCGGCGCGAACATGGCGTTGCGCCTGGAGCAGCAGAACAAGAGCGGCCTGATTTACGGCTACTCGTTCGACGCGTACTGGCTGGGCGGCACGCGCAACACCGGCTGGTGGAAAAACGTGACCGGAATGCTGCTCGAGATCGCGTCGGCACGGATCGCGTCCCCGGTCTACATCGAGCCGAACGAATTGCGCGGCGGCTCGAAAGGCCTCGTCGACTACAAAGCAACGGTCAACCATCCGAACCCGTGGAAGGGCGGCTGGTGGCGCCTCCGCGACATCATGGACTACGGCCGCATCGCCTCGGACGCCTTGCACGAGCTGGCCGCGGAGCGGCGTCAGGACCTGCTGCGCAATCTGCTCGTCCGGGCGAGGTCCGCTGTCGCGCATGCGCCCGCCGGCGCGGCGTACCGCATCCCGAAGGAGCAGCGCGACTGGCCGACCGCGCAGCACATGGCCTGGCTGCTCGCGGAGCACAACGTCGAGGTGCGCCAGGCGGCGAACGGCGACTACTGGATTCCGCTCGCCCAGCCGTACTCGAAGTTCGTCCTGGAGATGCTCGAGCCGCAGCGCTATCCCGAAGTGCGGCTGCAGCCGGGACGCGACATCCTCCGGCCGTACGACGTCGCAACGTGGACGCTGCCGCTGCAGATGGGCGTGCGCGTGGAGCGGGCCACGCTGCCCGCGGGCACGACACGGGTTACGGAGATCAAGCCGGAGACGAAGGAAGTGATCGCGCGCGGCGCGAAGCTGGCGCGCAAGCCGCGCGTGGCGACGTACAAGCCGTGGCAGGCGTCGATGGACGAGGGCTGGACGCGCTGGCTGCTCGAGACGTACGGCGTGCCGGTCAAGGGCCTGTCGGCGCAGGAGATCCAGAAGGGCGTGACCGGCTTCGACGCCGTGATCCTGCCCGACGTCCCGAAGGACATGCTCGCCACCGGCCGCCGCAAGGACGCGCCGATGCGGTACGAGGAAGAGATGCCGCCCGAGTACCGCGGTGCGCTGGAGAAGAGCGGTTCGGATTCGCTGAAGAAGTTTGTCGAGGGCGGAGGCACGCTGATCGCCTTCGGCGATTCCTGTGAGTACGTGATCGAGGAGTTCAACGTGCCGGTGCGCAACGCGCTGGCCGGCGTGCGTCAGGAGGAGTATTCGAACCCGGGCTCACTGGTGCGCCTGCGCATCCGCGCCGACCATCCGGTGACGCAGGGGATGCCGGCGGAGACGGCGGCGTTCCTCGATTCGGCGATGGCGTTCGAGACCACGGCCCCCGCGTCGAGCATGCAACGGTGGGTGCTCGCCTCGTACCCGGAGGAGGAGCGGGACATCCTGCTGTCGGGCTGGATCCACGGTGCGGACCGCCTCACCCGCAAAGCCGCCGCGGTGGCGCTGACGTACGGTAAGGGGAAGATCGTACTGTTCGGCTTTCGTCCCCAGCATCGCGGCCAGACACACGCCACGTTTCCGCTGGTGTTCAACGCGCTGTGGTGGAGCTTATCGGGTTCTTGACACGCATACAATCTGGCAGCATATTGATTGCCAGATGGAAGCCGCCGCTCCGACAGAGTCTACTCGCGACGTCGCCCGCTATTCACAGTTCCTGAAGACTGGCGAGCCGGGGATGCACTCGTATGTGGTCCTCCTCGGCCTCGAATACTTCGACCTGCCGAACGTCCTGAAGGCGGTACGGAAGGGCTTCCCCTGGAAGGCCTTCGACCGGCTGACGCACAATCTCGGCCTGCCCGCGGATCGCGTCGCCGAGATGGTGGGCATCCCGCGACGCACGCTCGCGCGGCGCAAGATCGAGAAGCGTTTCGATCCTGACGAGTCGGATCGCCTCCTCCGTACCGCGCGCGTTTTCGCCAAAACACTCCGTCTCTTCGACGGCGACCGCGACGCTGCAGCAGAGTGGCTCACGAGTCTCGAGATCGCCCTCGGTACCGAGCCCGCCTCTCTCATGAGCACAGACGTCGGAGCGCGCGAAGTCGAGCGCGTCATCGGCGCACTCGAGCACGGCATTTTCCTCTAGTGATCACCGCCTGGCGCATCGTCAAAGCCGAGCACGTAGCCGATGCGTTCAGCGGCGAGGGTGCGGTTCTCAACGCAGGGCGGTGGCACTCGGCGGGAATCCGGGTCGTGTACACGTCTGAGTTCGCGTCGCTGGCGGCGCTGGAGATCCTCGTCCACCTGCGCAGGAAAAACCGGCCGCCGGCATATCACCTCATCCCCTGCTACTTCCACGAGGCGCTGGTCGAAGAAGTCGATGTGAAACGCCTGCCGCCGAACTGGGCCGCCGGCATCTCCCCGCCATCGCTACGGGCGTATGGCGACACGTGGTCCCGCGATCGGGTCTCGCCCGTGCTGAAAGTACCGAGTGCGGTCACTCAGATCGAGTTCAACTACCTGCTGAATCCCGAGCATCCCGACTTTGGGTCGATCGACATCGGCGAGTCGCAACCGTTCCGTCTCGACCTGCGTCTCCTCACCTGACCCTCACCACCCGCCCCCTCCCCCGCCGCCCGACCGGCTGCCGCCGCCGCTTCGGCTGCTGCTCGAACTGCTGCTCCGCGACGAGGGGCTGCTACTGCTGCGCGGCGCGACGAGGATCGCGAGCGCGAGCAGAATTGCCGGCATCCGTTGAGTGTACGATCTTTCCGTGAACGGCACGCGGCTCCGCCACCGCCTGAAACGGAAGACGTCGCGCGCCGGCCAGATCGGCTGCATTCTCGCCATCGTGGCCCTCCTCGGCACGCTCTCGTTCTTTATTCTGCGCTACCCCATTCAGCACCCCGAGGAGAAGGACCTCTGGATCATGTACGTCGTCGGCGGCGGCTTCGGACTCGTCGCCGTCGTGCTCTTCTTCCTCGGCGCCGTGCAGCAGACGCTTGCCCTGTTCACCCCGGAGACCATCGTTGAGCTGGACGCCGAGGCACTCATCCTCGGCGAGACTGTCACGTTCTTCGTGCAGCAGCCCGGCAGCGGCTCGTACGAGTCGCTCCGCGCCAACCTCGTCGGCGAGGAACAGGAGCGCCAGCGCAAGACGTGGACGTCGCGCCAGTTCGCGTCGATCAACCTCTTCGACAGCGGCCCCTTCGAAGGCGGCCGCGCGCCATTCGAAGGCGGCGTGATGTTCGACGTGCCGCGCGATCTCGAGCTGACGCAGAGCGACGCGCATCGCCGCATCGTCTGGCACCTCGAGGTGTGGGGGAAGCTCCGCGGGCGCGCCGACTTCCAGCACATCTACGCGATCAACGTGCTGCCGCCCGGGTCAAAGACTCTCGACGACGATCATGTTTGACCGCGCGCACCCCTCGCGCACCTTTTTCGCCTCGGCGTACTCCGGCGACGCGCGCCACGCCTTGGCCTGCTCGAACGAGTCGAACTCCAGCACCACCAGGCGGCGCGGCGTCCAGTCGCCGTCCAGAACTTCGCTCGCGCCGCCGCGCACCAGGTAACGGCCGCCATGCGCGGCGATCGAGGCGGAGGCGAGGCGCTTGTAGTCTTCGTAGCGGACGGGGTCGGTCACTTCGATGTCGACGATGATCAGCGCAGGCATGACATGATCGTAGTCCATGAAAGCCACCTGGAACGGTCAGACCATCGCCGAGAGCAACGACACCGTCGTCGTCGAAGGCAACCACTACTTCCCCAGCGAGTCCGTGAACTCCGGCCTCCTGCGCGAGAGCTCCACGCACTCGACCTGCCCTTGGAAAGGCGTCGCCAGCTACTACGACGTCGTGGTCGGCGACGCGGTGAACAAGGACGCGGCCTGGTATTACCCGAGCCCGAGTGAAGCCGCGGCGCAGATCCGCGGACGGATCGCATTCTGGAAGGGCGTCGAGGTGCGGTGACGCACTCCACTGTCATCCCGAGCGTGAGTCGAGGGACCTGGGTGGGCGGGAGGTACGCGGCTCGTGGCTCGTGCAGCGTGCCGCCCACCCACCCAGGTCCCTCGACTCACGCTCGGGATGACAACCGTTGGTCAGGTCAGAACCCGTACCGTCCCGGCTCGCGGGCGATGCGCATCGCTGCCACCATTACCGGGACGAAGTCGCGGGTCTCGCCGGGGAGCTGGTCCCAGATGCGGTAGTAGTCCGCGTCCGTGCCGGACTCCTTACCGGTCGTCTCCTGCATCAGGCGGGCGACGCGGTTCTCGCCGGTGTTGTACGCGGCGGCGGCGAGGTACCAGGAGCCGAGGCGGTTGTAGAGATAGGAGAGATACGACAGCGCGGCGTCGGTCGACTTCTCCGCGTCCTGACGCTCGTCGAGCGTGTCGTCCACGCGCAGGCCGTAGCGGCGGGCGGTGTCGGGGATGAGCTGCCAGATGCCCGAGGCTTCCTGCGTCGAGCGCGCCTGCGGGTTGAAGCCCGACTCGATCATGGCCAGGTAGAGCAGCTCCTGCGGCATCCCGCGGCGGCGCAGCTTCTCCGAGATCATCGTCTCGTACTGCGACTTCCGCTCGAGGTACGACGCGAACTCCGCGCGCTTCTCCCCCGTGAATCTGGCGATGTGGTAGTCGACGCGCTCGTGGTCGATGTCGGAGAACGCGGCGCGATCGGCGACCGGCGTCGTCGTGGAGGGAGGGGCGGACGCGGGCGGCGTCGAAGCGCACGCGGCGGTGAGAGTGAGACAGAGCAGGAGACGTTTCATCGCATCGGACAAAAGCAAGGTGTACGCCCCGCCGGACGCCCGCTGTCTGGATTACCGGACGAAGCCGTGTCCGCGCGGCCGTAGTTTCAACGACTTACGCCGTCCGCGCGCGGCACTTCGGTTGCGCTGATGACGCCGCGTGTCCCGCGTACTCCTCCTCGCCTTCACCACGATCGCCGTCCGCTGCTGGTTCATCCTCCGATTCCGGATCGACTCCGACGAGCCGCAGCACCTGCATGTCGCCTGGGCCTGGACGCGCGGCCTCGTGCAGTACCGCGACGTCTTCGACAACCACCTGCCGCTGCTCCACATCCTCTTCGCGCCGCTAATGGCCATCGTGCCGGAGAGCTCCGCCGTCTTCCTCCTCGCCCGCTTCGCCATCGCGCCGTTCGCGATCGGCGCCGCGTGGCTGCTCTACGTGGCGGCGCGGCCGCTGTTCGGCGCGCAGGTCGCGGGCACGGCCGCGCTGCTGTTCAGCGTCATGCCGCCGTGGCTGCCGAAGAGCGTCGAGTTCCGGAACGACACGCTCTGGATCTTCTTCTGGCTGGCGGCGATGACGCTCGTGACGCGCGGGCGCGGACACTTTCTGGCCGGCGTGGCCATGAGCTTCTCGCTGCTCGCGTCGATCAAGGCCGTGCCGCTCCTGCTGGCGCACCTCCTGGCGTTGTTCAGCGAACGGCGAAGCGTGTCCCTCCGCGAGGTGATGCAGTTCGCCGCCGGCTTCGCCCTGCCGCTCGCGATCGCCGCGGCCGCCTTCACGAGCATGAGCGCGCTTGACGACATGGTGCGCGAGGCGATCCTCTTCAACGCCGCGGCACCGGTCGCCGCGGCACGGCGGATCGGCGGCGCCGTCTTCTTCGCCTTCGCCGCGTCGATGTTCAGCGTGGTCAAGCCGCGCGCGACGCACCTGACCCTCTTCGCGGTCTGGTACACCCTCCTCCTTCTCTGCTTCTGGCCGATCCTCACGCCGCGCGACTTCCTCCCGCTCGTCCCCGTCGCCGCGCTGGCCATCGCCCTGCGACTGCGCACCACCGTCGTGCTGCCCGTGCTCGTCGCCATCGCCGCCAGCTTCGTCGACGCCCGCATGTGGCGTCCGCGCGATGCGTCGCGCGCGCGATTCGTCGACGCCGTCGTCCGCATGACGAACCCGGAGGACTACGTCTTCGACCTGAAAGGCGACGCCGTCTTCCGCCGCCGCGCGGTGCGCTACGTCTACGAGGACGTCGGCCGCGCGCTGACGGCGAACGGCACCATCGCCGATCGCGGCCCCGAGGAGCTCGCGGCGGCGCGCTGCTGCGTCGCGGTCAAAGACTCGCCGCACATTCCGCCGCGCACCCGCGCCTATCTCAACGCCAACTTCGTCGACATCGGCCCGCTGCGGGTCTGTCGCAAGGAGAGAGAGTGAACATCGCCATCCTCATCCCCGCGCTCAACGAGGAGCCGACCATCGCCGACGTCATCCATGCGTTCCGCGAGGCCTGCCCCGAGGGGCGGATCATCGTGTTCGACAACGCGTCGACCGACTGCACCGTGCGCCGCGCCAGGGCCGCGGGCGCGGAAGTGCGCGTCGAGCCGCGACGCGGGAAGGGCAACGTCGTGCAGTCGATGTTCCGCGCCGTTGACGCCGATGTCTATGTAATGGTCGACGGCGACGCCACGTATCCCGCGGAGCGCATCCACGACCTGATCCGCCCGATCGTGAACGGCTCGGCGGACATGGTCATCGGCTCGCGTCTGCTGCGCGGCAGCAACAGCGATTTCCGCATGCTGAACCGCCTCGGCAATGTGTTCTACGCCATGCTGCTGCGCCGCCTGTTCGACGTCCGCATCACCGATCTCCTCTCCGGCTACCGCGCCTTCAGCCGCCGTCTGGTCACCACCCTCCCCCTCCTCGGCGGCGGCTTCGAGACCGAGGCCGAGATGACCATCAAGGCCGTCCATCGCGGGTTCCGCGTGGCCGAGGTGCCGGTGTCGCTGGTGTCGCGTCCGGCGGGGAGCGACTCCAAGATCCGCATCGTGCAGGACGGCCTGCTGATCCTGAATGCCATCGTGGCCCTGTTCCGCGACTACAAGCCGCTGACCTTCTTCGGCATCATCGCGCTGCTCCTCGCGGTCACGTCGGCCGGCGTGTTCGCCTCGGGACTCACGATCGCGGCGGGCATGCTGGCGCTGGTGTCCTGCGTAGCCGCCGCCACGGGCGCCATCCTGCACACGGTGACGCGGCACTTTCAGGAGCTGGAGCGGCTCATGGAGAAGCGAGCCATGAACGATGAGCGCTGAGCAGAACGCTCTCATCGCGGCCGCGCAAAGGGGACGACCGGAGGCCTCCGGCGGGCCGGTGCGACCGGCAGCGCTGATTGGCCCAGCCTGAACGCCGACCTGTCGACGAAACACGTGTTTACGCGACGACATGGGCACAACAAGCGCCGCCGGTCGCACCGGCCCGCCGGAGGCCTCTCGTCGTCTTCCTTCGCGTGGGTGCAATGCGAGCGTCGGGCTTAGACCAGCGCGACGACCAGCGCGACGATCGACACCGCCAGGGCCGCGAGCGCGATCCAGGGCACCTGCGGTGCGAGGTGCATCATCGGCTGCGGACGATCCTCGAACAGCGACTGCCGCATCACGTCCTTTCCCGCCAGGACGTCCTCCATGGCCCGCTCGAAGTGACGCTGGTGAATGGCCTTTCCCGCGTCCGAGCCCGGCTCCGCGGCCGCGGAGGCCGCGGCCTTCAGCACCGCGTTCTTGATGTCGCCGCCGCTGGCCTCGTATTTCGCCGCCAGCGTCTTGAAACTCACGTCGCGCGCGAGCGGCGTCTTGCGCGGATGGATCTGCACCTGCCAGATCCGCTCGCGCTCCTCGAGGCCCGGCATCACGAAGCGGACGTGCGTGCGTATGCGCCGCTCGAACGCCGGATCGAAATGCGCGGCCAGGTTCGTGGCGAAGATCACCACGCCGTTGAAGCCGTCCAGCTCGCGCAGCAGTACGTTCACCGTCAGATTGCTCTCGCGATCCTGCCCCATCCCCGTGACCATCGAGCGGCGCGTGGCGATGGCGTCGGCTTCGTCGAAGAAGAGCACCGCCCCCTGTTCCACCGCGGCGCGGAACACGCCGGCGATGTTCTTCGGCGTCTCCCCCATCCACATCGACTCCACTTCCGCATAGTCGACGACGAGCAGCTTCATCCCCAGCGCATGAGCGATGGCCTCGGCGCAGATGGTCTTGCCCGTCCCCGGAGGTCCGGCGAAGTTGAACGCCAGCCCCAGCCCCGAGGCGTGACGCTCGCCGAGACCCCAGCGGCCGAAGATCAGCGTGTGATTGCGAACTTGCGCCAGCGCCTCGTCCAGCGTGCGGCGCGTCTCCGGCGGCAGCACCACGTCCGCGAACGTGCGCGACGGCACGACAGTCTCCACCGCGCGCCGGGAGCCGCGGCCGGTGAAGAGCGAGAGGAGCGGAGAGGCCATGCCTTAATCATGTGCCGTGCCCGCTTCTGCTACCATCAGCGCAATCGTCCACGGGAGGAATGAATGAAGTATCTTGCCCCTCTCCTCGTCTTCTCCACGCTCGCGCTGGCCCAGGATCCGCCGCCGCCCCCGGAGCCCGAAACACCCCCGCCGCACACGATGGTCATCGAAGTCGGCAGCCGCAGCCCCGAGCGCTCGCGCACCGACACCCCGGTGCCCGTCGACGTGGTCCCGGTCGAAGAGATTGCCGATGAAACCGGCCAGCTCGACCTCGGCCAGTTGCTGCAGTACGTCGCGCCGTCGTTCAACTCCAACCGGCAGTCCGGCTCCGACGGCAGCGATCACATCGACGCCGCCACGCTGCGCGGACTCGGTCCCGACCAGGTGCTCGTCCTGATCAACGGCAAGCGCCGCCACACCTCGTCGCTCGTCTATCTGTTCGGGACGCGCGGCCGGGGCAACGTCGGCACGGACCTCAACACCATCCCCGTCAGCGCCATCGAGCGCATCGAGATCCTCCGCGACGGCGCGTCGGCCCAGTACGGCTCCGACGCCATCGCCGGCGTGATCAACATCGTGCTGCGCAAGGAGGCCGGCCTGAACGTGCTCCTCTCCGCCGGCGCGTACACCGCCGGCGATGGGCAGAACGAGCAGATCGCCGTCAACTACGGCATCCCCCTCGGCGCGCGCGGCGGCACGCTCAATCTCACCGGCGAGCTGCTGAACCGCGACCAGACCAATCGCGCCCCCGCCGGCGAGCCGCGCGTCATCGGCGACTCCGCGTCCGAGAACCTCACCCTCTTCTACAACCTCGACATGCCCGCCGGCGAGCGCGGCACGTTCTACGGCCACGGTGGCCTCAACAACCGCGACGGCCTGGCCGGCGCTTGGTACCGCGACGGCCTCGGCTCGGACGACATCCCGTCGCGCAACTCCGCGCAGATGTATCCGGGCGGCTTCGTGCCCGACATCGGCACCGACATCCGCGACCTCTCCGCCGCCTTCGGCTACCGCACGCTCCTCGGCCCCTGGTCGGTCGACCTCAGCACCACCTACGGCTCGAACCGGATGGAGTTCCTGATCAGCAACACCCTCAACGCCTCGATCGCCGCCACGAATGGCGGCATCTCGCCGGCGCGCTTCGACGCCGGCGGGTTCGAGTTCAACCAGCACACCACGAACTTCGACATCTCGCGCTACTTCCGCGACTGGCTGCGCGGCGTCAGCGTCGCCGGCGGCCTCGAATACCGCCGCGAGAATTACGAGATCTTCGCCGGCGAGCCCGGCTCCTACGCCGACATGGACGGACCGGGCGGCGGCAACGCCGGCTCGCAGGGTTTCCCCGGCTTCCAGCCCGTCGACGAAGTGGACGCGAGCCGCAACAGCAAGGCCGCGTACGTCGACCTCGAGTTCCGCACAACGCCCAGGCTCCTGCTGACCACCGCCGTGCGCGCCGAGGACTACGACGACTTCGGGAACACCGTCGACGGCAAGGTCTCGTTCGCGTTCGCCGCGACCACGCTGCTCAACCTGCGCGGCTCGGCCAGCACCGGCTTCCGCGCCCCGTCGCTGCACCAGCGCTACTTCAGCTCGACGTTCACCGACTTCATCGCCGGCCAGGCCGCCGACGTGAAGCTTGCCCGCAACGACAGCGAGCTGGCGCGGCTGGTCGGCATCCCGGCGCTCAAGGAAGAAGAATCGACGAATGTCTCCGTCGGCCTGACCTGGCATCCGTACACGTCGACCTCCTGGACGCTCGACGTCTACCAGATCGACATCGACGACCGCATCGTCATCACCGGCGGCTTCAGCGCCGACGACGCCGACATCGGCCACATCATCGCGGCGCAGAACCTGCTCGAGGCGCGCTTCTTCACCAACGCCATCGACACGGAGACGCGCGGCCTCGATGTGAGCGTCACCAACACGCGTCCGATGTGGGCCGGAAATCTGACCACCGCCGCCGCGCTGAACCTCAACGAGACCGAGGTCGTGCAGATCAACACCGCGCCGGGGCTGGCGGGGAAAGAAGACATCTACTTCAACACGCGCGAGCGGCTCTTCGTCGAAGGCTCCGCGCCGCGGACCAAAGGCGCCCTCAGCGCCGATTACCGCCGCACCGCCTGGAACGCCGGCGCACGCGTGACGTACTTTGGCGAAGTGGAGTCGGGCACCTGGACGCATCTCGACGACCCCACCTCGCCCCCGCAGCACTACGACGCCCGCTTCTCCACCGACGTGCACGTCGGCTTCGACCTCCCCCGCAACCTCGGACTCACCATCGGCGGCACCAACATCTTCGACGCCGAACCGACCGCCCAGGACCCCGCCGAGACTGAAAACGGCGGCCTCTGGGAAAACGTGCAGATGGGCTTCAACGGCGCCGCGTACTTTGTGCGCCTCAGCTGGCGAATGTAAGAGCGATCTTCCCGAACATCGCGCCCTCGGCCATCGCGTCGAGGGCGCGAGTCAGCTCCTGGCGCGGATAGACGCGGTCGACCACCGGCACCAGTCCCCACTTCTCGATCGCGGCATTCATCTCCTCGAACGCCGAGCGCGGCCCCACCGAGAGTCCGCGCAGCACCGCCGCACAGCGAAAGATCTTCGGCAGGTCGAGCTCGAGCTTCGTCCCGCCGAGGAAGCCGACCAGGTAGATCGTGCCGTTGGGCCGGATCGCGTCGAGCGAGCGGTCGAACGTCGCCGTCCCACCGACGTCGAGGATGTGGTCCGCCCCCTCGCCCTCCGTCAGCCGCACCACTTCGTCCTGCCACTCCGGCGTCGTGCGGTAGTTGATGACGTGGTCCGCACCGAGCTCGCGCACACGCTGCAGCTTCTCGTCGCTGCTCGACGTGGCGATGACACGCGCGCCGAGACGCTTCGCGAACTGCAGCGCGAACAGCGACACACCGCCCGTCCCCTGCACGACCACCGTCTGCCCCGCCTCCAGCCGCCCGCCCGTGACCAGCGCCGTCCACGCCGTGACCGCCGCGATCGGCAACGTCGCCGCCTGTTCGTGGGTCAGATGCCGCGGCGTGCGCACCAGCTCTTCCTCATGCGCGACGCGATACTCGGCCAGCACCCCGTCCAGCGTCATCCCGAGCGACGTCGTGATCGCATGCCGCGTCGGAATCCCGTCGCGCCACTCCGGCCGCATCTGAAAGATCACCCGATCGCCGGCCTGCCACCGCGTCACGCCGTCCCCGGCTTCCACCACCTCGCCGGCCCCATCCGACAACGGCACCAGCGGAAACCGCGGCGGATTGCCATAGTCCCCACGAATCAGCGCCAGATCGCGATAGTTGATCGACGCCGCCGTGACCCGCACCAGCACCTCCCCCGCCCCCGCCACGGGCCTGGCCCGCTCCACCTCCACCAGCGCCGCATCCTTCCCGGTACCCCGCAACTCGACAGCCCACATCGCGTGCTCACTCCTTCGCCGTGCAACAACACGGCGAAGATCGCGCGCGTTCGCCGCGTGAGCGCGGTTCACCTGCTACGGTGTCCGCCGCATGAGTCGCGAGTTCCGGTTTTTCGTGATCCTGGCTGCCGCGTTCGTGGCGGCCGTTCTGCTGCTCGACGGGCCCGGGATGGCCAGGCAGCTGTCGCTGGGCGTCGCCACCGCGGGGTTCGTCGTCATCGTGTGCCGGCGCCTGCAGGTGCCCTCGCTGGCAGTGATCTCGTGCATCCTCGTGGCCACGACGGGTGAAGTGATCCTGTCCGTCCTCTGGGGCCTGTACTCCTACCCGCACGCGGTCATTCCGCTGTACGTGCCTCCCGGGCACGCCTTGTTCTACGCCCTGGCGGTGGTCACGGCGCGCCAGCCCCTCCTACAACGCCACGAGCCGGTCATCGTTCGCGCCATGCTCGTCGTGATGGTAGCGATGGCCCTCGGCACTCTCTACTTCCAGCACGACACCTGGGGCCTGCTCTGGACGGTGATCGCGATCGCCCTGATCGCAAAGTCGCGCAACCCGCTGATGCTTTGCGCGTGCGTGACCTTCACCGTCCTCCTCGAATGGGCGGGAACGTGGAACGGCAACTGGAGGTGGGTCGCCGAGGTACCGTACCTCGGACTCACCGCAGCGAATCCCCCCTCCGGCGTCGGCCTGCTCTACGTCCTCCTGGACCTCAGCGTCGCGGCCATCACGCAACTGACGACCAGGATTCCGCGGCTCTGGCTGGATAAGTTCCGCGGGCGTTTCGCGTCCACCTCAGGACGAGACGTGCGCGTCTCCCAATGAGACGCTCACGCCTTGCGATGAGACGTTCACGCCTCGCGATGAGACATGCACGCCTCGCGATGAGACATGCACGCCTCGCGATGAGACATGCACGCCTCGCGATGAGACATGCGCGCGTCGCGATGAGACGTGCGCGCCTCGCGATGAGACATGCGCACCTCGCGATGAGACGTGCGCACGCACTGGTCACACCCACGACAAGATCGCGAAGCGTCTGTACGAGCCGAGGGTTCTGCCTAGTGCTTCAGTCGCTGAGTTCGGTCACAAATCGCGACGGCGTGGAGCGGTGGGCTTTAGTCCACCGCGGCCCACGGGCGGGAGCTGCGGCGGGCTAAAACGGATTAGCCGCAATGGTCGTCAGTTAAGCGAGGATCAACGCGTGCGTAGCACCCCAAAGACAATAGCTCCCGGCTTCCAGTCACCCGGGTGGGCGGGGGCTATGGACTGCGGCGACCGCAGGCGCCGCTTTCACTGCCTTCGGTGCCACCGCGACTCCGCACCACGAACGGCAGTCAAAGCGGCGTCTGCGGCCGCCGCAGTCCATAGCCCCCCGCATGCTCCGCTACGGAAGTAGAACTCTCCCCATTCCCTCCACTGGAACTCTAGCGAATGGGGTACTTAGATGCTGGCGAAGCTGTTGTGGCGGCGGGACGCCGCCACAACAGCCGCCGGGACGGCGGCTGTCCGCCCGGCTGCGTTACTCCGCGCGGCGGAAGACTTCCTCCCCGTACTTGATGGCCGCCGGGCGGTCGGGGGTCTCGAAGACGAAGCGGAGGACTTCGCCGGTGCCGGGGATGAGCTCGACGCGGGCGGTGTCAGGCTCGGTGAAGGGCTCGAGGACGGCGTCGAGGCGGCCCAGCGACGCGCGAAGCGTGCCGGCGTCTTCGCGGATGGTCAGGGCGCCGAAGTTGTCGCTGACGTAGCGGCCGGCGTAGGTGGACTGCGCGCGCTGGAGCGACGGCGGGCGCTGGCGGCGTTTCTCGAGGTCGGCACGGATGGCGTCGCGCGAGGTGTTGGTATCGGTGCGGAGCTTGGCGAGGTGCGCGACGTAGGCGGCATCGACGTCGGGTTTGCCGAGCAGGACGTCGTAGGCGTAGGCGGCGATGAGATCGCGGAGCTGGGCGCCGGGCGCCGAGGTGTTCACGGCGATGGCCACGCCGTGCTTCTGTTGCGGGAGGAAGGACACGTGCGCGCGCCACCCTTCGTAGCCGCCGAAGTGATGGAGCAGCGTCGCCCCTTCGTAATCGGAGTGATACCAGCCGAGGGCGTAGGCGTAGCGCTTGAAGCGATACCAGTCGCGCTCGGGCGTGTCCACTTGGCGCTTCTGCGCCTCGGCGAACGCCGCGGCGGGAAGGCCGGTGTGATTGACGTTCGCTTCGAGCCAGCGCGCGAGATCGCGCGGCGTCGTGACGATGCCGCCGGCGGCGTGCATGGTGGCGTCGGTCTTCACGAACGAGAGTGGCTGGAGCTGGAGGTCGCGATCGAGGTCGTACGGCGTGGCCACCGGCCAGGCGCTGGTCCGGCTCATGTACGCCGTCGTCCGGGTCATCCCCAGCGGCGCGAACACCTCCGTCGCCAGCAACTCCTGCCACGGCTTGCCGGTCACGCGCTCGAGCACGAGTCCCGTCACGACGTAGCCGAGGTTGTCGTAGCCGAACTTCGCCTCGATCGGCTTGCTCCGGGCCAGGATCTCCAGCAGGCCGGCGGAGGTGTGGTCGCCGGTGAACGCGGTGCGCATGACGATGGCGTCGTTGGAGATGCCGGCCGTGTGCGTCAGCAGCGTCCGCAGGGTGACGTTGTCCCCCTTCACGCCCTCGGCGAACCGGAGCTCCGGGACATACCGCGCGATCGGCGCGTCGAGGTCGACGACGCCACGCTGGGCGAGTTTCGCGGTGAGCAGCCCCATGTACGACTTCGTCGACGAGGCGATGTAGAAGAGTGTGTTCTCGTCGGCGGGCAACTGCTTCTCGCGATCGCGCAGGCCGTAGCCGCGCGTGAGGATGGTACGGCCGTCACGGACGACCGCCACCCCCATCGCCGGCACCTCGGGGAACTGCGTCATGGCCTTGTCGATGAAGCGGTCGATGCGTTGCGCGCTGGGATCGGGTGCGGTGCCGGCGCAGGCGGCGGCGAGCAGGAGGAGGAGCGGAAGGAAGCGGCGGATGTTCATACGCTCAATGTAGGCACGCCCACGACGCCCGCGTTGAACGCACTTAACTTCGCGAAGCGGGATGCTCATGGTGCGCGCGCATGCAAAAGAGGACGACCGGGGGCCTCCGGCGGGCCGGTGCGACCGGCGGCGCTGGTTGTGCCCATGACGTCGCGCAAACACGTGTTTCGTCGACAGGTGTGCATCCTGGCTAGGCCAATCAGCGCTGCCGGTCGCACCGGCCCGCCGGAGGCCTCTCGTCGTTCTCTCTTGCATGCGGGCGCAACGAGAGCATCCTGCTCAGCGAGTCAATGCGCGGAAGGCGCGGGGCGTGAGGCCGTGGGTTTCGGCGAAGACGCGGCAGAGGTGGCTGGCGTCGGCGAACCCGGCGTCGGCGGAGACCGCGGCCAGCGGACGCTCGGTCGCGCTGAGCAGATGCCGCGCGTGGCGCAGGCGCAGGGAGCGGACGTACTCGCTCATGGCCATGCCGGTGTGGCGGTGGAAGGCGCGCGACAGGTACACCGGGTGCAGCCCGAGGTCGCGAGCCAGGGCGTCGAAACGGATTGGCTCGTCGAAGTGCGACTCCAGCGTGCGCTTCGCGTTCGCCAGCCACGGCGGCGCCTCCCCGGCCGTCGCGGCGGCGGCGGATACGGCGGTGGCGACGAAGGCATGGGCGTGCGTCTCGACGTCGTCGCGCGACGTGTCGTGCAGGGCGGCGGCGAGGGCGAGCGCGGCGCGTGCAGTGGCGGCGTCCTCCAGCCACTGCCACGTCATCTCCGGACCGTTGCCGAAGCGGAACTCGACGCTGATGCAGCGCGTGCCGCGGCGGCCCATCCAGTAATTCGAGTGCATCGTCCCGGCAGGCTTGAGCAGCACGCTGCACGAGCGGCCGCGATGCTGGCCCGCGTCGGCGGTCTCCTCCATCTCGCCGCTGATGACCGCGGTGACGTTGCTGAAATCATGCGCGTGCCGCGGCATGCGCCGTCCGGCGGCATACCCCACCTCGCGCACGACAAAGCCCCCAAAGTCGATCCGTGTCAGCTCGGTCATGCAGGTATAGACGTATGGACGGGCCGGAAGTTGATCGGACGAAGGAAGACGACCGAGGGGCCTCCGGCGGGCCGGTGCGACCGGCAGCGCTGATTGGCCTAGCCAGGATGCACACCTGTCGACGAAACACGCGTTTGCGCGATGACATGGGCACAACAAGCGCTGCCGGTCGCACCGGCCCGCCGGAGGCCCCCTCGTCGTCTTCGTGCGTCCAGCTCACAGCCGCTCGATGCGCGCGACGTCCTCGGCCGACAGCGTGAGCTCCGTCGCCGCGAGGTCTTCGCGCATGTGGGCGGGGTCCGTCGTACCGGTGAGCGGCAGCATCCCCACCTGCAGCGCGAAGCGGAACACCACCTGCGCCGGCGTCATCCCGGTGCGGCGCACGATCTCGCGGAACGCGGGCGTGCGCAGTTCCGTGGCGTTCGCGGTCAGCAGCGAGAAGCCCTGGTAGACGATGCCGTGCGTGCGGCAGAACGCGCGCACCGCGGCGTCCCAGCCGGTGCGGGCGAAGCAGCGGTTCTGCACGAACGCCGGCTTCACGCGGGCCGTGGCGACGAGCATCTCGAGCTGGTCGAGGGCCACGTTGCTGATGCCGAGGAAGCGCGTTTTGCCGGCGTCGTGCAGCTCTTCCATCGTGCGCCAGACCTCGCGATCGACGTCGGCCAGACCGCGGCGCCGCGACGGTCCGTGCAGCACGTACGAGTCGAGCGTCTCGACCTGCAGGTGCTCGAGCGAGCTGGCGAACGACTGCCGCACCTGCGCGGCCGGATCAGCGTTCGGGTCGTACGGCAGGCGGTGATCCTGTCCGTAGCGATAGGTGAACTTGGTCTGGAGGAACAGCTCCTCGCGCCGTACCACGCCGGCCTCGATCGCCGCGCGCACGGCGGCGCCGGCGCCGGCCTCGAAGTAATGCTTCCGCTGATTGGCGGTGTCGATGCCGCGGAAGCCGGCCTCGATGGCGAGGCGCGTCAGCCTCTCGGTCTCGTCCTCTTTCCATGCGGTGCCGTAGAGGAACGGTGGATGCGCGTTCATGGAAGTCATCTCGGCCGCACCCATGCGCCGCAAGGTAGCACCGCGCGTACCATCCGCCGCCCGGAGAACGACCGGGAGGCCTCCGGCGGGCCGGTGCGGGCGGCGGCTAGCTCGCGAGCGGTGCAGTCTTGCAGGCCAGCACTTCACCGACGAAATCGTCGATGTCGAACGGCTTGCGCATCAGGCGGCGCACCAGGCGTCCGTCGTCGAAGTCGCGCAGTGTGTGGTTCGACGCGGCCGTGAGGACGATGATCCGGTCCAGCAGTTCCGGTTCGGTGGCCTTCACCTCGCGGATCACGTCGAAGCCGTTCGTGCCAGGCAGCATCAGGTCCAGCACGATGGCGTCGTACTGCTCGTGGCGGAGGAGGTCGAGCGCGGCCGCTCCGTCGCCGGCCGTTTCCACCGTCACCTCGCGGCGGGCGAAGATCGCGCCCATCAGACGCTGGATTGCCTCGTCGTCGTCGACGACCAGCAGGCGCAGGGAGGGAGATGGAGAAGACATGGGGAACCGGTCATGAAGGATAGGTCCGCAGCGGCCGTTCGTCGGTACGCCGGAGTACAGAGCCGGAAATAACGCAATACCCCGTCTTCGCCGGGCGTTGTGCTCCGTCAGTAACCCCATTTTTTCTTCGGCATCCGGCCTCAGACGTTCCCAGCGCGGCGTCTCTCCTTCCCGAATGTCGTCGTGGTCATCGAACCCGGCGCACAGGAAACGACATGAAACTGGCCGAATCGCCCGCCACGCGCGGCAATGCTCTGCTGGAAGCATTTCCCGCCGAGGTCCGGCAGCAACTCGACATCCATTCAGAGAACTATAAGAGTCACGTACAACTGGTGGAGGGCGACAGTCCGCCGCACTACCTCTATTTTCCGCATCACGGCACCGTCATCTCCATGACGCGGACGACGGAGACCGGCGCGACCGTGGAAGTGGGGATCATCGGGTCGGAAGGAGTGGCGGCCGTGCAGGCGCTGCTCGCGCCGAAATCCGTCGGCTCGGACGGAGTCGTGCAGATCGCCGGCGTCGCGTCGCGCATACCGCTCGACCAGATCCGCCGGGCGCTGGACGAGAATGCAGTCGTCCGCGATCACCTGCTGGCGTGCACCGGCGCGTTCCTCGCGCAGGTCTCGCAGCACGCCGTCTGCAACCGTCTGCACACCATCGAGCAGCGCCTGGCCAAATGGCTCCTCGGCGTCCGCGACCGCATCGACAGCGACCAGGTCGACCTCACGCACGACTTCCTGTCGCACATGCTCGGCATCCGCCGCTCCGGCGTCACGATCGCCATCGGGGCACTGGCGCTCGACGGGCTGCTGACGCACGGGCGCAACAGTCTCACCATCCGCGACCGCGAGGGCCTGGAGGCCCGCGCCTGCGAGTGCTACTGCGTCATTCGCGACGCGACACCGCTCCTCGCCGGGGTCGAGCCGGGCTTACGAGCCCACGAATCGCACTGATTCGCGCGCGAAGCCTGAAGTCGTGGCTGGGACGCGGGCTAGCTCCGGGCTAGCTCAGCGGCTGCCAGGCCCGATTCAGATCGACCTTGGCCGTGTCGGCCGGCCACGCGGTCGCGGCGAGGTAATAGTAGCCATCGCCGAGGCGGCGGCACTTCAGGGCCAGCTCGGTGAGGCTGCGGCACACGCCGGAGCGGCCGCGGATACCCGCGCGCTCCACGCTCGTGCCCGTTCGCTCAGCCACGCTCTCGTATACATGCACTTCGTCGAAAGATCGTTTCACAGTTGCTCCTCCACGTTCTCTTTGCACGATTGAGGCCGCTTTCGACGATCGGCGCACTTCGTGAATGCATGCGCCGCCTCATTTTCATCCTCGCGCTCCTCATCCTCGCCGCCGTGCTCGTCACCCTCACTGCCGGCGAGTCCGCGCGTCTGCCCGTCGAGGCGGGCATGGGCGCCAACCCGCAACTGCCGCCGCCGAAGAAAACGCTGATCCCCACGGTTCGGGTCGCCACCGCCAAAGGATGGCCGGCCGGCGCCATGCCGGCGCCCGCCGCGGGACTGGCCGTGACGCCGTTCGCCAGCGGCCTCGATCATCCGCGCTGGCTGTACGCCCTGCCGAACGGCGACGTCCTCGTCGCCGAGACCAGCTCGCCGCCGAAACCGGAGGCGAAAGGCATTCGCGCGAGACTGATGAAGTACTTCTTCAAGAAAGCCGGCTCCGCGGTGCCGAGCGCGAACCGCATCACGCTGCTGCGCGATGCCGACGGTGACGGCGTCGCCGAGACGCGTACCGCCTTCCTCCAGAACCTCTTCTCCCCCTTCGGGATGGCGCTCGTCGGCGACACGTTCTACGTCGCCAACGCCGACGCGCTGGTGCGCTTCCCCTACCGCGGCGGCGCGACGTCGATCGGCGAAGCGCCGGTCAAAGTCGCCGACCTGCCGGCCGGCATCAACCATCACTGGACCAAGAGCCTCATCGCCAACCGCGACGGCTCGCGGCTCTATGTCGGCGTCGGCTCGAACAGCAACGTCGCCGAGAAAGGGATGGAGATCGAGGTGAATCGCGCCGCCATCCTGGAGATCGACCCCTCGAATGGCAGCACGCGCGTGTTCGCCTCGGGGCTGCGTAATCCGGTCGGCCTCTCATGGGAGCCGCGCACCGGCGCGCTCTGGACCTCGGTCAACGAGCGCGACGAGCTGGGGAGCGACCTGGTGCCCGACTATATGACCTCCGTCAAGGACGGCGGCTTCTATGGCTGGCCGTACAGTTACTACGGTCAACATGTTGACGAGCGTCCGCAGCCGCCGCGTCCCGATCTCGTGGCCAAGGCCATCGTCCCCGACTTTGCCCTCGGCCCGCACACCGCGTCGCTCGGCCTGACGTTCTACGACGCCGCGCTGCTGCCGCAATACGCCGGCGGCGCGTTCGTCGGGCAACACGGCTCGTGGAACCGCAGGCCGCGCAGCGGCTACAAGGTGATCTTCGTCCCCTTCGCCAACGGACAGCCGAGCGGCGCGGCGCAGGACGTCCTCACCGGCTTCCTCGACGGCGAAGGCAACGCCCTGGGCCGCCCCGTGGGGGTTGCGGTGGACGGCAAAGGTGCGTTACTGGTAGCGGATGATGTGGGGAATGTCGTTTGGCGCGTAACGCCGCGCTGATCATCTCTCTCGTGCTGTTGCTGGCCGGCTGCGCCTCGGCGCCGCCGCCGCAACGTTCGCTCGTCACCCTGCAGCCCGACGGCGACTCCTGGCGCGCCACGTGGCAACTGGCCGCGCCCGCACGCGCGCTGCGCTTCGAGCGTCCCGCCACCGGCTTCCGCAGGGAGCACTTCGAGGTGCTGACACCGGGCTACGCCCTGGCCCGCGACGGCGAGCACGAAGTGCTGCGCACGGACGGCGAGCCGGCGTCCACGATCGCGGTGCGCTTCCGCGAATTCGCGCGCCATCTGCCAAAGGATTACGAGTTCTTCCAGAAGTTCTCCGACGGCAGCGTGGCCATCTACACGGGACACCTGCTCGCCAAGCAGGACGACGTGCTGATCCGAAACTTCCGCTTCGAGCCACGGGCAGGAGAGCACATCGTCTCCGGCGGAAAACTCCACACCGCGCCCGTCGCCTGGACCGACGACTCCGGTCAGGGCACGTACGTTTACTTCGGCTCGATCGTCCCGGTGGAGAGCAGGGACACGATCTCCATCGTCGACCCCGGCCTCCCCGACTGGCTGGAGACGCGCACGCGTGAGGCGCTCCCCCGGCTCTTCGACCTCTACGCCCGCCGCCTCGGCGCGAAGCTGCCGGACCGGCCGACGGTGCTCTTCAGCTACAAGCCGAGCGACCAGTCCGGCTACTACAGCAGTGGCGGTACGCTGCCCGGCCTCATCCAACTCGGCATCGAAGGGACGGGTTGGCCGACCGAGTCCGACGAGGGCCTGCTGCAGCTTTTCCACTTCCTGGCCCACGAGGCCGTGCATCTCTGGAACGGCCAGATCGTCCACTACCCGGCCGAGGCGCAGGCGTGGATGCACGAAGGAAGCGCGGACGGCCTGGCCGAGCGCGCCCTCCTCGACATGGCCGTCATGGACGAGGCCCGCTTCCTCCGCTACCAGACCGACGCCCTCAACCAATGCCGCCGCGGCCTCGGCACCGAGCCGCTCGAGACAGCCGCCAAACGCGGCCAGTTCGAGCTGTATTACTCCTGCGGCAACGCCCTGGCGCTGCTCACCGAGAAGGCCACCGGCCGCGATCTCTTCGCCTTCTGGAACGCCCTCATCGCCCGCGCCCTCGCGCAACCGGGCCACCACTACGATGCCGGCGACTACTACGCCCTCCTCGGCGACGACGCTCCCACCGTGCGCGCCTTCGTCGACCAACCCGCCGCCCCCGACGCCCTCGTCACCGCCCTGCAATCGCACGGCGTCACGATCTCGACCCCGAGCTCACCCCCGTCCGAATACGGCCAGCCCCTGGCCCGCGACGCCCTGATCCACATCCTCGGCGAGGCCTGCACCGGCAGCTACGGCTTCAACACGATGTCCAACGGCCTGACCATCCGCACCGACGTGAACTGCAAAGGCGTCAACGGCGGCGACGTCGTCGAATCCATCGGCGGCCACAACGTCTTCCGCGCCGGCCACCTGGCCTGGGACCACGTCCACGAGCGCTGCGGGACGTCGCAGCCCGTGTTGGTGGGGGTGGCGGGGCGCGAGGTGGAGCTGCCGTGCACCAAGCCCGTCGCCGCCCGCCCGGCGTACGTGCGCATCGACGCACGCTAACAGTCCTTCCGCGCATGGTTATGGAGTGCGGCACCGCGTCCCTCACTGAGGAGCTGCGCCGCTTCGACGCGTAACGGATTGCTACCCGACCGACGATCGTCTTACACTTTCACGATCGATAGGAGAAGCCCGATGGCTCGTACGAAAGTGTCACCCAAATTTCAGGTCGTGATTCCAAAGGCAGTGCGCGAAGGCATGGACCTTCGCGTGGGGCAGGAACTGCAGGTGGTATCCAAAGGTGGGGTGATCACACTCGTACCGGAACGGCCGCTGTCTTCCCTGCGAGGCTTCGCGAAAGGGATTCGCACGGACAATTTGCGCGAGAAGAAGGACCGCGGGTGATTGTGGTCGACTCGTCGGGCTGGATCGAGTTTTTCACCGACGGCCCGCTGGCCGATGACTATGCAAGCCGGCTGCGCAGACTGGCCACGGTCATCACGCCCGTAATCGTGATCTATGAGGTCTACAAGCGTCTGAAGCGTGAGTTATCCGAGGATGACGCCGTGATTGCCGTCTCAGCGATGCAACGGTCACAAGTAGTCCCGATCGATGAGGAGCTCGCGTTGACCGCCGCCGATCTGAGCCTCGAGCATGGTCTTGCGATGGCGGATGCGATCGTGCTGGCTACCGCGCGTAAGTTTCGAGCCGAATTGGTGACGAGTGACCGCGATTTCGAACAGATTCCGGGAGTGACGTACCTTCTGAAGAAATCGACTCGCGCTTGATGATTTCCGCTGTCACCGCGCAGGAACGACGCGGCGTGCTCCTGAGGTCGACCGCGGCGATCGGAGCGCCCGGCACGTCACCCGCAATCCCGCTCTCCCATGGCCATCCGCTTCCGCTCGTCCGGTTGTCTCTTCAGCATCATCGCGTCGATCGCGCTCACCATCCTGCTCAACCTCATGCTCCGCGGCTGCTCCATGTGAATCCAGGTAAAGGGCGTGTAAGCAGGGCGTAAGCATCCCGCGCGTTATCATCCGCGGCATGCACGAGAGCACGAGCTTCACCCCTCCGGGGCCGGGTGTTTGGGAACTGGAATCGACCCATCTGATCCGGCCGGTGTCGCGCTCGAACGCGGCCTTCTTCCCCGCGGCGGCCAGCGAGGGCTTCCGGCGCGGCATGGAGCGGTACGGGATGCTGCTCGACTACCTCGAGTTCGCCGTCGTGAACCGCTTCGTCTACGTCTGCGCGCGTGGCGTCGGCGCGCCGAAAGGGGCCAAGGGTCCTCCGCCGAAGCTCATCTTCAAGCTACTGACGAAACTGCACCCCGAGGTGCGCAAGCGCATCCGCACCGTCGCGGAGACATGGACTACGAAGCGCTGGCGCGAGGACGTCGCGCTCTGGGACACGCAGCTCAAGCCTGCCATCGCCAGAGAGAACAGCGCTCTCCAGGCCGTCGACCTCCCTTCGCTCACCGACGAGCAGCTCAGCGCGCACCTCGACCTCTGCTTCGATGCCGCGCGCCGCGGCGTCATCCAGCATCACAGTCTGAACGCCACGGCCATGCTCCCCCTGGGCGACTTCCTCGTGCACGTGAAGCAGTGGACCGGACTCGCGCCGGCCGAGGTCCTGCCGCTGTTCCGCGGCTCCAGCCGCGTCTCGCAGGGTGCCGCTGACGAGCTCGAAGCGCTCGCCCGCGCGCTTGGCTCCGAGAATCTGGACGGTGACGCACAGTCCGTCATCGACGCGCTGATCGCCCGCAAGGACGCCGTCGGCGACGCGGCGCGACGCTACATCGACACGGCCGGCGTGCGCATCGCCACCGGCTACGACTTTTCCGATCTCACCCTCGCCGAGATGCCCGACGTCCTGCTCGAGAACATCAAGTGTGCCGTGGCGGGCACGAGCAGCGAGCAGCGCGGCACGAACGACGTCGTGGCGCGCGAAGCCGCCATCCGCGAGAAAGTCCCGGCGCAGCATCGCGCGCAGTTCGACGAACTGCTGGCGGAGGCGCGGTTCACGTATCGCATCCGCGACGAGCGCGTGTACATGAACGACGCGTGGTCGTCCGGCATCGCCCGCCGCGCCATCCTGGAAGCGGGCCGCCGGCTGGCCGCCAAAGGAAAGCTGCACGACGCGCAGCACGCCGTCGAGCTGACGCCGGCGAAGCTCGCGTCGATGCTCGCCGGCGGCGCCGGACGCACCGCCGACCAGGCCGCGGCCGACACGCAGTATCGCCTCACCCACACCATCCACGACGCCCCGCCGTTCCTCGGCGGCACGCCGTCCGGACCGCCGCCCGCGGAGTGGCTCCCCGAGCCGGCCGCGCGGGCCGAGCGCGCCGTGGCCATCTGCATGGGCGAGATGTTCGCGTCGCGCGACAAACAGAAGCCGGCCGCACAGGTCAGCGGCTTCGCGGCCAGTCCCGGGCTGGTCACCGGCATCGCTCGCCTCGTGCTCGACGCGAGCGACATGGCCCGCGTGCGCAAGGGCGACGTGCTCATCACGCGCGCCACCGCGCCGTCGTACAACGGCCTGCTGCCGCTGCTCAGCGGCATCGTCACGGACCGCGGCGGCACGTTGTCGCACGCGGCCGTCGTGGCGCGCGAGTACGGCATCCCGGCCGTCGTCGGGACCGGCAACGCTACGGAGCTGATCCGCGACGGGGCGCGCGTGCGCCTCGACGGCGCCAGCGGAACGGTCGAAGTCCTCGCGTGACGGTCGTTGCGCTTCGCGATGCGGCGTCCGAGGAAGCGTACGGCGGGAAAGCGTCGTCGCTGGCCCGGGCCATCGGCGCGGGCCTGCCGGCGCCGGACGGCTTCGCCGTGTCGTGGGAGAGCGTCGACCGCGCCGCAAACGGCGACGCCGCGGCGCGCGAGGCGATCTTGGCCGCGTTCCGCGGCTTCGGCGCGGCCGTCGCGGTGCGCTCGTCCGCAATCGGCGAAGACTCGCTCGACGCCAGCTTCGCCGGCCAGCACGTCTCCATCCTCAACGTGACGAACGAGACGATGCTCGCCGATGCCGTGCGCACCATCCACGAGTCGGCGCGCGCCGAGAGTGCCCTCGCCTATCGCCGCAGGATGGGCGTGAACGGCGAGCCACGCATCGCAGTGGTGCTGCAACGCATGATCGACTCCGATGTCGCCGGCGTGCTCTTCACGCGCAACCCCATGAACGGCGCGAACGAGCGCGTGATCGAGTCCGCCTGGGGCCTCGGCGAAGCCGTCGTCGCCGGCATCATCACGCCGGACCGCTTCCGCATCACGCCCGCCGGCGAGATCGCCGAGCGCACCGCGGGGAAGAAGGACTTCATGATCCGCTTCGCCCCCGGCGGCGGAACGGTGGAGAAGCCGGTCAAGCCGGACGACATCGCCCGCCCCTCGCTCACCGACGCGCAGCTCCTCGAGTTGCACGCGCTGGCGAGCAAATGCGAAGAGTTCTACGGCGGCCCGCAGGACCTCGAGTTCGCGTTCGCGAACGGCACGCTCTTCCTGCTTCAATCGCGTCCCATCACGACGAAACTAGAGGCCCTGTCCGAGGACAAACCCTCGGAACCCGGACAGGCAGGATCGCCTGCCTTCCACGAGCCGCTCACGCCGCGGCGCTTCACCGGACTGGCGCTGGCCGCGCTCCTGGCCCCGCTCAACTCCACCATCATCGCCGTCGCGCTGCCGTCCATCGCGGGCGCCTTCGATGCCAGCGCCGCCGTGGCCACGCGCTGGCTCGTCACCGGCTATCTCGTCGTGACCATCGTCGCGCAGAGCCCCGCCGGCAAACTGGCGGACCTCTTCGGCACCTCGCGCGTCCTGACCCTCGGCCGCGCGGCCTTCGCCCTCGGCGCACTCCTGGCCGCCTTCTCCCCCACCCTGGTCATCCTCGGCGCGGGCCGCGTCCTGATGGCCATCGGCGGCGCGCTCTCGATCCCCACCGTGTTCGCGCAACTGCGCAACAGCGTCCCGTACGAGCGGCGCGGACGGATCTTCGGCATCTTCGGCGCGATCATGGGCGCCGCCGCCGCGGCCGGACCGCTCCTCGGCGGCCTGCTCACCGCACGCTTCGGCTGGCACTCGATCTTCTTCGTCAACGTGCCGGTGGTGCTGCTGTCGTTCCTCCTCGAGCCGCCCTGCCGCAGCGAGCCCGCCGCCCGCCGCGCCGCGCGCTTCGACATCCTCGGCAGCGTCGTCCTCGCGATCGCCGTGCTGCTGCTCGTCGCCGCCGTCGACCGCGCCAGCATCCTCCTGGCCCTCGCCGCCGCCGCCGTGCTGGCGGCGTTCGTCTTCCGCGAGCTGCGCGCCGACGATCCCGTGCTCGACGTCCGCCTCTTCACGCGGCCCGCCTTCGCGGCCGGCAGCGCCATCGTCGGCCTGCAGAACCTGGCCATGTACGCCATGCTCTTCCTCCTTCCCTTCTTTCTCGCGAGCAGCGGCAGCGGGCCGGCCGCGGCGGGACGGAAGCTGCTGCTCTTCACGCTCTCGATGGTCGTGGCTTCGCCGGTCGGCGGCCGGCTCTCCGACGCGATCGGCGCGCGCACCGTCGGCGTCGCCGGCGCACTGCTCGCGACCTCGGGCGCCGCGCTCTTCGTGTCGAGCGGCGAGCTGTTCGCCTCCATCATCCTGATGGGCCTCGGCATCGGCGTCTCCACCGGCCCCTCGCAGGCCTCCGCGCTCAGCGCCGTCCCGGCGTCGCAGGCCGGCGTGGCCTCGGGGGCGCTGTCGACGATGCGCTACGCCGGCGGCGTGGTCGGCAGCGGCCTGGTGGCGCTGCTGGCGGGCGGCGGGCTGACCCGCGACACCCGCCTGCTCGTCTTCCCCATCGTGCTGCTCATTTCCGGCGCGGCAGCGCTCGCGCTGCCGGGGCGGCGGCCAGCGTCATTCCCTCACCCGTGATGCCGATGAACGAGCTCTCCGCGACGATGAAAGAGAGACGCAACATCGTTCGACCTCCTGGTTAGTGAGAAGGCCGAGGAGGGGGTGGAGGTTCCGGCGATGGCGCACTGCGCGCCAATACAACTGTCATCCCGAGCGTGAGTCGAGGGACCTGGGCGGGCGGGCGGCGCGCAGCATGTCCCCGAAGCTCGTGTAGCGCACCGCCCACCCGCCCAGGTCCCTCGACTCACGCTCGGAAGAAAACGCGAAGCGTTCTGTCTGCACTCATCGCATCCGCATACAATCTCCCCGAGATTCGCTGAACAATCGAGGGACGTGAATGAAACGAACGGCAGCCGCTCTCTGTCTTCTGTGGGCCACCTCTGCTTTCGCCGCCGAGGCTTTCTTCCTCAACATCCCGCAGCGCTTCAACGCCAACCAGGAAACCGGTGAAGTGCGCGTGATCCTCCAGCTCAGCGCCGCCCCTTCGGGCACGCTCGTCGTCGGCGGCACGACCCTGAACCTCGGGCAGACCGCCACCGTGGCCGGCGACTCCGTCACCTTCGAGAGCGCCGGCGGCAACGCGGCGCGCATCCTCTATCGTCCGCTCTCCAACTTCTCCGGCGACTTCTGCCTGGGCGGCGCGGCGACCGAGAAGAACGTCCCCATGCGCTACACCGGAGCGCCGAACATCACCGGTTACCGCATGTCCAGCTACGTCGTGGCCTCCCCGTCCGTGGAGTGCTCGACAGTCTCGAAGCGCACCAACGACATGCCGGCCACGCTCGTCCCGAACGACGACGGCGTGGCCCCCGCGCTCGACGCGACGTTCCTCGGACGGCTGCCGCTCGACGTCATCCTCGTCCTCGACAAGTCCGGCAGCATGAACGAGCTCCCGCCCGGCGCCGCGCCCGGCGGCGACGTGCCCACCAAGGCCGCCATCCTCAAGGCCGCGCTCGTGAACTTCATCAGCGCGTACAGCGAGACCGACGTGCAGATCCCCGACGACCGCATCGGCGTCGTCTACTTCGACTCGTCCGCAACGCCGCAGAGCATCGCCGGCGGCGACGCGCCCGCCGGCTTCTTCGTCCGCCGCGACGTCGACTGGACGGGCGTGAACACCGCCATCAACGCGCTTACCCCCGGCGGCGCGACGTCGATCGGCGACGGCATCAACGAGGCCACCGAGGAGTGGGCCGCCGATCCCGATCACGACCTGTTCCTCATCGTCGTCACCGACGGCAAACAGAACACCGCACCGCTGGTCGCCAACGCGCCGAGCGGCTTCCTCTCCCTGCCCGCCGTGGGCGGACTGCCGGCGGAACTGCGCCAGCGCTTCATTCCCATCCAGACCATCGGCTTCGGCACGCCCGGCGCCGTCGACGAAGCGCTGTTGCAGCAGATATCCCTGCAGACGTTCGGCACCTCGTACCTCGGCCTCAACGCCTCGACGATGTTCGACGTCTTCGCCCTGACGCTGGTCAGCATCCTCAAAGGCAACACCCTCGGTATCGCGCTGCGCGTGGGCGACACCATGACCGGCGCCGGTCCGACGCCCCACCGGCCGGTCATCGTCGACCGGTCCGCGAAGCGCGTCGTGTTCGAGCTGCAATGGGCACCGCCGCGCGTCAACGCCCTCGACCTCGAAGTCTTCGCGCCCGGGTCATCGACGCCGGCAACGCCATCGTCGACGCGGCACACGCCGCAGGGCGCGTTCCAGACCTTCAACCTGAAGCCATCCTCGGTGGGCACGTGGAGAGTCCGCGTGAAGCGCGCCCGGTCGGGAGTGAGGGAGAACATCCCGTACACGCTGCACGCCTTCTTCGCCGAGGAACATCTCGACTACCGCGTGACCTTCGACGCCATCCAGCACGCCACCGGAGAGCCGATCGCGATGCGCGCGAAGGTGTCGTACGACGGCAAGCCGCTGGCCGAGCTCCCCGCGGGCGCGATCAAAGTGCGCGTGCAGCGTCCCGATGAAGGTCTCGGCACCATCCTCCGCAGGACACGCACGCAGCGCGGCAGCTCGTCAACGAGCGGCGACGTCCGCTCGGCCTACGACGTCAAGCTCGGCCAGCTCGGCGAGCTCGGACGCGTGGTCCCGAAGGACGTCATGACGCTCATGCTCACGGACGCGAAGAACGGCGTCTACACCGGCACGTTCAAGGACACGAAGGTGCCGGGACAGTACGGCTTCGAAGTGGTGCTCGACTGGGACGACCGGCGCACCGGCCGCTTGCATCGCGAGGAACGCCTCGAGCTGCACGTGAAAGTGAAGCCCGATCCGGCCATGACCCTCCTGACCACCGCCACCAACCCCGACGGCTCGGTGCGGGTCATGGTCACGCCCCGCGACCGCTTCGGCAACTACGTCGGCCCCGGCTACGCTTCGGCCGTCCGCGCCACACTGCGCGGCTCAGGAAGAATCACGAAGGCACCCGTCGACGAAGATCAGACCGGGACGTATGTGTTCACGGTGACGGGCGGAGGGAAGAAGCCAGTCGTGGACGTGGTGGTGGATGGGGTGCGCGTCGGCAGTACGGGGAAGTGACGGGCCGGGCGAGGTGGCGTTCATTGCGGGCGCGGAGCACTCTTGGTAGCCTCCGCGCGTGTCACCGGAACCGTCTTTCGAAGTCGTCGGCCAGATCAGGGATGTACAGACCATCGCATCCGGGTCCGGCATCCGCGATCTTTTTCACCTGTAACGGCGGTTCGGAAGAGGTAACTGGCGCAAACTGAAGGGGTTCGCCACGGTTCAACTCGAGAATGGTACGATTGCCGAAGCCGAGTTCACTGGTACGAAGCGCACGGCATCGGCAAGCGCTGGATGAAGATCAAGCGGTATCTTGATGAGCCTCTACATGAGTGAGCCGAAGCAATTCGCAATCTGTATTCATAACGGCGAATACGCCGGCACGTTGGAGCTTCGAAAAGTCTACGAAGTGCTGAACGACGCTGCTGCCATGAAGCGCCAGTACGTGCGCGTCATCGACGAGTCGGGAGAGGATTACCTCTACCCGGAGTCGTGGTTCGTCTCGGTTTCTGTTCCTGCCGGCGTCGAAGATCTTTTGCACGACCTCGCTGTCAAGTAATCGTGTCTCTGAGGTCCGCCGATCTCGTGCCCGATCAGATAGATCTCGTGCCTCATCAGATAGATCTCATGCCTCATCAGATAAATCTCGTGCCCCATCAGATAGATCTCTTGCCCCATCAGATAAATCTCGTGCCCCGTCAGATCGATCTCTTGCCCCATCAGATAAATCTCGTGCCCCGTCAGATAGATCTCTTGCCCCATCAGATAAATCTCGTGCCCCGTCAGATCGATCTCTTGCCCCATCAGATAAATCTCGTGCCCCGTCAGATCGATCTCATGCCTCATCAGATCGATCTCGTGGCCCGTCAGATCGATCTGTCGTCCCGACAGGACGTTCCCTCGATGCGACGGCCTTCCACCCCTGAGTGACCGACCCGATGTGCTAAGGTTTCCCCGACCATGAAAGTCGTTTTCATCAAGCCTCCCGTCGGCGGCATTCTCGGCCTGGAGATGCTCACGTTCGTCGAGCCGCTCGGCCCGATCTGCGTGGCGGCGTGTCTCGAACAGGACGGGCACACCTGCAAAGTCATCGACCTGCGCATCGACGGGGAGGAGAAGGGGCTGGCCGACTGCCGCTCCTTCGACCCTGATGTCGTCGGCCTGCAGTGCAACTTCACCACGGAGCGCAACCGCACCATCCGCCTGGCCCAGCGCATCCGCCGCGAGAACCCGAAGGCGTTCATCGTCGTCGGCGGGCACGACGCCTCGCGCGATCCGGAATGGTTCCGCCACGAGGCCTTCGACGCCATCGCCATGGGCGACGGCGAGGAAGTGATGCCGCCGATGGTGAACACGCTCCGCGACGCGAAGGAGATGGCCAAAGTCCCCGGCCTCGAGATCCGCGACGGCGACAAGTGGGTCTTCACCGGCCACGCCCCGACCCGCCCGCACCTCGACACCTATCCCCTGCCGGCGCGGCACCTCATCGCCCACTACGCCGACCACTACTACATCAACTTCCGCAAGCCGCTGGCACTCATGGAGACGGCCCGCGGCTGTCCCTTCAAGTGCAACTTCTGTTCGGTCTGGAAGTTTCACGAGTCGACGTTCCGCGAGAAGTCGCCCGCGCGCGTGGTGCAGGAGCTCGAGCAGATCAGCGCCCCGAACATCTTCATCACCGACGACATCTTCTGGATGAACGTGAAGCGCGGCGAGGAGATGGCCAAGCAGATCAAGGCCTCCGGCATCCGCAAGTACTTCACGGTGCAGACCCGCACGGACATCATCACGCGCTTCCCCCACCTCATCAAGATGTGGAAGGAATGCGGCGACCTGGCCATCTTCCTCGGCTTGGAGTCCGTGACCGACGAGGGCCTCAAGGCGGTCAACAAGAAGAACACCGCCGACAACAACGTCCAGGCCATCAACATCCTCAAGGACCTCGGCGTCGGCTTCACGCCGAACTTCATCGTCGACCCGTCCTGGGACCGCGACGATTTCAAGCGCCTCCGCGACTGGATCGAGACGATGGGCTGCTACAACAGCGGCTTCTCCATCCTCACCCCGCTCCCCGGCACCGACCTCTGGGACTCGGCCAAGAAGAATGTGAACACGCACGAGTGGGAGATGTTCGACATCGTGCACACGGTGCTCCCGACCAAGCTCCCCCTCGAGGAGTTCTACGCCGAATACTCCGCCCTCTGGCAGCACGCCCTCAACGTGCGCTATCGCTACAAGGGCAAGCTGAAGACCTACCTCCAGCTCGGCGCCGCCCTGGCCACGCGCAAGGTGACGTTCAAAGCAGTGCGCAACGGGATGAACATCGCCAAGGTGTTCAGCAGGCCGGAGACGTTCCTGAAGGCGCATCACTAGCGCGCACGCACGGGAACGACGAGGGGCCTCCCGTCGTTCCTGTACCCGCGGGTAGGGATTTGAGCGTCCCCGCCACTCCTCCCAACGAGGGTCACGCATGAACCGGAAGATCTCCACGCGCGCGGAGTTGATCGACGCGCTTCGCACCGCGTCCGAGCTCGAGCATCAGCTCATGGCGCAGTACCTCTTCGCCGCCTATTCGCTCAAGCGCTACACGTATGAAGGACTGGACGCCGTGCAGCTCGAGCACGTGCGCCGCTGGTCGTCCTCCATCACCCTGATCGCCCGTCAGGAGATGGAGCACCTCGGCCTGGCGCTGAACCTCCTCTCCTCGATCGGCGGCACGCCCTCCTTCACGCGGCCGAACATGCCGCAGAAGGCCGACTACTACGGGCACTCCGGCATCAAGCTCGAACTGACCCGCGGCGACCTCGATACCATCAAGCGCTTCCAGCGCTTCGAGTCGCCCGACGAGCTCGTGACCGGGCTCAAGCCCGGCAAGCCGGTCGACCAGGCCAAAGCCCGCGCGTGGTGCGACCGGAAGGAAACGATGCGCGGCCGCGAGCAGCTCAGCGAGAGGCTCGACGCCGAGGCCACGGCCGCGGCGAGCGTGGAAGGCGCGCCGGTGCTGTCGTTCGGGTGGGACTCGGTGCAGGAGCTCTATCAGACCATCCGTGACGGCTTTCAGACGCTGGCCGATGACATGGGCGAGAAGAATCTCTTCGTAGGCCGGCCGGCGCTGCAGATCTTCGGCGGCCCGGGCGGCCGCTATCCCGTCGGCGCGATGGACGACCTCAATCAGTACGGCGTCGACCTGATCGGCGTGACGAACCTGGCCAGCGCCAAGCAGGCCATCACCATGATCCTGGAGCAGGGCGAAGGGATCTCCGTCAACGCGTCGTATCTCCGCTGGACGCACTTCTGCCTCTTCACCGGGATCCGCCGCGACATGGAGAAGATGAACCTCGGCGGCCTCGGCGCGCGCCCGGTCGTCCGCAATCCGATGACGCGGGTCTACCCCGACGTCGGCGTGCCGGACGAGGTCACGCTGATCGAGAACCCGCTCACCCTCGAGGTGGCGAAACTCTTCAACGGCTCGTACGAGCTGATGCTGCTCATGCTGCTCTACCTCTACAGCGACAACGTCAAGACGCAGGAGCAGGTCAACGGGATGATGGACGCCGCGTTCTTCCCGCTCATGACCATGTTCGTGCGCCCCTTGGCCGAGGTGCTGACCGAGCTGCCGGCGTTCAACGGGAAAAAGTCGAAGGACGGGATGACCAACGCCGGCCCGGGCTTCGAGCTGAACGGCGACGTGCTGCTCTTCCCCACCATCGACGCCACGTGGGACCTCTTCCAGGAGCGCATCGACGTCCTGGCGGCCGGCTTCGACGCGCTGCTGGGCGACGACCCGTGGATCAAGCTCTCCGGCCAGAAGGAAGAAGGAGAGAAGAAGTCGCGGATCTGGCGGCGGCTGGAGTACATGCGCTCGAACATGAACCGCCTCGCCGCCGACTGGCGCGCGCACTGGCTGAATATCGGAATCACCACTTAGGACAAACGAATGCTGATCCTGAACTTCGAAGGCTACTTCCAGATGCGCATGGCGACGGATCCCGATCCGACGGACGAGCGCCGCGGCGTCAGCGGCTACACGTTCGCCCTGGCCGGCGAGCCCGATCTCGACGCGAAGATCCATCTGCAGCCGGACGAGCAAGGCGTGTGGGAACGGCAGTTCGGCCCGCCGGGCACGCCCGGTCCGCGCGTCGGCGTGAAGGTGACGAGCGCGATGCGCAACGGCGCCGCCGCGCCGGACCTGGTCGGCACGCGGGTCGCCTTCGTCGACGCCCAGATCCTGGAGCACAACGGCCTGCTGGTGCGCAACGACTACTTCATCATCCATCCCTTCCGCGTGCGGCTGCTGAAGGAGAGGAACAACGGCCGCCTCCTCGAGCGGGTCGACTGGCTCAACCCCGAGGACCCCGGCATGCCGGAGAACGACGCCACGGCGCCGATGCTCCAACGCCGCCAGGCCACCACATTCACGTCGAACTCGCAGGAAGTGGCTGACGCGACGGGGCTGGAAAGTCCGGCCAACGTCGCGCTGATCGCGAATCGTCTGGAGCGCCGCCACAAGCTGCAGGAGCTGCTGGCGAAGACGAAAGACCCGGTGCAGCGCGCCGCGCTGGAGTCGCGCATCGAGGAACTGGCCATCGTGGAGCGCTGGTGGGAGATCAGCGTGAATTCGGGGCAGAACAAGGTCATCGACCGCCGCGCCAAACAGCTCGCCCTCCAGCTCAGCGGCTGGAACGTGGACATGAACGGCAAGGTGGAGGTCAACGAGCTCGGCGCCGCGGAGAACTATCCGTGGAACATCAGCTTCTGGATGGGCGGCTGGGACGGCGACGCGCTGACCGGCTATGTGAAGGGAACGTGGACGATTCCGCTGGCTGCGAATGTAGCCGGTTGAGGCTGCGGTGAGGCGTTGCTCGTTGCTCGGCAGGGGTGCCTTTCCGCGAGAATGCACCCCGAACGAGTAACGGCTGACGAGTGACGATCTATCGAACCGACCTCGCCTACATCCACCACTCCGGCTTCAGCGAGTTCGCCGAGTCGGCGGCGCCGGGTCTGCTGGAAATGCTCTGGAGGCGCGGCATCCGCGCGGGGCGCATCGTGGAAGTGGGCTGCGGCAGCGGCATCCTCGCGCGCGAGCTCACCCGCGCCGGCTTCGACGTCCTCGGCTACGACACGTCGCCGGCCATGATCGCGCTGGCGAGGGAGACGGCGCCGCTGGCGCGATTCGAAGTGGGGCCGTTCGACAGCGTCGAGATCCCGGAGTGCGAGGCCGTCATCGCCATGGGGGAAGTGCTCAATTACGGGACGTTCGACGGGGTGCGCGCGTTCGTCGCTCATGCCGCGAAAGCGCGCATGCTGATCTTCGACGTCGCCGAGCGCGGCGCGTATCCGCCGTACGACGAGCGCCGCGTCGAGGGCGACGACTGGAGCGTCATCACCGTCAAGGAGAGCGACGGCACAACGCTCACCCGCCGCATCCTCACCTTCCGCGCGGAAGGTGATGCGATGCGTCGCGATGAGGAAGTGCACCGGCTCGAGCTCTACGACCGCGTGGAGCTGACGACCCTCCTGCGCGCGCACGGGTTCCGCGTCACGCGCCGGAGGTCGTACGGAACGCGGCGTCTGCCGAAGGGACATGCCGTGTACGTCGCATCTTCCGCAGGACGCTCTTAGACAACTGACACTTGCGTGTCGCGGGACGCCCCACAATCGCTGTCATCCTGAGCCGCAGGAACGGACCCACAGCGCCGAAAGCGTGGCGGCGAAGGACCCCCTGCCGAGCTGCGGTCTCGAGCCCGATCAGGGGGTCCTTCGCCGCCATGTTTTGGGCTGCGTGGGTCCGTTCCTGCGGCTCAGGATGACAGCATGGTGCAGGTTTGGATGAGAGGACCCTTGTTCGTAAAGGCGCACAGCACCAGTTCCCCTCTCGCAACGGCGAGAGGGGACTGAGAGGTTACGCCAGATCGAACAACAGCACCTCCGACGCACCCTTCGAGGTGATGGCCAGCGCCGTCTCCTCCTCGATGGCCGCGCCGTCGCCCTGCTCGAGCGTCTTGCCGTTCAGTTCCACGCTGCCGCGCGCGACCTGCAGCCACGCGCCACGTCCGGCCGCGAGGGCATGCTCGACGCGCTCGCCGTCCTCGAGGATCGCGGAGTAGAGCCGCGCATCCTGGTGGATGTTCAGCGCTCCGTCCGGACCGCCCGGCGCCACCAGCAGGCGCAGCTTCCCGCGCCGCTCTTCCTCGGGGAAGAGTTTCTGCTCGTAGCCCGGCTCGATGCCGTCGCTCTCCGGCATGATCCAGATCTGGAAAAAGTGCACCGGCTCGCGTTCCGAGCCGTTGAACTCACTGTGCACCACTCCCGTGCCGGCGCTCATGCGCTGCACCTCGCCCCGGCGCAGCACGCCGTCGCCGCCGGTCGAGTCGCGGTGCGCCAGGGCGCCTTCCATCACGATAGAGATGATCTCCATGTTGTCGTGCTGGTGCGCGCCGAAGCCGCGGCCCGCCGCCACCGTGTCCTCGTTGATGACGCGGAGGTCGCGGAAGCCCATGTTGCGCGGGTCGTAGTAATTCGCGAACGAGAACGTGTGATGCGAAGTGAGCCAGCCGTGCTGGCCCACCCCGCGCTCCTCGGATTTGCGGACAGAGATCATCGCTTCCTCCTTACTGCTTGACGGCCTGCACTTCCACTTCGATACGCACTTCGTTCGCCACCAGGATGCCGCCGGTCTCCAGCGCCTGGTTCCACTTCAGGCCCCAGTCGCGGCGGTCGATGCGGCCGGTGGCACGGGCGCCGGCACGGGTGCCGCCCCACGGGTCCTTGCCCGTCCCCTCGTACTGCGCGTCGAGCACCACTTCCATCGTCGTGCCGCGGATCGTCAGGTCGCCGACGATACGGAACTTGTCGCCTTCATTCTTCATCGCCCCTTCCACGCGCTTGCTGCGGAAGGTGATGGCCGGGAAGTTCTCGACGTCGAGAAAGTCCGCCGAACGGAGATGCGCGTCGCGGTCGGGCGTGCCGGTATCCAGACTGGCCGCCCCGATCTCGACGTTGACCACGGAACTGTCCGGATTCTGCTCGTCGACTTCGATCGTCCCCTTCACGTCCTTGAAACGGCCGCGAACGGTAGTGAACATCATGTGCTTCACGGCCAGCTCGACCGAGGTGTGCGTCGGGTCGATCTGCCAGGTTGTCTTCGTGTCTGCCATTGGGTGTCTCCTTCTGTTCACATATAGAGACAAGATCCAGCAACACGATATTCCTCGTCACGACTATTGTCGCGTGGGAGCTCACTCGAAACGCGTGCGCAGGTCAGGCGGGATCAGCGGGCAGGCATCTTTGGTCCGGCCGAAGATGCGGTAGCGGATGCGGGCGACGAAGTCGTACATCGCGTCGCGGACGCGGCGCGGCAGCAGTCCGAACAGGACGCCGATGACCCGCCAGAGCCCGCCGAGGCGCGCCAGCAGATGCATCGACGCGGCGCTGCGCATCAGCACCTCCCCCGCTTGCGTCTTCACGATCACACTGTCCGGCCGCTCGGTCTCGAGCGCCGCGTAGCGGAACGAAGTCCCGGTCGCATCCTCGGCGATGAGCCAGCGCATGCCGCGATGACAGAGGCCGCACGTACCGTCGTAGAGGACGAGGTCCGTCGTCTCGGGCAGACGCCGCGGGACCCACGCCGGGTCGAAGGTGAACAGGTGGACGATGACCATCATCAGACTGAGGTCCGCGAAGTCGATCAGCAGCATCAGGCCGAGGTGCAGCGCGAGCATGGCCAGCCAGAGCCAGGGGCGGACGCGGCGGACGAGCGCCAGCGGCGCGAGGAGGAGCGCCAGTCCGAAGCCGAGGTCGACGCCCGTCCGCGACGGGCTGATGAGCATCGTCCAGGCGCTGTAGCCGTAGCCGATGGACATGACGATCCACATCGCGGCGAAGAGCGGAGGCGGCATCGACCACCCGCCGCGCGGATCCACGCGCCCGCGCGCGTCTACGGAGAGGAACGGCGCGCGCGGCAGGCACGCGTGCACGATCAACAATCCGCCGGCGACCAGCAGCAGCGGATTGGCGGCTGGCGGATTGCGTCCGAAGAGCCAGACCAGGACGCACGCCATCACGATGGCGGCAACGCGGTCATGCCAGCCGATGGCGAAGCAGACCGCCGCGATTGCCGCGACGACGAGCACCGGCGTCGCGAGATCGCCGGCGATGAAGTGGACGAAGAAGTAGAGGCCAACGATCGCGCGCACGAGCGAGTACTGGCCCCCAGTCCATGCGTTCGTCACGCCCGGGGCCTCTCCTGCGCCCCGCGCCCTGCCGCCTGCGCCCTCTTCCCGTTCACGTTCTGCTGATGATGCACGAAGCAGCGGCGCAAGGTAACAGGCAACTGCCTTGCTAATCCCATCGCGTGACCAGACACGCGCTGCAGGCCATCCTTCTCGACATCGACGGGACGCTCGTCGACTCGAACGACAAACACACCGATTGCTGGGTCGAGGCCTTCGGCCACTTCGGCAAATCGATCGACTGGGACGTCATCCGCCAGCAGATCGGCAAGGGGGGCGACCTGCTCGTCCCCGACACGCTCAACGCGCGCGAGATGCGCGAGTTCGGCGAGGAGTTGCAGAAGCACCGCGGCGAGCTCTGGAAGGACAAGTACATGAAGAGCGTCCAGCCGTTTCCGGGCGTCGTCGACTCGATCCGCGGGCTGCACGGGGAAGGGATCAAGCTCGCCTTCGCATCGTCTTCCAATCCCGATGAGGTCGAGTACTATGTCGGCCTTCTCGGCGTCGGCGATCTCCTGGAGGGAACGACGTCGAAGGAGGACGCGCAGTTCTCGAAGCCATCCCCCGAAATCTTCCAGGCGGCGCTGGAGCGTGTGAAGAGCGATCCGGCGCGGACGCTGGCCGTGGGAGACACGCCGTACGACGTGCTGGCCGCGCACCGCATCCCGGTGCCGGTGGCCGCCCTGCGGTGCGGCGGATTCGCGGAGGAGCTGCTCGCGAAAGCGGAGTTCGTCTTCGACGATCTCAATGCCATGACCAGGGAGCTCGATCGAGTCGATGAGTATTTCCGCGAGTGACGTTCACCGTCGAGCCATCATCGTCGACGGACACTGCGACACACCCTACCGCCTCTTCCGGCACAACGTGCATCTCGACGAGCACGACACCGAGGCGCAGGCGGACCTGCGCACGCTGCAGGAGAGCGGCATCACCGCCTCGTTCTTCGCCGCGTACGTGCCCCCGTTCTACGCGAACCGCGGCGCCGCGCAGTTCGCGCGCACGCTGATCAAGATCATCCGCGCCGAAAGCGAGCGCCGCGCCGACGTGCTGACGTACTGCACCGACAGCGCCGGCATCCGCGAGGCGAAGCGGAACGGCCGTATCGCGCTGATGATCGGCGTCGAGGGCGGCCACGCCATCGAGGACTCCCTCGACACGCTGCGCGAGCTCTACGACCTCGGCGCGCGCTACCTGACCCTCACCCACGTGAACACGAACAACTGGTGCGACTCGTCGGGCGACGCGCCGCGCCACGGCGGCCTCACGGACTTCGGCCGCGACGTGGTGCGCACGATGAACGACCTCGGCATGATCGTCGACGTCTCGCACATTTCCGATGACGCGTTCCGCCATGTGATCGAGACGACGCGCACGCCGGTCGTGGCCACGCACTCCTCCTGCCGCGCGCTCTGCCGCCATCCGCGCAACATGACGGACGACATGCTCCGCGCGCTGGCGAAGAACGGCGGCGTGTGCATGATCAACTTCTTCTCCGCGTTCATCAGCGATACGGTGGCCGAGGTGATCATGAAGGCGCAGAAGCGCCCGAAGCAGAACGGCGACTCTACCGGTGGCACCGAGGAGATGCCGGACGACCGCACGGACTGGGATACGTACCTGGAGTGGTTCCAGACTCTCGGCTGCCCCACTGCGACGCTGGACCAGGTCGCGGACCACATCTTTCACGCGGCGGAAATCGCCGGTATCGATCACGTCGGCATCGGCAGCGATTTCGACGGCGTGCCGTCACTCCCGACAGGCCTTGAGACGGCCGCCGGCCTCCCCGCCCTCACGGCCCGCCTCCTCGAGCGCGGCATGAGCGAAGGTGACGTGGAGAAGGTCCTCGGCGCCAACTTCCTGCGCGCGTTCGCCGCGATCGAAGCGGCACGTATCTAGGGCGCGCGCAAAGGGACGACGGGAGGCCTCCGGCGGGCCGGTGCGACCGGCGGCGCTGGTTGGCCTAGCCTGAACGCACGCCTGTCGTGCAAACACGTGTTTGCGCGACGACATGGGCACAACAAGCGCCGCCGGTCGCACCGGCCCGCCGGAGGCCTCCCGTCGTTCCCTCTTACGCCCTCCTGATTGCGGCGAATGCGAGCGCGGCGGAGAGCAGCAGGAGCATCCATTGCGACAGCGTCGGAATGCCGGCCGGCGCCGCGCTGACGGTGATCGTCGCGGTGGCCGTGTTCGCGGAGGGATCCGTGCTCGTCGACGTGGCGGTAACGGTGTTCGTGATCACCGTGCCCGGTGGTGTGGCGGCATCGACGCGCACGACCAGCGTGAACGTGTCCGGCGTCGCGGACGGCGGGAGCGTCGTCCTGCTGCACGTGATCGTCGCGCCGGTCACGCACGTATAGCCGGGAGGGGCAGTGAACGAGCTGAGTATCGTGCCGGCGGGAAGCGCATCGGTCAGCTCGACATTTGCGGCGTCGCTCGGGCCCGAGTTGCGCAGCGTGATCGTGAACGTGAGCTCGCCGCCGGGGAGGACGGACGGCGTATCCGCGGTCTTCGTCAGGACGAGGTTCGACTCCGCCACGAGCGGCGTCGTCTCGGTGGCGGAATTGTTCGTGGCATTCGTATCCGTGGCCGCGGTCAGCGTGGCCGTGTTCACGAGCGAGCCGGTCGCGGAAGGAGAGATCGTGCCGGTCGCGGTGTAGGTAACGGAGCCGTTCGCGGCGAGCGAGATCGTGTCGTTGATGTTGCCGCTCCCCGCCGCGGTGCAGGTCGAGCCGGCGGACGGGGCGCAGTTCCAAGTCACGCCGGTGAGCTGCGGCGGGAACGTGTCGGCCACGTTCGCCGTGGTGACGGACGACGGGTTGGGGTTGTTGACGGTGATGGTGTACGTGATGGGCGTGCCGGCCGTGGCGGTGGCAACGCCGTCGCTCTTCGAGATGACCAGATCGACCGGGCCGTCGACGATCGACTCGATGTCGGCGAAATTCACCGGCTGCCGGTTCGCGGAGACGAAGCTCCCCTGGTACCCGTTCGCCGTGAGCGTCGCGTTGAGCACCGGCGCCACGACTCCCGTCAGATTGAACACGAGCGAGTCGCCCGGCACCGCGGGCGGCGTGGGGAGATTGCCGTCGACATTGATCGTGGTCGTCGGACTCGGCGTGACGAGGAACGTGTCGTTGCCGTTGCCGCTGGCCATGCCGCCCGGGATCGACTCCGCGAAGAGCGTCGTCGCGCTGTACGGAACAGGCGCGCCGCCGGTGATCTGGATCGTCGTTGGCGTGATGGTCCACGTCTTCGGCGAGGAGAAGGTATGGACGAACCGCAGCGTGGGAGCGGTGAGGCTGCCGGTGCCGGTCGCGGTGAAGAAGTTCGGCGTGCGCAGCTGCAGCTCTCCCGCGAACGAGATCGGCTGCGAGACCGTGATCACGCCGATGAACGTCTCCAGCGAAAGGACCGGCGAGAGGATGCGGTCGATCTCCGCGTCGGAGAGCTCGATGCCGGTGGCGGAGGCATCGGTGGCCGGGCCGAGATCGATATTGGGCGTGCTGTTGAGGGTCTCGATGATGACGCTGCCCAGCGGCGCACTGACGGTGCCGGTCGTGTCGATGACGAGGTGCGGCATCGACTGCAGGGTCACGTCTCCCGACGTGGAGAAGAGCGCGCCGCGCAGGATCACGCCGTTCGGATGAGGGGCTTGGATGAGCGTATCGGCGCTGGCTGTTCCGGACGATCCGAAGCTCGCTCCGCTCTCGAGCGTGAACGCGGCGCCGCTGGCGAAGACCCGCGCATCGCCGCCCGTGTTGGTCCCGAAGTCGTCCGACGCGACGCGGGTCGTTCCGGCCACGACGATGTTGCGGAGCGCCGCCAGACGCACCTCGCTCCCGGTACGCACGTCGTTGCTGAAACCGGCGCCGGCGGTGCCGAGGAGGATGTCGCGGCTGGCGATGAAGTCAATGAGGCCGGTCGGCGCGATGGCCGCGTCGCGATCGACGGTGATGATGATGTCGGCGGTAGGGCCGAGGGCGTGAAGCACGACCTGACCGTTGGCCGCGAGCATGACCTCAGGGGCATCAAGGTCGGCGAGCGTGAGCGTGTCGCCGGCGGACGCACCGACGCTCCCCGTGACGACCGCACGAATGCCGGCGAGCGATGGGGAGACACCGCCGACGATGAGGTCGTCGACGTCGGAGAACCTCGCAAACCCGCTTTGCGTCGTGATCTCGACCCGGTCGACGTCCCCGCCGGCCCCCACATCCCCGGTCGCGTTCACACCGAAGGAGGAGTAATTGACGGCCGACGGACTCGACGTCACCGTAGCCACGTTCGTCACGATGAACGACACCAGTCCCGTGGCCGGATCGGATTGTTGAAATGGACCGAGTCGCCGCCGCCCAGGCCGTCGAACATGACATTCGTTTTGTTGGCGAAGGTCACGCTCTCGAAGGTCGGGCTGCTGATCGTGGTCGTGCCGCCTGGGCCGTCGCTGGCGGTCACCGTGTCCAGGCCGGCCGTGCCGACGACGGTGTAGCTCACGGCTGCCGCCGTATCCGTGATCGGCTCGAGGTTCGAGTAGCGGATCACCAGACCGTCGATGTCGATGACGCCGTCGTGCGGCGTGAGTTGCGTGACGCGCTGCACGCGCGCCAAGCCGCCGCGCAGCGCGAGGACGTCCCACCCTGCCGCGCCGCCGTCGTAGTCGATGCCGCCCGCCAGCGAGATCGGCTCGGTGAGGTCGATGGTCAGCGTGTCGTCGAAATCGCGCGCGCCGCGGACCACGATCCGTTCGGTGGTCGCCACCGGTGCGCTGGCGATGACGGCGCGCGTGCGGTCGTCGATGAGGAGCAACTGATCGCCGCTCCGTCGGAGCGTGGAGGCGTCGGTGGGCACAACCGTAACCACGGCAGCGAGGAGCAACGTTGTGAGCATGCGCGGATTGTACGGGAGTGGCTGCTAAAATCGCCCGCCATGCCGACCGAAGTGGAAGTCCTGCGCGAGATTGCCCGCGCCTTCTGGGCCAATCAGCCGATGCGTTGCCCCAGGCACACGACGTCCCCCCTCACGGGGGCGTTCGTGCAGACCACGTTCGCCGATCACATCGCCCTCACCTGCACGCTGGGGAAAGAGAGCATCACCATCCCCCAGCGGCCGAAGCAGACCGAGTTTCAGGACCAGCAGGTGGAGGGCTACGTGGAGAACCTGCAGCGCGGCGACGCCATCCTCTGCTACCGCTGCCAGGCGCGCATGGAGGTCGACGCGAAAGCGAACGTCGAGAGCGGCATCACCGACTACACGTTCACCTGCGTGCGCTGTCTCTCGTGGGGACGGTGGATCGGCAAGCCGGAGCTGGCGAAAATCGGCAAGGATTAGTTGGCGTGCATGGGTAAGGATTAGTTGGCGCCCATGGGTAGGGAATTCCCTCTGGCCGTCACTCCTTCAGTGAGAGATTCACTAACAGGAGTCCCTGTGCCGCTTCATACCGCCGTCGAAGTTCCCGTCGAAATCATCGAGCTCACGCCGCGCTGGCTGGCCGGCGGACTGGCCGCGAGCTTCGCCCGCGTGCAGATCCTCGTCACCTACTACGACGGCGACCCGCTGCTCTGGCTGCAGGCCATCGAGCGCGGACAGACCCCCGGCGACGAATCCGACGTCGAATTTCTCCGGAAGATCCAGCAGCGCATCAGCAACGACCCGCTCCTCCTCGACGACATGCGCCGCATCGTCACCGAGTTCGCGTCGCGCGTCGGCAGCATCACGTAATAGACTCGCCGCCACGTGCCTCACGTGGTCATCATCGGCGGAGGGTTCGCCGGCATCTACACCGCCCGCGGCCTGAAAGGCGTCGAGGCCGACGTCACCGTCGTCGACCGCCACAACTACCACCTCTTCCAGCCGCTGCTCTACCAGGTCGCCACCGCGGGCCTCAACCCCAGCGACATCGCCGCGCCGATCCGCTCCATCCTCCGCCGCCAGAAAAACGTCCGCGTGCTCCTCGGCGAGGCGGAAAGCATCGACGTCGCGGCGAAGCGCATCCAGCTCGCCGACGGCGGCTCGCTCACCTACGACCAGCTCGTCATCGCCACGGGCGCCACGCATTCGTACTTTGGCCATCCCGAGTGGGAGCGCTTCGCGCCCGGGCTCAAGACCATCGACGACGCGCTGGAGATCCGACGCCGCATCCTCCTGGCTTTCGAGGCCGCGGAGCGCGAGACCGATCCGGCCACGCAGCAGGCGTATCTCACCTTCGTCGTCATCGGCGCCGGGCCGACCGGCGTCGAGTTGGCCGGCGCGCTCTCCGAGATCGCCCGGCACACCATGGTCCGCGACTTCCGGACCATCAACTCCGAGGGCGCGAGGGTGATTCTCATCGAAGGACGCGAGCGCGTGCTCCCTCCCTACCCGCCCTCCCTCTCCGAGAATGCCCGCAAACAGCTCGTCGGCCTCGGCGTGGAAGTCATCACCAGCGCCGTCGTCACCGGCGTCGACGACCGCGAGGTGCGCATCGGCGACCGCGTCATCCCCACGCGCACCGTGCTCTGGGGAGCCGGCGTGCAGGCCTCCCCGCTCGCGAAGTCCCTCGGCGTCCCGCTCGACCGCGCCGGCCGCGTGCTCGTCCAGCCCGACCTCACCATCCCCGGCCACAAGGAAGTCTTCGTCCTCGGCGACCTGGCCGCCGTCGAGCAGCACGACGGCTCGTTCGTGCCCGGCGTCGCACCCGCGGCCATCCAGGAAGGACAGCACACGGCCATGAACCTCGAGCGCGCCGTGGCCGGTCAGCCGCTGCGCGCGTTCAAGTACCGCGACAAAGGGTCGCTGGCCACGATCGGCCGGGCCGCCGCAGTGGCGGACTTTGGCCCGCGGCTCCGCTTCGGCGGCTTCTTCGCCTGGATGGCCTGGCTGCTCATCCACATCTTCTTCCTCATCGGCTTCCGCAACCGCTTCCTGGTCATCACGCAGTGGGCGTGGGCGTATCTCACCTATCAGCGCGGCGCGCGCCTGATCACCGGTTCACCAGGGGGCACGAACCACCCGCCGCGTCCGCAGTCGAACGGCTGAATGCGCGTGTTCATCCTCCAGTGTCCAGGAGCGGGTCCTGGTCATTGTGTGTGAGTCTGGCGATCGACTCGCTGCTGCTGCCAAAGGCAGCCCAAGATCTGTAGGCCCGGCCTTTCAGGCCGGGTAAGCGATACGGCCCCCAGTCGAGCCCGCAGAGCGGGCGGCAGACGACACTTTCCAGCAACACCGTCCGCTCCGAGGTAACATTGAAAAGGGACTTCCTCATGGGTCGCAACACTCATGAGTACATACACTTCGCTGCTCACGCACGTCACGTTCTCGACCAAGCGGAGGCAGCCACTCATCACGCCTGACGTCGAGGCGCGGCTCCTGCCGTACCTTGGTGGCATCGCCCGCCAACTCGGCGGGACAGTCCTCGTCTCCAACTCTGTAACCGACCACGTTCATCTGCTGGTGGTCCTCCCGCCTACGATCGCGATTTCGGAAGCCGTGGGAAAGTTGAAGGGTAGTTCGTCGAAGTGGATCCATGACGCATTTCCGGAACACCGAGCCTTTGCATGGCAACGTGGATTCGGCGCTTTCAGCGTCAGCCGCTCCAATGTCCCGGGTGTCGCGCGGTACATCGAAGGACAAAAGGAACACCACCGGAACGTGACGTTTCAGGCGGAGCTCGTCCTCCTTTTGCGCCGACATGGAGTTGATTTCGATGAGCGATATCTGTGGGACTGATCTGTTCTGTCGCCCGCTTCGCGGACTGGGGATGCAGGACGCTCGGAGTGCCCGGTCTGAAGACCGGGCCTACAGATCTTGTGCTGCCTTCGGCAGCGGGCGAACGAACGGTCAAGCCGGATTTACAAACGAGCTACCACGGACAACCCTTGGACACGTGTGGAGCGGCGGGCTAAAGCCCGCCGCTCCACGCCGTCGCGCGTTCTGTCACCAAACTCAGCGACGCCATGACGACAGCAGGAGTAACCTATTCGTATTCCGAACGCCCTCAGTTTCGACGTCGGCGCGTGCGATCAGCCGCTCGACCCCGGACCGGCTCACGGTGTGACGCCGGCGGTGGAGTCGCTGTGACCGAACGCACCGGGGAAGAGCTCGACGCCGGAACCACGCGCTTCGACGCCATCTACGGCGACGCGACGCGGCTCTGGGATCGCCTGACGCGCGAGAACGAGCGGTGGCGTTTTCACGAGACGCTGGCCTCGGCCGGCGACATGCGAGGCAAACGCGTGCTCGACGTCGGCTCCGGCCCCGGACGCTACTGCGCGGAGCTGGCCGCGCGCGGCGCACTCGTCACGGGCATCGACTTCGCGCCGGCGATGGTGGAGCTGGCGCGGAGCATGGCCCGAGCCGCGGAGGTCGGCGACCGCTGCACGTTCGTCGCGTCCGACGCGCTGGCCTTCCGCGCCGCGCAGAAGTTCGACCTCGTCATCGCCAACGGCTTCTTCGACTACGCCCCCGACCCCGTCTCCACGCTGCGCCACCTGCGGACGCTGACGTCGGGAAAGCTGATCGCCACCTTCCCGCTGCTCTGGGCGTTTCGTGTCCCGTTCCGGAAGCTCTGGCGGATGATCCAGCACTCTTCCGTGCGCTTCTACACGCCGCGCGCGATCGAGGAGGCGTACGCCGCCGCCGGCTTCACCATCGAGCGCCTCGAAAAGCACGGCCCCATCGCGTTCGTGGTCGCACGTTGAACGTTGTGCATTACCGCAGCGTGCGCACCGGGCCGTCGAGCGGCATGCCGGCGATCACGCCGTCCAGCCGCCGGCGCGTGGCCGGTACCTTCTTCATGTACTTTTCCGTCTCCGGCAGCGTGCGAATGAGGCCGGCCAGCATGCGCTTCACGTTGTGCGAGCCGCCGTTGTAGAGCGCGGCCGTCATCTCTTCGACGTCCTTCTCCGAGCCCGACTTCGACAGCTTGCGCGCCTCGGCGCCCTTGCGGTCCAGATGGCGCACCAGGAAGCGCGACATGCTCTTGGCCGAGAAGCGGTCGTCGAGGTGCTCGCCGAGGTACTCGCTGGCCTCGTAGGCCATGGCCTTCTTCACGTACTTGTCGTCCATGCCGAAGTGCCTCTCCAGCATGGCGTCGCGCTCGGCGATGAGCTCCTTCTGGTACTTCACCCACGACGAGAGCTGCGTCTGCTTCAGGGCGCGGTACTCGGTGCGCGTCTCGTTGCGGAACGAGCGCAGTTGCGCGCGCGAGCCGCTCTCCAGCAGCTTGCCGAGCTTCGTCAGGACGGCCTTGTTGTGCTGGTCCATGTCGGCGATGCGCGCGTAGTAGCGCTTTGAGGCGTACGGCTCGAGCAGGTCCAGCTCGTCGATGCCCTCGCGGCGCAGCTCCTTCGCCGCGACGAGGAGGCGCTTCGCTCTCTTGCGCACGGCCGGCGTGTCCTTCTCGACGACCAGCGACGCGATCATGTCCGCGTCGCCGAGGGGCTTCTTCATGATGTAGGCGCGCGAGCCGATCAGGTAGTCGCTCGTGACGAACAGCTTGCCGCCGAGGTTCTCCTGGCGGTACGCGACCGGCGTGGCCTGGGCCAGCCCGACCGCGCCCGCTTCGGAGACGTCGAGAATCATCCCGTTCGTCTCCGCGTGGGCGATGGCCAGCAGCAGCGTGACCGAGGGGGCACTGGGCGTGGAGCGGGCCGCGTCGTCGATCGCCACCACGAGCTCCTCGGGGTCGCGGGTCCACATGTCGGCCATCTCGCGCGCGAGCGCCTTGATGCGAAGCTCGGTCTGCTCGTTGCTGACCTGCACCAGCGTCGGCACTTCACTCGACGGCTCCGCGGGAGGCGGCTCCGGAATGAAGACCGGCTGCGGCGCGAGGCGCTTCGGCGGCGAGAGCATGCCCGCCTGCTGCACTTCCGCGCCGTCCCACAACGGCAACCGGGCCGCGCCGAACGCGATGCAGCCCAGACTCGTCCCCACCGCTACCCACCACCACCAGGTTTTGTCCCGCATAGTTGGACCCTCGGACCTTGACGAACTCGAACAAGAATGTAGCACGAGGATTTCCAGTGCTTGTGACATTAAAGTAAGCGCGATGCGACGACTCGTCTTCTCCTGCCTCGCTCTCGCCTTCTTCTGCCTGGCGTTCGCCCTGGCCTGCGCGCGCGAGACGCCGGCGCCCGCGCCCGCCACGCCGCCGCAAACGCAGACCACGGCGACCGCCGCGCCGGCGGCCACCACCGCCACCAGCGTTCCCGAGCTGCAGAAGGGGACGTATGACGAGGCGCTGCTCTGGTTCCGCTCGGCGGAGCGGATCCGCTTCGTCGTCGACGAGGCCGGCGTACACGCGGAAGGCGAGGTGACGCGCAAGACGCCCGGCGCGGAGCGGGTGCGCTTCCGGGCGAACGGCGAGCAGTGGGAAGCGGCGGCCACGGCGCAGGGCGTGACGTGGAAGCGCGGCGGGAAGCCCTCCGATCCGCCGCCGTACGGCGGCCGGCTCTATCAGCGCGTGACCGTCGTCTTCGACCCGCAGAAGATCGAAGGCGTGCCGATGCTGGCCTCGACCGAGGGACCGTCCAACCACTACCGCTTCACGAACGCGAATACCGGCGAGGTCCACGAGGTCTGGGTGCGCAAGAGCGATTCGAGCTTCGAGCGGATCAGGATCGGCGACAAGGTGGAGCTGAAGTTTGAGCCGTAAGGCCTCGGCCAAAGCACCGCCGCCCGGCGACCGTCCGCTGAAAACGCTGGAGCGCGTGGTGTCGAAGGCGGGCCTCGGATCGCGCACCGAGGCGCGGAAGTGGATCGGCGCGGGACGGGTGAAAGTGAACGGGCGCGTGGAGGGCGACCCGAATCGCTGGATCGACCTCGAGCGCGACACGGTGCTGGTCGACGAGCAGCCGCTGGAGAAGAAGGCGCCGGTCTATCTGCTCCTGCACAAGCCGGCCGGCTATCTCACCACGTACCGCGACCCCGAAGGACGGAAGACGATCTACGACCTGCTGCCCGACCGCGAGCGTTACCTTTTCCCCGTGGGGCGGCTCGATCTCGACACCAGCGGCCTCCTGATCCTGACGAACGACACCGCGTTCGCGGAGCGCCTGACGAACCCGGAGTACCACGTGCCGAAGACGTACGTGGTGAAGGCGTCGAAGCATCTCCCCGAGGAGCAGCTCGAGCGGTTGCGCACGGGCATCGAGCTGCGCGACGGGCCGACGCGTCCCGCGGCCGTGCAGCGGCTGCGCGATCCCGGCGGGAAGACGGTCTTCGAGATCACCATCACCGAGGGGCGGAACCGGCAGGTGCGGCGGATGGTGGAGGCGCTGGACGCGAAAGTGGTGTCGCTGGCGCGGGTGGCCATCGGGGACGTGACGCTGGGCGAGCTGGCCGAGGGCGCGACGCGCGAGCTGACGGCGGAGGAAGTCACGCGTTTTGCTACGCTTCCTCCGTCATGAAGCGTCTGCTCGCCGTCCTGCTGCTCTTCGCCGCTGCCTGCACGTCCGAGAAACCGGCCATCGCCGACGCGGACGCCACGGGGACCAAACCGGCCGCGCACGCGCCTCCGTCGCCGGAGCAGGCGCGCGACCTCATCGCCAACTCGGCCGACTTCGGCGAGTACGAATTCACGAACGCCGGCTTCACGCTCCCCATCTCCGGCGCGGCCATGAACGAGCCGCAGCGCGCCACGGCGAAGGAGCTGGCCGCCGCCGGCTGGCTGGCGCTGGACACGAACGGCGACGTGGCCCTGACCGTCAAATCGCTCCCCGACAAGCGCTTCCTCCTCCGGCCGAACGGCCTCCTCGACGTCGTGCCGCTGGCCAAGAAGGAGATGGGCTCCGTGACCGCCGTACGCCCGAACGACGACGGCACGGTGATGGTGGACTTTACGTGGCGCTGGCTCCCCAACGAAGTCGGCGCCGCGTTCACCACGGGTCTCGTCCACGACCGCTTCGCCGCGGAACAGGACGGACGGGCCACGCTGATGTGGGACGGGACGGCCTGGACGATCGTGAAGATCGAGTAACTCGCCCCCCATACCGGATCGACGCGCGCATGAACACCGCGACCGCGATGATGAAGTCGCGGTGTCCACGCTCGAGATCGTCCGACCTCGAACGTGAAGTCGCGGGCTCCACGCTCGATATCGCCTGACCTCGAGCGTGAAGTTGCGGACTTCACGCTTGGGATCGCCCGACCTCGAGCGTGAAGACGCGGACTTCACGCTCGATATCGCGCTACCTCGCACGTGAAGCTGCGGACTTCACGGTCGATATCGCCTGACCTCGATCGTGAAGTCGCCCGACCTCGAGCGTGAAGCCGCGGACTTCACGGTCGATATCGCCCTACCCCGAGCGTGAAGTCGCGGGCTCCATGCTCGAGATCGCACGGCCTCGAGCGTGAAGCTGCGGACTTTCACGCTCGAGATCGCACGGCTTCGAGCGTGAAGCTGCGGACTTCACGCTCGAGATCGCCCTGCCTCGAGTGTGAAATCGCGAGCTCCACGCGCGAAATCCTCGACCGCGAGCGTGACGAAGCCGTGCCGGATCGCCGAGGCAGGACGGCACCCCGAACGAGCAACGAGCAACGCTACAACGACTCGACCACGGGCCACGTCGACTCACGCCACTCATCGGCCATCAGCAGTCCGGCGGTGGCGAGATACAGCTTCACGTCGGAGCGGTCGTATTGCGACAGCTCGCTGACGGCTTCGCGGACCTGGTCCGCGCTCGGCACCTTGTACTCGTCCGTCTCGATCGAGCCGTTCTCGTGCGGCACCTGCCAGCGGTCGAGGAACGCGGCCATCATCTCGTTCTTGGTGCTGGTGTGGTACTGCATCAGCGCCATCTCCAGGTACTGGTCAAACTCCGGCACGCCGATGCGCGACGCCAGCAGGTCCGCCTTCTTCTCGGCCGGCATCTTGCGGATGGTCTCCTCCCGGAAGTGCAGCGCCTTGGCCAGCTGCATCTGCACGATCATCTTGTGCTGCGCGTCGGCATGCTTCCAGAACGCGGTGAGGATGGCGCGGCGGCGGTCGGTATCGGCGAGCTCTTTGAGGATACGGCGGGCAGTCCACATGACGCGCGGCGTTGTAGCACAAATTGCGTATTGCCCGCGACGCGGAAGCTGTCAGGAGATGATGCGGTCGTATTCGCCGTGGATGCCGATCCAGCTCCACAGCATTCCGTCTTCGACTTCTGCCGCGAGGGCGCGGTAGCGTCGCCCGACACGTACCGCCCAGTACTGACCGACCTTCTTGAAGTGCAGAGAGGGGTGACGCGGGTCGGCCTTCAAAAGCTCGAAGTTCTCGCGCGCCAGTTTCTGGATCTCTTCCGGCAGTTCATTGAAGAGCTCCCAGAAATCAGGACTCGCGTAGTGATTCAAAGCTTCGTGCTCTTACCGGCGGCGTGGTCGGCACGCGCTTTGGCGAAAAGCTTGTCGAGCTTTCCGCTCTTCGCGTCCGCTTCGATCTGACGGTCCCACTCGTCCGAGTCGAGCTCCAGCAACCAGTCGCGAAGCTCCGCCAGTTCGTCGGGCGAGAGGCTCCGGATTTGTTCCTCGATCGCTTGAACCCTGGTCATGCGTGCCTATTTTACCTTCGCCCGCGCCCGCCCTTCCCGTTTGGCCTCGTACAGGGCGGCGTCGGCGCGGGCGAAGGCTTCGTCGAAGGAGTCGCCGAGGGGAGAGAGGCCGGCGCTGAAGGTGAGGCCTTCGGACGACGTAAAGTCCGCCAGCAGCCGCTCGCAGAGCGCGAGGGCCTCGTCCACGGCCGCGTCTTCGACGAGCAGGGCGAACTCCTCGCCTCCGTAGCGCGCCACCACGTCCGACTGCCGCAGGCGGCGGCGCAGCAGGGCGCCGAAAGCGGACAGGACGCGGTCGCCGGCGGCGTGGCCCCGCGTGTCGTTGATGGTCTTGAAGTGATCCAGGTCGAGCAGCGCCAGGACCGCCGGGCGGCTCGTACCCCCGCGCTGCCGCACGCGCGTGTCGAAGGCGCCGCGGGTCAGGACGCCCGTCAGCGGATCGCGGTCCGTCAGCTCGCGCACCACGCTGGCGCGCGCCAGCCGCGCGGCGATCTGCGACAGCAGCAGGGTCCAGTCGACCGGCTTCGTGATGAGCATGTCGGCGCCCGCGATCGTCCCTTCCAGCAGCGCCCGCCGCTCGCTGTCGCTGGTGACGATGATCACCGGCAGCGTGGAGAAGCGCTCGTTCTGGCGGATGTAGCGGACCAGATCGTGGCCGCTGACGTCGTCGCTGAGCTGCACGTCCATGAGCACGAGGTCGGGCTCGAACGCGAACAGCATCTGCTCGAACTCGGCCACCTCGCGGCAGATGGCGATCTGATAGCCGGCCGCGCCGAGGATGCCGCGCAACAGCGCGCCGGTCGTGGGATCGTCCTCCACGGCCAGGATGCGCCGCGCCGGATGCTCCTTCCGCTCGCGCAGCGCCGTCAGGCGCCGCACCACCGCCGGTACGTCCAGCGGCTTCGGCAGGAAGGCGTCGGCGCCGCTGCGGATGGCGCGCACTTTGTCCGCGAAGTCGGCGTCGCCCGTGACGATCACGCTCACCGCGTCGCCATCCGGACGCGCGTGCAGCGCTTCCAGAAACTCCAGCGAGTCGACCACGGCCGCATCGGGCATCGTCTCCTCGAGCTGCGTCAGCGCGGCCGCCGGCGTGCAGATCCGCACCTGCATCTCCTCGCGCTGCAGCGCCTCGGCCACGCGCGCGGCGAGCTCCGCATCGCGCTCGATCAGCAGCACGCGGAACGGGTGCGGCGCGCGCGCCATGGACGGCGGAAGGGCAGCATCCAACTCGCCGTCGATCTCGCGCACGAGCTCGCGCCACCACGCGATGGCAGCGGCATCAGGGGCGCCGGCGTCCTTCGTCAGAGTCAGGATCGCGCTCTCCCCTTCATCGCCCAGCACCGAGATGCGGGGGAACCCGTACGTGCCGCCCATCCCGGCCAGTCCGTGAAAGTGCCTGCCGAGCAGGCGCAGCGCCGCGGCGTCGGAGGGGTCGCTCTCGAGCTGGTCGAGCAGCGCCGCCATGTCGCACACGCGCACCCTCGCCGTTTCGCGGAAGCGTCCGCGAAGTTCCTCCAGCAGCGGGTCGCTCATGAACGGAGAATAGTGCGAATTTCATCTGCAAGGGTCATCGGATTGAACGGCTTGAGCACGACGCCCTTCGCCCCGAGCTCCGTCAGCCGCTTCACCTCGGAGGCCATGGCCTTCGCGGTGAGGAACACCACCGGGATCGCCGCCGTGGCCTCGTCGGCGCGCAGCGCGCGGAACGTGGCCGCGCCGTCCATGCCCGGCATCATCATGTCGAGGAGGATGAAGTCGGGTCGCTCGCTGCGCGCCCGGGCCACGCCCTCCGCGCCGTTCGACGCCTCGGTGACGGTCATCCCGCCGACGCGCCCCAGGCTCAACTGGGCGACGTAGCGCACGTCCTCCTCGTCGTCGATGACCAGCACTTTCATGCCAACACCATGGGGACTCGGAACCAGAACGTGCTTCCCTCCCCTTCCCGGCTCTCGACGCCGATCGTCCCGCCGTGCTGCTCGACGATGGCTTTGCAGATCGCCAGACCGAGGCCGGTGCCGGGCTTCGTGCGCGCGTCGCTGGAGTCGACACGCTCGAAACGCTGGAAGAGCTTTCGCTGCAGCTCCGCGTCGATGCCGCGGCCGCGGTCGGCGACGCGCACCTCGAGCATGCCGCCCGCGGCGCTGGCGACGACGGTCACGGTGTCCCCCCGGCTCGAGTACTTCACGGCGTTCGACAGCAGGTTGACCGTCACCTGCACGAGTCGCTCCTCGTCGCCGATCGCCAGCTCGTCGCAGCAATCCAGCTCGACGCGGACGCCGTCCTGAGCGGCCGCGGGGGCGATGCTCTCCATGGAGCGCTCCAGCACGCGCAGCAGCGGCGTGGCGCGCAGGTCCATGACCATCCTGCCGGTGGCCAGCTTGTCGAAGTCGAGGATGTCGTTGATGAGCGCGATCAGGCGGACGCTGTTCCGCTCCGCCACCGTCACCATCTCCCCCGCCTCGGGCGGCAGCTCGCCCATGACGCCCGACGCCAGCAGGCCGAGGGAGCCGCGGATCGAGGTCAGCGGCGTGCGCAGCTCGTGGCTGACCGTGGAGATGAAGTCCTTCTTCATCCGCTCGACGACGTGGCGCTCGGAGACGTCGAGCATGTGCGCGGCGTAGTGGCGCTGGTCGTCGGTGGTGGTGAACTCGAACAGCGACAGCTCGCAGGTGACGGCCGTGCCGTCCTTGCGCCTGGCGTCGCACTCGATGCGGGCAACGGGCCATCCCGCCCGTCCTTCGAGGAGAGACAGGATGGCCGGCGCTCCGTCGCCGAAGAGCGTGCCGAACCTGCAGCCGGCCAGCTCCCCGGCGCTGTAGCCGAAGATGCGCTCCGTGGCCGGATTGACGCTCTCGATGACGCCGTCCTCGGTGATGGTGATCATCGCCGCCAGGGCGTTCTCGAGGATCGAGCGCGTGCGCTCTTCGCTGCGCCGCAGCTCCTGCTCCCGGATGGTGTTCTCGGCGATCTGGCGCCGCAGCTCGAGTTGCACCATGACCTGCCGCGCCAGTGCCAGGAGCGCGCTGCGCTGCGCCGGCTGAAGCTGACGCGGCTGGCGGTCGATGACGCACAGCGTGCCGAGGTTGTGTCCCTCGGGCGTGGTGAGCGGCGCGCCGGCGTAGAAGCGGATGTACGGCTCATCGAGCACCAGCGGATTGCCGGCGAAGCGCGGATCGGCGAGTGCGTCGGGTACGACGAAGATGCCGTCCTCGCAGATGGCATGCGCGCAGAACGACACCGTGCGCGACGTCTCCCGCGGCGCGAGCCCCAGCCGCGACTTGAACCATTGCCGCGTCGAGTCGATGAGGCTGATCAGCGCGATCGGTACGTCACACACGGTCGACGCCACCTGCACCACCTCGTCGAACGCCGCCTCGGGGGTGGTATCGAGGATGGCATAACGATCGAGCGCGGAAAGCCGCTCGGGCTCGTGCAGAGGGATCGGCGGCGCAATCATCCGCGATCAGCGTAGGTGGCGCAGGTTACGTGGAGATTACCGGGACTACCGGGATTGAGGATGGAGGATTGAGGATTGAGGATTAGGGGAAGCCGCTGCGCGGCTTGTGCCGGCGACCAATCCTCAATCCTCAATTCTCAATCCTCAATCCCGCGCAAGCGGTACCCAAACCCCCGCACCGTCATCAAATGCTCCGGCTCGTCCGGGTCCTTCTCGATCTTCTGGCGAATGCGGCGGATGTAGACGGCCACGTTCTTGTCGGAGCCCAGCTCGTCCTCGCCCCAGAGCTGGTCGACGAGGAGCTCGCGGCTGACGGCGCGGCCGGCGCGCTCGGCCAGGAAGTGGAGGAGCTGGAACTCTTTCTGGGTCAGGCCCGCGGGCTTCCCGTCGAGCAGGGCGTCCTGCACCGAGGGATCGACGGCGAGGGGACCGATGCGGATGACTTCGTTTCCGTCGCTGCTGCTGAGCTGGCCCGCGCGGCGGAGCTGCGCGCGTACGCGGGCCACCATCTCCGCCGGCTCGAACGGCTTCACGATGTAGTCGTCGGCGCCGGTGTCGAGCCCGGCCACGCGGTCTTCCAGCTCGCGGCGCGTGCTGAGGATGACGATCGGCATGCGGTGCCGTTCGCGGATGCGCTGGCAGACGTCGATGCCGTCCCCGTCCGGCAGGATCAGGTCGAGCAGGATGAGGTCGTACGTGCGCCGGTTCACCTCGCCCATGGCCTCGGCCATCGTGCCGGTGGTGGTCACGGCGAAGCCTTCGCGCTGCAGCAGCTCCTGCAACGTCCGGCGCATCAGCAACTCATCTTCGACGACAAGGATCGCCGGAGGCATCGGCGCAATTGTACGCGGGCGTATGCGACAATGGGCCGGCCTACCCGATGTCCATCGCCGAACCCCTCATTTCCGTTCCCGTCGACCGCACGTTCGCCCCCGAGCAGTGTCCGTACGAGACCGTCATCGTCGACATCACGCACCGCTGCAACATGACGTGCGCGAACTGCTACGTCCCCAACCGCGCCATCCCCGATCTCGACGCGCGGTGGCTGTCGTCGATCCTGGCCCGCCTTCCCGCCGGCCGCTTCGTCCGTCTCGTCGGCGGCGAGCCGACCTTGCGCAACGACCTCGCGGAGCTGATCCGCGACATCGTCGCCAAAGGGCATCACCCGCTCCTCGTCTCGAACGGCCTCAAGCTGGCCGACCGCGAGTACGTGCGCTCCCTGAAGGCCGCCGGCCTGCAGATCGCGTACGTCTCGATGAACGGCGCCTTCGACGACGATCTCTACGAGACCATCGACGAGATGCGCTGCGCCGACCGGAAGAGGCGCGCTTTCGACAATCTGCGCGCGGAACACATCTATACCTCGGTCGGCATGATCCTGGTACGCGGGGTCAACGAGCACGCCGTCGCGCCGCTCCTGGCCGCCAGCCGCGCCGCGCGCAACGTTCGCGAGTTTCACCTCCGCTCGGTCGGCGCGATGGGACGGCACATGCCGACGCAGCCGCTGTCGATCGCCGAGATGCGCGAGGTGTTCGCCTCGGCCGCCGGCGTCGACGCGGCATCGATCGTCGCGCACGAGCGCACCGATTCGTCCTTCGATTTCCATCACGGCCGCCTCCGCGTCCAGCTCACGGTCTGGCCCGACCTCGGCAGCGCCACGCGCGGACGCCTCACTCCCGAGGGGACGATCGCGCCGTTCATGGAGCACGTCATCGCCAATGAGTTCGGTTACTGAGGCCTCGTTCGCCCCCTCATTTGTCGACGTCCTGCTGCAGAGCGCGCGGCCGTACCCGATCGCGACGAATCCGTTCGTCGTCGCCCTGCGCCGCGGCGAATGCAGCCGCGAACAGGTGCGCGAGTACGCGCGGATGATCGCCGTCGCCGCGATCGGCTTCCCGCGCGTGCTGGCCAACGTGCTGATGTGGTGCGATCGCCCGGAGATCCGGCAGAGTCTCCTCGGCAACCTGCTGGAGGAGGAGGGCGTCGTCGCCTATCGCCCGGGCGAAGGCGTAGTCATCCAGCCGGAGCGCCGGCACGCCGCGATGGCCCGGCGCTTCGCCGCCGCCGCGGGAGTGGACCTCGATGCAGCGGCGCAGTTGCACCAGTCGGAATCCCGCTGGTATCGCGAGGCGGCGGAGAGCGGCGACTGGATCGGTGCGTTCTCCTACTTTGCGATCGGCTACGAGGCCAACGTGCCGGAGTCGTTCCGGCTGATCCATCCCGCGCTCATCGAGCACTACGGATTCGCCGAGGAGGAGCTGGAGTTCCTCACCGAGCACATGACGGCCGACGAGCGGCACGGACGCGAGTCGGCCGAGATGCTGGCCGGCGTGACCGGCCCGGCGGAGCGGCAGCGCGCGCTCGACGGCGCGCGACGCGGAGGCATGACCTGGTGGATGATCCACCGCCGCCTGGCCCGCACGTAGCCGCGCACTGGGGCGCGGCGGTGCGCTTCGCCACCCTCGCCACCGGGCGTGCACTGGCTCTGATGCCGCGGCGCCTGCGCTTCCGCACCGTGCTCGTGCTGGCCCGCCTCCTCGCGCCGCTGGCGGTGGCGCTGCTCTCCCGCACGCGCTACACGGGCATGACCCAGGGACGCATGGATACGACGGTGCGCCTGCTCTGCCGGGCGATGATCGTGGCCGGCACCCGCTTCGATCCGGAGGTGCGCTACGATGGGCCGGACGACCTGCGCGGCGCGCTGCTGGTCAGCGGACACTTTCCGCTGAACGCGCTCGTCACGCGCCACCTCTTCGACCGCGGCACGCCGCCGGCGGTGGTGAAACGCTTTCCGCTGATCGATCCCTATTACTGGGGCACGCCGGTGCGCGACGAGGTGCTGGAGCTGTCGCCCGCAGTGCTGGTGCGCGTGCGCAGCGCGCTGGCGCAGGGGCGTCCGGTCTTCGTCGACATCGATACGCACGAGGACGTTCCGCGGGCCGTGAGGGCCACGACGGCCTACGGCACGCTCAACGTCTCCACGGCCATCTTCGACTTCGCGCGCCGCTGCAACGTCCCGCTCTACTTCGCCTGCGGCCGCAACGAGCGGCGCGGTCTGCCTTTGGTGTACGTGCGGCGCATCGAGCCGGATGTACACGTGTTCATCACCGAATACCGCGAACAGGCCGCGCGCATCGTCTAAGCAGGATGCTCGTATTGCACCCACGCAAAGAAAGACGACCGGGGGCCTCCGGCGGGCCGGTGCGACCGGCGGCGCTTGTTGTGCCCATGTCACCGCGCAAACACGTGTTCCGTCGACAGGTGTGCGTTCAGGCTAGGCCAACAAGCGCCGCCGGTCGCACCGGCCCGCCGGAGGCCTCTCGTCGTCCCCCTTTCGTGGCTCCAATGCGAGCGTTCTGCTCAGCGCTCCGCGGCGACGCGGAAGCGCTTCGCGTCGTCGACGCGGGGGATGTTGTTGAACATCACGTACGTCTCGCGGGACGCCGGCGGCAGCCGCGATGCGTACTGGCGCAGCTCATCATCGGTGTACGGCCGGTAGTGGCTGCCGATCCCGTGCAGGCGCCAGTACGTGACCTCCGGCGTGACCGAGTCGCGGAGGGACGGGTCGACGGTGTGGACGAGGCCGAGGTCGCGGCAGACGTCGAGCAGCAGGTCGTCCGGCCACGGTCCGCGCGGCTCCCAGAGATAGTGCACGTCCTCCATCCGCCCGATCTCGCCGAAGAAGCGGCGCATGGCCTCCACGTTCTCCTCCGTGGCGCGGAAACTGGCCGGACATTGAAAGAGGATGGCCTTCGCGCGCAGCAGGCGCGCGCAGTCGCGCGTCACCTTCCACGCCTGCAGCGTCGTGGCGTTGAGCTGAAAGGCGCCGCACTCCTCGCGGTTCACTTCGCTGCGCAGGCGGCGGTACGTCGTGCTCGTGGAGCGGTGCGTGATGACCTGCCACGCCTTGATCGTGAAGACGAACCCCGCCGGCGCCTGCTCCCGCCACCGGTCCATCGTCAGCCGCGACGGCGGCTCGTAAAAGGTCTGCTGCACTTCCACCGTATCGAAGGTGGCAAAGTAGTCGGCGAGGTTGATGGTCCAGCCGCAGAGGCCGAGGCGCATGCCCCACCCTCTGCAAACCTACAGCCTTTCAGGAATGCGGCAGCGAACTCTTAAGCAGGATGCTCGCATGGAGCCACGAAAGGGAGACGACGATAGGCCTCCGGCGGGCCGGTGCGACCGGCGGCGCTTGTTGTGCCCATGCGGTCGCGCAAACACGTGTTACGTCGACAGGTGTGCATTCAGGCTAGGCCAACAAGCGCCGCCGGTCCCACCGGCCCGCCGGAGGCCCCCGGTCGTCTTTCTTTGCGTGGGTGCAATGAAAGCGTCACTTCACTGCCGCGACCTCCGAGGTCTTCACCAGCGCGTTGAGGGCGGGGAGGTCCGTCTCCCATACCGTGCGCAGTTGTGCGAGCTGCGCGTCGATCTGCTGCGCCAGCTCCGCGTAGACCGCGCGGTGCTGCGCGGTCGGCGCAAAGTCGCCGAGGGCGGCGGACTCGGCCACCGAGGCCAGCTTGTCGTTGAGGCGGATCGGAAAGTTGAGCGGGTCCTGCGAGCTGCGGTTCCTGGTCTGGTACAGCGCCTCTTCGGCGGCGGTCATCTTCTTGTCGAGCTCCTTCGCGGCTTCGACGATTGGCTTTCCACTTTCCTCCTTGCCGAGGCGCGTGCGGAGGTCTTTGAGCTGGGCGCGCACCTCGCGGATGCGCTCGATCTGCTCGTGGATCTCGGAGAGCTTGCGGTTCGCGGCCAGCACGAACTCGAACTGCGACTGCAGGCCGGCCTGCGTCGCGGAGCTGCGCGGGTCCTGCTTCAGTTGGGCGGGGACGGTCATGCTCTCCTCGCCCACCGTGAGGCGCACGCTGTACGCGCCCGGCGGCACGCGCGGGCCGTCCGTCCCGCCGCCCCACAGCACCAGCCCCTCGAACTTCTTCGCCTCCGGGTACCGCAGGTCCCAGACGTAGCGATTGAAGCCCGTCGTCGAATCCGGCAGCTTGTTCCGCTCCTTCTCCTTCTCCGCCTTCGGATCTTTCTCCTCCGGTTCGGAGGGCGGCGTCTTCGCCTCCTGCTCCCCTCCCTCGCTCCTCACGCCGATCTTCTTCGCCGGCTCCGCGGGAGGCGGTTCGCCCTGCGGCGCCGGCTCGACCTTGGCGGCCGGCGGCTTCACTTCGCCGGTCAGCTCGCGGATCACGGAGCCGTCCGCGCCCAGGAAGGCCAGCTTCACCGGCGTCCCCGTCTTCACGTCCGGCTTGATCCAGTAATTGACGATCACGCCGCCCGGCGCGTTCGTCCCCGCGTTGACCGTCCGCGCGCTCACGGACCCGCTCGTGCGCCACGCCGCACGCGGCGCGAACAGGTGCGCCCGTTTCGCCGTCACCTCGGGCGCGAGCTGCTGCAGCGGCGAGAGGTCGTCGAGCATCCAGAACGAGCGCCCCTGCGTCGCGGCGATGAGATCGTCGTCACGCACGGCCAGGTCCGTGACCGGCACGATCGGCAGGTTGAGCTGCAGCGACTGCCACGACGCGCCGTCGTCGAACGAGACGTACATCCCCCGCTCGGTGCCCGCGTACAGCAGTCCCTTGCGGCGCTTGTCGGAGCGCACCACGCGCGTGAAGTGCTCGTTCGCGATGCCCGTGGTGATCTTCGTCCACGTGGCGCCGTAGTCGGTGGTGCGATACAGGTACGGACGGAAGTCGTCGGACTTGTACTGCGTCCCGGCCACGTAGGCCGTCCCGCGGTCGAACGGACTGACGTCGACGGCGTTCCACATGATCCACTGCGGCGCGCCTTTCGGAGTGACGTTGGTCCACGTCGCGCCGCCGTCGCGCGTGAGGTGCAGCAGGCCGTCGTCGGAGCCGGCGTAGATCACGCCGCGCTCGTGCGGCGATTCGGCGACGGCGAAGATCGTCCCGTAGTACTCGACCGAGGTGTTGTCCTTTGTGATCGGGCCGCCGGAGGGGCCCATCTTCGACTTGTCGTTGCGCGTCAGATCGCCGCTGATGCGCGTCCACTCCGTGCCGCCGTTGGTGGAGCGCCAGAGGTGCTGCGACGCGGCGTACATCGTGTTCGCGTCGTGCGGCGAGAAGAGCAGCGGGAAGTTCCACTGGAAGCGCTCCGCGGCCCCGTGTAGTACCACGCGCGCTGCCGCAGGTCGCGGCTCTCGCTGGTGCGCTCCCACGTCTCCCCGCCGTCGCGCGAGCGGAACACGCCGCCCTCTTCGGCCTCGACGATGGCGTAGACGTTCTGCGAGTTCGAGCGCGAGACGGTCACGCCGATGATGCCCAGCGGTCCCTTCGGGAGACCCTTGTTCGCGCTGATGTTGCGCCAAGTGTCGCCGCCGTCGGTCGACTTCCAGAGGGCGGAGCCTTCTCCGCCGCTCTCGAGCGAGTACGGTGTGCGGCGCACGCGCCACGTGGAGACATACAGCACGCGCGGGTTGCCGGGATCGAGGATCAGGTCGATCGCGCCGGCGTTCTCGTTCGCGAAGAGAATGCGCTTCCACGTCTTCCCGCCGTCGGCGGAACGATAGACACCACGCTCCTGATTCGGCCCGAAGAGATGGCCGAGGACGGCGGCGTACACGAGATCGGGATTGCGCGGATGGATGCGCACGCGCGGGATGTGCCGCGAGTCCTTGAGCCCGGCGAACGTCCAGCTCTTCCCGGCGTCGGTCGACTTCCACATCCCGTCGCCGTGCGAGACGTTGCCGCGCACGGTCTTCTCTCCCATGCCGGCGTAGACGACGTTCGGGTCCCACTCCGAGACCGCGACGGCGCCGATGGAGCCGCCGAAGAAGCCGTCGGAGACCGGCTTCCACGTCTCCCCGCCGTCGATGGTCTTCCACACCCCGCCCCCCACCGACCCGAAGTAGTACGTGTTCGGCTGCGACGGAATCCCCTCCACCGCCGCGGAGCGCCCCCCGCGATACGGCCCGACCTCGCGCCACTTGTAGTTCTTGAACTGGCCGAGGTCGAAGGGGGCGGCGGCGAGGGTAGTAGTGAGTGTCAGGGAGAGAAGGACGAGCAGGCGTCGCGTCATGGGCGCGAATGATAAGGGCGGGAACGGGAACGACGATAGGCCTCCGGCGGGCCGGTGCGACCGGCAGCGCTTAGTGCCCCAGTCTTCGCGCAGAACGCGTTCAGCGCGAGAAGCGTCAGTTCAGGCTGGGCCAACCAGCGCTGCCGGTCGCACCGGCCCGCCGGAGGCCTCCCGTCGTTCCCTTTCCCGTCGCCGCCACACCATGAGCGCGATCAATGCGATCAGCGTCGCCAACGAGATCGCCCGTCCGATCACAAACGACTCCGGCCAGTACACCAGCCGCACCTGGTGCCTCCCCTTCGGCACGTGGATGCCGAGGAAGGCGACGTTGGCGCGCTGGAGAGCGATGCGGCGGCCGTCGAGGTAGGCTCGCCACCCTTTCCACGCGCTGTTCGAGACCACGATCCAGCCGTCGTTCTCCATCTCCGCGTCGAGCAGCTCGCCGCGCATCGTTACGCGGCCGGGGCCGTTCATCCGCTCGTAGGGGATCACGTCGGCGGTGATCCAGGCGCGCTCGCGGAAATCGGTGATGGTCGACATTTGATCAACGGCAACGTCGCTCTGCATCCCCACCGTCACCGTCCGCGGGATGAACGCGCGCGGGAGGACGTTCGCGTTCTCGAGCAGCTTCGCGTTCCCCTGTCGTGCCACTTCGCGCCAGCCGTCCGGCACGGGCTTGTCGAGATGCGTGAAGCCGAAGCGGACGTTCATCATCGACAGGAACGGCTTCGACAGGTCGTCGGTGCGATTGAAGAAGACGGTCTGATGCTGCGACCAGAGCGGCCACGTCTTCACGTACGGCAGGAAGGTCATGGCCTCGTAGCCGCGCACGTCCTCCAGCCCGTACAGCGCGTTCGTCCCCGGCAGGAACGCCCACCCGGTCCCGGCGATGCGAAACGGCTCGCGTACGCCGCGCAGCGGCTCGAGGATCGCCAGCGGCGGATACGCCGCCCGCCGCGGAAACGACTTGTGCACCCCCGCCTCGGACACAAACCGCTGCCCAAGAAGAATCGCGAGCAACGCGAGCGGAACCAGTCCCCTCTCCCCGCGCACGGGGAGAGGGTTAGGGTGAGGGGCCCCTTGGTTCAACTCACGACCACTCCCCCCACTAAGCACAACGGCGACCGCCGCCAGCGCAAGAAACACCAGCTCCGCATGCGCCGTGTACTTGCCCCAGTCCCGCGGCCCCGCCTCGATCTCGAACGTGCGCGTAATCCACCACATCCCCCCCGCGAGCAGCGCGAACACGACCGTCAGCGTGACCGCCGCCCCGCGTCGGTCGCGCCGCCGCACGAGCTCCTCGACACCCATCGCCGCCAGCAGCGCCAGCAGACACGCCGCACCAAACGCGAGCCGGTCGTTCAACGTGATGTCGAACAGCGGCAGCTTGTGCAGCACCCGCGCGACGGGACGCCAGCCCGCGTGCGCCGTCAGCATGAGCAGCGTCAGCGCCGCGAAGAACCACGTCGTGCGCGAGCGCACGCGCCAGACGGCGTAGACCGCGAGCGCGAGGATGATGCTCCCCACCGCCGCGCTCTCGCCGGCCATACCGCCGATGTCGGGGCGCACCCACTTGCGCAGGTGGAGGAACGGGAAGACGTCACTGCCGAGGGTCAGCAGCACCTGCGGCGTCTTCGCCGAGCGGTCGATCTGCTTCCAGAGCTGGCGGAAGGTGTACTCGCCGGTCTGCGGCGTCGCCTCGAGATACGGCAGCAGGTAGATCGCGCAGAGCAGCAGCGCCGCGACGCCGGCCGCGATGGCGACACCCAGTCCGCGCAGATTGCGCACGAAAATCAGCTCGAACGCGCCGTAGAGAGCACCGGCGACGACGATGTGCAGGACGGACTCCGGATGTCCCGCCAGCAGCAGTAAGGTCAGGGCGACGGTCAGGAGGCCGAACGAACGAAACGCCGGCTCGTGCACCGCGCGGCGCGCAGCGAGGAGCACCAGCGGAAAGAGCGCCCACGACAGCCCGAGCGGCCACAACACGTACAGCGTCGTGCCGGAGGCGCACATGAAGCCCGCGGCGGCGATGGCGGCGGTCTCCTCGCGGCACCCCAGCTCGCGCGCCAGCACGAACGCCGCCGCCGCCGCCACGAGAAACGTGATGGCCGCGGTGAACGTGAAACTGAGCGCCGCCGGCATCAGCAGCGCCAGCCAGGTGAACGGGCTGTACACCGCCGGCTGCGCCGCCGCGGCCAGGATGTCGCCGGAGAGGATGGTCGGATTCCACAGCGGCCACTCGCCGCGCTTCACCGACTCCCGCACCACGTGCCGCCACGGGATCATCTGCGAAAAGATGTCCGCCGTGGCCGGGTTGTGCGGCGCCCCGATCCCATACTCCCCCTTCACCTCGGACAGGGGGATGTCGAGGTACGTCTTGTCGATCGGCGCATACACGCGCCCCGTCACCAACGCCTCCCCGACGAAGAGAAAAGGAAGAAAAAAGAGGAAGGCCGCCGCGCCGCGCGTCAGCGGACGCAGGAAGCGGTGCACGAGCCAGAGCAGCAGCGCGCCCGCGGCGGTGTAGACGAGGAGCGGCAAGCGGCGCGGAGAGTATCAGCTGCGAGCGGCGTCACACTCTTCGCACACACCCTCGGCATGCAGGAACACGTTCTCGTTCTCCCGCAGATGCCGCAACGCGACATCGACGACATCCCGCGACCGCATCAGTCGCGCCTCCGCATGACCGACCACACCGCGACGCTGCAACCCTTCCCTTTCCAGCCACTCATCCATCAACGCGAAGTTCTCACAACAGTGATCGACCTCGGTGTAATGGACGCGGACGGAACGCCCCTCGCGCAGCACGGTGATGTACGTGGCGTGGCCATACCGCACGCCCGCCAGGTTCTCCGCAACATGGATCGTCGTGTTCGCATCGTGCCCCACACCGAGGAGCAGCACCTGCCCATCGACGGCCGGGACACGGCCGGGTGGACTGTCGGGACCGTGCGGTATGTCGACCGGATGCGGCGCCAGGAGCTCCGCCGCGCGCGGACCGATGGCCGCGAACGCATGCGGGTTGTCGCTGCGCAACACGCCGTGCAGACGCCAGAACGTGTCGGCCACCACACCCATCCCCACACACGGCGACGTCCGAACGTCGAACGGGCAATCGTCGTCATCGGTCATGCTCGGCATGACCAGCGTCCCCTCCGGGCCAAGCGCGGCGCGCAGCGCAGCGATCAGTCCGGGAGCACCGTTCTCCACGGGGCCCACTTTCGAAAAGGCGGTGTGCACGACCAGCACCCCGCCCGGCTCGACGCCAAGCGCGAGAAGCTGTTCGGTGACGTCACCAACGGGGGTCGGCGTGCCGCGCACGAGGCGAGAGTACAACGCCATCATGACCCGCGAGGATTTTCGGGCAGGCGCTGCTCGAGCAGTTCGCGCAGCGTGGCAATCTCCGCGCGTAACGCGGCGAGCTCCTGATCGGTGGCCTCGTCCTCCGGCGCCAGGAACCACGCCGCCAGTGCCGCCGAGAATGCGCTGAACAGTCCTACGCCCGCCGTCATCAGTACTGCCGCGATGAGCCGTCCCTCGCTGGTCAGTGGGTAGTGATCGCCATAGCCCACCGTGGTGATCGTGGTGAACGCCCACCAGACCGCATCACCGCCTGTCTTGATGTTTGATTTCCCTGGATCCTCGAAATAGAGAACCACAGCGCTGCTGCCGACGACGAGGAAGAGCGCGAGCAACGCCGCCGCAAGTGCGACGGACTGTCCGCGGTGCCGCAACAGTAACTTGCCGAGGACGCGCGCCGCGCGTAATGCGCGCAGCACGCGGACGAGCCGCAGAATGCGTCCCACTCTCCCCCACCGCGCCACGTCCAGCGTCGGAATGGACGAAAGCAGATCGAGCCATCCCCACCGCAGCAGATACTCCCGTCGATTCGGAGCCTTCACCACCGACCGAACGAAGTCGCCGAGAAATACCACACAGACCACGGAATCCGCCCACTCCAGAATCGCGACGACTTCAGGATCGAGCCGAAACGCAGTCTGCAGAACGAGGATGACCAGCGCAAACAGACAGAGCCCCAGCATGAAGAGCTGATAAGGGGGCGAGTCGTGCTGCATAGGGATGAGTGCAGGCAAGCCGCGGCGGCGGGTATAGCGGGACAATCGTGATATGCGATCCGTGGTCATCTCCCTGTTGCGCCCACCGATGACGCGATTGTCGCTGTCATAGCTGGTCAACTGTGCGCGGACATTGCGGTCTTCGCGCTATGTTACGGTCCGTAAGCCCTGGCGGGAAGCCGTGCACCGTCAAAACGACCCTTCATCAAGCCGGTGAAAATTCGGCTCGTCCAGTGAAGCGAGTCCAGTACACTCACTCTCACAGGAGAGAATCGATGGCCATCCCCGCACGCATCGCAGAGCGGCTTGCCGCCGGCTTGAAGCGGTTCCAACCCATTCTGACGTCCGCAAAATCGCGCGATGTGAACGAATCCGACACGTCGATGATCGTGACCGACGTCCTCGCCGAGATCTTCGGCTACGACAAATACAGTGAAGTGACGCGGGAGCTTTGTATTCGCGGAACTTTCTGCGACCTGGCCACGCGCATTGACGGCAAGTTCCAGATGCTCATGGAAGTGAAGGCCATCGGGCTCGACCTCAAGGACGCGCACATCAAGCAAGCCGTCGATTACGCCGCCAATCAGGGCGTGGAATGGGTGGCACTGACGAACGGCAATCTGTGGAGAGTCTTCCGCGTCATCTTCGCCAAGCCGCTCGACGCTGAGCTGGTCCTCGACATCGACCTCCTGCAGTTGAACCCGAAGAACGCCGATGATCTGGAAAGCGTCTATCTGCTCACGCGCGAAAGCATGCTCAAGTCGGGTCTTTACGCCTATCACGACCACCTGCAGGCCACGAACAAGTTCTATCTGGCCGCCGTTGTCCTCAGCGATCCTGTTCTGGAGACCGTCCGACGCGAGTTGCGACGTCTTTCCGACGCCAAGCTCGACGTCGAGGAACTTCGCGCCGCACTCAAACTGGAAGTCATCAAGCGCGAAGTGCTCGAAGGCGACAAGGCTGACGGCGCCCGGAAGAAAGTGGCCAAGGCCGCGGGCAAGATGCTTCGTACGCGCAAGGAGAAAGAGGAACAGGAGGCGGCTGCAAGCGGCACGGTGATGGTGCCACTGAGCGAGCCCTCGCCGAAGGAAACGGACCGTCCGTGATGCGCGCTGAGCACCAGCTCAGCGAGACCCCGCCGAGATGACGCACGAGGCGACCGCGGAGAGGTCCACGGTCGCTGCGTATTGGATCACGCGCGATGCATATGCTCAGCCGGGCGTCGAGATGGTGAGCGTGCCTGTGGCGGCGGCGAACGAGAAGGGGCCTCCGATGAAGGGCGCGTACTCCGGGGAGGCGGCGCTGACGCTTCCGCTTTCGTCGTTGGTCTTGAGATCGTGAACGCCCTGGAGGGTGATGTTCTCCGCGACGGCGCCCGCGCTCTGCGGCGGAAAGATGACGGTGGCGGTGAGCATCGACACGGGAAAGCTGTTGTTGCAGTTCTGGTTCTCGCGTTTGGTGGCGATCAACCGGACGGTCTGGCCGGGCACCGCCGCGTTGACGGCATTCGCCGCCGCGTATTGCCAGTTTCCTCCTAGGTCGTCGATGCGCTGGTTGAACAACAGGGTCAGATTCAAGGTCATCGTGGGCATGAAGGTACCTTCTTTCCTGATTGAGGAGTGCCGTGGCCCGGCATTCCCCTACCCGCTCGTTGCGAGATGCCGTAGGGGCGTTAAAGTCGAGGTCCCGTACCGCGTCTCGCATGCCATAACGCGACGATCTCGACGCCACGCGTTTCGGCGTTCGGCCTGTAGTAGAGAAAGTAGTTCACGCGGTTGAGGAAAATACGTCTGACTCCGGGAAGTGCGACGTTCCGCGCCACGGCACCGATCGCAGGGGTGCCGGCCACCAGGTCGAGCGTCGTCCGGAGCTCCTCTTCGAGCGCGGCGGGAGCCTTTGTCCGATTCGCACGCCACCAGCGCTTCGCCTCCTCGACCTCCACGGGAAGCTCGCGGAGTGAACGCGACGGCAAACTGCTCCTTCATTCGTCGAGGCGAAAGGTTCGTAGAACGTCTTCGGCCGGTATGAGCTCGCCGCGATCGGCTTCAGCAAGCGACAGCAACAACTCCCCTTCTGCTGTTGCGTCGAGCTCGAAGGTTTCGTCGACCTCTCGCGCCAGCACCGTGACGATGGCCCCGTCGGGCAACGGTTCACGCTCCACGACAATATGACCGGAAACGACCCTTCCCGAGGTGACTCGCATGTTCCGGCATTCTACGCCGTTCGCGTGCTCACGTTCCCCACTCGCACGTCGCGGGACGCCCCAATTGCTGTCATCCTGAGCCGCAGGAACGGCCCACAGCGCCGGAAGCGTGGCGGCAAAGGACCCCCTTGGCGGAGCTGCGGTCGCGAGCACGATCGGGGGGTCCTTCGCCTTCCTGCTTTAGGCCGCGTCGGACGATTCCTGCGGCTCAGGATGACAGCGTGGCTCGTGTCTGGATGAGAGGAGCGGCGAGCATGACCTGCGAGGGACTCCGCTCAACGGGCCTGGTCGCCCTTTCCGAGGTGGCGGCGGAACCATTCGATGGCGTGGGCGTCGCGCTCGTGGCGCCATTGGGTGAGGACGTGATTGGCGCCGGAGCGGATGACCAGCTCGTAGGGCTTGCCGAGTTTTTGGAGCTTCGCGGCGAGCTCCAATGGATGCGCAGGGGCTACGTCGGTGTCCGCGCCGCCGTGCATGATGAGCACGGGGACGGAGAACTGCTCCGGCCAGTCGACGGCGGAACGGCGGCGGTCGATCTCCGCTTTGCGATCGGCGTAGTCGGGCCAGATGGCGCCCGCCGCGGCGGCGTACCGGCCGCCCGGCGCGGTCAGCTCGGCGATGCGCGTGAAGCCGCCGTAGACCGCCGCGGCGCGCATCGGGTACTGCTCGCGGATGGCCTGATAGGTCATCATCGCCCCGCGCGATTCGCCGTACATGAAGACCGCCGTGGCGTCCGCGTACGGCAGTTGCCGCAGGAGCGCGGTCGTGTTCAGCACGTCATTGAGATCGGCGCCGCCCATCTCGTCGCGTCCCGGCGCACCGCCGCTTCCCCGGTACATGGGTGCGACGACCACGAAACCCGCGGAGGCCAGCCGGTGGAACGTGGTCAGGTACTCCCCGGCGAATTCTTTCCAGACGTAGCTGCCGCGGTTGAACACGATCACGGGAAGCGCCCGCTCCGGTTTCGCGGCCGGCGCATAGACGTACGCGAAGACGGTCAGTCCGTCGCTCTCGTAGCTGACGCGCGTCAGCCGGAACTTCGCGTCCGCGCGGGCCGCATCGTATTCGTCGCGTGACGCGTAGCGGGCGATGTTCGGGACCGCCTCGTAGTCCGGGACCGCGACCGGTCGCTCGTCGAGAGACGCGCCGGAAACGACAGTGGCGGCGAGGAGCGACAGGAACAGCATGACCGTGCGCATGCAGACAACCTACGCGGAACGACGCATCGCGCAGGCGTCGTTCTTCGAAATGTTTCCGCAGGCTCGTCGTCACGGGACGCGCATCCGCGCTACAGTGCCAGCATGCGGACACCGATGATTCTCCTGACGCTCCTCGCGTGCGCGCTCGCTTTCGCTCAGGGAGCCGCGGCGGCGCCGTTCGGCGAGGAGATCGAAGCGCCGGCCGTCGACGTGGACGTGATCGTCGCCGACGAGCCGGCGTCGGCGCAGGAAGTCCCGGAGCCCGCATCGCCGGACGACGACACGAACCCCCTGGGCGTGACGCTGGAATTGAAGCCGGGAACGGCGTCGGAGTTCAGTCTCCTCAATTTCACTCTGGCGCTGCAGATCGAGACGCTGACGTTCCTGGTGGACGAGAACGAGCAGCTCCGTCGTGCCGACGTCGTGACGAAGTTCGACCTGGTGGGGAGGAACGGGCGGATCTTTCCGCTGGAGACGCGAAAGCACTCGCTGACCATCGCGGAGGCGGAGCTGGCGGACGCCGAGACGGACTTTGTCGACTACGCCTGGCAATTCGACCTCTCCCCGCTGCGCTTCCCCGATTCCCTGCGGCAATTCCGCGATGGCATGTCTCTGCAGGTGACGGTGGAGGAACCCGGAACCGGCCGCCGATCGATCGTGCGCGCGCCGCTGCGCGTGCCCCGCCGCCGTTAGGCGGACGTTTCGCCGGCCGTTGCGCGATGCGCGGTGATGATGCGCGGAGAGTTTTTCGTGATCGACTCGCCGTTCGGGTGAGGACCGCTGGGAATCGGATTCGGGTTGCACGCCGGAGGCGTGTCGTAAATTAGACGGTGGCAAGTGCCGAAGGTACGCCGCCACCAGGCAAGATCCGTCATCCCGCACGACCCTGGCGGGGTCGCGTCCTCGCAGTCGATGGCATCGATCCCCGGCACCCCTCCTGGCACCCCTCCGGGGTGCAACTCTTCGTTCGCAACCGAACCGGTGGCGGCTCGCCTGCGGCGTTTGCCACCGTCTGATATGGAGTGACTTTGCAAGTTGCGCTAGGCGTGATCCTTTGACTTTGCTTTTTACCTTTGCTGCCGTCCTCCTGCTTCTTCGTCTTCTCTATTTTTTCTGCAGCAGTCCAGTCGGCCGAGGGCGAAGCGGCGACGATGATCATTCTGATATTCGCGGGTTCTCGCATGAGCATGATCCGTCGGGAGCTGCCTCGGTCTAATGTTCGTGAGTCACGAATGACTGCCTCGTGTCAGTAATAGCCGGTGCCGAGGGTTCTCCTTCTCGAGGTCCGGAACCCTCAGCCGACGGCACTGCTGCAGCGATTGCTTCATGGATGCGCGATTTGACCGAGAGCCCAGATGAAGCCGACCAGCTCACGAGCCACAGCCACGGCGGCCACAGTCGACAGCTTTCCTCGACTGGTCATTCGCGAGAACTTGCGGCGTAGTCGTGCGTCGCATTTCTCCGCAATCTGGATCAACTCCGTTGGCTGACCCTTGCGTCGTGCCGTAATGGTCCTCCCTGTTGTCACACGCCCTCGGTACTGCCATGCTGCCTCGACCACGATGTGACGCAGATGGGCGTTACCGGTCTTGGTGATCGAGTAGCGAGAGGTCTTGTCGCCGGTGCTGTACTCGGACGGCACCAGCCCGATCGCGGCCATCAGCTGGGGGGCCGTCGGGAACCGCCGCAGATCGCCCATCTCGGCCAGGATGACCATCGCTGAGAGCGTGTCGATCCCGCGTAATGCGCGCAGTGCGTTCACGTACACCACGTACTCAGGTTTCTTCGATGCCTCGTCGATCAGCTGATCCAAGCGAGCCAGTTGACTGGTCCGGGAGTCGAGCGTGATCAGCATCTCGTCGAAGACCTTCTTCGTATATTCGCCCGTGAGCTCGACCTTCGCCAGCCACGCCCAGAAGCGTTGCGTCCATGCCTTCCCATCGCGGTAGCGTTGCCGTAGCGCAGCAGCAGCTTGATGATCTGGTGACGCACTCGAACCACGTCCTTTTGAACCGTGCTCCGGGCCCGCGTCAACTCACGCAGCGATTCGCGTCCTTCATCCAGAACGGCGATGAACGTCAGCTCGCCGGCGCGCAGGTTCCGCGCGATCTTCATGGCATCTCGACGATTGGTCTTCACCCGTTGTCCGGGCTTGCTCGGCGTCAGCGACGGGGCGGCAACCTCGCACTTGATGCCCGCTTTGGTGAGCCGACGGTACAGATCGTACCCACACGGCCCCGCTTCGTAGCAGACTCGAACTTCACCTTTGAGACCCTTGAGGAACCCGATCAGCTTCCGATATCCCTCTTGGTTCGGAACAAGCTCGAACTCGTGGGCAGCCTTCTCGGCCGTTCCCTCCAGATGCGCGATTGTCCACTTGTCTGCGTGGTCGTCGATGCCGATCCAATGCATAATCCCCATGACCCGTTCCTCCTGTATGTGGCTCTGCGTTTTTCGGGACGTAACCCACGAACGGTACGCGAGTGAGCGGGTCACTCCATTCTGTCTAATCTACGCCACGCCTCCGGCGTGCAGGGAGACGACTCGCGAAATGGGTCACGAAATAGCGTGAGCGGAATCCGTGGTCGCAGGCCTGATTGAAGCGATCGTGGCCGGCGAGGACGCCGGCTGGAAGACGGCGCTCCGGGGCGCGCCCGTGGCACGTCCCTCAGCGTGATGTCAGGCCGTAATCTCCGCCACATCCCCTGCCCCCAGCAGAGGGATCGCTGCGACGATTCGGGGGATCAGGGGCCGGAGGTCTTCGATGCGGTGGCGGACTCGTGAAACGACGACCGCGGCGATCCCGATCCTCCGGAGATTCTGCTGATATCTCAGGTCGCCATCCGCGGTGACGATGACGGTAAACCCTTTGGCCACCGCCGCACGAAGGAGGACGCCGTTTCGAAGTCCCAGCCACTCCTCTGCGCGCACCGTCGACGTGCTCGCGAAAGGCAGCTCGTCCGCGAGCTCTACCGGCAGCGACTCATCGATGAGAACTCGCAAGACCGGCGACCGCCTCCTTGGCGAGCTCCAACGCGGCGATGGCCTGATCCCGGCTTACGGACGGGAATGACGCCAGAAACTTCTCGAGCGGATCGCCGGCTTCGAGGTAGTCGAACAGGTTGTAGACCGGCACCCGCGTACCCACGAACACGGGAGTACCGCTCATGATCTCCGGATCGCTGTGCACCACCTGCTGGCTGTCCATCGCTCGATTTTACTCGCTGTCGTGGCAGCGGGACGAACCATACGCACGTTCCCCTCTCCCTCGCGGGAGAGGGGAACGCAGCGAAAACTAGCGCAGCTTGAGGGTGGGATCGCCGAAGAGGATCCAGGTCTTGCGGACGTCGGGGTCCGAGGTGGCGCGTTTGGCCTGGAGGATGGCGTCGCCGATCGAGATCGGGGTGGGGCCGAGGAGCTGGCGATTGAGCTCGGTGGCGGCGGCGAGCTGGCCGTTCGGGCCGCTCAGGGCCGAGGAGGCCCAGACGCCGACCGCGCCGCCGTTCGGGTTGCGCAGCAGGGCCTCGGCGAGGCTGTCGGTGAAGAGGTCGTGGAAGTAGCCGTTGAGGCAGTTCATCGACACCACGAACGGCAGACGCGTGGAGTTCGTCAGCGACGTGGCCGCGGCGGAGCTGAAGTGGCCGTTGCTCCAGAGCTCGACCGAGCCATGGCCGATGTAGGTCGTCAGCAGCGCGCCGCGGTTGAAGCCGTCGAGGATGGCGTTGGCCGGCGACGGCGTCGAGGCGATGGAGACGCGGTTCACGGTGAAGCCGGCCGGGACGGTCGCGGCGAGGCGGTCGGCGGCGCGGTCGAACGGATAGCCGTCCGGCTGATCGGCGATCAGCTCGAGCGACTTCGCCCAGGGCTCCGTCGGCGCGTTGCCGCGGGCGATCAGCTTCTGCACGATGGCCATGGCCTGCTCCGCCGTGCGGGCCGGGATGCGGCCGATGGCCATCGACGGGATGCCCGTGTTGTCGAAGTCGGCGAACCAGTCGTCGGAGGCCGTCTTGATGAACGTCGTGGCGACGAGCTTCGTCGGGACGAAGTCGTAGCTGCCGAAGCCGAGGTAATTGCGGGGGTCGAAGCTGGAGTCGCCGAGCAGGATGGCGTAGTGCGGCTTGGTCTTCCAGAGCTGCGTCCGGGCCAGGAAGTCGCGGATGGCCTTCGGCGAGTGGTGTCCGTACGAGAACTCGTCGTAGACGTTCTGCACGTCGACCACGACCGAGGCGATGCCCTGCGCGTCGCGTGCGGCCTTCAGGGCGTTGGCGGCCGGCAGGAAGGCGCGGTTGGAGATGATGACCAGGTTCGCGCCGTTCGCCGTGGCGTTCCACGTCGAGGCTTCGTTCCAGGCGATCTGCGCCGGCGCGAGGACGCGGGCGGCTGTGAAGGCGAAGAGAGTGCGCGTGCCGCTGCCCGTCGTCGAGAACGAGACGGCGTCCGTGCCGTCGGCGGCCTTGGCGATGTTGCCGTCGATGAAGGACGGCGCCAGCGGATCGGTGACGTCGAGGACGCGGATGGCGGCGCTGGTGAAGCCGCTGACCGCGGCCTTGCTGCCGCCGGAGAGGGTGAAGGTCAGCGCGTCGTTGTCGGCGCGGAAGACGTGCGGATAGACGAGGCGCAGCGACTCGAGGGTGCTGACGTCATCCCAGCCGTTTTCGGCGGTGAGGGTCAGCGTGTTCTCGCCGTTGACGAGCATCGACGGCGTGACGTTGAGCGTCGCCACGTGGCGGGTCATGCCTTGGAACCGGACCGTCCCGATCCTGCGGGCGTTGAGCTCCACGGCGACGACGTGCTCCATGTTGTCGGTACCGCCCTGGAGGACCAGCTCGAGCTTCGCGTTGCCGGCCGAGTCGCGGTTGACGACGGTGATGCCCTGCGTGACCGGCCAGGTCGTGACGACGGGACCGAAGAAGTTCTCGCGATCGCCGTTGTTCGTCAGCGCCGAGAAGAAGACCGTGCGCTCGATGCGCTCGAAGGTGTACGGGAAGCCCGACGGCGCGGCCGAGCCGCTGTTGCCCTTGCCGCCGACCGACTTCACGCGCAGGCCGCTGCCTTTGCGTGAGGTGATGTAGTAAACGCGTCCACCCGTGCTGGCGGTGTCGATGGCCCGGCCAAAGAACTCGATCGAGTCATCCACGTCGAACTTGGCCTCGTTCTTCGCGTTCACCAGCACCGGCACTTCGGCACCCTCGGTGAAGACGGAGATGGCGCGGCCGTTGTCGCCCGGATCGAAGCCGGCGGCGATGAGCTGGCTCTTCTTGACGCTGTACCAGCCCGGCTGCGTGACGATGACCTTCACCGCCGGCACGCCGGCCAGGGTCCACTGTTCATTGAGCTGTGTCTGCGCCGGTGCGGCAGGCGCCGGGACCGTGACGCCCATGCCGGGGGCGGTGGTGAAGATGCCGCCCACCGAGCCGAGGGTCGGATCGGGCTCCGTCGTCACCGGGGGCTCGGCCTCGGTCGTCGCGCGCGGCGAGATCGGGCCGTGCGACTTGCGCGTGCCGTCGAGATCGACGTCCTCGATGAAGTACTGCACGAAGCCCGAGGGCGCCGTGCGGTCGACGAAGCGATAGCTGCGCGGGCCGTTGCTCTTGCGTCCGGTCATGAACGCGGAGCCGGTGATGATGTGTTTGTTGAGCTTCTCGCGAGCGCCGCCCGCGACCTGCCGGTAGACGTGGAACCCGAGGTTGTCCACCTCGGACGACGTGGACCAGGTGATCGTGGCGTGGCTCTTCCCCTGCGTGGCGTCCATGGTCAGCATCTCGACCGCGGTCGGAGAGATGGCCATGGTGAAGAGGTAGTCCTCGACCTCGCCATTCATGCGCTGGAAGCTGGAGTCGAGGCCCGGGCCGGTGCTGGCGACGATCTGCGGGCGCGTCGGGTAGACGCGGAAGCGCGAGAAGAAGTCGGTCAGCCCGTTCGGGATGGTGGTCGGGACGTAGAAGAAGAGATGGTTGATGCCGGCGGCGACGGCCTGGTCGAGGATCATCTCGTCCGTGTCGTCGAAATCACCGTCGCCGTTGAAGTCGATCCAGCCCGCCACCCAGCCGGCGGCCGAGGAAGTGACGTCGATGTACGCGCCGCCGCCCATGCCGAAGACCGTGGAGACCATGGTCACGCCGGTGTCGTTCGCGTCGGCCGTCGCGTCAGCGCTCGGCGTGCCGTCGGTCTCGGTGGTGACGCCGGTGCCGAGGTAGATGGAGGAGACGGTGACGCGATGCTGCGCGCCGCTGTTGGCCAGCAGCGTGTTGCCGTAGGCGGCCGGGAGGTCGCCGAAGTCGTACGCGATCAGGCCGCCGAGAGTGGCGTCGAAGGCGTAGTCGAGATCCTGAATGATGTCGTTCGTGTCGGGACCGATGTTCAGCGCCTGGCGGCCGATGACCGTGACGGTGTTGCCCTCGTACGTCGTGGTGCCGTCATACAGCTGGCGCTTGACCACGTTCGCGTCTTCGACGCTGGAGTTGGCGTTGGTGGTGGTGAGGCGGAGGTTCTGCGTCTCGGAGACGCTGAGCACGACCACCACGTTGTCCGGCAGATTGGCGAACGAGTAGTTGCCGAGGGCGTCGGTGGAAGTGCTGCCGATGAACTGGAACGCATCGCCGGCGTCGAGGACGCCCGCGACCGACCAGGCCTCGTTGTCGCCGTCGTCCGTCCAGCGGTAGACCGAGACCTCGATGCCTTCCAGCGCGGACTCGCCGGTGGTGACGCCGGAGTACGTCAGCGCGGTGGCGCCGCAGTAGCCGTTCTTCGTGGCGTCGTCGGTGCAGACCGTGCCGCTGAGGGCGTTCGTGCCGGCGAAGCGATAGCCGAAGTCGACGTTGAGATTGCAGCTCGTGCAGGTGTCGGGATCGTTGGCCGCGTCACCGTCGACGATGCTCGTCACCGCGCCGCCGGAGACCACGACCTGCACCGCGTTGTTGCGGCTGGTGGTGTTGCTGGCCCGCACCTCGAAGGTCGGCACCGTGGAGAGGCCCGACGGCCAGTCCGGATCGGTGGTCAGGACCTTGATGTTGTAGGTGCCGTTGGCCACGGAGGTGAAGGCGTAGAAGCCCTCGCTGTCGCTGACGACCCAGCGCTCCCCTTCCCCGGAATCCCAGACGCCGTTGGCGTTGCCGTCGGTCCAGTCGAGGACGCCGTCGTTGTCGGTGTCCATCCAGACCGAGATGTCGGTGACGCCGGCCTCGCCGTCGTCGCGGATGCCGTCGCCGTCGGTGTCGATCCAGAGCTGATCGCCGATGGTGGCGAAATTGTTGCCGGTGATGCGGTAGCCGAAGTCGGCGCCGAGATAGTTGTTGCCCGGGAGGAAGCCGGCCACGAGCTGCTGGCTGTCACAGACCGAGGGCGGCGGGAAGTCGTCGCTGGCCACGTCCGGATTCGGCAGCATCGTGCAGGGGACGCCGTCGGTGTCGGGATCGGCGATGAGCGTGTGGCTCACGCCCGGCAGCGTGGTCGTGTCGACGACGACGTGATAGCGATGGCCCGCGGCGAGCGTCGCCAGGTTGGTGAAGAGATACGTGCCGCCTTCATTGGCCGGCGTCGACGGATCGTCGGCGATGGTGGACTGCGTGGCGACGAGCGTCTGCACGGCCTCGCCGGCCTGATAGAGACCGTCGCCATTGGAGTCGGTCCAGACCGAGTCGTAGAGACGGACGGTGACGTTAGCCAGACCCGGCTCGCCGATGTCCTGCGTGGCGTTCTCGTTGACGTCCCAGTAGATCGAGTTGCCGATCGAGCCGAGGAAGCGCTGGTAGCCGAAGTCCTGCAGCAGGTTGGCGTGCACGCCGTCGACGGAGACGGAGCTCTGGCTGTCGGCGGTGGTCTCGATGGTGGTCTGGTAGACGATGTTCAGGTTCGGCAGCGTCTGCGCGGCCGAGAGGAAGATCGTGCTGTAGCGCGTGCCGAGGTTGTCGACCGACTCCAGCGTGTACGTGCCGATGAAGAGACCGTTGAAGGAGTACGTGCCGTCGGCGGCGGTGACCGTCGTGGCGACGATGTTGCCGTCCTCGTCGAGGAGGTTCGTGGTCGTGCCGCTGCGCGCCTCGCCCACGTCGTAGGCCAGGTCGCCGTCGGCGTCCTGGAAGATGCGGCCGGTCACGTTGCCGGTCGGCGTGGAGCCGGCCCCGGTGAAGCGGTAACCGAAGTCGATGTTGGTCAGGTCGACGCCGGCCACGGTGGCCACGCGCGGGTCCGTGGTGCCGACCGTGACGGTAAAGCCGGCCGGGAAGTCGGTGTCGGTGTTGTCGATGTCCACGTTGAACGTGCCGTTGGTCAGCCCGGTGACGATCCAGAAGCCGGCCTCGTTCGTGGTGACGCGGCAGCCGCCGGCGCAGCCGGTGCCGGTGCCGTTGGTGACCACGACGTCGACGCCGCCGATGCCCGGCTCGCCCGGGTCCTGCACGCCGTCGTTGTCGACGTCGTGCCAGACGCGGTTGCCAATGGAGAAGTTGACGTTGGGGCTGTAGCCGGCGTCGGCCAGCAGGTAGGTCGTGGTGATGGCGCTCGAGGTCAGCGTGATCAGCGTGGACGCCGGGTCCGTGCTGGTGATGATCAGGGCGCTGCTGGGCAGCGTGGCCTCGTTGACGTCGACGAAGTAGCGGCCGGCGCTCAGGCTGGTGAACTTGTAGTTGCCGTTGACGTTGGTGATGGTGGAGGCGACGAGCGAGTCGGCGCCGTTCAGCGTGCCGCTGCCGTCGCTGTCGGTGTAGAGATTCACCACCACGCGAGCGATGCCGTCTTCGCCGGCGTTGAATACGCCGTTGCCGTTGGAGTCGAGCCAGATCAGGTCGCCGATGCTGGCCGAGCTGAGGTCCGGGTCGCCGGTGGGCGTGACGTCGGTCGGGAAGTCGGGGTCGGCGGTGTCGACCTTGACGACGTAGCTGCCAGCCGGGAGGGACGAGAAGAGATAGTTGCCCGAGGAGTTGGTGACGGTGGTGAAGAGGATCGTGTCGACGCCGTCGTCGATGGTGCCGTCGCGGTCGACGTCTTCATACAGCCACACCGTGACGCTCGGGATGCCGGTCTCGGTGGCGTCCTGGATGCCGTTGGCGTTGAAGTCGAAGTAGAGCGAATCGCCGATGCTCGACGTGTCGCGCTGGGTGTAGCCGAAATCGTGGGAGCCGGAGATCTGTCCGGCCACGACGGTGACGGGGATCTGGTTGTTGAGGCTCCCGGTACCGCCCGTCGACTCGAGAGTCTCGACCCAGGCCTTGTTGAGCAGGATCGGCGGCACGACGGCGATGACGTAGGAGCCGGCCACCAGCGAGTTGAAGCTGTAGTTGCCGTTGGCGTCGGTGGTGGTCGTGGCCTGCAGCGTGCCGTCGGCGGGGTTACCGTCGCCGTTCGGGTCGGAGTAGCGCTGGACGGTGAACCCGGTCAGCCCGGTCTCGCCGGCGTTGAGCACGGCGTTCCCGTTCACGTCCCACCAGATGTTCCCGTAGATGACGGCGCTCGGAATGTTGTACCCGAAGTTGACGCCCCCGATGATCTCCTCGGCCGTCGGACTGTTGATCAGGTTCAGCGCATTCGTGTTCGCGGCCGGGTTGCCCCAGGTGTTGTTGCAGCCGCCGGCGCAGACGCCGTTCGTGCCCGTGGCCAGGCCCGCGGCGGCGGCCTGCGAGTCGTTCGGCTCCGCCGTCTGCGTGCCGCCGAAGGGCGACGTGTTGCCCGTGCCCGGGACGGAGTCGGTGTTGCCGACTTCGACGAGGTAGAAGCCGGTGTCGAGTCCGATGAACTCGTACGCGCCGCTGCTGTTCGTGGCCGTCGTGGCGATGACGCTCCACGTGTTGCCGCCGGTGACGTTCTCACAGGTCTTGTTGGTGGAGTCGGTCTCCATGGTGATGCCGTCGGCCTGCACGCAGCCCCACAGCGTCACGGCGATGCTGGGCAACTTCGGCTCGCCGTCGTTGTCCGGCCAGCCGTCGACGTTCGTGTCTTTCCAGAGCGTGCCGCGGATCTCGCCCTTGGCCACGATGGACGCGGCGATCTTGCTCGTGCCGTCGGTGGCCAGACGGCCGTCGGAGTAGCGGACGTTGTTGCCGCCGAACGCCGTCTCGGCCCAGTTGCAGACGCTGTTGGCCGCCGGGGGCGACGAGGCGCCGCACGTGCCGGTGCGCGTGCCGGTGATGTTGGCGGCGCGCATGTTGACCGTCACGGTCTTCGTGGAGCCCGGGAGGATCGGACCGACGTTGGTCCACTGGATGATGCCCGTGGCCGTGTTCACCGAGGTCGGCGTCGGCGTGGCGGAGACGAAGGTGAAGGTGCCGGTGTCGTAGCTGTCCCGCAGCGGGACGGGGTTGAGCGTCGTCGACGTGCCGGCCTGGCAGGCCTGGTCGGTGGTGACGCGGACGCCGATGGCGTCGAGGTAGAACGTCTTCTGGTCGGCCGCGGAGGCCTTGCTCGGGTTCACCTCGAGCCGCATGGTGGAGAAGTTGTCGGCCCAGCTCCACACGCCGCCGCCCGGACGCACGGAGGTGACGTCCCAGGAGATGGCGCTGTTGGGGTCGAGGTCGGCCGGCTCGCCGACGTAGCTGAGGATCAGCGCGGTGGAGAGGGTCGTGCTGGTGTTGCCGCCCGCCGTGGTGAGCCTGAGCGTCAACTGGTCGTCGGTGAGCGAGGCGCCGAAGTAGGCGAAGTAGAGCGCCTCGACCTTGGTGATGTTGCCCTGCTGGGTGCGCAGCGTGAAGCCGGTGCCGTCCATGAGCCGGTTGCCGCCGCCGACGACGAGCGCCGAGGCGACGTTGCGGTTCGGACCGTCCCAGGCGTTGGCCGGGTTGGTGAATTCCTTCGAGGCCGGGCTGCCGTTGACGCCGGTCGGCGCCCAGACGGTGTACTGGCAGCCGGTCGCGCCCTGCACGCCGACGCTGGGCAGACGGTTCTCGAGGGCGATGTTGTAGCTGACGATCGAGCCTTCGTCGACCGGGGTGTCGGCGCGCCCGTCCGCGTTCGCGTCGGGATTGCCGGCGATGGTCTTGGTCACGCGCAACGGCGGAGCGAAGCCGAAGCTGACGTTGGCGAGGTTCTGGCCGGTTAAATTGCCCTTGTCCAGGTCGATGTTCACCGCGAGGACGGCGTAAATGTCCGTCTCGTCGAGCTGCAGGATGCCCTGGTCGGTCGTCAGCGGCAGGTTCGGGTCGGTGGTGGTGTTGCCCCAGCCTGTCGTGCCGTAAACGCTCACGCCGGCCACGGTGTCGTTGACGGCGTTGTTGATGCCGTCCGAGATCGCGCCGTCGTACTTCTTCACCGCCACGAGGAACGGTCCGTCCGGGAGGCTGGAGAAGCTGTACGCGCCGGCCACGGAGGTGGTCGTCGAGCCGTACGGGACGTCGCCGCTGTCGATCGCGCCGTCGCCGTTCAGGTCGTAATAGAGCGTGAGCGAGACTCCGGCGCCGATGCCGGCTTCCAGGCCGTCCTTGACGCCGTTGCCGTAGATGCCGCCGGTGACGCCGTCATCCTTGAAGACGTTGCCGCTGAGCGAGTTGTTGCCGGTGACGATCGTGCATTTCTGCGCCGTCGTCGCGGGCGACGAGCCGCCGAAGCTGAGCCCCGCCGTGTTGCAGATGACCGGACCGCCGTTGCTGTTCACCGTGACCTGGAAGCGGACCGTGAAGCTCTTGCCCGGCGGGAGCGACGTCTCGAGCGTGCCGTTGTCGTACAGGCCGTTCGGCGCCACGCAGGCGTTGCCGTCGTGGCTGCCGTCGCGGGCGATGCTGGTGATCAGCAGCCACTGGATGTTCGTGACGCCGGCCGGCTGCGTCGTGCTCCACGTCGAGCCGTTGTTGTTCGAGTACAGCACGACGAACGACGAGCTGGTGATGTTGTAGCCGATCGTGCACGTGTCGACGTTCCCGTCGAGGTCCGTGTAGTCCTCGGTGTAGGTGCCGGTGCCGGTAGGCTCCTCGAGGTTGGTGGCCGGCACATCGTCGGCCGAATTGCCCACGTACGCCGTGCCGGTGGGGATCGTCTCACGCACCACCAGCGGCACGCCGTAGTCGGGCGCGCCGAGGGGGACGCCAGTGCTGTTGGTCCCGCTGACCCTGTAAGTCAGCGTGCTGCCGGTGGAGGTAAAGGCGACGTCGTCCGTCTTGGCAAAGCCGATGTCCGTCCCGAACGATCCGCTCGACAGCGGATTGCTCAGGCCGTAGTCGGCGCTGAACTTCTCGTTGTCGAAGCCCGACGCCGCTTCCTGGTACGGCGTCATGTTCGCGCTGCAGCCCTGGTCGGTGGCGATGTACTGGTAGTAGACCAAACCGACCACGCCCGTGTTGTCCGGGATGTGCTCGAAATAGAGCTCGTTCTGGAACGGGATCAGGAGCTCGCCGCCGCTCTTGAGCTTCACCACCAGGATGCCGTAGGTGTTGACCATCCGGAAGCAGCCTGCGTCGAACGACGAGGCGTCGCCGACCGGCTGCAACCAGGCGTTCTGGTCGGGCACGAGGTCGCCGTCGTTGTCGAAGCCCTGCCCGACGTTCCCGAGGTCGTACCAGATGCCCTGGGTGGTGATGACGCGCTGGCCGGGGTAGACGGGGTTGCCCGCGGAGAGCGGCTGCCCGTCCGGGCCGAGGGTGCCCCAGCCGATGAGCGCCTGGATGGCCGCGAGATACGCGTCCGGCACTTTCGAGGTCGTGTTCGGCCAGATCTTGTTGGCCGAGGCGGAGATCTCGTTGCGCAGCGTGAACTTCCGGCGGCTCGAGACCGAAGGCACCGCGACGGTCGTGGTCGTGGCCCAGACGTCGTAGTTGAGGGAAAGGTCGTCCTCCGGTTTGGCGGCGCCGGCGATGCTGGCCGCGCAGGGAGGAGAGTCCGGATTGCCGCCCACGTTGACGCAGGCCGGGTACGAGAACAGCCAGTATTCGACGCGGCACTGTCCGGCCAGGAGCGTGCCGATGTAGCGTGAGCCGTCCGAGACCCCCGTGTCCCCCGACTCCAGGGTCAGCGAGTACGTGCCGGTGTTGGTGAGGTGCGGGCGGAGGAGATCGCCGGCCGAGTTGTAGAGAGGGAAGATGCCCGGGGTCGAACCGACTCCGGCGTTGTAGTTGCCGACGTTGGCGAACACGTTATCCAGCGGGCCGTCTACTCCCGGTGTTCCCGTGTTGCAGATCCTGGCGCCGATGTACGCGGCACTGGGCGCGTAGGTCGAGGGGGAGGTGACGTTCGAGTCGACGATCAGGTTGTACCCGTTGATGATCTCGACGTTCATCCCCGTCGCTGCCCCGGCAGGCGCCGCGGCAGCAAGCAGGCCCAGGCCACACACGAAGAGCATCACAACGCGCAATCTGGCGTCCTGAAAGCTGACAGACATTTTGTACCTCTCCCTCGAACGGACCGGACGATGGTCGACCCGCACACACGGTATACCGTGGCGCGGACTGCTTCCAAATAGAGAATAGATGTTATTGGGACCGAACAGCGTTCCTGTCGATGCTATTCGCAAGTGTCACGTGCGCGGGCGGTTATAAACGTCAGGCCGCTATAAAATTAGCGGGAACGGGCCCTTTTCCGACGTCACTCCTGCCCTCACTTTCCTCATCTCCCGCCGAACCTTCACCCGAACTGCCGATCGTCGTCTCCCCTATCGTGGCTGCTCGCGGCGACCGGGGATCCCACTTCGCTGAAACGTTCGGCCGCCATCCGTCACTACCTTTCCAGAGAGGTGGTCCATGGAAAACACAGCACAGTTGGTTGCCATCATTCTTCTCGCCGCGTTTGCCATCGAACGGATCGGCTCGGCGGCGACGTTCGCCCTCGGCCCGGCGGCGGAAAAACCGGACGCCCAGCGCCGCCGCGCGCTCCTGCTCTTCGCGCTCGGGGGCACGATCGCCCTGGCCGTCGTCGACTTTGGCGGCGTCCGCATCGTGGAGCGCCTGCAGCCGGGCAGCGCGCCGCGCTTCCTCGACTACTGGCTCACTTGGCTCGTGGTCGTGGCTGGCAGCGACCGCATCAAGGCGATGCTCGACGGCACCGGCGGCTCGCGCGCGACGAAGGATCAGGCCCAAGGCATCCCGCCGATCACCATCGTCGTCGCCGAGAAAACGACGGCGCGCCTCGTCGCCTGACCGGAGGACGCCATGCCCACGATCACACTGCACCTCGACGAGGCGCTGCAGGAGCGCGAGCATCAGGAACGCCGCCGCTCCCGCAACGCGCTCATCCTCGGATCGCTCATCGCGATGGCCGGACTGGCCATCGCGGCCAGCCGGCCGGAACGCATCGTGCGCGTGGAGGTTCCGGTCACGGTGACAAAGTACGTGACGGTGCCGCCGCCGGAGACCGTGGCGGACAACGAGACCGTGCCGGACAACGAGACCGCACCGGCTGCGGGAACGGAAGGCACCGAGCAGATCGCAGAGCGCGGAAACGAGGACGGCGGAGGCCCGGATCGGAAGGCGGATCGCGGAGGCCCAGCTCGCGCAGGTGCGGGGAGCAGTGATGCCGGTCGCGGCGGTCCATCCGCCGGCGGCCCCTCCAGCGAGTCCCCCGCCCTGACGATGCTCCTGCTCACGCGCGGCATCGCCGCCTTCTCGCTACCCGGCGTCAACGAGGCGGTGCAGCCCGACACGCGTCATCTCTGTCTCAGCCCCAAGTTCCTCGTCCTCGGCGCCGAGGAGCAGCAGATCACCGTTTCCAATCCGGGCGGCGGTCCGATCGCCGTGACTGCCGTCGCCACCGACCTGGGGGGCATCACCATCGACGCCGCGGACTGCACCGGCAGGACGCTGCAGCGGGGAGAGACGTGCACGATCGGTGTCCGCGCGCGGGAGCGGGGCCGCCGGATGGTCGGGCTGAACGTCTTCCACGACGTCGACGGCCACGCCGAGACGATGCGCATCGCCGTGCGCTGACCTCTGCCTTCACTTTTCCTCATTTCCGCCGAACCTTCACCCGATCCTCCGCGTACTTTGAATGAGAAAGTACTTGGAGAACGATACATCATGAGAATCCGCGACGTCCTGGCCATCATCTTCATCTTCTTCGTCTCCGCCGTCGCCTGGGCCATCCTCGGCTCGACGATCGTCCGGCGCACCTACTCCGCCGGCAACGCCGCCGGCCCCCGCGTCGCCTCGACGTGGGGCGGCCCACAGCAGCAGCATCCGCCGGCCGCGCTCAGCACGCGCGTCGTCGCCCGCAAGTCGCAGGAGACCGTGAACGGCCAGACCGTCGACAAAGTCCGCGAGGAGGCCGTCACCGAGGCGCTGCCGCTCGAGCGCAGCCGCATCACCGCCGGCCTCGACCTCGAACAGCGCAAGAAAGGGCTGCTCTGGTTCGCCACGTACCGCGTCGCCTTCCGCGGCGATTACGTCTTCCGCAACACCACCCCCTCGGAGAACGTAACGCTGAAGCTCACCTTCCCCTCCCCCGACGCCATCTATGACGACCTGGTCCTCATGGTCGACGGCCGCCCCGTGGCCACCAACGCCGTGAACGGCGTCGTCAGCGCCGCCGTGCGCGTGCCCGTCGGTGCGCCGGTGCGGCTGCTGGTCGGCTACCGCTCGCAGGGCATGAGCACCTGGCACTACTCCTTCGGCGAGCACGTCTCCCAGATCCGCGACTTCCAGCTCGCCATGACCACCGACTTCGACGACATCGACATCCCCCAGGGCACCCTCTCCCCGACCGTCAAGAAGAAGACCGCCGACGGCTGGCTGCTGACCTGGAAGTACAACAACCTCGTCACCGGCTACCGCATCGGCATGGTCATGCCCGAGAAGCTGCAGCCCGGCCCGCTGGCCGGCCGGATCAGCTTCTTCGCCCCCGTCTCCCTCCTCTTCTTCTTCTTCCTGATCTTCATCATCACGACGCTGCGCCGCATCCAGCTCCACCCGATGCACTACTTCTTCCTGGCGGCGTCCTTCTTCGCCTTCCACCTCCTCCTGGCCTATCTCGTCGACCACATCTCCATCCACGCCGCCTTCGCCATCAGCTCCGCCGTCTCGATCTTCCTGGTGGTCAGCTACCTCCGCATCGCCATCGGCTCCCGCTTCGCCTTCATCGAAGCCGGCCTGACCCAGCTCGTCTACCTGGTCGGCTTCTCCTACGCCTTCTTCTTCGAAGGCTTCACCGGCCTGGCCATCACCATCGGCGCGATCGTGACGCTGTTCGTAGTGATGCAACTGACGGCGCGCATCAACTGGCGGGGGGAGGGGGCGGTGTAATGCAAGCGTGTAAACGGTGAGCCGACAGGAAACACGCCGTAGATCCGCTCGTACTCTGATCGAGGAGGCTACGGCGGCCAGTCCCGGCTGAACATGCCATGCGCATCGCACTCTACGTCTTTGGCGTCGCGCTGGCCGCACTGGGCGGAGTCGTTGCGTATCTCTGCCAGGACAGCCTCTTCACGTTCGAGCCTACGCCGCTGGAACTGCCGGTCGCCGTCGCGCCGGGGTGGCACACTCAGGCGCGGTTCGAAATACAACGAGACGGCTTGTACGAAATTCAGTTTGATTGCCAGAAACCACGCGACCTGCGTCCACTCGACTATTCAGCGTGGGGCGCATCGATCAAGAGCGCGCGAATCCGGTGGGAAGTAATGGCCGGACAACGTCGTGTGGCACACGGCAGCAGCGACAGCTACCCGGAAAACTGGTACGCATACGGCGGCGGCGATGAAGCGCCACGATCAGGTCATGAGATTGGCGCCTTCACCGCCGACGCAGGCACCCATTACATGCTTCGTCTCGCGGTTGAAGCCGGCGACCAGCGTCTGAACGGATATCAACCGCGTGTGAGCGTTCAGCTGAATGGCGGGGAGCTCTCGGATCTTGCCAATGTAGACGACGTGCGACAGTTCATTCATCGTCAGGCGCGCCGAGTCGCAGTCGCAGGTCTGGCGGTTGTGGCTCTAGCGGTTGTGTTGCAGGTGGCTGCGAAGCGGGATCCCGCCTTCTAAGGAACTGGGCGAATGGGGATGAGGGGCTCTCATCGCATCAACGAACCGCTGGCGTGTTCCCCGGCGGGCGGGCGGGCGGGCTGCTGCCAAAGGCAGCGCGGACGAACGAACGGCCAGACCAGATTTACAAACGAGCTACCACCGACAACCCTTGACACTCTTTCCACCGCGGCGGTGATGTCGGCGATGTCAGTGCGACATGTGACGACGTCCGTGCGACGTGTAATAACGGCAGTGTGACGTGCGGCTACGTCGGCTGCGACGTGCCACAACGTCAAGTGCGACATGCGCAACGTCATGTGCGACGTGCGGCTACGTCAGATTCGACGTGCGAGAGGTCAGGTTTTATGTGCGGCTATGTCAGGTGCGACATGCGACAACGTCAGGTACGCGGTGCGACAACGTCAGGTCCAGCTTTGCCGACCCCACCGTTTGGGTCATCCGAGGTCGTTTAGCCGGTGTGCTGACGCAAACGATGTGGTTGGTGAACTCGGCGATGAGGTGGTCGTCGGCTTGGAACCGGTCGTCCGAGACACGAGTGAGATCATCGGACGTCGGGCGTCACGTGGTACGACGTCAACGTCGGGGTCGTGGAAGTTCAGCGTGAGGTCGCGTAGATCGAAATTGATATCGCCGGAGTGAAACCGGGGTCGCGGAGGTCGAAACTGAGGTGGCCGAGGTCCAGGCTGGGGTAGCCGAGGCAGAAGCCCTGGGTCGTTGGCGTGGCGGGTGACGTCGCCGAACCTCGCGCGTGGGGTTCGTGAACCTCACGCGTGGGGTCGCGAACCTCGCGGATCGGGTCGTGAACCTCGCCGTCGGGTCGCGCAACTCGCGGGCGGGGTCGCGGACCTCGGGGCGGGACGTAGGGCGATGTCAACGTCGGGTCGTGGAAACCCAGGCCGAGGTCGCGCAGATCGAAATTGAAGTGGCCGCGGCTGAAACTGGGTCGCGGAGGTCGAAACTGAGGTGGCCGAGGTCCAAGCTGGGGTGGCCGAGGCAGAAGCCCTGGATCGTCGGAGTGGTGGGTGACGTCGCCGAACCTCGCAGGTGGAGCTCGCGAATGTCGCGGGTGGGGTCGGCGAACCTCGCCGTGGGTCGCGGACCTGGCGGTGGGGTCGCGAACCTCGCGGGTGGGGTTCGTGAACCTCGCGTTCGGTTCACGAACCTCGCGGGTGAGGTTCGCGAACGTGGCGGCCCGGGTCAGCAACCATTGATGAGGAACGATGAGGGCCGCCGGTCAATCTCCCGCGGGCTGAGGCCACACTGACGGTCTCAAAAGTGGCCTTGCCGGTTTGTCACGCCGGAGGCGTGTCGGAAATGAGCCGGTGGTAAGCGCCGCAGGCGCGCCACCACCGGATCAGGACGACCATCATCTCGACCCCGGCGGGTCGCGGACGGCACCCCGCTGGGGTGCAAATCGTTATCGCATCATCACCGGTGGTGGCGCGCCTGCGGCGCTTACCACCGTCTAATTTCCGACACGCCTCCGGCGTGACAGAACCCGGTGTGCAGTCGTCGAACGGAGTCGTTCAGGATGAGAGTTACCGTGACGGGCTACTGGAAGTAGCCCGTCACGTCGATGATGAAGTCGGTGGTGGCGCCGGCGTTGAAGAGGTTGATCGTGCCGTCGGGGGCGACGGCGACGACGGCGTTGTTAGCGCGGGTCCGGCCGGGGCGGTAGTTGATCGTGCTGTTGCCGGGCCAGGGGACGTTGGACGGGTAGAGGGAGGCGAAGCCGGTCGCGGAGGGGGCGATCACGGTGAGGTTAAGGGCCAGCGCGGTGGCGCCGACCGGCACGTTGCATGTGCCGCCGATGGTCACCGTACGGGTCGTGCCGCCGGGGACGGGATTGCCGCGCGTGTCGATGACGCGGCACGGGGTGACGAGATAGAGCAGCGACGCGCCCGCGGGACGGGTGATGATCGGGACGTAGACCTGCCCGTTCACCTCGCAACCGTTGCTGATGGTGACGCCGAGCGTCACTTCCCCCGAGGAGCCGGCCGTGTAGGTGATGCTGCGCGTGCCCTGTCCCGCGGTGAGGGTGCCGTTGTTGATGCTCCACGCGTATGTGGTGCCCGGCCCGGCATCGGGAACCGAGGCGAAGTTGCTGGTGCTGCTGGCGTAGACGCCGCTGCTGGCGGAGATCTCGTTGACGGGCGTCGCGACGACCTGGATGGTCAGCTCGTTCGAGACGAGCGACACGCCGCAGTCGGAGGTTACGGTGAGGACGAGATACTTCGTGCCGAGGGTACCGCCGAAGTCGTCGCCTTCGAGTGGATAGGACGCCGAGGTAGCGCCGCCGATGCTGGTGATGGCACCGCCGGAGCTCGCGCGCCATCCCCACTGATAGGTCTCATTGCCGCCGCCGCTCACCGCCGAGGTGGCGGTCGCGCCGGTGCCGGTCAGGCAGACCAGCGCGGGCGAGCCGGCCACCGAGGCAACGACGGAGCCGAGCGGCTCGCACGGCTCGGTGGCGGTGAAGCTCACCGTCGAGTACCGCACGCCCGCCGGTCCCTCGGCGCGCAGGAGCATGACGAAGAGATCGGCCACAGCGGGCGTGAAGGTCGGTGTTTTCGCGGTGGTGGACGAAAGCTGCGCCGTCGACCCCGAGGGGCGGCGAAGGACGCTCCACGTCCAGCTCGTGGCCGTGTCGGGCGTGGTGCCGAGCGTGACGACGGAGCCGACCGGCGGAGCGGGCGTCGAGACCGTGGCGGCGTCGGCGATGCCGGGGGGACTGACGAAGCGAATGTTCTGCGCGGAGTGGTCGACAAGATAGAGGTTGCCGCTGCCATCGCCGGCCATGCCCGCATGCTGGGCGAAGCGCGCCAGCTCGCCCGTGCCCGAAACGTTTCCGGCATTGACCGCGTACCAGACGCCCGCGACCGTGGTCACCACCGCGGCCGGCGTGACCTTGCGCAGCACGAAGTTGTCGGCGACGAACACGTTGTCGTTGGAGTCGGCGCCGAGCCAGGACGGTTGAAGGAAGCGCGCCGCCGTGCCGGTGGCATCGGTGGTGCCGCCGGCGCCCGACGTGCCGGCGAACGTGGTGACGACGGCACCGGGCGTGGTGACCTTGCGGACTGCCTGATTGGCGAGCACGTACAGCGAGCCGTCGCTGGTGCGGGTCAGACCGAACGGATTGTCGAAGCTCGCCGCCGCCCCGGTTGCGTCCGCGCTTCCGATGTTGCCGAAGGTACCGGCGAAGGTGCTGACGACGCCCGCGGGCGTGATCCTGCGAATGACATGGTTCCCCGAGTCGGCGACGTAGACGTCACCCGCCGGATCGACGACGATGCCGTTCGGGCGGCGGAACCGTGCCTCGGAGCCGATGCCGTTGACGGCGCCGTGCGTCCCGCCCAGGCCGGCCAGCGTGGTGACGTCGCCGGACGGCGTGATCTTCCGGACCGTGTGCGCCTCGTTGTCCGTGACGTAGACGTTGCCGCCGCCGTCGACGGCGATCCCGGCCGGAGAGAGGAAGGCCGCCAGCGGGCCGTTGCCGTCGTCGTGGCCGATGAAGTTGCCGCCGGCGAGCGTGGAGACGGTGCCGTCGGTGGCGATCTTGCGGATGGCGCGATTGTGGGTATCGGCAACATAGAGGTTGCCGCTGCTGTCGCGGGCGATGCCGGAGGGATGATTGAAGCGGGCGTCGGCCAGAGGGCCGTTGACATGACCAGTCTCCGAGTCGCCTCCGACGATCGTCGAGACGACGTTGTCCGCGGCGATCTTCCGCACGCGCGTGGAGAAGCCCTCGGTGACGTAGATCAGGCCACCCGGCGCGACGGCCACTCCCGCGATGAACGAGAACCGGGCCTGCGGTCCGGGACCGTCGAAGGCGCCATGGCTGCCGTCGCCGGCGATGAGGGTGCGCGTTCCTCCGAAGGTCATGCGCTCGACGACCAGCGAGTTGGCGGTCACGAGAGTGCCGGGGGACTCCAGCGCAACGAAGTCGACGCCGCCGGCGACAAACGTCGAGACGCCGTTGCTGTATCGGTACAGCCCGCCCGCCGAGTAGAACACGTCGCCGGACGCGGGATCGACCACGACGTCCCGGATCCAGCTCGATGACTGTGTGGCGGCGAGCTGCGTGACGGAGCCCTGGGGCGTGATTTTCCGGACGACGTAATTTCCGCCGCCGAGTGAGGACGCGGCAAAGACATTGCCCGCGGCATCGACGTCGAGGCCGTACGCGGAAACGTTGGCCAGCGTGCTGACGACGCGCTGCGGCGAGATCTTGCGGACGCCGTTGTCGTCGCCGATGTAGACGTTGCCGTTGCCGTCGACCGCCACGCCCTGCGGATTGAGGAAGCGCGCCGCCCCTCCCCGTCCGTTCGCGGAGCCGGTCACTCCCGCCAGTCCGGCCCAGGTCGTGACCACGCCGTCCGGCGCGATGCGCCGGACCGTATGCGCATCCTTGTCGGCCACGTACACATTGCCGGCGGCATCCGCCGCCGCACCCGCGGGGTACTGGACCCGCGCGTCACGCCCGGTGGCGTCGTTGTACCCCGCACCGTAAAGGCTGCCGGTGTGATGCTGGACCGTGTACTCCTCGGCCAGCACGGGCAGGGCCAGGAGCAGCACGGCGATGAACAGTCGGATCACAGGCACCTTGCGGCGCATCGCAGGTCGCGGGTTGGAGCACATGCGCCGCGAGAACTGCCGCTCCGGCCGGATTGTTCCGCTGACTCCGGCGGGCAGGGAAGGCCCCCCTGTCGTCCTGACTACTCGACTCGCTAAGTTCGGTGACAACGCGCGACGGTGTGGAGCGGCGGGCTTTAGCCCGCCGCGGCTCCCGCCGGTAGGCCGCGGTGGGCTAAAGCCCACCGCTCCACGCCGCCACGCTGTGTGACGGGACTTAGTACGGCTCCCCGCGCAGGGCTACCGGAAGTAGCCCGCGTCGCGTCGTTGTCACCGGCACCCCCCGTCGTCCCCGCATGCGCAGCGGAACCGGGGCTTCGCTCTGATTTGGTCCTCCGGAAACGGTGATACAGTCGCGAGAGGAGAAAGCCCATGTCGAAAACCAGTGGTGAAAAAGCACGAGCGCACATTCAGAAGAAGCGGCGGACGGCCCAGCGGGTCAAAGACCGCGCGCTGCATGCGGAGCTGAAGAAAGCGGCCGCGCCCGCGGAAAAAGAAGAGAAAAAGTAACCGCCCTGCCGGTGCCGGCGCGTTGACACCCGCGCGCCGAGGCGCCTAGAGTCTCCTCCTCTCATACAACGTGGGCCGGCGGCTTGTCCGCCGATAGAAGGAGACTCGAATGAGATTCGCACTCATCGGAGCTGTATTGATTCTTGCCACCGCCGCGCTCGCGGCGGATCCAGCGCCTCTCGAGGCGTGCATCAACAAAGGCAACGGCGGCATCCGCCTCGTCGCCCCGACGACGCTCTGCCACGCCAACGAAACGCGCGTGCAGTGGAACGTCATCGGACCGGTGGGACCCGCGGGTCCCGCCGGACCCGAAGGTCCTGCCGGTCCTGCCGGTCCCGCCGGTGCAACTGGCCCCGCGGGCCCCGCTGGTCCCGCCGGTCCTGCCGGTCCGCAGGGTCCGGCCGGCGAGGACGGCGAGTCGGCCGTGAGCGGTCCGCCGTACATCCTGGTCTGCACGCCGGCGAACTATCACTCCGGCAGCAGCACCAACGCCTCCGTGTTCGTCTTCAACGGGAGCGCCTCGACGGCGAACGTGGCCGTGCACATCCTCAACAAAGACGGCGTGAACCTGGCGGGCGTACCCGTGCCGGGCGCGTTCCCCCCGAATCCCGGCGATCCCGCGCCGACCTATCCGGGGCAGACCGGCGCCGCCACGGTGACGCTGGCCGCCTCGAACACGCTGATCGTGAACTGGTTCATGGCCCAGGGCGATCCGGCCGCGGGCGGCAACGTCGCGGCGACGCTGCGCGTCGTCTCCGACCAGCCCGTCGCCGCCGGGACGAACATCCAGTTCAGCGGCTTCCACCCGGTCCCCTGCACGGCCCTGCCTCGCTGAGCCGACGGCGTTTCTTATGGAGTGCGGCGGCTAAGGCCGCCGCACTCCAAACGTCCGAGGAGTCAGTGCGTGACGTGATCCGCGTGAACGGCGCGCCAGCGGCGCTCGAGAATGACGATCGTCACCAGATAAACGAAGACGATCGTGAAGGGCACGGCCACGAAGCGGGCTTTCGGGAAGGCGAGCCAGGCGGCGAGGACGAGCACGGTCCGTGCGATTCCGTGGAAGAGGCCTACCCAGTGCTGCACGATCCACGAGAGCGGCACCCACATCAGACCGGTCAGAATGCCGACAGAGAGCGGGAGCGACGTGTAGTCGGCGATGAAGTACGGGATGGCGATGGCGTAGACGAGCAGCGCTTCGATGACGGCGTAGAAAAAAAGGCGGTCGAAAACGTTCTTCGGGCGGGATCGGTCCATGAAGTTCTCGCCGGTCAGGCGCGAGATGCCCATGCCGAGGTACACGATCGAGCCGGTGGCGATGAAGAGCGCCCAGACGGCGTGAAAGGGTTGGAGGAGTAGTCCGGCCACGCCAACCAGCGCCCAGGCCACCGTACCCGCGATCGGCATCGCGATCAGGCGCTGCGACGCGAACTCGGTGCGCTGCTCTTCCAGCGATCGCCCTGAGGAGACGGCCGACATGGAAACGGACTATACGCCGTCGCGCCCGCTCCACCACGACCTCACTGCGGCAGCGGTCTTGCTCGGTTTCCCGGGACATGGAACGCCGATCGTCGTACCGCGCTCTGATCGTCGAGGACGACGGGGCGATTCTGAACCTCGTCCAGATCGTGCTCGAGCGTGAGAACTTCACGGTCGAAGGGGTGAAGAACGGCGGGGCGGCGATCGAGCTGCTGGCCACGGTGGCGTACGACCTGCTGATCGTCGACCTGATGATGCCGGGCATCGGCGGCGAAGAGGTGCTGGGGCATCTGGAGGCGACGCAGCCGCAATCGCTGCGGCGCGTGGTGGTGACGACGGCGTCGCCGGGACGGATGAGCTGCGAGTTCCTGCAGCGCATCTGCCGGCTGCTGGCCAAGCCGTTCGACATCGAGGAGCTCGTGCTGATCGCTCGCGAATGCAGGCACGACGCGGCGTGATTGTTGCCGGAGCGGGGACCGACGGCGGGCCTCCGCTCGCGATACGATGAGGACCGAAATGAAGACGTGCGAGATCCATCGTCACGAACATCGCGACCTCCCCTGCCCCTGGCCGGATTGCCCGGCCGGGGAAGGAGCGGCCGACACCACGAACATCGCCCGCCATTCCGGCGCGGGAAAAATGACGCGCGCGGAGGGGCACTTCGAGACGGCCCCGGCCCCGCGCGTCTTCCACCGCACGGCATGGACCTGCGACAAGTGCGACGCCACGGGCTGGTCGTGGGTCGAGGCCGGAGGGGAGCCGCGCCTGGAGCGCTGCCCGCACCGCCGCCCGAAGACCGTCTGGCCGCGCGGCAACACGCGCGCGGGGTGAATCAGCATGGGCTCTGGGTGGGCAGGTTCGCGCTCAGCCACCCGCTGAGGCCCGCCGACATCACCTGCACGTTGAGGTATCCCATCTGCCGCGCCCGCCGAGCTGCGTTCGGCGCTTTTCTGCACAGATAGCCCGAACAATAGAAGACGAGGAGTGCCTCGCGATCCCGCGGCAGGTCATCCTCGCGGTAGGCAAGCGGGTCGAGATTGATCGCGCCCGGCACGCGCGCCGCGGCCCAGCTCTGCGGTGAATTGACGTCGACGACGGTGAGCTGCCCCTCGCCGATGAGCTGGTGCAGCCGTTCCGGGGAGACGGTCTTCAGACCCATGAGCGTTGCGAACATGTTTTCTCCCTGGGCAGCACCGCGACGCCCGCGCACGCGCCGAGAATCGGCATGATGGCCGGAACGGAGGCCGGGTCGGCCAGCGCAACAATTCCCCCGGCCAGGAGTACCGCGCCTCCGAGAATCAGCGACCGCGTGTAGGAATGGACGCGCGCCCCTGTGGCCACGGTGACGACCGCGAGGAGCAGTGGGCCAGCCATGGCCCACGCCGGAAACCGGTAGCTCAGGAGCGACACCGCCGAAGAAGCGAGGATCCCGGCAGCGAGCAGCAACGCCGGCCAAAGAGTCCGAAAAGGAGTTTTCACACAGGTACCTCCGCTCACTGACTACGGCCGGTGCCTGTGAATGTTCTGGAAGGCCACACCGGCCGCTGTCATCCCGAGCGTGAGTCGAGGGACCTGGGCGGGTGGGCGGTACAGTGCACATGCCGCAGCCGCCGTGCCGCCCGCTCACCCAGGTCCCTCGACTCAGGCTCGGGATGACAGCAGTCCTCGGGGGTAGGGAACGCGGCGCCCAGGCACTCTCCGGTGCGAGGAGAGTGAGATGTCTGCTGATGCTGCTTCGCCTGATGCTGCTTCGCCCTTTGTGACCATTGCGCCTGAGTTTGCCGAGGTGGTTGGACCGTCGCCGGAGTACACCGTCGTGCCGAACGTGAACGCGCATGAGGGACCGGTGTACGTCCGGGAGTGGGACGCGGTCCTGTTCACATCCGTCTCTCACACGACGAACATCCCGGCGTTCGGGGACCGCAACGTGTCGATCGGCAGGCTGGACGTCCCATCGCTGGAGGTCTCCAGCTTCGCCGCGGCCACGAACATGGCCAACGGGATGACGCTGGACCGGCAGGGCAACCTCCTCATCTGCGAGCAAGGCACGCTGACGACGTCCGCCGCGATCTCGAGGATGAACCTGCAGTCGCGGGCCGTGGAGCCCGTGGTCGACGGCTGGCTGGGCCTGCCCTTCAATTCGCCGAACGACGTCGTGGTCAAGAGCGACGGCACGATCTGGTTCACGGACCCGAGTTACGGATCGCTCCAGGGCTTCCGGAATCCGCCGCTGGTGGGCAATTACGTGTACCGCTACGATCCCGCGGACGGCTCGGTGTCCGTGGTGGCCGATTCGTTCGAGCAGCCGAACGGGCTGGCGTTCTCGCCGGACGAGTCGATCCTTTACATCAACGACTCGGGGGCGATCGAGGGTCCGGGTACGTACTACGTGAATCGCCCCCATCACATCCGCGCGTTCGAGGTGCGGGAGCGAACGCTGGCCGGCGGCGGTCTGTTCGCCGTCGTGACGCCCGGCATCCCGGACGGTCTCAAGGTCGACGAGGCGGGCCGCGTCTACAGCTCCTGCACGACCGGGGTGAAGGTGTACAGCCCCGCCGGCAAGCTCCTCGGCGAGATCCTGGCGGGAGGCGTGGCCAACTTCTGCTTTGGCGGCGCGGGGAACGACACGCTGTTCATGATGTGCGACACGAACATCACGATCGCGAAGATCGCGGCGAAGGGAGTCGGAGGCTAACGCTCGCATGGCGCCACGCAAAGGAGACGACGAGAGGCCTCCGGCGGGCCGGTGCGACCGGCGGCGCTTGTTGGCCTGGCCTGAACGCACGCCTGTCGACGAAACACGTGTTTGCGCGACGGCCTGGGCTCAACAAGCGCCGCCGGTCGCACCGGCCCGCCGGAGGCCCCCGGTCGTCTTTCTTTGCGTGGCGCCTACGGCGATGGCGGCGGCTCGTCGCTCTCGGCGGTAGCCGACAACTCCAGCTCCACGAACACCGCGTGGGGGTGCTGCTCGAAGAGGGCGCCGGTGGCGGCGTCGACGCCGAAGCCGGTGCCGGCCAGGAAGCCGCCGAGGAGGAAGAAGCCCCAGTCGGCGGGGCCAGAGAGGGTGTCGGCGGCGAGGTCGATGTTGTCGTAGAACTCGGGGGCGATGGCGCGCTCCAGGACCACCGTGGCCGCCTCGTAATACGGCGCGACGATGGTCAGGGTGCAGCGCTCGGCGCGGCGGTTCACCCACACCACGCCCGGCGTCTTCGTCTCCTTCGTGCTGCCCGGGCCGCACTGCTCCGTGCGCACGATCGCCTCCGGCGGCTCGCTGCCGACCGGAATCCGCTGCATGGGCCCGTGCTGCACGGTGGCACAGGCGACGTTGCCGAGGAGAAGCGCGGCCAGGAGTGCTCGTTTCATGATCGGAAAATGATACGCGGGAACGCGAGCCGTGTCTGGCGTAACCCGTGCTTTTGAACCCTTCGTGCCCGCGAACAATGAAGATCTTCACGGAAGCGTTCCCGAAAACTGCCCTGTGGCGCTGCTCCTCATCGACGTCATCAACGACATGGAGTTCGAAGGCGCCGAAGCGCTGGTGGAACAGGCCGTGCCGATGGCGCATCGCATCGCCGCGCTGAAGGCCGCCGCAAAGAAGGCGAGAATCCCCACCATCTACGTCAACGACAACTTCGGGCGCTGGCAGTCCGACTTTCGCAAGGTCGTGGAGCACTGCCTCGAGGACGGAGTGCGCGGCGAAGAAGTGGCGCGTATCCTCCAGCCCGAGGACGACGACTACTTCGTGCTCAAACCGAAGCACTCCGCCTTCTACGCCACCACGCTCGACACGCTCCTCACCTACCTCGGCGCGTCGACCGTCATCCTCACCGGCATCGCCGGCAACATCTGCATCCTCTTCAGCGCCAACGACGCCTACATGCGCGACCTCAACGTGGTCGTCCCGGCCGACTGCGTCGCGTCCAATACGCCGGACGAGAACCGGCACGCGCTGGAGCAGATGCGGATCGTGCTCAAGGCCGACATCACGGAATCGACGGAGCTCGACCTCGGCAGGCTCCTGGAGCTGAGCACCTCCGGCCCGATGCGGCGGTGAAAAGAGAACTCCGTCCCCCTCTGTGCCTCTGTGTCTCAGTGGTGAATATGAACGTGCGTCGAAGCTCCCAGCGCGGCCTCTCGCAAGAGATCATGCTTTGTCGTGCGAGGGACGCTGGTATTCACACTGAGACACAGAGGCACTGAGGGGGACGGAGAACCTCTTTTCCCTGGCGCCGCCGCGAAGCACCCACGGTTTCAGCCTTCGCACGACACGAGGGTTGGCGGGAAACGCAACGGTTTCCTGACCCGCTCGGCCGGACATCCGGTTTAGGATGCCCGGCCATATGCGCCGACTGACCTGTCTGCTCGCTTTTCTGCTCGCCTTGCCTCTCCTCGCAGCGCCCGCGGCGAAGAAGCCCGACGCCAAGCCGGCCGAAGGGCCCAAGTACGGGAGCGGGACGTTCTCCGGACTCGCGCTGCGCGGGATCGGGCCGGCCATGCCGTCCGGGCGCGTCATCGACCTCGCCGTCGACCCGCGCGACAAGGCCACGTGGTACGTGGCCATCGCGTCGGGCGGCGTGTGGAAGACCGTCAACGCCGGCACGACCTTCGAGCCGATCTTCGACGGCGAAGGCTCGTACTCGATCGCCTGCGTGACCCTCGACCCGCGCAACCCGCTGGTCGTGTGGGTCGGCTCGGGCGAGAACAACAGCCAGCGCTCAGTGTCGATGGGCGACGGGGTGTACAAGTCGGTCGACGGCGGCAAGTCGTGGAAGAACGTCGGCCTGAAAAACTCGGAGCACATCGGCAAGATCGTCGTCGACCCGCGCGACTCGAACGTCGTCTACGTCGCGGCGCAGGGCCCGCTCTGGAACCCGGGCGGCGACCGCGGTCTGTACAAGACCACCGACGGCGGCAAGACCTGGAAGCCGGTGCTGACCATCAGCGAGAACACCGGCGTCTCGGACCTCGTCCTCGACCCGTCCAATCCCGACACGCTCTACGCGTCGTCGTACCAGCGCCGCCGCCACGTCTTCACGCTCATCAACGGCGGACCGGAGTCGGCCATCCACAAGTCGACGGACGCCGGCGCGACGTGGACGAAACTGGAGAGCGGCCTGCCGAAAGAGTGGATGGGCCGCATCGGCCTGGCCATCTCGCACGAGGACCCGAACACGGTCTACGCGATCATCGAGGCCACCCGTCGCGCGGGGGGCTTCTTCCGCAGCAAGGACGCCGGCGCGAACTGGGAGAAGATGAACTCCTACTCCGGCGGCGGCGCGCAGTACTACGCGGAGATCTTCGTCGACCCGAACGACGACGAGCGCATCTACGCGATGGACGTCTACGTGCGCGTCTCCGACGACGCCGGCAAGACGTGGCGGAAGATCAACGAGTCGACGAAGCACGTCGACAGTCACGCCATGTGGATCGACCCGGAGAACAGCGATCACTACCTGATCGGCTGCGACGGCGGCCTGTACGAGACCTTCGATAACGCGGCCACGTGGGAGTACAAGGAGAACCTGCCGGTCACGCAGTTCTACCGCATCAGCGCGGACGACGCCCTCCCCTTCTACCATGTGTACGGCGGCACGCAGGACAACTTCTCCCTCGGCGGTCCGTCGCGCACGACCACGGCCCACGGCATCCGCAACGAGGACTGGTACGTGACCCTTGGCGGCGACGGTTTCCGCTCGCTGGCCGACCCGAAGGACCCGAACATCGTCTACGCCGAGTACCAGCACGGCGGTCTGGCGCGCTACGACAAGCGCACCGGCGAGGCGGTGGACATCCAGCCGCAGCAGAAGGCGGGCATGGACCCGCTGCGCCTGAACTGGGACTCGCCGCTGATCATCAGCCCGCACAACTCGAACCGCCTCTACTTCGCCGCGCAGTATCTCTTCCGCAGCGAGGACCGCGGCAATTCGTGGACGGCCATCAGCGGCGACCTGACGCGCCGCATCGACCGCAACAAACTGCCGGTGATGGGCCGCGTCTGGACCATCGACGCGGTGGCCAAGAACACGTCCACGTCGTTCTACGGCAACATCGTCTCGCTCTCCGAGTCACCGCTGACGGCGGGCCTGCTCTACGTGGGGACGGACGACGGCCTAATCCAGGTTTCCGAGGATGGCGGCGCGAACTGGCGGAAGATCGAGAAGATCGCCGGCGTACCGGAGATGACCTACGTCTCCCACCTGCAGGCCTCGACGCACGACGCCAACACGGTTTACGCCGCGTTCGACAATCACAAGACCGGCGACTTCAAGCCGTACATCTACAAGAGCACGGACCGCGGCCGCACGTGGAGCGCGATGCAGAACGACCTGCCGGCGCGCGGCACGACGTACGTCGTGGTCGAGGATCACGTCGACCCGAAGCTGCTGTTCGCGGGGACGGAGTACGGGCTGTTCTTCTCGCAGAACGGCGGCGGAAGCTGGATCCAGCTCAAGGGCAATTTCCCCACCATCGCCGTCCGTGACCTCTGGGTGCAGAAGCGCCGCGACGATCTCGTCGTCGGCACGTTCGGCCGCGGCATCTACATCCTCGACGATTACCGTCCGCTGCGCACGATGTCGCGCGAGGCGTCCGGCCGCGAGGCCACGCTCTTCCCGACGCGCGACGCGGAGCTCTACGTCGAGCGCCTCCCCCTCGGACTGCCGGGCAAGGGCTTTCAGGGCGACTCGTACTTCATCGCGCCGAACCCGCCGTTCGGCGCGGTGTTCACCTATTACCTGAAGGATGAGCTGAAGAGCCTGAAGAAGCAGCGCTGGGCCGAGGAGACGCGCGTGGAGAAGGCGGGCGGCAATGAGCCGCCGGCGTATCCGACGTGGGAACAGTTGCGCGCCGAGGAGCGGGAGCTGGAGCCGGCAGTCGTGCTCGTGGTCACGGACGAGGCGGGAAACATCGTCCGCCGCGTCACCGGCCCGGTGAAGTCGGGCTTCCAGCGCGTGGCCTGGGACCTCCGCTATGCCGCGCCGAACCCGATCTCGCTGACGCCGCCGGAGCCCGATCCGTTCTCGCCGCCGCCGGCCGGTCCGCTGGTGGTGCCGGGGCAGTACAACGTCCGCCTCTACAAGCGCATCGACGGCGTGGAGACGGCACTCGGCGACGCGCAGAAGTTCAACGTGGTGCCGCTGTATCTCTCGATCATGAACGAGAGCGACCGCGCGGCGACGCTCGACTTCCAGCGGAAGGCCTCCCGTCTGCAGCGCGAGGTGATGGGCGCGGAGCGCGCCACGGAAGACGCGCTGACGCGCGTGCAGCACATCCGCAAGGCGCTCGACGAGATGGAAGGCGCCGACCCGCAGCTCGTGGCCCGCGTGAACGCGGTGCACAACACCCTCCGCGACATCGCCGAGGAGCTGGGCGGCGACCCGGTCCTCCGCCAGCGCAGCGAGCCGCAACCGCCGTCGCTGCTGGACCGCATCGGCAACGCCGTGGCCGGCCTCTCGACGACGTCCGCCCCGACGCAGACGCACCGCGAGTCACTGACCATCGCCGAGACGCAGTTCGCCCCGCTCGCGGCGAGGCTGCGCCAGGCGGTGGACGGCGAGCTCGCGGCGATCGAGAAGCAACTGAACGCGCTGGGCGCGCCGTGGACGCCGGGAAGACTGCCGCGGTAAACGAAACGGAGCGCCGGCTGGGAAGCCGGCGCTCCGTCCCGCTGCGGCGATCATGTGCCGCCTTCCGCGTGAACATCCGGGCTCCACGCGTAGACATCCGGAGTTCACGCGTGAACATCCGGGCTCCACGCGTAGACATCCGGAGTTCACGCGTGGACATCCGGGCTCCACGCGTGGACATCTGGAGTTCACGCGTGGACATCCGGGCTCCACGCGTGGACATCTGGAGTTCATGCGTGGACATCCGATGTTCACGCGTAGACATCCGATGTTCACGCGTGAACATCCCGAGTTCACGGTGTGTCATCCAGTGATGACACGGTGAGGTACGGGGCTCCGCGATTGGTGCGTTTGGATCTGATCCCAGGCCGCGCCGTTCCACGGGTGAAGAGATAACACCTGATCGTGGAACCTTGAATCGCTCGCGTAGAGTCGCGATGTGATGGCGTGCCAGCATTTCACCATTCTTGAAGTCCGGATGTTCACGCGTGGACATCCGGAGTTCACGCGTGGACATCCGGAGTTCACGGAACGTCCTCGGAACAGGACGTTCGCTGGCGACTTCCGTCCGTTACGGGGCGAGCCGCGGTTGACGCGGCAACGTATTTTGGAGTTCCCACACTTTCGGGTCGCGGAACGCACCACCATTTCTGTCATCCTGAGCCGCAGGAATCGTCCGACGAAGCCTAAAGCGTGGCGGCGAAGGACCCCCTGCCGACGGAGCGAGCAGCGTGCAATCGGAGGGGGTCCTTCGCCGCCATGCTTTCGGCTTCGTCGGACGATTCCTGCGGCTCAGGATGACAGCATTGTGTGCATATTCGGATGAGAGGACCGTGGTCGTTTGAATGCGGTGCTGGCGCTCCCGGCTATCATGTGCCGCCTTGAAAGCAGTGATCCTGGCCGGGGGACTCGGCACGCGCCTCAGTGAGGAGACGGTCGTCCGGCCCAAGCCGATGGTGGAGTTGGGGGGACGTCCCATCCTCTGGCACATCATGAAGCTCTACTCCCACTTCGGGATCCACGACTTTGTGGTCTGCCTCGGCTACAAGGGCTACACGATCAAGGAGTACTTCGCCAACTACTTTCTGCACAGCTCGGACGTCACCATCAACCTGCGCAACAACGAGCTGAAGGTGCACCAGAACAGCTCCGAGCCGTGGTCGGTGACGCTGGTCGACACGGGGGACGACACGGCCACCGGCGGGCGGCTCCGGCGCGTCCGTCAACATGTTGACGAAGAGACGTTCTGCTTCACCTACGGCGATGGCGTGAGCGACGTCGACATCACGAAGCTCCTGGCGTTCCACCGCGAGCAGAAGACGCATGCCACCCTCACCGCCGTCCAGCCGCCGGGGCGCTTCGGCGTCATCGACATCGAAGAGGACAAGATCCGCGACTTCGCCGAGAAGCCTCCCGGCGACGGGAGCTGGATCAACGGCGGCTTCTTCGTCCTGGAGCCGGCGGTCTTCGACCTCATCGAGGGCGACGACACCACCTGGGAGCGGGGTCCGCTGGAGACGCTGGCCCGCACCGGCCAGCTCTCCGCGTTCCGCCACGACGGCTTCTGGCATCCCATGGACACGATGCGCGACAAGATCCTTCTCGAGGAGCTGTGGAGCTCCGGCCGCGCGCCGTGGAAACTGTGGCCATGAACCGCGGCTTCTGGCGCGGACGGCGGGTCTTCGTCACCGGGCACACAGGGTTCAAGGGGGCGTGGCTGACGCGATGGCTGACGATGCTCGGCGCGCGCGTGACGGGCTACTCGCTCGACGACGACGTGCGCGACCTGCCGCGGCTGCGTGCCGCGATGACGGCGGCGCAGCCGGAGATCGTCGTGCACCTCGCCGCGCAGGCGCTCGTGCGCGTGTCGTACGAAGAGCCGGTGACGACGTTCACCACGAACGTGACCGGCACCGCGCACGTGCTGGAGGCGATCCGCTCTCTCCCCTCAGTGCGCGTGGCGGTGATGGCCACGAGCGACAAGTCGTACGAGAACTCCGGCGCCGGCCGTGCGTTCACCGAGGACGACCGGCTCGGCGGGAGCGACCCCTATTCGAGCAGCAAGGCCTGCGCGGAGCTGGTCATCGCCTCGTATCGGGCCTCGTTCTTTCGCGGGGAGAACGCGCCGCGCATCGTCAGCGTCCGCGCCGGCAACGTCATCGGCGGCGGTGACTGGGCCAGGGACCGGCTCGTCCCCGACCTGGTGCGCGCCTTCCGGGCCGGCATGCCCGCCGCGATCCGCTATCCCGACGCCACGCGCCCGTGGCAGTTCGTGCTCGACGCCCTGCATGGCTACCTGCGCGCGGCGGAGCACGCGTGGGAGCGCGGCGATCTTCCCGACACCTTCAACTTCGGCCCCGATCCGCGCGAGGCGCGCTCCGTGCGCTGGCTGGCCGACACCATGACCGCGCGGTGGGGCGACGGTGCCTCGTGGCACGTGCCGGGCGGCGTGCATCCGCACGAGGAGCCGCTGCTGGCGCTCGACAGCGCGCGTGCCCGGCAGTGGCTGCAATGGAAGCCGCTGCTCGACGCCGAAACCGTGGTCGCGTGGACGACGGACTGGTATAAGAGCGCGCGTGATCTCACCGTCGAACAGATCGAGCAGTTCATGGAGCTGATCCCCACATGATCCCCTGCCGCTTCTGCGGCGCGGCCCTGACCGAAGTCTTTGCCGACCTGGGCGTGCAACCGCTGTCGAACTCCTACCTGCACCCCGAGCAGCTCCTCGAGGCCGAGGCGTTCTATCCGCTCGTGGCGCAGGTCTGCGGACGCTGTTTTCTCGTCCAGGTGCCGCCGGTGGTGACGCCCGAGCACCTCTTCAGCGACTACGCCTACTTCTCCTCCTACTCGGACTCCTGGCTGGCGCACGCGCGCCAGTACGCCCGCGCCATCACGGGGCGCCTGAGCCTCGGCCCGCGGTCGCAGGTCGTCGAGATTGCCAGCAACGACGGCTATCTGCTGCAGTACTTCCGCGACGCCGGCATTCCGGTCCTCGGCATCGAGCCGGCGGCGAACATCGCCGCGGTCGCGCGGGAGAACGGGATCGAGACGTGGACGAAGTTCTTCGGTGTGGCCACGGCCACCGAGATCGCCGGCCGCGCCGACCTCCTCGTCGCGAACAACGTCCTGGCGCACGTGCCCGACATCAACGATTTCGTGGAAGGGATGCGCATCGCTCTCGCGCCGCAAGGCACGATCACGATCGAGTTCCCGCACCTGATGCGGCTGATCCAGCACGTGCAGTTCGATACGATCTATCACGAGCACTATTCGTATCTCTCGCTGCTGACCGTGCAGCAGGTGCTGGCCGCGCACGGGCTGGCGGTCGTCGACGTCGAGGAGCTGCCGACGCACGGCGGCTCGTTGCGCGTTTACGCGCAGCACGCCGAGGGGGACGCCGGCTTCCTACGGAGCGCCGGCTTCCAGCCGGCCGGTCCGCCGGCTTCCAGCCGGCCGGGTGACGACGCGCGAGATCCGGCCGGCAGGATGCCGGCGGACCGGCCGGCTGGAAGCCGGCGCTCCGTAGAAAGCCGGCGCTCGGTGGAGCGCATCCTCCAGGACGAGCGCGACCTCGCCATGGACACCCTTGAGCCCTACCGCCTCTTCGACAAATCCGTCCGGGCCTGCAAACGGTCGCTGCTGCAGTTCCTCATCGGCGCGCGCGAGGAAGGGAAACGCGTCGCCGGCTACGGTGCGCCGGCGAAGGCCAGTACGCTCCTCAATTACTGCGGCGCGCGGACGGACTTCATCGACTATACCGTCGACCGCAGCCCCCACAAGCAGGGCCGCTACCTCCCCGGCGTGCGCATCCCCATTCACGCGCCCGAGGAGCTCGCCGCCACGAGGCCCGACTACGTCCTCGTCCTGGCGTGGAATCTCCGCGACGAGATCCTGAGCCAGATGGCCCACGTCCGCGAGTGGGGCGGCCGGTTCGTGATCCCGGTGCCGCTCACGGAGGTGCTGGCGTGAGGTTCGTCGAGACACCGATCGCCGGCGCGTACGTCGTCGAGCTCGAGCCGCACCACGACGAGCGCGGCTTCTTCGCCCGCACGTACAGCGACGAGGCGTTCCGTGCCCTCCTCCCGCACGTCGCGCAATCGAACACGTCGTTCAACCATCGCCGCGGGACGGTCCGCGGGCTGCACTACCAGCGGCCGCCGTACGCCGAGGCGAAGCTGGTGCGCTGCACGCGCGGGGCGATCTTCGACGTCATCGTCGACCTGGCCGCGGCGAGCTGGTTCGGCGTCGAGCTGACGCAGGACAACCACCGCATGCTCTTCATCCCCGAGGGCGTGGCGCATGGCTTCCAGACGCTGGAGGACGCCACCGCGGTGACCTACCACATCTCCCGTGAGTACCACCCCGAGTCCGTGACGGGAGTGCCGTGGAACGATCCCTCCCTCGACATCCGCTGGCCGCTCGACGCGACGGTGATCTCCGACCGCGACCGCGCCTGGCCGGAGCTTTCGCGATGACCGATGAGGCGCTGAAGTTCGTCGGGGCCGACGCGGCGGCGCGCGCGCGGATCATCGCCGCGCTGCAGCAGTTCGAGTTGCTGCCGGAGCGCCGCTTCACGACCGTGCGCGACGACGTCACCGGCCCGATCGTCGACGCCCTGCATGCATCGCTGGACGTCGTGCGGAAAGAGCTGAGCAACGGCCTCGTCTTCGAGTTCCCGTATCGCTCCAAGATCGCGCGCGACTTCGTGATGTCGATCCCCGAAAAGCCGGATCACGTCTGGGAGCCGCAGACCACGAAGCTCCTGCTGCACCTTGCCGGGGGCGCCTCGCACGTCGTCGTCGGCGGCGCGTATTTCGGAGACCAGGCCATTCCGATCGCGCACGCCATGCGCGGCCGCGGCGTCTGCCATGCCTTCGAGCCGAACGGCGAGATGGCGGCGATGCTGGAACGAAACGCGGCGCTGAACGCGCTCGACAACGTCCGCGTGCATCCGCTGGCGCTCTGGTCCGACACCACGTCGCACCTCGTATTCGTCGGGGACGACGCGTACGCGAGCACCGTGGCCGCCGAGAGCGGCGTGCCGACGACGACCATCGACGCGTACGCGGAAGCCTCCGGGATCGAGCGGGTCGACTTGATCATGCTCGATCTCGAGGGAGGAGAACTGAACGTGCTCCGCGGCGCGGAGCGCCAGTTGTCGCGCCACGCGCCGCACGTGGTGTTCGAGGTCCACCGCTCGTACGTCGACTGGTCGCAGGGACTGCACAACACGGAGATCGTGCGGCTGCTGGCCTCCTTCGGCTACACGCTGTTCGCCGTCCGCGACTTCCAGTCGAATTACGACCTGCGCGGCCGCCCCGTCGAGCTGGTCCCGGTCGAGACGGCGTACCTCGAGGGGCCGCCGCACGGCCTGAACCTGCTGGCCATCAAGGACACGTCGGTCATCGAGAACGAGCAGTTCGCCATCGTCCCGAACGTGAGCTCGAAGCTGCTGCTGCATCGCGATCCGAAACTCCACCATCCCCGGGGCGGCCTGTGATTACGGTCCTCGGCGCCTCGGGCTTCGTCGGCTCCGAAGTCGTTCGTCACCTGCAGCGCATCGGCGCCGATTACGACGCGCCCCGTCGCGACGCCGATCTCACGGGCCGCGACCTCGGCCACGTTCTCTACTGCATCGGCCTCACGGCGGACTTTCGCGAGCGGCCGTACGACGCCGTCGACGCGCACGTCTGCAAGCTCCTCGACGTCGTGAGGAACTGCACGTTCCAGTCGCTGGTCTACCTCTCCTCCACGCGCCTCTACCTCCGCAACGAAGAAGTGGCTCACGAAGACGACGACCTCCGCGTCAATCCACTCGACGCCGAGGACATCTACAACCTCTCCAAGGCGACCGGCGAGTCGATCGCCCTCTCCCTCGGCGCCCGAGGACGCGTGGCCCGGCTCTCGAACGTCTACGGCGCGGAACAGAGGGACACGTTTCTGTCGATGATCGTCGAAGAGGCGACGACGCGCGGCACGATCACGCTGCGCACCGCGCTGGATTCCGAGAGGGACTATGTGAGCGTGGCCGACGTGGCCACGCTGCTGGTGAAGATCGCGCTGCACGGCACGGAACGGATCTACAACGTCGTCGGCGGCGAGAACCTGACGAATGCGGAAGTGACGGCCGCCATCGCCAGGCTCACCGGCTGTACGGTCACGGTCGTACCGGAGGCACCGGCCGTGGTCTTTCCCCGCCTCGACAACACACGGGTGCGCACCGAGTTCGGTTTCACCCCGGCCCGGCTGCTCGAAGATCTGCCGTCGCTGCTCGGGGGCCGCGCATGATCGCCATCGATCGCGAGCACGGCACGATCACCGTCGACGGCACGACGATGCCCATCGACAGCGCCGAGGGCTTCGCCATCCTCTCGGAGGCCTGGCTGGATGCGGCCATGCGGGTCAAGCAGCAGTACACGTTCACCTGGATGGGGCGGCCGGTCATCCAGTTCGCGGACGACCTGATCCGGCTGCAGGAGATCGTCTTCCGCGTGCAGCCGGACGTCATCGTGGAGACGGGAGTCGCGCACGGCGGCTCGCTGATCTTCTTCGCCAGTCTCTGCAAGGTCCTCGGACGCGGGCGCGTGATCGGCATCGACATCGAGATCCGGCCGCACAACCGCGCGGCCATCGAGGCGCATCCGCTGGCGCCGCTGACGACGCTCATCGAAGGCAGCTCGATCGACCCCGCCACGGTCTCCGCCGTGAAGGGGCAGCTGCAGCCGGGCGAGAACGCGGTGGTGATACTCGATTCCAATCACGCCGCGGCACACGTACTCGCGGAGCTCGAGGCGTACGCCCCGCTCGCCGGCACCGGCTCGTACCTCATCGCCATGGACGGCCGAGGCATGGAGCTCGCGGCCCGCAGCGCGCGCGGCGTCGCGCAGAACTGGGGCAGCGACAACCCCAACGCGGCCGTGCGCGAGTTTGCACGCACGCATCCCGAGTTCGTCCTCGAACCGCCTCCGTTCCTGTTCAACGAAAGCGTCCTGGCGGAAGGGAGCACGGCCTTCCGCGGCGGCGTCCTTCGACGGGTGGCGCCGGGATGAAGCTGTGCTTCGTCCTGGTGACGCGCGATCGGACGGAGCTGGCCATGACGGCGATCCAGTCGCTCCTGACCCAGGTGGGGTGCACGTTCGATCTCGTCGTCTCGGACAACTCGTCGTCGGGGGACGGCGCGCTGCGACTCGAGGAGTACTGCCGCGGGTATTCGCGCGTGCGCTACATCCGCCCATCCCAGGAGCTGCCGATGCCGGCGCACTGGGACTGGGCCATCGAGCAGGCCATGGCCCTCTCCGATGCCACGCACTTTGGCGTGCAGTACGACCGCAAGCTGTGGAAGCCGGGCGAGCTGCGCGTGTTCACCGCCGCGTGCGCGGCCGATCCGCGGACGACGGTCGTATACGGATGCGACGTCGCCTTCCAGCGGCCACGGGGAGTGGAGGCGTGGGCCATGCCGGTGACCGGCAGGCTGTACGAGATCCGCACCTCGGCCGTCGTGCATCTCACTTCCCGCGGGATGGTGCATCAGCTCGGGTCGGCGTATCCCCTGCTGGCCAACTGCATGGTCCCGCGTCCGGCGCTCGAGCGGGTGCGGGCGCGCTTCGGCACGATCTGCGACTCCGCCACGCCCGACGCCGGATTCACGTATCGCCTCTGCGCGGTCGACGAGCGCTATCTCTATCTCGACCGTGCCTCCGTGCTCGCGCACAGCTACCGGTTCAGCAACGGCTTCTCCTACGTCCGCGGCGATGGCGGCGGTACTTACGGCGACTTCCGGAAACTGTGGGGCGGCCGCCCCTGGCTCGACGCTGCTCCCATTCCCGGGCTGGACCTCGGGTGGAACATCGTCTTCCACGAATACACGCTCGTGCAGCGGGTCATGGGAGAAGAGCGGTTTCCTCCCATCGACCGCGAGGGGTACCTGCGCGATCTCGCGTACGGGCTGGTGTGGATCGACGATCCCGTCCGCCAGAAAGAGATGCGCCGCATTCTGGGCGAGCATGGCTGGCGCGAGGACGCGGCGGACGCGCGTCCGCCGCTGCGACGCCTCCTCTCGCGGCTGCGCGGCGCGCTCCGCCGGACACCACCGGCGCCACAGCAGCAGCCGCCGGTCCCGACGTTTCCGAGCGACGATGAAGCCGTGCAATACCTCCTGCAGCCGCGGCCGTTCGCGGAGCAGAACCTGCAGCTCGCTCCGCTCGAGCCGGTCGAGGTACCGTTCCCCGGATGAAGAACCCGCTCCGATGAAGCTGACCTTCGTCCTCCCCACGCGCAACCGCGCCGAGCTGGCTATCGCCGCGATCCGTTCGCTGCTCGCGCAGGAGGGTTGCGCGGTCCGGATCGTCGTCTCGGACAACTCCTCTGTCGACGAAGAGGTGCGCAGGCTCGCCGAATTCTGCCGCAACGCCGGCGACGCACGGCTGCTCTACGTCCGCCCCCCGGAGTCGCTGCTCATGGCCACGCACTGGAACTGGGCCGTCGAACAGGCCATGGAGCGCACGGACGGGACGCACTTCGGCATTCAGTACGACCGGAAGCTCTGGAAGCCCGGCGCACTCGGCCCCCTCGCATCCGTCTGCGAGCGGCATCCGGAAGCGACGGTCGCGTATGGCTGCGACGTCGCGTTCCAGACGCCTTCGGACGTGGCCACCTGGATCCCCCCGGCGACCGGCAGGCTGTACGAGATCCGCACGGCGACGCTCGTCCGGCTCACCTCGGCTGGCATGGTGCGGGAGCTCGGACTGGCGCTTCCGGTGTTCGCCAACTGCCTGGCTCCCCGGGCCACGCTGGAGCGGATGAAGGCGCGCTTCGGGTCGATCTGCGACTCCGCGGCGCCCGATTCGGCATTCACCTATCGTCTGGCCGCCACCGAGGACCGCTATCTCTACCTCGATCAGGCGCCGGTCCTCGCCTACGCGTACCGCCTCAGCAACGGGTTCGCGTACTTTCGCGGCGACACCCGCGGCACGTACGGCGACTGGGTGAAGCTGTGGGGGGACCGCCCCTGGCTCGAGGCCGCGCCGATCCCGGGCCTCAGTCTCGGGCAGAACGTCATGTTCCACGAATACGTCATGGTGCAGCGCGCCGTCGGGGAGCATCGTTTCCCGCCGATCGATCGTGAGGGCTACCTGCGCGAGCTCGCGCTCGGCCTGCATTGGATCGACGACCCGGCACGCCTGAAAGAGATGCGCAACGTCCTTCGCGAGCATGGCTGGCGCGAGCAGCGGCGTCCCCTGTACCGGCGAGTGGCGTCACGGATCCTCGCCCCATTCCGCCGCTGGCGCGTGCCGCCGACCCCGACGTTCGCCACGGAGGAGGAAGCCGTGCAGTACCTCCTCCAGCCGCGGCCGTTCCAGGCAGAGAATCCGGACCTCGCCTCGCTCGACCCGATCGAGGTCGCCCCGCGTTGAAGATCGCGGCCGTCATTCCCACACGCAACCGCGCGTCGCTCGCGGCGGCCGCCGCCCGCTCCCTGCTGGATCAGGACTGCCCGATCGAGATCTTCCTCTCCGACAACTCCACCTCCCCGGACGAGCTGCGCGCGTTCTGCCGCGACGAGCCGCGCGTCCACTACCTGCGGCCCGGGCAGGAGCTGCCGATGGCCGAGCATTGGGACTGGGCCCTGCGTCAGGCCATGGAGCGCTCCGACGCGACGCATTTCACGCTGCACTATGACCGCAAGTACTCGAAGCCCGGGACGTGGGGAGCGATGGCGGCCGTCGCGGCGCAGTGGCCGGACACCCTGGTGACCTACTCCAGCGACTACATCTCGGCCCTCTCCCCGCCGCTGCGCATCTGGCAGATCCGCTGGACCGGCCGCGTCTACCGCGTACGCACCACGCGGATCGCGGAGCTGATCGCAGCCGGACGCGTTCCGGAGATGGCACACGTCGTCCCGATCCTGTCGAACTGCGTCGTACCGCGCGCGGTCCTGCAATCGATCTCCAGCCGTTTCGGAAACATCTGCAACAGCACCGCCGCGGACGCGTGCTTCACGTCGCGCCTCATCGCCCTCCAGGACCGCTATCTCCATCTCGACCGCGCGCTGACGATCCTCTATGCATTCGGGCGCAGCGCCGGCGCCGGCTACGTCCGAGGCAGCGGAGGCGATTTCGCCGACTTTCAGAAGACGTGGGGAGGACGGCCGTGGCTCGACGCCGCACCCCTCCCCGGCCTGAACCTCGGGCAGAACATGCTCTACCACGAGTACGAGCTCGTGCGGCGCGAGACCGGGGAACGGCTTCCCCCGATCGATCGCGCGGCTTACCTGAACCATCTCGGCGAGTCGCTCCGGTGGGTCGAGGCGCCCGAGCTGCGGGCCGAGCTCCGGCGCATTCTCGAGGCGCACGGGTGGAGAGGAGTCGACGCTCCCGATGTCCGCGCGCCGTTCCGTTTGCGCGACAGGGTGCGCCAGAAGGTCCGCACGTTTCTCGCCGATCGTTTCGGCATTCGGCCCCTGTCCGTCAGCGGCTACATGTTTCACGACGAGCAGCAGGCCCTCCAGCTCGCATTGAAATACCCGCACCCCTCGCTCGATGGTGAGAACCCCGACCTCGACGTGCTCGAGCCGGAAGCGGTGGCCGGGCCATGAAGATCGCGGCCGTCATCCCCACCCGCAACCGCGCGCCGCTCGCCGTGGCCGCCGTGCGCTCGCTGCTGGAGCAGGACTGCCCCATCGAGATCTTCCTCTCCGACAACTCCACCTCCCCCGACGAGCTGCGCGCGTTCTGCCGCGACGAGCCGCGCGTCCACTACCTGCGGCCGGAGCGGGAGCTGGCCATGGGCGAGCACTGGGACTGGGGGGTGCGTCAGGCCATGGAACGCTCGGACGCCACGCATTTCACGCTGCACTACGACCGCAAGTACTCGAAGCCGATGGCGTGGGGAGCGATGGCGGCGGTGGCCATCTCCCGACCGGGCATGCTGGTGAGCTACTCCTTCGATTCCGTGAACGACGATCCGCCGCCGCTGCGCCTGTGGCAGCCGGAGTGGACCGGCAAGGTGGTTCTGGTGCAGAGCGCCCGGATCGCGGCGCTGCTGGCCGCCGGCCGCATCCTCGACCCCGCGAACGCACTGCCGGTCCTCACCAACTGTGTCGTCCCGCGCGAGATCCTGGACGAGATGACCGGCCGCTTCGGCGACGTCTGCCACTCGGCCGGACCCGACTCCTGCTTCCTGGCGCGCTTTCTCACCATACGGGACAGCTTTCTCTACTACGACCGCACCGTCGCCGTGACGTATGCGTCGCACCGGAGCGCCGGCGCCGGCCTGTTCCGGCACAGCGGCGGCGACTTTCCGGACTGGCGGAAGACCCTGGGACAGCGTCCCCTCTTCGACGCCGCGCCGATCCCCGGTCTCACCCTCGGCCAGAACATTCTTTTTCACGAGTACGAACTGGTGCGGCGCGAGACCGGCGACCGGCTCCCCCCGATCGACCACGCCGGCTATCTCGACGAGCTTGGCCGCACGCTGGCCTGGGTGCGAGACCCCGCGACGCGCGGCGAGTTGCATCGCGTGCTCGTCGAGCATGGATGGAAGGGCGAACCGGTACCACCACGGCGCCGCCCCTTCGCGGCTCTGCTCCGCGACCGGGTGATGCGATTCCTCATCGAGCATTTCGGTCTGGTGCCCTCTCACGTCTCCGGCTACGCCTTTCCCGACGACGCCACCGCGCTTCACTACGCGCTGAAGTACCCGCGCCGGCGGACGGCCGGCACCCGGCATCTGGCGCCCCTGCAGGCGACGGAGATCGACGCGCCGTGAAGATCGCCGCCGTCATCCCGACCCGCAACCGCGGGGCGGTGGCTCTCCGGGCGGTGCGATCGCTGCTCGATCAAAGCTGCGATCAGGACTGCGACGTGGAGATCTTCGTCTCCGACAACTCCGCGTCGCCCGATGAGGCGTTGCGCGACTTCTGCCGCGGCTCGTCAGCCGTGCATTACCTGCGGCTGCCCGCGGAGGTGGTGACGCCGACCCATTGGGACTGGGCCGTCCGCCAGGCGATGGAGCTATCGAGCGCGACGCATTTCACGGTTCACTACGACCGCAAGGTGTCGAAGCCCCGCCACCTCGGAATGGTGCAGGCAGTGGCGTCGCGATGGCCCGATGAGGTCATCACCTGGCCCCACGACTACGTGGCCGACATCCCGCCGCCCATGCGGCTATGGCAGCCGCCGTGGACCGGGAACGTCTATGCCCTGCGAACCGGACGCCTCGTGGAACTGACCGCGCAGGGGCGCGCCGGCGCCATCACCTCGCACGCGCTGCCGCTGCTGTCGAATTGTCTCGTTCCGCGCGCGGTCCTCTCCGAGGTCATCGAGCGGTTCGGGAACCTCTGCGACTCGACCACCGCGGACAGCTGTTTCGCCTTCCGCTTCTTCACCCTGCGCGACCGGTATCTGCATTTCGACCGCTCGCTGGGAGTGCTCTACGCGCCGCACCGGAGCACCAACATCGGCTACCTGCGCGGCAGCGGCGGCGACTTCGACGCATTCCGCAAGCAGTGGGGCGACCGGCCGTGGCTCGATGCCGCGCCGATTCCCGGCATCAACCTCGGCCTCAACATGCTCTACCACGAGTACGAGCTCGTACGCCGGGCCACGGGAGAACAGCTCCCGCCGGTCGACCGGGCCGCCTATCTCCGCGATCTCGCCGCCGCCCTGCCGTTGGTGGCCGATGCGGAGGCGAGAGCGGCTCTCCGGCGCGTGCTCGTGGAGGAAGGGTGGACCGGCAGCGAAACACGCGGCCTGAGGGCTTTCGCCCGGCACACGCTGCTCTCGTTTCTCGACGAGCGGTTCGGCATCCGCCTCCCCGGCATTACCGGACGCGTCTTCCGCGATGACGAGGCCGCGCTGCATCACGCGCTCACGCATCCGCGGCCGCGCCGCACGCATGCCCGTCACCTCGCCTTGCTCGAGCCCGTGCAGGTGGAGACAGGATGAAGATCGTCCACATCACCGCCACCGCCTTCGGCGCGCCGTGGATGGTCGCTCTGGCCGGCGAGCAGCAGCGGTCCGGCCACGAGGTCCTGGCCCTCCTCCCATCGCTCGACGGCGGGCTCGGCGACGATCTGGCGCGCGCCGGCATCGCCGCGTACGCCACGCCGACCGACATCGTGGTCTCCGTGCCGGGCGCTCTCCCGAAACTGCGCGCTCTCTGGCAGCTCGTCGTGCTCCTGCGGCGACTGCGGCCCGACGTCGTGCACAGTCACATCCTCGGCTCGGTCATCACTTCGCGCCTGGCGTCGTGGCTGGCGGACACGCCCGTCCACTTCACCGGCAACGTGCATCCGATCTCGCTGGAGTCGGAACTGATGCGTGCGCTCGAAGTCGGAACGGCATTCTGCGATGCGAAAACGATTGCCTCGTGCAGCTACACGCGGGAGTTGTACATCCGGCACGGTGTCCCCGCGGAACAGGTCGAGTTGATTCATTACGCCGTCGACCAGAGCGGGCACCATCCGGCCGCGGCCGACGGGGCACGCGTCCGCCGCGAGCTCGGCCTCGCCCCAGGTACGCCGGTCATCGGCAAGGTGGCCTACTTTTACCCTCCGGCCAGGACGCCGGCGGCGGTCCCGCCGGAGTTGCGCGGCCGCGGGATCAAGGGGCATGACGTGCTGCTGCGCGCTGTGCCGCACGTGCTCGAGTCGGTTCCCGACGCGAAGTTCATCCTCGTCGGCCGCGGGTTGGGCCCGGACGGAGTGCGTTACGAGGAAAGCCTGAAGGAGCTGGCCGCGAGCCTGGGCGTCGCGCACGCGGTGCTCTTCCCCGGCGAGCGTAGTGATGTGCCCGACGTCCTGGCATCCTTCGACGTCTCGGTCCACACCTCGCTCAGTGACAACCTCGGCGGAACCGTCGAGTCGCTGCTGATGGAGCGGCCGATGGTCGTCTCCGACATCGGCGGCTTCACCGATACGGTCGTGCACGAAGAGACAGGTCTGGTCGTGCCGAAGGACGATCCGCGCGCGCTCGCTGACGCCATCGTGCGCCTCCTCCACGACCGCGAGCTCGCCACCCGCCTCGGCCGCAACGGACGCGCACACATGCTGTCGCGCTTCACCCTGGCGCACACCGTCGCCGGCACCGAGGCACTGCTCGCGCGGATTCCGTTCCGCGCCCACGATCACTACCGTCTCACGACGACGCTCGCCCGCCTGCTCGCCGCGCCGTTCCGCCTGCTCCCCATCGCCCTCCGCGCGCGGCGCCTGCTGCGCGTGTGACGTTTAGCCGCGTACGCGCGCCGGAGCGCCGATCGCCGTGACGCCGTCGCCGATGTCGTGGACGACGACCGCGCCCGCTCCGATGATCGTGCGCGCGCCGACGCGGTAGCCGGAGACGACCGAAGCGCCGAGGCCGATCAGGGTCTCTTCGCCGATGTGGCAGCGGCCGCCGACGGTGGCTCCGACGGAGACATGGGCAAAATCCGCGACGATCGTGTCGTGATCGACGGAAGACTTCGTGTTCAACAGTACGCCCCGGCCGATCGTCGCCCGCGGCAGCACCAGCACGCCGGCGGAGATCATCGTCCCCTCGCCGATCGCGGCACTCGGCGCAATCGACGTGAACGGGTGGATGGCCGTGGCCAGACGCTCGCCGCCCGCCATGAGCCGCTCCGTCAACTCACGGCGCGCCCGGTTGTCGCCGATGGCGACGACGATCGCGTCGTGCGGCACGTCCGGCAGCGATGCCACCGGCCCGAACACCGGCAAGCCCAGGACCGCGGTGCCGGGACGAACGTCATCGACGAACCCGACGGCGCGCTCCCCCAGAATGTCCGCAACGATGGCGCCCTGCGAGCCCGCGCCCACGATGACGATCCGCATCGGCGCGGGAGTGTATCGCGGGCGCCAGAGCGCAGGGCGGAGGACGCGGGGCGCAGGAGAGCTCGCGCGTCCCGCGACAAGTCAGGGCTGAGCACTACGCACCCGTTGCACGACGCTTCGCGGTGCTAACGAGATAGTGCGTCTCGCAACAAGTCAGTCCCCTCTCCCCACCGCAGTGGGGAGAGGGCTAGGGTGAGGGGTCCTCGCGCTCGGCAAAAGGGCGCCCCTCACCCTAACCCTCTCCCCGTGCGCGGGGAGAGGGGACTGACTTGTCGCGACATCGGGAACAGCCCCGTGCCATTCATCCCCCGCCCCCCGCGCCCTGCTCCCTGCGCCCTTCCCCCCATCGCGGTACACTCCCGTCCGTCCGGAATGCGGTTCGGTCAGTCACTGCGTTACGTTGCGAGCGTGCTCGCTCTGGCAGCGGTTTTCACGCTGCTCAGCCTCGCTTTCCTGACTCTCCAGACCACGCGCGGCATCAACCTCGTCTACCCCGCCACCGGCCTCGGCGCCGCGCTGCTGTGGGGCTTCGGCTTCCGCTGGTGGCCGGTCGTGCTGATCGTCCAGTTCACCCTCAGCTACCGCGCCTCGCACTCGCCCTGGATCGCCGGCTACGTCGCCTCCACCGAGCTCCTCGTCACCGCGCTCTTCTGCCTGGCCATGACGCGCTTCCGCGTCTCGCTCGACCTGGCCCGCGTGCGCGACCTCTCCATCTTCACCGCCGCCGCGCTGCTCAGCACCGTCATCGGCGGCTTGGCCACCGTCATCGGCGAATACTCGTTCCACACGCGCGGCGCGGCGCTCCTGCAGAACGGCTTCTCCTTCTTTCTCTCCGACCTGATCAGCATCCTCATCTTCACGCCCCTCGTCCTCGGCTGGCGCCGCTGGCCGTTCGCCACGCGCGGCCGCTTCGGCCGCTGGCTCGCGCTGACGCTGATCCTGATCGTCATCGGCGGCGCCATCGCCATGGGCGGCACGGGCGCGTTCGCCACGCTGTTCCTCCTCCTCCCCATCGTCGTCTTCACCGCCATCGCCGCCGGCATTCCCGGCGCCGCCGCCGCGGGCGCCATCCTGCTGATGATCTTCGTGGTCATGCACATCGGCCATCAGCCGGGGCAGCTCGAAGCCATCATCCGCATCGTCTTCGTCGGCACCGCCACGGCCACCGGCTACATCCTGGCCGTGGTCTGGAACGAGCGCGAACAAGCCGCGCGCCGCCTCTACGAGCTCGCCCATCACGACCCGCTCACCGGCATGTACAACCGCCACGAGCTCGAGCGGAGCCTGGAGGATGCCGTCGCCGAGGGCCCGCCTTCCGCGCACGCGCTGCTCTACCTCGATCTCGACCAGTTCAAGCTCGTCAACGACACCTGCGGCCACATCGCCGGCGACCGCATGCTCCAGGAGCTCGCCGGCGAGCTGCAGCGCGCCGTTCCCCGCGGCGCGAAGCTGGCCCGCCTCGGCGGTGACGAATTCGCCTGCATCGTCCACGACGCGGCCAAGGACGACGCCATCGCCGTGGCCAACGCCATCCACGACACCATGAACCGCTACCGCTTCCACTTCGGCTCGATGAGCTTCGCCGTCGGCGTCAGCATCGGCATCACCTTCTTTCCGGCCGAGGGGGGCGACACCGCGGACGCGGTCCTCGGACGCGCGGACGTGGCCTGCTACGTCGCCAAGGAGGACGGGCGCCATCGCTCGCACGTCTATCTCCCGCGCGACGAGGTCATGCTGCGCTGGCACTCCTCGCTGCACCAGGTCTCGCAGCTGGAGATGGCCATGGAGAGCGGCGCGCTGCAGCTCTACGGTCAGGCCATCGTCGACATCACCAACCGCACCCTGACCGATTTCTCCGAGGTGCTGCTGCGGCTGAACGAAGACGGCGTGGTGCACACCAGCGCCGACTTTCTGCCGATCGCCCAGCGCTTCGGCCTCATGGATCGCATCGACCGCTGGGTACTGGAGAAGGCGTGCAGCCATCTCGCCCAGACCCGCGACCTCCGCCTGAGCGTGAACATCACCGGCTCGACGCTGAACGATCCGTCGTTCTTCGAGCTGGTGATCGCCATGCCGGAACGCTACGGCTTCGATCCGCGCCGGCTCTGCCTCGAAGTCACCGAGGGCGTGATGATCCACCGTCTCCGCCAGGCGGTCGAGGCGATGAAGGGCCTGCGCGCCCGTGGCTTCGACCTGGCGCTCGACGACTTCGGCGCGGGCGTGGCCAGCTTCGCCTATCTGCAGGAGCTCCCGGTCACGTACGTGAAGATCGACGGCCGCCTCGTGCAGCAGCTCCGCACCGACCCCGCCGCCAGCGAGGTGATCATCGGCTCGCTGGTCCGCCTGGCCCGCCTCCGCAACATCGAATGCATCGCCGAGTGGGTGGAGGACGAGGAGACGATGGAACGCCTCCGCGCCCTCGGCGTCCGCTACGCCCAGGGCTTCCACGTGGACATGCCGTCGCCGCTCAGTTCACGCGATGGCACGAGGGAAACGACGGGAGGCCTCCGGCGGGCCGGTGCGACCGGCAGCGCTTAGTGGCCCCAGTCGGGTGCTCTCATTGCAGCCTCGAAAGGGAGACGACGAGAGGCCTCCGGCGGGCCGGTGCGACCGGCGGCGCTTGTTGTGCCCAGCCGGTTGCGCAAACACGTGTTCCGTCGACAGGCGTGCGTTCAGGCTAGGGCCAACAAGCGCCGGCGGTCGCACCGGCCCGCCGGAGGCCCCCGGTCGTCCCTTGCGCCGTCGCGTAAAGTGAGGCCCATGCTGCGCGTCGCACAGATCGTCCCCGTGGCGAACCACACTCCCTGGTTCGCGGACATCTGTTCCGAGGTTGCACGGCGGGGGTACGACGTCTGCGCCGTCATCGATTCCGGGGAGGGCAACCTCGCCGCGCGGCTGACCAGCCTCGGCATCCGCCATTACAAAGTGCGCATGCACCTGGCCGAGGGGCTGGATCGGGCTCGCGTGCTGTTCTACGTCCTGCAACTGCCGTTTTCCGCGCTGAAACTCGCGTGGATCCTGCGGCGGGAAAAGATCGACGTCGCCCAGTCGCACATCTTCGTCGCCCACGTCATCACGCGGCTGGCGAAGCTGCTGGCGCCGGTCAAACACATCGCCACGGCCGCCGGTCCGCGTCATCTCGAAGCGCCGCTCACCCGGCGCGTCGACCGGCTCACGTGGCGGCTCGACGACGCCATCGTCGGCGGGTGCGAATACATCTCCGATCTGTATCGCCACGCGGGCGCGCCGCCGGAGCGCGTACACACCATCTATTACGGACCGCCCGCGGAGCGCTTCGACCCGTCGCGCGTCGACGCCACCTCGTTCCGCCGCGAATTCGGCATCGCGCCCGACGTGCCGCTGGTCGGACTCGTCGCGCACTTTTATCCCCCGACGCGCGGGCCGCAAACGCCGCTCGCCGCGCGCGGCGTGGGGCTGAAAGGGCACGACCACTTCCTTGCCGCGGCGCGCATCGTCGCGAAACGCTTTCCGCACGCACGCTTCGTGCTCGTCGGCAACGGCTCCAATGCGCGCGGCGAAGCGTATCGGCGGTCGCTCATCGACCAGTGCCGCGCCGACGGCTTCGACCGGCACGTCCTCTTCCCCGGCCACCGCTACGACATCGCCGAAGTGCTGGCGTCGTTCGACGTGGCCATCCAGTGCTCGCTCACCGAGACCCTCGGCGGCACCGTCGAAGCGCTACTGATGGAGCGGCCGACGATTGCGACGCGCGTCGGCGGCATGCCGGAGTCCGTGCGTCACGAAGAGACCGGCCTCCTCGTGCCGCCCGCCGATCCGCCGGCGCTGGCCGCTGCCATCGAGCGTCTGCTCGCCGACCGCGAAGAGGCCACGCGCTTCGGCCGCGCCGGGCGCGCCCTGATGCTGGAACGATTCACGCTCGCGCGCACCGGCGAAGATCTCGCCGCGCTGTACGCGCGCGTCACTCCTCGTATATCGTGAACCCAGTGATTCCGGAACCGATCACTCTCGCCTCGGCGGACATCACCGACGAGGAATGCCTCCTCGTCGAGCAGGCCCTCCGCTCCGGCCGCCTCTCCAACGGACCGATGCTCGATCGACTCGAGCGCGACTTCGCCGAACGCTTCGGCGCGCGTCACGCCATCGGCGTCTCCAGCGGCACCGCCGCCCTGCACCTCTCGCTCCTCGCGGCCGGCGTGCAGGACGGCGACATGGTCCTGACCACGCCCTTCTCCTTCATCGCCTCGGCGAACGTGATCCTGTACGAGCGCGCCATCCCGGTCTTCGTCGACGTCGACCCGCTGACGCTCACCATCGACCCCGCCGCCGCCATCGAGGCCATGGAGACCATCGTCCACCGCCGCGCCGGCTGGGAGAAACTGTTGCCCGTCCCGGCCCCCGGAAAACTCCGCGCCGTCATCCCGATCGACATCTTCGGCCGCATGGCCGAAATGCGCGAGCTGGCCGACCGCGCGCGCGAGCTCGGCGTGGCCGTCATCGAAGACGCCTGCGAGGCCGTCGGCGCGTCGCTCGACGGCATCCCCGCGGGCCGCTTCGGCGACGCCGGCACGTTCGGCTTCTATCCCAACAAGCAGATGACCACCGGCGAGGGCGGGCTCGTGCTGACCGAGGACGACGGCTGGGCCCGCGTGATCCGCAGCCTCCGCTCGCAGGGACGCAGCGACGACGGCTCATGGCTCCGTCACGAGCGCATCGGCTACAACTACCGCCTCAACGACCTCGGCGCCGCCGTCGGCGTCGCGCAGCTCCGCCGGCTCGACGAGCTGCTAGCCAGACGCTCCGCCGTCGCGGCCATGTACGACGAGCGGCTGCGCGGCATCGACGGCGTGACGCCACTCGAGCCGCCGCGCGCCGGCATGGAAGTGAGCTGGTTCCTCTACGCCATCCGCGTGGCCGACGGCATCGACCGCGACGCGCTCGCCGACCGGCTGGCCGCGCGCGGCATCCCCACGCGGCCCTACTTCTGGCCGATCCACCTCCAGCCGCCGTACCGCGAGCGCTTCGGCTTCGTACGCGGCATGTACCCGCACGCCGAGGCGGCAGGCGACTCGCTGCTGTCGCTGCCGTTCCACGGGAAGATCACCGCCGCCCAGGTGCACTACATCTGCCAGTGCGTCGGCGAAGAAACACACGTCGCGGCACCGTCGAGCACTTAAACTGCCGTCGATGAGATTCCGTTTTCTGCTCCTGCTGCTCGCCGTGTGTCTGCTCGCGCCGCTGGCGTTCGCGCAGACCGACCTCTCCGTCGAAAAATCCGGCCCGGTCGAAGCGGCCGGCGGCACGAACGTCACCTACACCGTCACGCTCAGGAACCTCGGCGAGGTCCCGGCGCTGACCGTGCTCCTCACCGATCCCCTTCCGCCGGGCATGACCTTCGTCTCCCAGGCGAACGACGGCGGCTTCTCCTGCACCACCCCCGCCGTCGGCGACGGCGGCACGATCAACTGCACGTCCGCCTCGCTGGCCGCGGGCGCCACCGTGACCTTCACCATCGTCGCGCAGCTCCCCGACGTGCCGTCGGGGACGACGTTCGACAACAGCGCCACCGTCAGTACGCAGACCATCGACGACAACGAGGAGAACGACACGGGCAGCACCTCGCTCGTCGTCGCGGCGGAATCCGACCTGTTCGTCGAAAAGTCCGGCCCGGCCGAAACGGCCGCCGGATCGAACGTGACCTACACCGTCACGCTCACCAACTTCGGCCCGGACGAGGCGCTGTCCGTCCTGCTCGTCGATCCCCTTCCGCCGGGCATGACCTTCGTCTCCCAGTCCAACGACGGCGGCTTCTCCTGCGACACTCCGGCCGTCGGCGACGGCGGCACGATCGACTGCACGGCCCCCTCGCTGGCCGCCGGCGCGACCGTGACCTTCACCATCGTCGCGCAGCTCCCGCCCGACGCTCCGCCGGGGACGACGTTCATCAACAGCGCCACCGCCTCCACCGAGACCATCGACGTCAACGACGAGAACGACACCGGCAGCACCTCCACGAGCACGCCCCAGCCGCAACAGGCCGACCTCTCGGTCATGAAGACCGGCCCGGACGCGTCGGGGCCCGACACCGACGTCTCCTTCACCATCGTCGTCACCAACAACGGCCCCGGCGCCGCGATCGACGTTCTGCTGGAGGACGTCCTGCCCGGCGGCGTCACCTTCGTCTCGCTGACGAACAGCAATCCGACCGGCTTGCCGTGCACCACGCCTCCCACCAACAGCGGCGGCACGGTGTCGTGCAGCACCGCCTCGTTCGCCCCCGGCGCCTCGGCGACGCTCATCCTCACCGTGCACCTCCCCGAGACCACGCCCGCCACCTACACCAATACCGCGGTGGTCTCGTCCGCGAACGACCCGAACGAGGAGAACGACGTCTCCACGACCACCCTCACCGTCACCTCGGTCGACATCTCGGTCGACAAGTCCGGCCCGCCCGTCGCCACCGCCGGCAGCAACATCTCCTACACGCTGACTGTCACGAACGCCGGCCCCGACACCGCGCTCGACGTCGAGCTCTCCGACCCGCTTCCCCCCGGCACGGCCTTCGTCTCGCTCGACTACGTCAGCGGCCCCATCGCCAGCTGCACGACCGCGGGCGGCAACGTCGTCTGCACCTACGGCATCCTCGGGCCGGCCAGTCCGTCCGTCTACACCCTGACCCTCGCCATCGGCAACGCCACCACCATCACCAACACCGCCAGCGTCCTCACCTCCAGCTTCGACACCGACGGCTCGAACGACAGCGACTCCGTCGTCACCACCGTCACGCAGAGCGCCGACCTGGCGGTCACCAAGACCGCGACGCCGGCCGCCGTCGCCGGCACGAACGTGACGTTCAACGTGAGCGTCACCAACAGCGGCCCGTCCAACGCCGTGAACGTCTCGCTCACCGACGCGCTCCCGCCCAATTCGACCTTCGTCTCCGCGACGCAGAACAGCGGTCCCCCGTTCACCTGCGGCCATGCCGCGGGAACGATCACCTGCACCATCGCCACCTTCAACGCAGGCGCGACGGCCACGTTCACCTTCGTCGCCACCGCCAACCCCGGCGCCACCGGCTCGCTCACCAACAGCGCCACCATCGCGTCCACGACGCCCGATCCGAACGGCGGCAACAACACCTCCGCCACCACCACCACGACCCTCACCAGCAGCGCCGACGTCAGCGTGACCAAGAGCGCGCCGATCGCGGTCGTCACCGGCTCGAACGTCACGTTCGCCATCACCGTCACGAACGCCGGTCCGTCGACCGCGGTCAACGTCTCGCTGACCGACGTGCTCGCGCCGACGCTGACCTTCGTCTCGATGACCCAGACCGCCGGCCCCGCGTTCACGTGCGGTCAGGCCGCCGGCACCGTCACCTGCACCATCGCCGCGCTCGCCCCCGCCGTGGCCACGTTCGACCTCGTCGCCACGACCACGGTCGAGGGCCCGATCTCCAACACGGCCAACGTGGCGTCGACCACGCCCGACCCCGCCGCCGGCAACAACACCTCGACGACATCGACGAACGTCACGCGTCAGGTCGCCGACCTGTCGATCGCCAAGACCGCCAACGCCACGGAGTTCGTCCCCGGCTCGCCCGCCGTCTTCACCATCGTCGTGACCAACAACGGCCCCGGCCCGGCAGAAAACGTCGTCGTCACCGACACCATCCCCGCCGGCACGACCCTCCTCTCCGTCACGCCGACGCAAGGCACCTGCTCCGGCTCCCCGGTCGTCACCTGCAACCTCGGCACTCTCGCCGCGCTCGCCACTGCGACCATCACGCTCGAAGTCCGCCTCCCCCTCACCCCCGGCCCCGTCGTCAACACCGCCACCGTCACCAGCACCGACGCCGACACCAGCCCCGCGAACAACGCCTCCACCGCCACGATCACCGTCACCGCGGCGCCGGCCGGAATCCCCACGTTGTCACCGCTGATGATGCTGATGCTGGCCCTCTCGCTGGGAGTCGTCGTCATCCTGAGAACGCGCTAAACGAGCTCGTCGCCACCGCCACTATGGAGTGCGGTGGCGACGAGCCGCCGCTTTCACTGCCCAGTCTCTCGAATGGAAATCGACCTGACGCCGGTCGGGCGGGGGCTATGGACTGCGGCGACCGCAGGCGCCGCTTTCACTGCCTTCGGTGCCACAGCGACTCCGCACCACGAACGGCAGTCAAAGCGGCGTCTGCGTCCGCCGCAGTCCATAGCAGCGCGCATTCACCCCGCGAGCACCCCCGCGCTCCGCAACCCCAGCAACACGCCAACCGCGATCGAATACGCCGCCGTCACGCTCACGAACACCACCAGCACGCGCATCCTCACATCCACCAGCATCGCAAGACCCAGCTCCACGCACACCGCCGTCGCCGCCGTCATCAGCATCATGAAATCGAGCGCGTAGCGCGCCGTCACCCAGCGGCACGTGGCCAATCCGAACAACACGATCCACGCCCCCGCCATCACCCGCCCGGCCGCATTCGGCGCCGCGCCGCGCCGCAGCGCCAGCACCAGCGCGATCGCGCTCCCGATCAGCACCAGCGGATTCAGCGCCGCCACGCCGCCGACCGCCTCCGCCCCGCCCGCGAACGACACGCCCGGATCGAGCGCGTGCGGCTGCAGCCTCGCGTACGGAAACTCGCTGACGAAGCCCGGCGCCCAGAACACGTAATGCACGCTGTTGTTCACGAACCGCACGGCCTCGGGCACGCTGCACAGACTGCACGGCGGCACCCGCCACATCGGCGCGTACGAGATCTGATACGTCATCCCCAGCTCGAGCGGATGATCAAAGCGCGCGTAGTTGTACGCCGCCAGCGCGATCCCGATAACGGCCAGCGGAATCAACGCCATCGCCGCCGCCCGCCACCGCTTCCACACCACGTACAGCGCAACGAGCAGCAGCACGGCCAGATTTGGCCGCGTCGCGATCGCGAGGCCCAGCCACACCCCCATCCAGACCGCGTACCGCGTCGCGCCCGTCTCCGTCCACCGCAGCAGCGCGTAGGCGAAGCTCGCCGTCATGGCCATCCCCGCCGCGGCCGCGACCTCGTACGCGCGCACGGACCGCAGCATCAGCGGCACGACGTTCCCCAGCCCGATCAGCAGCACCCACACCGCGAACGGCACGCGCGTCCCGGGCAACGCCCGCCGCGCGAACGCCACGCAGACCAGGAACGCCCACGACACGAACAGCGTCGCCGCCAGCGAGTCCGGCGGATACGCGCCGGCCAGCAACCGGAACGGCACGTAGAACAGCACCACCGGCAACGGCGAGAAGTAGAGATAGAACTTCCCCCGGTACAGGCTGGCGTCCCACATCTCCCACGACAATCCGTGCCGCCCGCGCGCGTCGAAGTCGTACGCGTTCGTGACCTGCTGCCAGCGCGCGTCCGGCTCGTTCGGCAGGGAGAGCCGGCCCCGCAGGAAGCCCTCCGCCAGGCCGGCGTAGTACCGCTCCGTGAACCCCATCCCCTCGGCGCGCTGCCAGGGCACGCGGCGGAAGCTCCACGTCCCGCCGCTGCCGAACCAGACGTACGCCGCCAGCACCATGACGACCGCCGCGGCCGAGGTCCACCGGGATGCCATGGATGGAGAATACCTTGCGCGCGCGGGAAGCCCGAGTATCCTCTCCGTTCAACGGAACAATCGAGGTGAAGGTATGAGGACACTGGTGCGATCCTGGGTCGGCGTCCTGGTGGTGGTCGCGGCGTCCGCGCATGCCCAGAGCGGCATCGTCGTCGAGCTCGACGAGGTCACGGACAACCGCGTCGCCGCCGGCGAGCTGCGCGGCATGCTCGAAATGCGCGTGAAGCTCGACGGCAAAGACCTCGACAAAGCGGCAGCCGCGCGGGTCATCATCAAGGAAGCGCGCGACAACAAGGGCAACAGCCTCGCCGACGGCACGCGCGTCCCCGACTTTACGCCGCGCGAGTACAACAGCGGCACGCTGCAGGTCTCCGTCTCCTCCCCCGCGCGCGCCGCAAGCAGCGTCAAGGTCAAAGGGACGGTGGAGCTGTTCGTCCCGGCGCGCGATCCGAGCGCGCTGGTGAAAGTCGACAAGGCTTTCGCGAAGCTCGACGCCCCGCTGGCCTCGAAGGCGCTCAAGGCCGCCAAGATCGAGCTCACCCCCCTCTCCGTCGCCGCGTACAAGAAAGCGGTGCAGGAGCGGAAGCTCGACGCCACCAAGATCGCCGCCATGCGCGAGGAAGGGAAGAAGCGCGGCGTCCCGGAGAAGGAGATCGAGATGATGATCGGCCTGGCCGAGGCGCTCGACTCCGTGGACGAGCCGCTGGGCGAAGGCGCGGTGCTGCTCTCCGGCAAGAAGGACGACTTCGACCGCATCCTGCGCATCGAGATCCTCGGCGCGGACGGGCAGCCGATGAACATCCCCTCGCGCAGCTCCAGCTCGCGCGGCGACGACACCATCATGACCCTGCAGCCGTCGGAGCCGCCGCCCCCGAACGCGACCCTGCAACTGCACCTGCTCACCGCCAAGTCGAAAGTCTCGACGCCGTTCGAGCTGAACGTGGAGCTGCCATGAGAATCCCCCTCGCCCTCCTCGGACTCACCCTCGCCGCCGCGCCGGTCCTGGCGCAGCCCAAGCCGATCGACACCAGCGTGCAGCAGGTCTTCGACCGCCGGTCGAAGGGCTTCTTCGCCGAGTGCACGATCACGCTGGAACTGCCGAAGATCAAATCCTCCGAGGTCGAAGCCTCGCGCGTCGTCGTCCAGAAAGCGACCGACGACACGGGACTCGACCTCGTCAACCGCGAGAAGCAGGAACAGCAGACCGACCTCGACCCGAACTTCCGCGGCTCGATGATGCGCGACGAAGACCCGCCGGCCACCGTCAGCGTCACCCTGAAGAACCCCGCCCGCACCGCCACGAAGCTCACCGAGGTGCGCGGCGAGATCGAGCTCTTCATGCCGGCGAAGGACCCGAACAGCATCGCCGAGATCCCGAAGTTCCTGACCTTCACCGGCAAGCCGCTGTCGCACAAGGCGCTGAAAGCGAACGGCATCGAGATCACCTTCATGAGCGCCGCCCAGATCGAAGCCGAGAACAAGAAACGCGAAGAATCCGGCGGCTTCACCGTCAACCCCGAAGGCGAGCTCGCCGCCCGCCTCAAGGACCCGAACAAGCGCATCCAGTCGGTCGCCTACGTCGACCCCGCCGGCGACGTGAAACGCGTCATGACCCGCGACGACGACGGCGTGGAGCTCTTCGTCTACTGGGGCGACAAACCACAGCCCGACTGGAAGCTGCGCGTGAACATGAAGACCACCAAGAACGTGATCAAGCACACGTTCGCCCTGAAAGACGTGGCGCTGCCGTAGGCGGGATAGAGGCGACGGGAGGCCTCCGGCGGGCCGGTACGACCGGCGGCGCTTGTTGCTCCGCTGAGGTACGCTCTCGCCACGAACATGTTTGGTCCCCAAGTGGCCGGGTAGCGCAGCAAGAAGCGCCGCCGGTCGCACCGGCCCGCCGGAGGCCCCTCGGTCGTCTTTCTACACGCGCATCGCCGCCAGCTTCGCGCCCGCCGCGATGAGGCACGCGCCGGCGAGGCGCTCCACGAGCGGCGCGTGTTTCCCATAGATCGCGCGGCCGCGGTCCGCGGCGTAGCCGTAGAGCAGCAGCACTGGCAGTTCCACGAGGATCGAGATCACGCCGAGGATCACGAACTGCATCGCCACCGGCTGTGATGGATCGACGAACTGCGGCAGCAGCGCCGTGAAGAAGACGATGGCTTTGGGATTGGCGAGCTGCGTCAGGAGACCCTGCATGAACGCGCCCGTGCCGCGATCCTCGATCGCTTGCGCGCCGATCTCCGCGCGGCTCGGCCACAACAGCATCTTCGCGCCGAGGAGTACCAGATAGGCCGCCCCCGCGAGCTGCAGCACATCGAACACCCGCTTCGACGCCAGCAGCAACGCCCCCAGCCCGGCCGCCGACAGCGCGAAGTAGATCGCGTTCCCCGTAAGAATCCCCGCCGCCCCCCGCCGCGAGATCCGCGCCCCGCGCCGCATCCCTTGCGACACCACCAGCAGCACCGCCGGGCCGGGCGTCAGGGACAGCAGCAGCTCCGTGGCGGCGAAGAGAAGGAGGTGGGCTGGCGACATCGGGAGAACGATACCCACGATTCGCATGCGCGCGGCAACGTTTTGCCGCATCGGGCAACGTCAGGCGTGCTTTGCAAGCCTTCCGGCTCGCTTCTCGAAGCTCCCGCGCCGCTATCTCAAATGCTCCGCGTCGCTACCTCAAATGCTCCGGGGTGTCTCGCAAAGCATCCCCGGTGCTATCTCAAATACTCCGCGATGCTTCGCGAAGCATCCGGAGTGCTTCGCGAAGCACCGGTGGTGCTATCTCAAATACCCCCGGAGTATTTGCAACTGTCACAACGGCGTCGTGCGAGACGCCGGGTGTCCTTTGCGAAGGTCACTCGGAGCTTCGGAAGACGCCGGAATGGCCTCTGGAGAGGTCGAAACGGCTTCGAAAGACGGTCCGGAGCATTTGAGATAGCACCGCCGGTGCTTCGCGAAACACCCGCGATGCTTCGCGAAGCGCCGCGGGGTATTTGAGAAACACCCGGCGAGCATTTGCCATCTGCCCCGCGAGCATTTGCGAAATGCTTTCAGGAGTGCGGCGGCGATCGAGCCGCCGCTTTTGTATTGGGTCTTGCGCGGAGCCCCCACCCTTCCCAAAGCGGCGGCTCGAGCGGAGGGCTAAAGCCCGCCGCTCCACGGTTCTCATCATCGACGACTCGAGCTCAGCGATGAGGACATGCGGCGTGGAGAGGCGGGCTTTAGCCCGCCGCCGCTCCGCGGGAAGGAGATCACCCACCCGCTGCGACGAGCGCCCGCAGGTGCGATGTGATCGCGCCGGCCGGCTGCACGGGGGTCCGCCCTTCCCCCATGGACGATTCGTTCCGCGCTTGTTAAGGTGCCGCCGTGTCCCTCCGCGTCACTGTTCTGCTGGCGGTGTGCAATGGCGAGCCGTTCGTCGGCGACGCGGTGCGCTCCGTGCTGGCGCAGACCTTTCGTGATTTCGAGCTGCTCGTGATCGACGACGCGTCCGATGACGGGACGGCGGAAACGCTGGCCGGGCTCGCCGATGCGCGGCTGCGGGTGGTGGGGAACGAGGAGAATCTCGGGCTCACCCGCTCACTGAACCGCGGCCTCGCGCTGGCCCGCGGTGAGTATGTGGCGCGGCTCGACGCGGATGATCTGGCCTTGCCGGAGCGGCTCGCGCGACAGGTGGCGTTTCTCGATGCGCATCCCGGGGTCGGGATCGTCGGGACGCAGGGCATTCCGATCGACGTGCGCGGGCGGCGGCTCTTCCGCGTCGGATGGTGGCACCGGGAGTGGAGGCGCCCGCGGGGCGGCGTCGCGTTCGACTGGTATCGGATGTTCGACACGCCGTTCATCCACTCCAGCGTGATGTTCCGGCGCGCGCTCGTGCGCGACGATCTGGGTGGATACGACCAGTCGTTCGTGCTCTCGCAGGATGCGGAGTTGTGGATGCGCGCCGCGCGCCGCGTGCCACTGGCAAATCTCGATGAGACGCTCGTGGCGATGCGGATCCGGCCGAGGTCGCTGACCGCCGATCCGGCGCGGTGGGAGCGGCGCGGAACACGCGAGCAGAAGATCGCGCTCCTTCACGCCTCGATGTGTGACGTGCTTGGCGAGGCCGATGTGCCGCGGCGCATCGCGGAGACGTGGGTCGACGTGAACGACCCCGGCGCGGCGGTCGCGCCCGGCGCCATCGGCCTCCTGCGCGACGACATCGAGTCGCTCGCCGCGCGTTTCCCGCGCGAACGTGCGATCCGGCTGCATCGCGCGTCGCTTCTGGCGCGAACGATTGAGAAGATCACCTCCGTCAGCCGGATGCTCTCGCTGGCGCTGATCGCGGACCTCGTGCTGCTCGATCCGCCGGGCGCGCTGCTGCTCCTGCCGCGCGTCGCGCTGCTGTTTTTCTTCGGCGAGCGTCCGTTCCGTTTGCGGCGTGCGCGCTGGCGGAGACACATCGCGTGAGGATTCTCCACCTCCTGCCGACACTCACCGGCGCGGGAGCAGAGCGACAGGCCGCGGTTTCGATGCCTGGGGTTGCGCGACGCGGGCGACGACGTGATGGCCGGCTACGTCCATCACGGCCGCGGAACGTGGCCGGCGTCGGTGCCGGCGCACCGGTTCGTGTCGCAGGGTGCGTGGAGTCCCGCGCTGGTGGCGGAGATCGTCGCACTGATCCGGCGTTGGCGCGCTGACGTCGTGCACACGGCGCTGCCGCGCATGGACGTCGCCGGAGGGATCGCCGCGGCGATTGCGGGCGTGCCGCTGGTCGTCGACGAGCCGAACTCCGGACCGTCATACGGGCGCGACCTGCGCTCGCGACTCCGCGTCGCGGTCGCGCGCCGCTTCGCCGTGGCAGTCATCGCGAACTCTCCCGCCGGCGCGCGGTATTGGGAGAGCGTCGCGCCCGAAGTCCCCACGCACGTCATCCCGAACTCCGTCCCGCTCGCGGAGATCGTGGCCACGCCGCAGCACCGCGCCCGCCGCACGCCTTCGTCGCCCTCTACGCCGGCCGCCTCGAGCCGCAGAAACGGGTGGACGTGTTTCTCGGCGCGTGTGCCGCGGTGATGGCCACTCGCGATCTCTTCCTCCGCATCTGTGGTGACGGGTCGGAACGCGATCGGCTGGAGCGGCTCGCACGCGAGCTCGGCATCTCCGCGCGCGTCGAGTTCACCGGCTTCGTCACCGACGTCTGGCGACATCTCCGCGCGGCCGATCTCTGCGCTCTCCTCAGCGATTTCGAAGGAGAGCCGAACGCGATGCTGGAGTCGTTCGCGGCCGGCGTGCCGGTGATCCTCTCCGACACCGAGTCGCACCGCCCCTTTGCCGACGCCGCGCTGCTGGTCCCCCCCGGCGACGTGCAGGCAACGGCGGTCGCAATCGAAACCATCCTCGACGGCGAAGCACGCGAGCGCATTGCCGCCGCGTCACAGCTGGCCGCGATGCGCACTGCCGAGGCGAACATCGCCGCGTGCCGGGCCGTGTACGCCGGCGTCGTTTCGCCGCGGCGGCGCGGGCTGCACGTCGGCATCGACGGCTCGAACCTCCGCTCCGGCGGTCCGATCACGCACGTCAGCGAGCTGCTGCGGCACGCGCGGCCGGCCAGCCACGGCATCGCGCGCGTGACGGTGTGGGGCGGTACTTCGACGCTGGCGCGGATTCCCGATCTCCCCTGGCTCACGCGGGTGCATGTGCCGCGGCTCGATGGCGCGCTGCCGTGGCGCGTGGCGTGGCAGCTCCTGGGCCTGACGCGCCGCTGCGACGTCCTCTTCGCCCCCGGCCGGACGCCTGTGCGCGGCTTCGAGCCGTACGTCTCGATGTCGCAGAACATGCAGCCGTTCGACGGCCGCGAGCGCGCGCGCTACGCGTTCTCCTGGGCGGCCATGCGCCTGTGGCTGCTGCGCTGGCTGCAGGCGCGCGCGTTCCGCAAATCGGCCGCTGTCATTTTTCCGACCGAGTTCGCCCGCGACTGGATCGGGGCGAAGGCGCGCGTGCGCGCCGGCCGTTCCTCGGTCATTCCTCACGGCGTCTCCGACCGATTCCGGCAGCCGCCGCGGCCGGCGCGGCCACTCGCGTCGTATAGCGCGAGCGATCCGTTCCGCATCGTGTACGTGTCCGATTTCTACGTCTACAAACATCACGCGGCGATTGCCGAAGCGGTTTGCCGCCTGCACGACGAGCGGCTGCCGGTGTGCCTCGAGCTGATCGGCGCGCCGATCGAGGCGGCCGCCATGCGCCGTCTGCAGGCGACACTGGCGCGGCATCCGGCGGCCACGCGCGCGGTGCGGATCATCAGCCCGATGCCGCATGACGAACTGCCGCGCGCCTATCGCGATGCCGACGCCTTTGTCTTCGCCTCGACCTGCGAGAACCTCCCGCTGACGCTCATCGAGGCCATGGCCTCCGGATTGCCGATCGCCGCCGCCGCCGAGCGCCCGATGACGGACATCCTCGGCGACGGCGCGGTGTACTTCGACGCCGAAGACGTGCAGTCGGCGATGGACGCGCTGCGCTCGCTCGTCCACAACCAGCAGCTGCGCGACCGTCTGGCGCGGGCGAACTACGAGGCCTCGGAGACGTACTCGTGGCGCCGCTGCGCGGACGAGACGTTCGCACTGCTCGCCTCCGTCGCGCGTGGCCGCGACTCGGTCACGGATCTTCGGGATCGCGTCGCCTCCCCGCTGCGATCGCGGCGGCAGGCGCGAGGATGACGCCGAGGCAGATCGTCTGGCGGAGGCGGAACAGCGTGCCGTAGTTCGTGACGGCATACGCGAGCGGAACACCGATCAGCAGCGTGAACGCGACGAGCATCCACACGAGCGGATCGCGACGCGCCGCCCGGAAACGCCGGACGACCACGGCGACGGAGAGGAACAGCGCGGCGTCGAAGGCGATGGTGTCGATGTCGGTCAGCCAGAGGAATCCCCGGCCGCCGCCCACGTGAAAGAGTCCGAGGACTTCGCCGACGACGCGCGGCAGCACCATCGCGGCGGCGCCGGTGGCGAGGCGTGCGATGCGGCCGCGCCGCGGCGTGCGTGGCGCCGGCGATGAGGCAACGGAGGGCGCGGCTTCAGCCCGCCCTCCCCGCCCGAGGGGCGGGCTGAAGCCCGTCCTGCCTTCGGGCGGGCTGGTGATTGTGCCGGTGGTTTGCCTGACGACGCGCCAGCGGTCGCGGCGATGGCGAAGCACGAACGTGACACTGCCGCCGACGAGCTGCCCGCGGCTCCGGCGTTGCCACTGGCAGGATGCCGTGGCGGCGGCGCCGTCGATCGCCACGCGAACGCCGGCGATGGTGACTGTCTCCCCTTCCGTCGACGCGGCGATCGCACCGTAGAGCTCGCGCACTTCCTCCGGTCCGGCGGCGGTTCGCCGCCCGCCGTTCCAGATCTCCACGTCGGGCGCGTCGTCGAAGAGTGAGACGATGGATTCGGCGTCGCCGCGATTCCAGCCGTCGATGATGCGTTCCACGACTTCGCGGATCTGCGCCTCGTCGCCCGCCGCCGTGAGCGGCCGGGGTGTCGGCGACGGGCGCCGCGGCGGCTGGATCACCGTGCGGCCGCCCATCGTGTCGAACGCGTCGCGCGCACCGGCCAGCTGATTGCCGGCGAGAGACGGCAGATTGGCGATTGCGGCGAACGTAGTGGCGGGCGTCAGGAGGTCGACGATCGGCTGCGGCACCTGGCCGCGCCCGCCGGCGAGCAACGCACGTGACAGCAGCAGCGCAATGGCAATCGCGGCCGCAACAGCGACGTCTCTGCGCCGACTCGCGCGCAGCGCGGTCGCGAGCAGGAACGGCACCGCTGCGATGAGCATCGCGAAGGCGACGTACCACCTCACGCCACTCAAGGCCGCCAGGAGGAGCACGAGCAGCGCGCCGAGCGCACCGGCGTTGCGCCAGTGCGGCGGTGCGCTCGTCCACGCACGCAGCCACGCACGCTGCCACGCCGCGCAGGCGCAGACGAAGGCCACGACGAGCAGTTGGAAAACCGTGTCCTTCAGCGGCTGCAGCGACCAGAGCACGAACGACGGCGAGAGGCTGATCACGCTGATGGCGACGGCGGCGTGTGTCCAGCGGCGCAGCAGCGCGACGCAGCCGAGGTACGAGAAAAGATTGAGCAGCAGTCCGGTCGACATCACCGCGCCGAAGAGCCACGTCGCAAGCGCGAGGACCTGCGCGTAGACGACGGCCGGTTGCGACGGCGGCATCTGCGCGATCGCCACGAGACCTCGTGCCGATGCGGCGGAGGCGTTGGCGAAGTAGCCCAGGGCGTCGACGCCGAAAAACCAGGCGCCGTTGCCGGCCTGCAGTTGCGGCAGGAGCGGCAGCCGTGCCCACGAGATCCAGAAAAGCAGCTGCCCCGCGATCGCGCGCGTCAGGAAACCAACGGCCACGACGCGCTGCAGCCAGAGTTGCGGCGGGAGCGCGGCGCGCCAGAGCCGGAACAGCGCGAAGCCCTCACCGATGGTGGCGAGCGTCTGCAGCAGCGCGACGGTCATCACGACGGCGACAGCCCGGCCACCGCGGCACGCGACGCGACGTTCGTCACGGCGGCAATCGCCTCGAACTCGGCGGCGAACACTCGCAGCGGATCCGGCGGCACGATCGTGCGGATGCTCTCCGCCGCGCGCGCACCGATGGCGCGCCACTCATCCCGCCGCTGCCACGCGCGCTCCATCGCCTCGTCGAGCGCATCCTCGGACGGCGCTGCCGCGACGAAGCCACTCACGCCGTCCTGCACCACCTCGGCGTTGCCTCCGGCGTTCGTCACGATCGCGACGCGTCCGCTGAGCATCGCCTCGACCAGCACGATCGGCAGCCCTTCGCATCGCGACGGAAGGACGAGCGCGTGGTGGTCGCGCCAGATCGCGGCGACGTCGTCGACGTGACCCGCGAAGGCGACGCTGGTCAGCCTGAGTCGCGAAGCCATCGTTGCCAGCGCGTCGCGATGCGGACCGTTGCCGAAGAACGTCACTGTCAAAGCGCGCGATCGCCACCGGTCGCGCGCCAGCACGCGCAGGAGCAGGTCCTGCCCTTTCTCGGCCGGCAGCAGCCGCGCGACGCAGGCCAGCCGCAGCGGCTCGCCGGAAGGCCAGTCCGCGCGCGGCGTGTACGGCACTCCGAACGGGTTGCGCACGATGACCGCGTTCTCCAGCGTCACGCCGAGCTGCTGCTCCGTCAGGCGGCGGTTGTGCTCCGATACGAAGAAGGCGGCGACGGCGTTCGTGTACGCCGCGCGCATGGCGGGACGATCGGCGTCGGACGGCCAGCGCTGGTCCGTGGCCTTGTGGGCGACGATGACGTACGGAAGGCGCAGACGCCGCAGCACGCCGGCGAGCGCGGTGCCGTCGACGTTGGTGCCGAGGGAGAGGATGACCAGGTCGGGGCGGGCGCGGGCGGCCGCGGCGCGGAGCCGGAGCATTTGCAGCAGGCGCGCCAGCGGGGCGGCGTAGAGAACGAGTGCGGAGAAGGCTCGTCGCGGCACGAGTGGCATGCGAGCCACCTCGACCACGCGCCCCCCGCGCTCGCGCAGCGCGCGCATGACCGGCTCGCCGGTGCCGCGGAGCAGCTTGAACGCGGTGACGTGGTGCCCCTCGCCCGCGAGGGCGATGGCGGTGCCGCTCCAGAGGTGTTCGCTGCCGCCCCAGGTGAGATTCGAAGAGGCGAAGAGAAAACGGCGGAGAACGTGGGACGGCATCGGACCGGGACGCAGTATAAAGCGTCGTGCTTTTCAGCGGCGCGATCCGCGCGGGGGAATGGTGGGAGTACAAGATCGCTCCGGCGCTGGCGGCGTTCTACGGCACGCTATGGCTGGGGGGGACGCCGGTGTTCGCGTCGTGGCCCGAGGCGGTCGTCCTGATCGTCGCGCTCGCCGCGGAAGCGGCATACGTGAGCGTGCTGAATGACCTCACCGACCGCGCTGACGATCGCGCGGCCGGCAAGATGCCGCGGCCTGCCTCGCCGCTCCTTCTCGTTGTGTCGCTCGTCGCCGGCGGATGCGTGGCGTATCTCTGGCGCCACGATCCGCTGCTCGTGGCCGCGTATGGCGGCGGATGGGTTGCGTTCACGTTGTACTCGCTGCCGCCGTTTCGCCTGAAGACCCGCGGTTTCGCGGGCGTGTTGTGCGACGCGGCGGGTGCGCACCTCTTCCCGGCAGTGACCGCGGTACTGCTCGCGACGCGCGAGCGCGACGCCCTCTGGCTCGCCGCGGTGGCCACATGGTCGTTCACGAGCGGCGTGCGCAACATGCTCTGGCATCAGCTGCGCGACCGCGAGGCCGACGCCGGCACCAACGTCCGTACGTTCGCCGTCCGGCGCGGTGTCGGCGCCGCCACGCGCGTCGCCACGCACGTCGCGTTTCCGCTGCAGTTGATCGCGCTGGCGGTGATGCTGTGGCGGCTGCGGAGCATCTGGCCGGTGGCCGCACTGGCGCTGTACTCGCTGCTGATGGCGCTGCGGCCGTACCGGTGGGGCGTGTGCGCACGCATCGTGGCCGCGCAGCCGCGCTCGTTCGTCGTGCTGAACGAATACGACGAGGGCTATTTCCCCGCCGCCATCCTCTTCGCCTCGGCCCTCGTCCATCGAGTCGATTTCATCGTGCTGGCCCTTCACCTGGCGCTCTTTCCGCGGCATACGCTGCAGAACGTGCGGGAGGTCGCCGGCCTCTTACTGCTGCGGCGGCATCCGCGCGATCCAGCGTGACAGCGCCTCGAGGCAGAACGCGGTGGTGAGCGACTCCGAGCCGCGCGCGTCCCACTCGTCGCCGTAGACGGCAGCGCTCGGCCAGCCGCCGCCCTCGATCTGCGCCTGCACGATCGCGGCGATGTGCGCGTCGGCCGGAGCGTCGCAGTCGAGCAGCACGCAAGCCGCAAAGGCATGATCGAGCGGCGTGGCCGCGGTCCGGGACTGCATGCATTCGAGCAGCAGCGTGCGCGCGTCCACGCCGGCGTGACGCAGCGCGCGTGAGAGGAAGTACCAGACCGCCAGTGGGTTGTCGTACCACTTGTCGCACGTCGTCTCGGCACCGTTCCGGAGAACCTGCAGGAGGAACGGGATGATCAGCTGCGTCGCCGCGGTGCGGCCGAGGTAGTAGAGGACGTTTGCGTTCACGACGGCGTCGAGGTCGTGCTCGCGCGCGCCGGCGACGCGGAAGGCGCGGTAGTGGACGAACGGATGGCGCCATCGCGCCGCGGCGATGAGCCACATGCGCGGATCGCGCAGCCAGCGAAGACGCGGAGAGAGCCAGGTGAAGAACAGGCCATCGCGATTGCGGTTGGCGAGGAACGCGTGCGTGTTGTCCGGCACCGTGCGTCCAGCGCGGCGCAGGGCGAGCGAGGCCATGGCCGTGTCGTCGAGATCGGGGGGGAAGCCGCCACCGTAGTCAGGGCTGTACTTCCAGATTCCGAAGCGGAGCGTTTGCGATTCGATCGAGTGCGCGGCGCGCGCGACGATCGGCTCGGCGTCACGGATGCCGGCAATGGAAATGACCGCCAGCGCGGTGCCGAAGACCGTCCGGTCCCGCCGCGCGGCGTCCGGGTTGGCGCGCGGCCAGCGCATCGTCGGCAGCTCGCCGGCGGGGAGTTGCATGCGCGCCAGGAACGACACGCCGGCGTCCATCGCCGCGTTCGCCCGTACGGGGAGCTCAATCCGTGGAAGGCGCTCATCGGCGGCGTAGGATAGCGCGGCCGGCAGCGCTTCATGCCCAGGGCTGACGCACGCCTGTCGCTGAAGGTGCAGGTCTCGCGACCGTACAGTCGAGCCCGAGCAGGAATATCGCTGTGTCCCGGCTCAACATCGCCGTGTCCCGGCTTAACATCGCCGTGTCCCGGCTCAACATCGCCGTGTCCCGGCTGAACATCGTCGTGTCCCGGCTGAACATCGCCGTGTCCCGGCTCAACATCGCCGTGTCCCGACTGAACATCGTCGTGTCCCGGCTGAACATCGTCGTGTCCCGGTGGGACATCGTCGTGTCCCGGTGGGACATCGTCGTGTCCCGGTGGGACATCGTCGTGTCCCGGTGGGACATCGTCGTGTCCCGGTGGGACATCGTCGTGTCCCGGT